>Ga0208685_1000737_pt1 | contig 11220 bp, 7 predicted proteins | sample EasRivMeERMLT890_FD_187533 | JGI IMG/M metagenome (GOLD analysis project Ga0208685, IMG submission 187533) | Soil microbial communities from meander-bound floodplain in the East River, Colorado, USA - East River MetaG ERMLT890 (SPAdes) (version 2) | ecosystem: Environmental > Terrestrial > Soil >...
CGCTGCGCGCTGGTGGTGAAGCAGTGCACCGCCGCGTGCTTGTGCAGCGCATGGGCCTCGTCCACGACCGCGTCGAGCTCCTCCTGCGTCATGTTGCGGATGTCGGGTTCTTCCTTGTCGGTGCCGCCGCCGCCGGAAGCGCAGGTCTTGATGACGTCGCAGCCCGCCAGCATGTTCTTCCGCGCGAGCTTGCGCAGTTCCCACGGTCCGTCGGCAGTGTTGAAGCCCCAGCGGTACATCGCGCGCGGCTGGATCAGCTCGAGATGCGAGCCGGTCATGGTGGTGAAGCCCGCGATCAGCATGCGCGGACCTTCCACGATGCCGGCGTTGATGGCGTCGCGCACCGCGCACATCTCGTTCACCAGCAGCCCGTAGGGGCCGTTCATGCCGAGGTCGCGCAGCGTGGTGAAGCCCATGTCGAAGCAGTTCTGCGCGTGGAACAACGCGTACATCTGCTGCAGGTGCGGCATGGTCTCGAACTGCGCAACGCGGTGGTTATGAAAGGTCATGCAGTTGTGCATGGCGGTGTGGATGTGGAGATCCATCATCCCCGGCATCACGGTGTAGCGCGAGCAGTCGACCGGCTCGGCTCCCGGCGGCGGCTTGAGCTTACCCTTGACACCGACCTTCGTGATGCGGTTGCCCTGAACCAGGACCACCGCGTCCTTTACCGGGTTGCCGCCGCGGCCGTCGATCAGCGTGCCGCAGCTGACCGCCTGCACCGGGCCCTTCACTTTTTCCTGCAGGAATTCCTGGGACTTCACGTTCTGACTTCTCCCTTCGTGCAATCAGCCACCGCAAAATCCCGCCGCCGCCCGCGCGAAACGCGCGTACGCTTCCGGGTCTATCGCCACTCCTTCGCCGTCGCGGCGCGCCTCCAGGTCCAGCGCCAGCAACGTCGCCTCGAGTTCCGGCCGCGCCATGTCGCGCGTGATGAACACGATGCGGCTGCCGCGGTCCGCCGACGGCCAGGATGCCAGTTCCACCGGTTCGTGAATCACGCTTTGCACCGCGTGCACGGCCACCGGTCTGCCCTCGACGTTGACCAGCCCTTTGACACGCAACAGGTTCGCGCCCTTGAGCGCGGCCAGCAGGTTGAGCCAGGCCGCCAGACCGGCTGCGGTCACGGCTTCCTCGCGGCGCACCGCGAAGGCGCTGATGCGGTCGGTGTGGCTGGACTTGCGGGCGCGGCGGCCATTGAGGGCCGGGCGCTCGGCTTTGACGTACGCCGGCTCGTTGAGCCAGCGCTCGACCTGTTCCTGCTGCGCCGCCGGATCGTCGAGCGTGGCGCCGAACAGCAGCATCGGTTCGATCTCGCCGCGCACGGCGTCGTGCACCTGCGCGCCGGGATTCACGCGCGACAGGTGCTGGCGCAGCCGGTCAATTTCGTCCTTCCCGGCAAGATCCGTCTTGCTCACCAGCAAGCAATCTGCAATGGCCGCCTGCTTCACGGATTCGGGACAGGTCTCGAGCTGGTTGCAGCCGTTCACCCCGTCCACCACCGTGATGACGGCGCCGAGCCGCAGCCGCGGGGCGACGATCTCGTCCGACGCGAGCGTGCGCAGAATCGGCACCGGGTCGGCAAGGCCGGTGGTCTCCACCAGCACGCGGTCGAACGCCGGGATGTCGCCCGTGCCGCGCCGCGCCAGGAGGCCCGCCAGGGTCTCGACGAGGTCGCCCCGGATGGTGCAGCACAGGCAGCCGTTGGCGAGCAAAACGGTGTTCTCGCTGGGAGTCTCGACCAGCAGGTGATCGAGGCCGATCTCTCCGAACTCGTTGATGATAACCGCTGCCCGCGCCATGCCGGGGTCCCGCAGCAGGCGGTTGAGCAATGTCGTCTTCCCGCTGCCCAGGAAGCCGGTGATGATGGATACCGGCGGGCGGTCTGCCGCCACCGCGGTTGGACTTTTCATCGTCTTGTGGCCGCGGCGACGCCGAGATTCTGCAGATCAGATCCTGGCGGCTTGGTGTCTCTTGCGCTTCAAGCCGCCAGCGCCTGCCGTTCGAGATCGGCGCTGTAGCGGCCCGCGCAAGCGAGGCCGTTCATGCGCGCGCGGTGCAAAAGCGCCGCCTGGCCGGCGGCGACGTTGGCGGCCTCACCCTTCCAGGCCTTGAGCGAAGGATGCTGCAGCGCGCGGCCATAGGAGAAGGACAACGGCCACGGCAGCCGGCCCGCATACTGCTTGTTCATCGCGTTCAGGTGCGCCGTGGCAAGCTCGTCACTCTGTCCGCCGGACAGGAACACGACGCCGGCGATCGCGCCCGGCACCGCGCGCTTCAGGACCCGCACCGTGCGTTCCGCGACCTCCGCCACGCCCGCCTGTTGCGGGCAGCCCTTGCCGGAGATCACCATCGAGGGCTTCAGCACCGAGCCCTCGAGGGCTACGCGATTGAGGTAGAGCGCGTCGTAGACGGCGTTCAGCGTCCACTCCGTCACTTCCTCGCAGCGCTCGATGGTGTGATCGGTGTCCATCAACACTTCGGGCTCGACGATCGGCACCAGCCCCGCCGCCTGGCAAATCGCGGCGTAGCGTGCGAGCGCGTGGGCGTTGGCGGCGATGCAGGTCGAGCTGGGTATGTCCTTGCCGATATTGATGACCGCCCGCCACTTGGCGAACTTCGCGCCCAGCTTCACGTAATCGGCGCAACGCCTGGCGAGATTGTCGAGGCCCTCGGTCACCGTTTCCCCCGGGCACAGCGCAAGATCCTTGGCGCCGGTATCCACCTTGATGCCGGGGAGGATGCCATTCTTCGCCAGGATCTCGGGGAAGGGGGTACCGTTGGCGGCTTTCTGGCGCAGCGTCTCGTCATAGAGTATGACGCCGCTGATGTGCTGGTTGAGCCCCTTCGACGAGAACAGCATGTCGCGGTAGGCGCGGCGGTTCTCCTCGGAGTTTGCGACCTTGATGCTGGCCAGGCGTTTTTCGATAGTGCCGGTGGATTCGTCCGCGGCGAGTATGCCCTTGCCGGGGGCGACCATCGCCTTGGCAATGGCTTCCAGGGAATTAGCTGACATGGGGTCCTCTGTTGGGAATCCGTGAATGGTGAATCGCAAATCGTGAATCGGAGAGAGTGGTTTTATTTTACTACGGTGCGCAAGGCGCGGTGCACGATTCACTATTTACTATTTACGACTCACGGCTCAGGCCTTGCGATGCTCCCCCACCTTGACGATCTTCATGGTGTTGGTGCCGCCGGCCTTGCCGAAGGGTTCGCCGATGGTGAGCACGATATAGTCCCCGCTCTGCACCGCGCCGCGCTTCAGCAGCTCGTCTTCCGCCATGTGGAGCGCCTTTTCGGGGTTGCGCGCGCCCGTGTACTTGACCGGGTACACCCCCCGGAACACGGTGACCCGGCGCCGCGTTTCGATCACCGAACTCATGGCGTAGACCGGCACGTTGTTGTACATGCGCGACATCAGCAGCACCGTCTTGCCGCTCTGCGTCAGCGCCGCCACCGCCTTGATGTTGAGGTTGTTGGCGGTGAACACGGTGGCCCGCGCTATCGCCTCCTCGACCTCCGCCGGCGGATGCGCCAGCCGGCGCTCCTGCGAGAAGGTGTCCTCCTTCTCGGCCTCGACGCACACCCGCGCCATGGCCGCCACCGTTTCCACCGGGTACTGGCCCGCGGCAGTCTCTGCGGAGAGCATCACCGCGTCGGTGCCGTCGAGCACGGCGTTGGCGACATCGGACACTTCGGCGCGCGTCGGGATCGGGTTGCTGATCATGGACTCCATCATCTGCGTCGCAGTGATGGTGATGCGGTTCTTCTCGCGCGCCATGCGGATCATGCGCTTCTGCAGCGCCGGCACGATTGCGTCGCCCACTTCCACCGCGAGGTCGCCGCGCGCGACCATGATGCAATCGGAGGAATCGAGTATGTCTTCCAGCGCGGGTATCGCCTCCGCGCGCTCGATCTTCGCGACCGTCAGCGCCCGGCCGCCGGCCTTGTACATGAGGTCACGCGCCCAGCGCATGTCTTCGCCCGAGCGGGGAAACGAGACGCCGAGGAAATCCGCCTTGAGCTCGGCGGCGGTCCTGATGTCCTGCTTGTCTTTCTCGGTCAGCGCGGGGGCGGTCAGGCCGCCCCCCTTGCGGTTGATGCCCTTGTTGTTGGAGAGCGGGCCGCCCTGTTCCACGACGCAAGTGATGCGCGACCCCCTGACCGAAGAAACTCCCAGCACGATGCGCCCGTCGTCGAGGAGCAGCGTGTCGCCTGGCCGCACGTCGTTGGGCAGCTTCTTGTAGTCGAGCCCGACAGTATGCTGGTCGCCCAGCGCACACTCGGCGTCGAGCACGAACTTCGCGCCCGCCGCGAGCGAGATCTTGCCGTCCCGGAAGCGGCCGATGCGGATCTTGGGGCCCTGCAGATCGACTAATACGCCGATCGCGCGTCCCGCCTTGCGCGCGAGCGAGCGCACCAGATTCACGCGCTTCGCGTGCTCGGCTGCGGTGCCGTGGGAAAAGTTCACTCGCACCACGTCGAGCCCGGCGTCGATCATGCGCGCGATTGTCTTCGGATCGCTCGAGGCGGGTCCGAGAGTAGCGACGATTTTGGTGCGGCGGGGCATGCAAAAAACAGGATCGAATTGTCAGGATTGAGGAATGAGAAGAGTGTAGTGGCTGGGGGTCGCAAACTCAATCCTCAGGCCTCGATCCTCAATCCCGTTTCCTGGCGCGCTGCTCGAGGATCTCGACGGCGGGCAATTTTTTGCCCTCGAGAAACTCGAGAAACGCGCCGCCGCCGGTGGAGATATAGGAAATCTTGTCGGCAATTCCGTACTTTGCCACCGCGGCCAGCGTGTCGCCGCCGCCGGCGATGGAAAACGCCTTCGAGGCGGCGATTGCCAGTGCGATGGCTTTGGTGCCCCCGGCGAACTGGTCGTACTCGAACACGCCGACCGGCCCGTTCCAGACTACGGTGCCGGCCTTGCCGATGATTTCCGAAAGTATCGCGGCTGTCTGCGGCCCGATGTCGAGTATCTTGTCGTCGGGTTTTACTTCGCTGGCGGCAACGCGGTTCGCGCGCGCGAGCATCGAGATGTCGCTGGCCACGATTACGTCCACCGGCAGCGGGACCTGTGCGCCGCGCGCTTTCATCATGTCGATGACCGCCCGCGCCTCGCCCACGAGCCCGGCCTCGGCGAGCGAAGTCCCGATCTGCAGCCCCATGGCGAGCATGAAGGTATTGGCGATGCCTCCGCCCACGATCAACTGATCCACCTTCGCGGCCAGCGATTTCAGGATGGTGAGCTTGGTCGAAACCTTGGCGCCGGCGACGATCGCCACCAGCGGGCGGCGCGGGTTGTCGAGCGCCTTGCCAAGCGCATCGAGCTCTGCCGCCATCAACGGTCCAGCGCAGGCGACGGGGGCGAATTTCGCCATGCCATGCGTCGTCGCCTCGGCGCGGTGCGCGGTGCCGAAGGCGTCGTTGACGTAGACATCGCACAGGGCCGCCATCCTGCGCGCCAGCGCTTCGTCGTTCTTTTTCTCGCCCTTGTTGACGCGGCAGTTCTCGAGCATCACCGCCTCGCCCGGCTTCACCTCGAAGCTGCCGTCCACCCAATCTGCTACCAGCCGCATCGGGCGACCGAGCAGTTCGCTGAAGCGCCGGGCGATCGGCGCCAGCGAGTCGCCGGGTTCCAGCTTGCCCTCGGTGGGCCGCCCGAGGTGCGAAGTCACCATCACGGCGGCGCCGGCCTTGAGCGCGAGCTGGATGCCCGGCAGTGAAGCGCGGATGCGCGTGTCTTCGGTGATATTGCCCGCGTCGTCCTGCGGCACGTTGAGGTCGGCGCGGATGAACACGCGCTTTCCGGCGAGGTGCAGGTCGACCAGGCGGAGAAACGTCATTTCTTCGCGGCCACCCGCACCATTTCCAGCACCTTGCACGAATATCCCCATTCGTTGTCGTACCACGCGACGACCTTGACGAAGGTGGAGTCGAGCGCAATGCCGGCTCCCGCGTCAAACACCGATGTGCAGCTTTCGCCGCGGAAATCGGTGGAAACGACCTTCTCTTCGGTATAGGCGAGTATGCCTTTAAGGGCGCCCGCCGACTGTGCTTTCATCTCGGCGCAGATTTCCTGGTAGGTGGCGGGCTTGCCGAGCTCGACGGTCAGGTCGACGACGGAGACATCCGACGTTGGCACGCGGAATGCCATGCCGGTGAGCTTCTTGTTCAGTTCCGGAATCACCACGCCCACCGCTTTCGCGGCGCCCGTGGACGAAGGAATGATGTTCTCGAGTATGCCGCGCCCGCCGCGCCAGTCCTTGCTGGAAGGGCCGTCGACGGTTTTCTGCGTCGCCGTCGCGGCGTGCACCGTGGTCATCAGGCCGCGCTTGATGCCCCATTTGTCATTCAGCACTTTCGCCACCGGAGCAAGACAATTGGTGGTGCACGACGCGTTGGAGATGATCGCCTGGCCGGCGTAGGTCTTGTCGTTCACGCCGAAGACAAACATCGGGGTGTCATCCTTCGACGGTGCCGACATCACGACCTTCTTCGCGCCCGCAGCAAGGTGCTTCTGGCCCGATGCCTTGTCGAGAAACAGCCCGGTGGATTCCACTATCACGTCCGCACCCACCTCGTTCCATCTGAGTTCCGCCGGATCTTTCACCTGGGTCAGGCGGATTCTTCGGCCGTTGACGATCAAGGTATTGCCGTCAACGCCGATGTCGCCCTTGAAGCGGCCGTGGACGGAATCGTGCCGCAGCATGTAAGCGAGATACTCCGGCTCGAGCAGATCGTTGATGCCGACGATCTCGATATCCGGAAAATGTTGTACTGCCGCGCGAAACACCATGCGCCCGATCCGTCCAAACCCGTTGATGCCAACTTTGATAGTCATCAATCTTCTCCAGATAATGCTTTAATATCAATACTATATATGTATGTAAGCGATCACTTACAGCAACTTTTTGACGGCATCGGCAACACCCTTCGGCGTGAAACCGAAGTACTTGAACAACTCGCCGCCCGGCGCCGACTCGCCAAAGCGGTCAATGCCCAACACCGCGCCCTCGAGCCCCACGTACTTGCGCCAGAAATCGGACACGCCCGCTTCCACCGCCACCCGTGGCACGCCGCGCGGCAGCACGCTGGCGCGGTACTGCTCGTCCTGGCGGTCGAAGACGCCGGTGGACGGCATGGACACGACGCGCACCGCAATGCCCTCGGACGCCAGTTGCTTCTGCGCTTCGAGCGCGATGCCGACTTCGGAGCCGGTGGCGATCACGACGACGCGCGCCGCGCCGCCCGCCGCCTCGGAAGCGACATAGCCGCCGCGCGCAACGCCGGCAACCCCGTCCGCGCCGCGCTTCACGAACGGCAGGTTCTGGCGCGACAGGACGAGGCTCGTCGGCCCGTCCTTGCGCTCGATCGCCGCCGCCCACGCCACCGCCGATTCCACCGTGTCGCACGGGCGCCATACGTCCATGTTGGGCATCAGGCGCAGGCTCGCCACGTGTTCGACCGGCTGGTGCGTCGGGCCGTCCTCGCCGAGACCGATCGAATCGTGCGAGAAGACGTAGATCACGCGCAGCTTCATCAGCGCCGCCAGGCGCAGCGCGTTGCGCGCGTAATCCGAAAACACCAGGAAGGTGCCGCCGTAGGGGATGAAGCCGCCGTGCAGGGCGATCCCGTTCATGATGGCACACATGCCGAATTCGCGCACGCCGAAGAAAACATAGTTGCCGCCGCCTTGCGGCCCGACGACCTTCGAGGCCTTCACCATCGTCAGGTTGGAGCCGGTAAGGTCGGCGGAGCCGCCGATGAGCTCGGGCAGCCACGACGCGAGCGCTTCGAGCGCGTTTTGCGACGCCTTGCGCGTCGCCACCATTTCCGCCTTCGCGTCCGTTTCCCTCACCAGGGCGCTCGCCCGCTCGCGGAAGTTCGCGGGAAGCTCGCCTGCCATGCGGCGGCGGAAGGCCGCCGCTTCCTGCGGGAATTGCGCTTCATAGGCGGCAAAAAGTTTTTTCCAGCGCCGCTCGACGCCGGCGCCGCGCTTCCTCGCGTCCCAGCCGTCATAGACCGACTGCGGGATTTCAAACGGCGGATGCTGCCAGCCGATCGCTTCGCGGGTTGCGGCGACCTCTTTTTCACCGAGCGGCGCGCCGTGCGCAGCGCCGGTGTTGGCCTTGGTGGGCGCGCCCCTGGCGATCACGGTTTTCGCGCAAATCAGCGTCGGCCGCGACTTCTCGCGCTTCGCCTTCTTCAAGGCCCGGTCCACGGCTGCGGGGTCGTGACCGTCCACGTTGGGAATCACCTGCCAGCCGTAAGCCTCGAAGCGGCGCTTCACGTCGTCGGTGTACCACTGTCGGATGTTGCCCTTCTCGGAGTCGATCGAGATGCCGTTGTCGTCGTAGATCGCGATCAGCTTGCCGAGCGCCAGCGTGCCGGCGAGCGAGCACGCCTCGTGCGACACGCCCTCCATCAGGCAGCCGTCACCCAGAAAGACATAGGTATGGTGATCGACGATGTCGAGCTCCGGCCGGTTGAACTCGGCGGCGAGCAGCCGCTCGGCGAGCGCCATGCCCACCGCGTTCGAGATGCCCTGGCCGAGCGGCCCGGTGGTGGTCTCGATGCCGGGCGCGCAGCCGAACTCGGGATGGCCGGGGGTCTTCGAATGCAGTTGGCGGAAACGTCGAAGCTCCGCGAGCGGCAGGTCATAGCCAGTCAGGTGCAGCACGGCATAGAGCAGCATCGAGCCGTGGCCGTTGGAGAGCACGAAGCGATCACGGTTGGCCCAAGCCGGGTTGGCCGGGTTGTGGCGGAGGTGGCCGTTCCACAGCACCTCGGCGATTTCCGCCATGCCCATCGGCATTCCGGGATGTCCGGAATTCGCCTGCTGTACAGCGTCCATCGCCAGCGCGCGGATCGCGTTGGCCAGCTCGACACGGGCATTCATTCAGAGCTTCCTTGGGAGGAGGGCGGACAGTGCGCCAATTATAAACCGCCGCCGCGGGCGCCGCGCCGCGCATTCCGCGTCAGCACCGCGCCTTACTCGTCGTTCTTGCGCGCGAGCCGGATGCCGAGTTGCTTCAGCTTGCGATAGAGGTGGGTGCGCTCGAGCCCCACGGTATCCGCCACACGGCTGATATTTCCGCCCTCGCGCGCGATGTGGTAATCGAAATAGACGCGCTCGAAGGCGTCGCGCGCATCGCGCAGTGTCAGATCCAGAGGCAGGTCGTTCCCGACGCGCGCGGCGGCGCCCCCCTGCGGCAGGACACGGGTTACCTCCTCGAGCGAAATCTGCTCCGAGGCACAGGTTAGCCCGAGCGAGCGCACCACGCTCTCCAGTTGCGCCAGGTTGCCCGGCCAGTCGTGATTACGTAGCGCATTTAGCGCCGCGGTGGTGAACTGGCGCGGGGGCGTTTCCCTGGCCTCGACCAGACGCGACAGCATCAGGTTGGCGATATCGGGCACGTCCTCCCGGTGCTCGCGCAGGCTCGGCACCCGGATGGCGATCGCGGCGAGCACGCTGTAGAGCCGGTTGTCGAACGCGCCATGCGCGACCAGCTCGGCAAGCTCGCGGGAGGCGCCACTGACGAGCCGCACGTTGTAGCGCTCGAGCTTCGAGGTGGCAAGCAACAGCCCTTTCTGCTCGACTTTCGAGAGGTCCGCAACCTCGCGCAGGAACAACGTGCCATCGCGCGCCTGGTTGATCAGATCGAGCGGCGACTCGGCCAGCACCGAGTGGTTCTCCGGCGCCACCCACGGCGTGTTGCGCCGGTGGAGAAAGCGGGCTGCAAGCTCGATGCCGCAACCCGGCTCCCCGGCGAGCAGCAATGGAGCGCGCAGGTTGATGACCCGCTCCAGGCGCTGCTTCAGCTCGACCACCAGCGGTGCGCGGCCGAGGCTCGCCAGTGATAGCGCCGCCTGCATCTGCTCGCCGCCGTGCTTGAGGGCACGGCCGACCGTGGCAAGCAGCTTCTGCAGCGCGATCGGTTTCTCGAGAAAATCGTAGGCGCCCAGCCGCGTCGCCTCGACCGCCGTGTCGATGGTGCCGTGCCCGGACATCATCACCACCGGCATGGTGAGCAGGCCGGCGCTGGCCCATTCCCGGAGCAGCGTGATGCCGTCGGTATCCGGCATCCAGATGTCGAGCAGCACGAGGTCGGGCCGCGTCTGGCCGCGGAACGCCCGCGCCGCTGCCGCGTTCTCCGCCAGCCGCACTTGATAGCCTTCGTCGCCCAGGATCTCGGACAGCAGTTCGCGGATGCCGATTTCGTCGTCTACGACCAGGATTTGCAGCATAACCGGAGAGGGCACCGTTGATTTTACACCTTGGCCTGCGCCAGCGAGGTCTTTCTCGCGGCGCCCTGCGCCGTCATCGGCAACAGGATGGTGACGCACGCGCCGCTCGGCGGCACGTTGGCGATCGTCGCCGTGCCGCCGTGTTCCTCGACGATTTTCTTCACGATAGCCAGTCCCAGCCCGGTGCCCTTGGGCTTGGTGGTCACGTAAGGTTCGAAGGCGCGCCGTATTACGGTCTCTGGAAAGCCGCAGCCGTTGTCGGTGACCGTAAGCCGCACCATTTCACCCGCCGTGTCGCTGGCGACGACAATGCGCGGCTCGCGCGTCCCTACCAGCGCGTCCTGCGTGTTCTGCAGGAGGTTGTGGATAACCTGCCGCAATTGCGCCGCATCGCCCAACAACGGCGGCAGGCCCGCCGCGAGCTCGAGCCGCACGGCCCCGCCGAGCGAAGGCTCGTAGAGCGTCAGCACTTCGCGGGTAAGCGCGTTCAGGTCGATCTCGCGAATGGTTGGCTCCGGCGTGCGCGCATACTGGCTGAAGGCGTCCACCATTTTCTTCAAAGCCGCGACCTGATTGACGATGGTCTGCGTCGACCGGGTCAGCACCTCCGCGTCGGATTCTGCCAGCTTGCCGGCAAGTTTCATCTGCAACCGCTCCGCGGAAAGCTGGATCGGCGTGAGCGGGTTGCGGATCTCGTGCGCAAGCCGCCGTGCTACCTCGGCCCACGCCGCCGCGCGCTGCGCTTCGGCCAGGTGCGTGATGTCGTCGAATACAACGACGCTCCCGGCAGCCGAACCCTGCGGCAACCGCGTGCCGCGCAACAGCAGCAATTGCGTGCGTCCGTGCAGCGGGCGCTCGACCTGCTGCTCCCATTCCGCCCCGCCCGCTCGCTCGAAGGCGGCCGCGATCTGCCGCCCCAGCTCGGCGAGCCCAGCGCCGGGCCCCGACCAGCGCGCCACCGCAACG
>Ga0208685_1000739_pt1 | contig 11209 bp, 10 predicted proteins | sample EasRivMeERMLT890_FD_187533 | JGI IMG/M metagenome (GOLD analysis project Ga0208685, IMG submission 187533) | Soil microbial communities from meander-bound floodplain in the East River, Colorado, USA - East River MetaG ERMLT890 (SPAdes) (version 2) | ecosystem: Environmental > Terrestrial > Soil...
CTCGCGGCAGTTCGGGTGTTTGCGCGAAGAGCGGGGAGACGACGGCGAGGAAAAGCAGCAGGATCGGACGCATGGGCGCGGCGATTATAGCAAAGTGGATCAGTGTCCTGAGTCGCTAGTTCGCTGAACAAAAGATGCCGACAATTGACGCCATACTTTGTCGCAAATCCTCGCCAGGTGTCCAACCTGGCTGCGGTTTGCTTCGCGTCTGACGCCAATTTCGGCACTTTTGTGACGCAAAGCGGGTCCCCATGGTGATGAACTAATCAGCGAACCAACGACTCAGGACACTAGCGCAGCGCCCACGCTTGCGCCGGCGTGACGCCGATGGAACAATCCGCCTTGTTTCGGGAGAGAGGGGATGTCGAGTAACTGGACGCGCGCAGCGTTCGTGGCGGGTTGCGCAGTGCTGGCGGCGGCCGCGCAGGCGCAACCCGTCAGCGTGAAGGACGCCTGGGTGCGCGTCCCCGCCCCCGGCCAGAAGGTGGCCGGCGTCTACATGGAGATCGTCAGCCGCGCCAATACTGCACTGGTTGCGGTCGCGAGCCCGGTCGCCGCCCGCGCCGAACTCCACAGCATGGCGCTGGACGACGGCGTCATGAGGATGCGGCCGCTCGAGAGAATCGAGCTGCCGGCGGGCAAGGCGATAATGCTTGCCCCCGGCGGCCTGCACGTCATGCTGATCGACCTCAGGCAGCCGCTGAAGCGTGGCGACAACGTGCCGGTCACGCTCACTGTGCTGCAGTTCAGCTCGGGCAGCCGGTCCGTCTTCACCGTGCGCGCCGAGGTGCGGGATCCGGACGCCAAGGGGCGGCATCAGCACTGACCGCCGGCCGGGAAAATCCCGGAAAAATCAGTTTTTTACGGCTGGTCCGGCGGCGGGGCTTGAAAAGGCGTTCCGCGCTCCCATATCTCCAGTGTCGGCGCGACAGCGCCTATTTGAACATGGAGATCCGATATGGCAAACATTGCTCGCTTCAGCCCCTTTGATGAGACGATTGACGACCTGTTCCGCGGCTTTCTCGTGCGCCCGGTAAGCTACGACGGCCCCACTGCGGCCGCGCAGTTCCGCGTGGACGTGTCCGAGAACGATCAGGCGTATACCCTGCGCGCCGAGATCCCGGGCGTGAAAAAGGAAGACATCGGCGTCACGATCGACGGCGACACCGTCGCGATCAGCGCCGAAGTGAAGAACGAGAAGGACGTGAAGAACGGCGAGCGCGTGCTGCGCTCCGAGCGCTACTACGGCAAGGTCTACCGCGCGTTTACTCTCGGCCAGGCGGTCGACGAGGCCGGCGCCAATGCGAAGTATGCGAATGGCGTGCTGGAGCTGACGTTGCCGAAGAAGGCGGCGGTGCAGGCGAAGCGCATCACCATACAATAATTCGGTGGCATTGCCGCCGAATTATTGATAGTACTGATTCGTACGTCAGAAAGCGGACACGATATCGACGCGAAGTGAACAAGTTGGTGAGGCACATTAAAAAACGGCGGGTCGAAAGACCTGCCGTTTTTTTTGCCGTAGAATAGCCAGCGACGAAAAAACAACCCCCCCGCCATGGCCCTCACCGGTACCACCGCCGCCGACAGAGCGAAAATCCTCGCCGAGGCGCTGCCGTACATCCAGCGCTTTCACGGCAAGACCATCGTCATCAAGTACGGCGGCAACGCGATGACCGAGGACCGGCTCAAGAAGAGCTTCGCGCGCGACGTGGTGCTGTTGAAACTCGTCGGCATGAACCCGGTGGTAGTGCACGGCGGCGGGCCGCAGATCGACGATCTGCTCAAGCAGCTCGGCAAGAAGGGCGAATTCGTCCAGGGCATGCGGGTGACCGACGCCGAGACCATGGACGTGGTGGAGATGGTGCTCGGCGGCCAGGTGAACAAGGAAATCGTCAATCTCATCAATCAGCACGGCGGCCGCGCGGTCGGTCTGACCGGGATGGACGGCGGGCTGATCCACGCCAAGAAAATGCTGGTGCGCAGCGCCGCCGATGCCGACGAGTTGCTCGACATCGGACAGGTGGGCGAGGTTGACAGCATCGACCCGGAGATCGTGCACCGGCTGCACACCCATGACTTCATCCCGGTGATCGCGCCGCTGGGAGTGGGCAAGAAAGGCGAGACTTACAACATCAACGCCGACCTGGTGGCGGGCAAGATGGCGGAAGTGTTGAAGGCCGAGAAGCTGATCGTGCTGACCAATACGCCGGGCGTACTCGACAAGGCCGGCAACCTTCTTACCGGCCTGTCCGCGAAGAAGATCGATGAGCTGTTCGCCGACGGCACCATCTCCGGCGGCATGCTGCCCAAGATCAGCTCGGCGCTGGACGCGGTGAAGAACGGCGTCAACACCTGCCACATCATAGACGGCCGCGTCGAGCACGCGCTGCTGCTGGAAGTCCTCACCGACGAGGGCGTCGGCACGCTGATCCGGCGCCGCTAGGAATTTGCCGTCCATCCGTCCGGCAAATTCCTAAATTGAAAATCCACTCCATAGGCAGCTTGTCGCCACGGCGCCCGTTCACGGTGCCTCAGGGATCGTCACGCGCCAACTCGATTTGATCAACCCTATAGGCTGCTTGAGCGCATGAAGTTTGGGAAGGCCTGGATCTTCGACTTGGATAACACTCTCCACAACGCGCGCCCCCACATTTTTCCGCTCATCAATCGCGCGATGACGGCCTACCTCCAGGCGCACCTGGGCCTCGAGGAGGAGGCGGCCGGCGAGTTGCGGCGGCATTACTGGAAACGCTACGGCGCGACGCTGCTCGGGCTGATGCGCAACCACCAGACCGACCCGCGGCATTTCCTGTGGCACACGCACCAGTTCCCGGATCTCGCGCCGCTGCTGGTGCACGAACCACAGTTGCGCGCGACGCTGCGCCGCCTGCCCGGCAGGAAGTTCGTGTTCTCCAACGCGCCGGTGCACTATTCGCGCGCGGTGCTGGGCGCCCTTGGCATTGCCGATCTGTTCGACGGCATATTCTCCATCGAGCACACCCGCTTTCGCCCCAAGCCCGACAGCTACGGCTTCCTGCGCCTGTGCCGCGCCCACCGCCTCCAACCCCAACGCTGTATCATGGTGGAAGACACTTTGGACAATCTGCGCACCGCCGGCCGTCTCGGCATGAAAACAGTGTGGGTGGCCCGGGCGGGCAAGCCGCCGGGCTACGTGGACGTGAAGATAGCGAACCTGATGCAGTTGCCCCGACTTCTGGCCTATTTACAATAGGCGGCGTGGCGACGCGGAGAACGGGTATGACGGCCAAACCGGGCGAGCGCAAGGACCAGATACTGCAGACGCTGGCGCAGATGCTGGAGAGCCCGGCCGGAGAGAAGGTCACCACGGCCGCCCTGGCCAAGCAGCTGGGCGTGTCGGAGGCGGCGCTTTACCGCCACTTCCGGGGCAAGGCCGAGATGTTCGAGGGGCTGATCGAATTCATCGAGCAGACGCTGTTCGCGCTCATCAACAGGATTTCCGGCGACGAGAAGAGCGGCGTGCGCCAGCTCGAGGCCATCCTCGGGGTGATGCTCGGCTTCGCGCAGAAAAATCGCGGCATGACCCGCGTGCTTATCGGCGACGCGCTGGTCACCGAGGACGAGCGGCTGCAGGCGCGCATCAACCAGTTGCACGACCGTCTGGAAGCCGCGCTCAAGCAGGCGTTGCGCTTCGGTGTAAGCCAGAAGGAAATTGCGGCGGAGGTGGACGTCGCCGCCCATGCGAACCTGCTGATGAGCTTCGTCACCGGGCGCTGGCACCAGTTCGCAAAAAGCGGCTTCAAGCGCGACCCCACCGAAATGTGGGCCAGGCAATGGCGGCTGCTCATGGAAGGCGTCATCGCTTAGGATCTTGTCGGCCTTGGGCCGACAGAATCCTCAGGTAGAACCGCCATAAGTGGTTTATCCGACGTAAGTCCGACAAGTTCCTGGCGGTCCGGGAATAACCAACGGGAGATCGAGGATGGCGAATATCACCACACAGCAATTGGCCGAACTGATCATCGGCATTGCCCGCTCGCAGCAGGCGATCGTGGAAGGCATGGAAAGCATGAAAGCGGGATTCAAGACCACCCACTTTTCGCCGGCGCTCGACAATTCCGCCCGCACGCGCGTCACCACTCGGCCGCTGACCCTGCAGGAATTCCCGGCGCGCGTGCTGCTGCAGTGCATGGGCCGCGCCGGGCCCAACGTGGAGCAGGTCGCGCGCGACCTCGAGGCGCTGCTCGCCGGGCATTCTCCGGCCGCGGCCGCGGCCGCGCGGTCCGCGCCCGCCGCGCCGGGGAGTGCCGCACCCTCCCTCGACATCACTTGACAGCAATGTTGAGTGTTGAATTTTCAGTGTTGAGTGAAATAAGCTGCTGGTTGTTCTGTCTCACTAAACACCCATCACTCATCACTCGACACTCAGTACTCAGCATTCCGCGCGACAGACTGCGCATGCCGGGTCTTTCTGCAAGCGAATGGTGCGGATCTGCATTGCCAACGCATCCAGGAGCAGCAGCCGGCCGGCGAGCGTTTCGCCGGCGCCGACGAGCAGCTTCAACGTCTCCGCCGCCTGTATCGAACCGATGATGCCGGTCAGCGGCGAGAACACGCCCATCACCGCGCACCGCACGTCCTCGGTCTCGCCTTCCTCGGGAAACAGGCACGCGTAGCAGGCGGAATCCGGCCGCCGCAGGTCGAACACCGCGACCTGCCCGTCGAAGCGCACCGCCGCTCCCGAGACCAGCGGCTTGCCGAGCCTGACGCAGGCCCGGTTCACGGCGTGCCGGGTCGCGAAATTGTCGCTGCCGTCGATCACCACGTCGTGCCGCGCCGCGAGTTCCGCGATGCGTCGCTCATCCACCCGTTCCGCCAGCGCCACTATCCTGACCTCGGGATTGATCGCGGCCAGCGTGGCGCGCGCCGATTCCACTTTCTTGCGACCGATCGATTCGGTGCGATGCACGATTTGCCGCTGCAGATTGGTGAGGTCAACCGCCTCGTCGTCGCAGAGCGTGATGGAGCCGACCCCCGCCGAAGCGAGATAGAGCGCAATCGGCGAGCCGAGCCCCCCCGCTCCGATCACCAGCGCATGCGCGGCGAGCAGCCGTTCCTGCCCCTCGATACCGATCTGCGGCAGCAGGATGTGGCGGCTGTAGCGGAGCAGTTGTTCGTCATTCATTTGATCCGTGAGGCGTAAGGCGTGAGGCGCGGCGGCCATCACTGCGGCGAGTGTACAGCGAAACGCCCAGCCTTGACTGGGCGTTGGCTTCGCAGCGAGCGCGATGGTCAGTTTGCGACTTTGACGGCGTCGCGGCTCTTGAGGAAGGCGATGGCCTGGTTGAGCTCGTAATCGTTGGCGGACACGATCTCGCCAGGCTGCGGCCGCTGCAGCTTCTCGTCGACGTCCTGCGGGCGCGCCGCGGGCGTGAAGTTGTACTGCTTCGCCGCCACCGCCGCCGTCACCTTCTCCTTGTTCTTCTCCGCCTCGCTGATGGCGTCGGTCAGGTGCTTGGTCAGGTCCGCCTCGCGCAGCTTGAGGCCGGCGGTGCGCTCGTTGGCGCCGTCGTCGAGCGGGATGTCCGGCATGATGCCCTTCGCCTGGATCGAGCGCCCGCTCGGCGTGTAGTAGCGCGCCGTGGTGAGCTTGATCGCGGTGTTGTTGCCGAGCGGCAGTATGGTCTGCACCGAACCCTTGCCGAAAGTTTGCTGGCCCATGATCACCGCGCGCTTGTGGTCCTGCAGCGCGCCCGCCACGATTTCCGACGCGGAAGCCGAGCCGGCGTTGACCAGTACCACCATCGGCGCGGTCCTCGCCTCCGGCGGCAGCTTGCGGATGTAGTCCTCCTTGAGGCGGCCGCGCAGGTAGTGCTCGGGGCTCGCGTTCAGCTTCATTTTCGAGTCCTCGGTGCGCCCGTCGGTGTACACCACGAGGGCCTCTGCCGGCAGGAACGCGGCGGACACCGCCACCGCGCCGTTGAGCAGCCCGCCCGGATCGTTGCGCAGGTCGAGCACGATGCCTTTCATCGGGCCCTGGTTTTCCTTGAACAGCTTGTCGATCGCGCGCGCGAGCGTCTCGCCCGTCTGCTCCTGAAACTGGGTCACGCGGAAATAGGCGTAGCCCGGCTCGAGGAGCTTTGACTTGACGCTCTGGATCTTGATGACCGCACGCATCAATGTCACCACGATCGGCTTGTTCTCGCCCTTGCGCACGACGGTGAGCGTGATCGGGGTGTTGGGCCGTCCGCGCATGCGTTTGACGGCATCGTTCAGCGTCATGCCCTTGACGGAGGTATCGTCGAGCTTGACGATGAGATCGCCGGGTTTCAGCCCGGCGCGCGACGCGGGGGTGTCGTCGATCGGCGAGACCACCTTGACGAAGCCATCCTCCATCCCGACCTCGATACCGAGCCCGCCGAACTCGCCCTGGGTCCCGACCTTCAACTCGCGGAACGCCTCCTGGTCGAGATAGGCGGAGTGGGGGTCAAGGCCGGTCAGCATGCCGTTGATCGCCTCGGTGATGAGCTTCTTGTCTTCCACCGGCTCGACGTAGTCGCTCTTGACGCGACCGAATACCTCGGTAAAGGCGCGCAACTCCTCGATCGGCAGCGGCGTCGCCGCCCCTTTCTGCGCCACTGCAGAGAAGTTGAGACTGACCGCGACGCCGATCAGCACGCCGATAACCAGCAGCCCGAAACGATTCAACTTGTTGCGCATTGCCTGCTCCTAAGAAACCCGGTGAAAAGTGAAGAGTAAGTCGTGAAGCGAAGACCCAGAAAAGCCTTCCGCCTCACGCCTGACCCCTCGCGGTTCACCTCATATTGACCCAGTCGAGGGGGTCCAGCGGACGGCCCTCATGCCGCAACTCGAAGTATAGCCCCGAATCGGCGTTGCCGCCGCTCGCGCCCACCGCGGCTATCGGCTCGCCGCCGTGAATTATGTCACCGACCCGCTTGTAGAGCGCCTCGTTGTTGCCGTAGAGGCTCATGTAGGCGTCGCCGTGGTCGACGATAAGCAGGTTGCCGAAGCCGCGCAGCCAGTCGGCGAACACTACGCGCCCGTCGGCGATCGCGCGCACTTCCTCGCCTGCCCGGGCGGTGATAAACAGCCCCTTCCACACCACCCCGCCGTCCAAACGTGGACTGCCGAAACGGTTGGCAAGTTCCCCGCGAACCGGCAATCTTAGCCTGCCTTTCAGCCCGGGGAAGGGGCTGTCCCCGGCGGAAGCCTGCGGCACGCGTTCGTTTTTCAGCCGCGGGGCGGACTTGGGCTTATTGCGGGCCATCAGCTTGGCCAGGCTCTCCACCAGCCGCGCGAGCCGGGTTTCATCGCGCTGCAGGGTGCCGATTTCGCGCCGCCGGCGCTCGATGTCGCGCGAGATCTTGGAGAGCACCTGGTTGCGCGCGCCCTTCTCGCGCTCGAGGCGGCTGCGCTGCGCCCGCTGCCGGGCGGCGACGGCGGCAAGCTCGGCGGCCTTGCGCTCCACCTCCTCGGACAGGCTTTTCAGCTGCGCGAGGCTCGTGCGCAGTCCGGTGATCAGCTCGGCGCGCGCGCGCGAGATGTAGCCGAAATAGTGCAGGCGGCGCGCGATGTCGCCGGGATCCTCGCGGTTCAGCAGGAGCTTCAGCGACTCGGACTGTCCGCCGAGATAATGCTGGTAGAGCAGGCGCGCCAGCAGCGTCTGCTGTTCACGCAGCTCCGCCTCGCTGCGGCGCGCCTCGGCGTTAAGCCCGGCAAGCTGCCGGTTGATCTCCTTCGAATGCAGGCCCAGTTCGCGCAACTCCCGGTTGGCATCGGAGATCGCGCGCTCGGATTCCTTGAGGGCGTCGGCCGCTTCGCTCTTGGTTCCTTCGGCGTCGGCGAGCCGCTTCTGCAGCGCCTCGATCCGGCCGCGCAGTTCGCGCAGCTCCTTCTCCTTCGCGCCGGCGTCGGCCGGCTGTGCTGCCGGGCTCGCCAGCAGCAGGACGAGGAAGAGGCCCAGGAGCTTGTCGGACGCCGGTCGGACAAGCTCCTTATGCAAAACTGCCCGCACCAGAATGGAACCAAGAGGCAGTGAATTGCTCACTTCCCGTCTACTCGAATGCCCATAGGAGTCCCATATGCGTTGTTATCCTAGATTACTTTCGCGATCCACGGGCAGTTTTACTGTCAGCCTGTTGGACACCCAAGTCCGACAGGCTGCTCACGTGAGGGTGATGAGCGACTTTCCGGTCATCAGCGGCGGGCACGGCAGGCCCATCATGGCGAGCAGGGTCGGCGCCACGTCCTGCAGCGCGCCGCCGACAGCGGCCCGCGCCGGCCGCCCGATGTAGAGCAGCGGCACCAGATTGAGCGTGTGCGCGGTATGGGCCTGCTGCGTCTGCGGGTCGAGCATGGTTTCGGCGTTGCCGTGGTCCGCGGTGATCAGCACTTCGCCGCCGGCCTCGCGCATCGCCTCGACCGCGCGCCCGATACATTCATCGAGGACTTCGATCGCGCGCGTGGCCGCGGAGAGATTGCCGGTGTGGCCGACCATGTCGCTGTTGGCGTAGTTGCAGACGATGGCTTGATACTTCCCGCTGCGAATCGCTTCCACCAGCCGGTCGGTTACCTCGCGCGCGCTCATCTCCGGCTTGAGATCGTAGGTGGCGACCCGAGGTGAAGGCACCATGATGCGATCCTCGCCGGCATACGGCGTTTCCACACCGCCGTTGAAGAAGTAGGTCACGTGGGCGTATTTCTCGGTTTCCGCGATACGCAGCTGCTTCAAACCCCGCGCCGAGAGATACTCCCCGAAGCCGCCGGAAACATTCTGCGGCGGGTACGCCGCCGGGAGGTGCACGAAGTCCCCGCCGTAGCTGGCGAGCGTGCAGAAATAACCGAGCCTGGGAAAGCGCCCGCGCGCGAACCCGTCGAATGCGGCATCGGTCAGCGCGCGCGTCAGCTGGCGCGCGCGGTCAGCGCGGAAGTTCATGAACACGGCGGCGTCGCCGTCGTTCATGCCGGAAGCGCCATCGATGACGGTTGCGTTCACGAACTCGTCCGACTCGCCGCGCGAGTAAGCCGCGCGCAGGCCTTCCACCGCGGTCCGCGCGCGGTAATCCGCCTTGCCTTGAGTAAGAAGGTCGTACGCGGACAGCACGCGTTCCCAGCGGTTGTCGCGGTCCATGGCGTAATAGCGCCCGCAGATCGACGCGATGCGCGCGCTCCCGAGGCCCGCGCATTTCATCTCGAGCGCCGCGAGCGAAGCCTCGGCGCTTTTCGGGGGCGTATCGCGCCCGTCGAGAAAGGCGTGCACGCGGACGTCCCTTACGCCGGCGCGCGCGGCCATGTCGACGAGGGCGTGGATCTGCGACTCGTGGCTGTGCACGCCACCGGGAGAGAGCAGCCCGAGTACATGGAGCGCGCGTCCGGGCGCGCGGGCGGCGTCGACCGCTTTCACCAGCGCCGGGTTCCTGTAGAACTCTCCGGTTTCGATCGCATTCTCGATCCGGGTGTAATCCTGGTACACCACGCGCCCGGCGCCGATGTTCATGTGGCCGACCTCGGAATTCCCCATCTGGTCCGTGGGCAGGCCCACCCATTTCTCCGAAGCGTCGATGAGGGTGTGCGGACAGGTCCGCCACAGGAAATTCCAATGCGGCTTGCGCGCCTGGCAGATGGCGTTGTGGTCGCATTCCTCGCGGTGCCCGAAGCCGTCGAGTATGATCAGCAAGACAGGCGTTACTTTCATGATTTCACGGGCTTCCCGGCGTGACGCCGCCCGCCGGTAATTTTAAACCATTCCTGCGTGCCAGCCTGTGGCTATGCGGGCTGGCGTGGACGGCGCCGCTGCTGCAGCCGTATCACCGTTTTCCCCTCGCCACGTTCTACAGCGAGTGGCTGGCGTTCGCGCTGGGGCTGGCCGCCGTGCTGCCGCTGCTGCGCCGGGAGCCGTGGCGCGACGCGACGGTGCCGCTGGTCGCGCTCGCGCCCCTTGCGCTCATCGTGGTGCTCGCGGCACAGGTCGCGCTCGGTCGCGTCCCGTACGCCGAGCAGGCGCTGACCGCGGGGCTATACCTATTGTGGGCCGCGCTATTGATAGTGCTGGGACATCTGCTGAGGCGCGGCCTGGCGCTGACGGAAATCGCGACCACGCTCGCCTGGTTTTTGCTCGCGGGCGGCGCGCTCAACGCGCTGGTCGGGTTGGCACAACATTACCATCTGGTTTTTGCTGCCGACTTTCTCGTCATGCGCAAGGAATGGCCGATGATCTACGGCAATCTTGGTCAGCCCAATCATTACGCAACCGCCGTCTCCCTGTCGCTCGCATCCGCCGCATATCTTTATTCCCGTCGCAAGTTGCCTGGTGTCCTGACCGCTGGCTGCTCGGCCCTGTTCCTGGTGGTACTGGCGCTCGCTGCCTCGCGTAGCCCCTGGCTTTATCTGGCCGCACTCATCGTGCTCGCCCAACTGCTGCACTGGCACCGGCCCGACGGCACGAGCCGCAGGCTCGCCGTCGCTGCATTGTGGATGCTGCCGGGCTTTGTCGCCGCGCAGTGGCTGGTGACGCTGTCCTTCCTCGCGCCGGACGAAATGGCGGTACTGACCTCCGCCCAGCGTCTGTTCCAGGTCGCCAGCGGCATCGAGCCGCGGCTCGAGTTGTGGGGCGAGGCGTGGCGGATGTTTCTGGGCGCGCCGCTGCTCGGCGCCGGCTTCGGTCAGTTCGCCTGGCACCACTTTCTCCAGCAAGGCGCGAGCGGACCGACGACGGCGCCAGGTGTGTTCAATCACGCTCACAATATCGTCCTGCATCTCATGGCGGAAACCGGGCTGGCGGGGGCCGTTTTCATCATCGGAGCGGCGCTGCTTTGGCTCATCGACTCGAGGCGAGCCGTGCTCGATCCGGAACGGTGGTGGTTGCTCGCGCTCGCGGGCATCATTGGCATCCACAGCCTGCTCGAGTACCCGTTGTGGTACGCCTATTTTCTCGGCGTGGCGGCGCTGTTGCTGGGCATCGGCGCGGAGCGACTGCTCGCCGTGCGCTTCGCCGGCCTCGCGCGCGCGGTGGTCGGGGTGGCCGCGCTCGTCGGTAGCGTAAACCTCGCCGCGGTGATCCCGCCGTATCGCGATTTCGAGCGCCTGATCTTCGCCGCCGGCCCGGCTGCATCAAGGGCGGCGGACGAGGCGGCTTTTGCGCAGGCAATGATGCAGGCGCACCGCGAGCCGCTGCTTACGCCGTATGTCGAGCTGGCGTTCGCGTTCG
>Ga0208685_1000740_pt1 | contig 11207 bp, 10 predicted proteins | sample EasRivMeERMLT890_FD_187533 | JGI IMG/M metagenome (GOLD analysis project Ga0208685, IMG submission 187533) | Soil microbial communities from meander-bound floodplain in the East River, Colorado, USA - East River MetaG ERMLT890 (SPAdes) (version 2) | ecosystem: Environmental > Terrestrial > Soil...
TCGCGCAGCAACCGCTCCACCGATTTCACGTAGGAATAGCCGACCAGCGGGATGACGAGCAGGACCAGCGCGACCAGCGCGATTTTCGCGCGCAGGCCGGGTGCCGCGAAGAAGCTCAGCTTTTTTCCGCCTTCCACCGGTAGCCCATGCCGTAGACGGTATCGATGGAGTCGAACTGCGGATCCACCGCGCCGAACTTGCGACGGATGCGCTTGACGTGGGAGGTGATGGTGCTGTCGTCCACCACCACGTGCGCCTCCGCCATCAGCTGGTCGCGGTTCTTCACGTGGCCCGGGAACTTCGACAGCGCGTGCACCAGCCAGAATTCGGTGAGCGTGAGGTCCACCTCGCTGCCGCGCCAACTCACGGTGAAACGGTTGAGGTCCACTTTGAGCGGTCCGCGCTCGAACCGGTTCTCGGCCGGGGCGGGCTCGCGCGCGAGATCGGCGCGGCGAAAGAGTGCGCTCACGCGCGCGAGCAGGTGCGGCAGGCTCATGCTCTTGGTGACGTAGTCGTCGGCTCCCATGCGCAAGCCCGATACCGTGTCGAACTCGCCGTCGCGCGCGGTGAGAAAGATGATCGGCAGCGTGGCCGATAGGGTGCGCAGCTCGCGGCACAGCGTGAAGCCGCCGTCCACTTCGTCGCCAAGCCCGATGTCGAGCAGGGCCAGGTCCGGCAGGCGCAGCCGCAGGGCGGCGAGTGCTTCACCACGATCCGCGTACGCGACTACCTCGTAACCGTGCTTTTTCAGAACATCGGCGTAGTTGGCGCGGATAACGGGGTCGTCTTCAATGATGGCGATGCGTCGGCGCATGCGGAATCTCGAGCGGGGCAACCTGCAACGACTATACCCGATGGAAAGGCGCTCGCAAGGGCGGCGGGACAACTGCCATTTTCTTGCCACAATTCATCGGCGGTTTGACCGCACTGCGCCCGCCCTGTTCCAGCTTCCGGGCTTCCAATGCCAGTGTCGCCGCTTTTTTGCGGCGCCGGAAAGGAAGCCATGCAATTGCAGCACAAAACCACGGAGTTCAACGGTCGCCACGTCGCGCTTGAAATGCTGCTGCTCACTGCGCACGCCCTGCTGTTGGGGGTGGCGGTGGCGGTTGTGCTCGCCATCCCCGTCATCCTGGTGGCGTTGCTCGCCCCGTGACGAGAGCCCGCTACGGGACGCTGCGGGCCGGTGGCTGGGGCCAGAACGGCGAAGGCCGTGACGTGGCGGCGCAACCGGCCGCCGGTCCCCCAGTCTCTGGCCCGGAGCGCCCCGGCCGTGACGTTGTTCAAGAACGCGGAAGCCGGGGCGCAGGCGCGCCTCATCGAGGCGCACGGCGAAGCAGATGCGCACCAGGCGGGCGACTCTGCCATTCTCGGCGCGTTCCAGCGCTGGCAGGACCCGTCGTGGAAAGCGCAGACGCTCAGTCTTCGCTAGCAGCTGTTTCAGTCGAGAAGCGCGGACACAAAGGACACAGAGGACACGGAGGAAAACCAAGAGCAAAAATAGAACCGCCAAGCCGCCAATCTGCATTCAAGCGCGGCAGCAGCTCCATTCACCATTCACCATTCACCATTCACGCCGTTCAATCCAGGTCGACCCACGACCCACGATCCACGGACTTCAGTCGTCTTGAGTTTGCCCGCGCGCTGGGCCACACTTCCGGGCACTGTATTGCCTCGGAGGGAAACATGAAATCAGTGGTTCGCGTTGCGTGCGTCGTTGCGTGCGTGCTGCCTGCCGCGCCTGCCGCTTCGCAGTCCTTTCCCGTCAAGCCGCTGCGGATTGTGGTGCCGTTTTCCGCGGGCGGCCCCACCGACATCACGGCGCGCTTTATCGCGCCGCGCATGACCGAACTGCTGGGCCAGAGCATCGTCATCGACAACCGCGCCGGCGCCACCGGCATCATCGGCGCGGAACTCGTGGCGAAGTCCCCGCCCGACGGCTACACACTGCTGATGGCGACGGCGAGCGTGGTCGCGATCAACATGGTGACCTACTCCAAGCTGCCCTACGACACGCTGCGCGACTTTCAGCCGCTGACCCCGATCATGACCACCGCCACCATCCTGGTCGTGCATCCGTCCGTACCGGCGAAGAGCCTGAAGGATCTCGTCGCTCTCGCCAGGGCGCGCCCGGGCCAGATCACGATGGCTTCCGCCGGCACCGGCGGCACCTTGCACCTCCCGATCGAGATGCTGATGAAGTCGGCGGGCATCAGGATGACGCACGTGCCGTACAAGGGCGCGGCGCCCGCGGTGATCGACGTCGTCGCCGGGCAGGTGAGCGGCATGTTCGTGGACCTGCCGGTGATTTCGCCGCACGTGAAGGCCGGCAAGGTCCGGGCGCTTGCGATGGCAAGCCCGCAGCGCTCGGTGTATTTCCCGGATGTGCCGACGACGAAGGAGGCGGGCTATTCCAACGTCGAGCTGCAAAACTACTACGCGCTGTTCCTGCCTGCGAGAACGCCGCAGGAAATCGTTGGCAAGCTGCACGATGCCGCGGTGAAGACCGTCAACACGCCCGCCGTGCGCGAAAAACTCGTCGGCTCCGGGGCCGACCCGCTCACCATGACGCCGGAGGAATTCACCCGCTTTCTCCGCGCGGACATCGAGATGTGGGGCAAGGTGGTGAAGGCCGCCGGCGTCAAAGTCGATTAAATCCGGACGCGGAGCGCCGGTTTAATTCCACGCGTTCGAACGGACGTGAGGGCGCCGTTCAACGCTCGGAAGCTTGGGGCGGAAATTAACGCCTAAGCTCAGCCGCCGTTTTGCCGCAGCGAACCGGAGGCAACACGGTCGGCTGGAGCGCCTTGTTATGCGTCTTCACTGCGATTGCCCAAGAACCTGAGACATAGAAAACCAATGATTCCTGCGGTCAGCGAAGCCAGAAGGATCGCCATTTTTGAGGCATTTACGTTTTCGGCATCTCCAGTGAAGGCAAGATTGGTAATGAAAATGGACATGGTGAACCCGATGCCACCAAGAATCCCTGCTCCAAACACATGCCGCCAGCCGAGATCGGCTGGCAAGCGGCATACGCCGCTTGCCACAGCAACGAAACATAGGAGTGTTACCCCCAGAGGTTTGCCCGCCACCAGACCTGCGATGATGCCAAGGCTGTTCGCATTGCTCAGGTCTTGCATCCAATCCGCGCCGATGAAGATCGCGGTATTGGCCAGCGCAAAAATCGGCAGGATGATGAACGCGACCGGCTTGTGCAAAAAATGTTCGAGCCGGTGTGAGGGCGACGCTTCGTCATCGGCCTTGGCGGAGAATGGGATGGCAAAGGCCAGCATCACTCCCGCGACCGTTGCGTGAATGCCGGACTTGAGCATGAGAAACCACATCAATGCGCCGCCCAGCAGGTAGGGGGCAAGGGACAGCACGCGGGAGATACGATTCAAGCCGCAAAGCAAAGCCCAAACGGCCAGAGCCGCCAGAAGATACCCAACCGATAGCTGCGCGGTATAGAAGACCGCGATGATGATAATTGCGCTCAAGTCGTCAATGACCGCGAACGCCACCACAAACACCTTCAGCGAGGTCGGAACCCGGTTTCCGAGCAGGGCCAGAACGCCAAGCGCAAAGGCGATGTCTGTCGCCATCGGAATCCCGATACCGGCTTGCGTCGGCGTGCCTGCGTTGAGCGAGAAATGAATCAGCGCCGGCGCAGCAATTCCACCGAAGGCGGCAAACATCGGAAGCAGGGCGTTCCGGACGTTGGACAGCTCGCCGCTGTAAAGCTCGCGTTCGAGTTCCAAGCCGATGAGCAGAAAGAAAATCGCCATCAGCGCATCGTTGATCCAATGCTCCAAGCTGAGACCGCCGACTCGCATTTGCCACGCGCTCGCATAGTCAGAGCCGAACGAGGAGTTTGCAAGCAGAAGCGAGATGGCGGTGCAGACAATCAACAGAATGCCGCTCGACTTTTCTGAGTTGAAGAACTGCTGGAATGTGCTTGATAAAGGTTGCGGGTCGAGAGACATGAGCTTCTTTAGATGGAAACTTCAAACACGGACGAATTTCTAGAGAGACGCATAACGTATAGTGAACTTCCGGAATGTCGTCTAATTAGACTCCTGAGCGATCTCGCCTGCCACCTTTGCCGTAAATTCAGGCGGTTATGATCCCGCTGCCATGACTTGCGGCCAGGACAGGCTGCGTTCCACGCAGCCGTATCAGTATTAGGCTGCAGCCGCACGCGGAACGCTGATCAAATCAGCGACTTGCAGGGAAAGGTCAAAGCCCTCATCCCTTAGGCTTGCCCGTCACCCATATCTCGTCACCGATTTCTAGTCTTCGTCGTCCACCGGCGTCAGCAGGGTGATGCGCCGGTTGATGCGGATACCGTAGGCGCGAGCACCGGCGAGGATCGCCGCGCGGGACCCGGCAGGCAAGGCCTCGGGCGGGTGCACGCCGGGCAGGTCGCGCGGAAAGTGCTTCACGAACAGCGCGGCGAGATGCGCGGTCGCCCACGCGACCGGCGACGTGTAGACCTCCCGCGTCCGGATCTGGCGCAGGGTGGGGAAGGTGGCGTCCCAGCGTATCACCGCGTTGCGCTCTCCCCGTCGGCCTTGCGCCACCACGGCGGCGGCGTAGCGCGCCTGGTAGAGCGTGCCGCTGGCGAAGAGCCGCGCCAGATGGCGCGGTGTCGACGTTTGCGGGAAGCGCGAAGCGCCCGGGCCGCTGGATCTGCGCAGTTTCCCTTTCCGGTACAGGCGGCGCAGGCGATCGAAATCGTTGCCGCCGATCTTGACGTCCATGTGCCGCATGTTGAAATAGCGCGGCAGCGTGACCACCTCGTCCTGCGCGGCGAGTACCACGCCTGCATTGCCGATCGGGCGCGGGAAGCGGAACACCTCGCGCTCCCCGAAGCGCTTGCCGAAGCGGAAGCGGCCGTTGTGGTAGACGCGCGGCCGCGACACCGCCTCGTCGAAGGCGGCGTCGGAAGACCATTGCGAAACGGGCTCATCGCTGCCGGTGCTTTCGTAGAGCCGGACCTGGACCGAGTCGAGCCGGTCGAGCAGGTCGGCGCTGCGCGCGGCGAGCAGGTTGGTGAGGCCCGGCGCGGAGCCGGCATTGATCACGGCGGCGCGCCGCTTGGCCACGAACTGCCGGTTGAAGCGCAACTGTTCGGCGTGAAAGGGAGAATCGGTCTGGTGCGAGGCCGTGTCGAGATAGTGGGCACGCAGGCGCAAGGCGGCGCGCAGCACGATCTTGTTCAGCACCGCCGGGCTGGTGTTGACGATCAGGTGGCAGCCTCTGGCCGACTTCACGATGCTCCAGAGATTGCGCGCGTTCACTTCCCGGATCGGGATGCTCGATTTCCTGCCCAGGAAGCGCCGCGCGCGTTGCGGGTCGCGGTCGCCGCAGGTGACCTGGTGGCCCTGGCGGACGAGCAACTGCGCGATGAGCGAACCGGTGGCGCCGGCGCCGAGGACGAAGATGCGCATGGGTGGAGCGGGCGTTCCTGATTGTTCTTCCCGCTATCAGAAGGGGTTGGGCTGTCTATTGCAACCCGAACAATAGGGGCACGGAAGGTAAGTATATAACCTGTTGATATTTATGTATTGTACCCTGTTGCGGGGTTTAGTCGGCGGGTTCCACCGACCGGGTCGCAGGCGTCGCGGTATTCCCGATTGGCCGGCTGTTCCCAGTGCGTCCGGTCAATCCCGGATTGGAAACCAAACGCCCCTATTTGGGAAGGTCAAATTTGCCTTGTTACCCGGTAGATGACGAAGCGATTGCCCTCGAGCTTGTGAAAGTAGAGAGCCCGGCCGTCATGGGTGAGCGTCGGCGCTTCGACGAAGCCAGTGATAGCGGCCACTTTTTCCGGCAGGCCGAATGGATCTTCGATACTGCGGCGGGTTGAACGCAGGATCAGCGGTTGCGGCGTGCCGCTCGAGACGGGAATGCGCGTGAAGAACAACTCGAGCAAGTCGCTCGAGATCGCCGGCGCATATTCCAAACCCTTGGTATTGATGTTTCTGAGAAGGTCGGCGCTCGCCGGCAGACGCTTGAACCCCGTCCCGTCGTGAACCGCGATCACGATATCGGCAGTTTTCGGATTCGGACCGCCGGTGAACAGGCCGTCAACGACGAACAGCGTCCTGCCGTCAGCGGAGATCTCCGCGTCGAACATCACGATGCCGGGCTTGCGCTGGGAAACACCCGCGACCAGTTCGACGCCGGTCACGGTGCCGTCGTTGAAGCGGCCGCGGTAGAGCGTCGAGAGCGTCTCCTGGTAGCTGCGCACGGACACGAAGAACAGATTGCCGTCCCGGTCGAGGCTCGGCACGCCTTCGAGGACGGGCGTGTTGACGCCTTTGATCTCGCCCCGGTACTGGAACGTCAGGCCGTCCACGCGCGCCGCGAAGTGCAGGTTGGTGTTGGTGCGCGGGTCGTTCCGGTTGTTGAACAGGAGGTACTGCCCGTCCTTTGTGATGAAGGGCTCCATCGCGTCCCCGTCGTACCCGCGGATCGTCACGCGCTGCGGGGCGCCGAAAGCCCGGTATTCCGCCGCCGGTGTTGCGGCCGAGCGGTCATCGGCCTGCTGCGGCGCGCAGGCGGGCACGGAGGACAGTAGCGCGACAAGGACAGCGAGCCTGACCGCTGACGCGCTAAAGTTGAGAAGCTCCATTCTTCGGTCAATTATCGTTCTTGATTTTCCTTCGTGTCCTTGGTGTCCCCTTCGACAAGCTCAGGGCGGGCTTCGTGTCTCCGCTTCCGACTACGCGGCAGCCTGCTTCCGCGTTTCACCCGCGATGATCGCGGTCAGCTCCCGCACGTCCTTCAGGTTTTCGAAGCCCTGTATCGCCGAGTACAGCGGGCCCACGCGTTCGGCCGGCAGCGCCCGCGCTGCGCAGTTGTCGAACTTCTCTTTCAACAGCGAAGCCGGCAGGACATTTTCCGAGGTGCGGCCGTACGGCTGGTCAATCTTGCCGGACAGCGCCTTGCCGCCTTTTAGCGCGATGCGTATTTCCGCGCCGAAGTGGTTGTCCGCCGGGAACTGCGCCGTGGTGTAGGGCGCGGCGTGCACGCGCGGCAGCAGCTTGCGCACCGCGGGCTCGTTGTGGGCGTTGTTCTCGAAATGCTCGATCGCGACCGTGCGGTCGAGGATCGCCCGCGCCATGCAGTACTGCACGCTGAACTTGGCGTCGAGGTTGCTCTTCGGGTCGGGGCGGTTGGTGTGCTCGAGCCGCCGCGCGTGGGTCCACACGTCTATCCGCTCGATCGCGTCGGCCGCGGGCCTGTGCTCGCGCACGAGGCCGAGCATCACGTCCAGCGCGGAGTGCGTGCTGCCGCAGCAAGGGTACTGCTTGATCGCGATGCCGGGCTTCACGATGTCGAGCGGCTTCGCCCAGGCGGGAAGGATCTTGCCGGCGTCGTAATTGCCTTCGCCGTTGAAGACGTTGAAAAAGCCCTGCTTGTGCTCGAAGGCGCGGTCGCCGGCGGTAAAGCCGTCTCGCGCAATCAGCGCCGCGAACAGGCCGTTGCGCGTGCACTGCCCGACGTGCAGCGGCTTCGTCATGGTGCCGAAGTTCGCCTTGATGCCGGACGCCAGCGAGGCGGCAATGGCGAGCGCGGTGGCGGTCTTTTCCTCGGACAGCTTGAGAATCTTCGCGCACGCCGCCGCGGAGCCGAAGACGCCGAGAGTGGCGGTCGGGTGCCAGCCCTTGGTGTAGTGATAGAAATGCACGCCCATCGCCAACTTGCACTCGGTTTCGAATCCGGCGACATAAGCCGCGATGAAATCGCGCCCGCTCGCGCCGGCCTCGTCCGCCAGCGCGAACAACGCCGGCAGGACCGGCGCGGAGGGGTGGCCGCCGAGGGTGTTGTTGCAGTCGTCGAAGTCGAGCGCATGCGAGGCGACGCCGTTCACCAGCGCCGCTTCGAGCGCGCCCACCCGGCGGATGCCGCCGAACACCAGGCTGGGCCCGCTCGAGCCGCGCGTCGTGCCCTCCACGATGCGCGTCGCTTCCTCGCTCGCGCCGGCGAGCGTCACGCCCACCGTGTCGAGGATGCCGACCTTTGCCCAATGAATTGCCTCCACCGGCAAGTCATTGAAGGACAGCGCGTTGATGCGTTGGGCGAGTTCCTGGGCGAGTGTCATATGGAATCCTCAAAAGCGAGAGGGGATAGGAGAGAGGAGTGAGGCGTCAAACCACACCTGCTTTACGGCAGCGGCTCCTCTCACCTCTCGTCTCTCTCCTCTCCTGCGATATTACTCGGCCCTGAGGCCGATCTGCTTCACGAGCTTGCCGTACTTGTCGATTTCCGACTTGATGTGCGCGCCGAATTCCGCCGGCGTGTTGCCGACCGCGTCGGCGCCGTCGGCGGCGAGCCTCTCCTTCACGTCGGGCTGGTGCAGCAGGCGCGAGATCTCCTGGCTGAGCTTGTTGACGATTGCGGGCGGAGTCTTCGCCGGCGCGAGCATGCCGTACCACTGGGTGATGGCGAAACCGGGCACACCCGCTTCCTGCATCGTCGGTAACTCCGGCGTGCCTGGCCAGCGTTTCGGGGTGGTCACTGCTAGCACCCGCAGCTTCCCGGATTTGATATGCGGGCCCGTCAGCAGCAGCGTGCCGAGCTGCATCTGGATCTGTCCCGCGATGAGGTCCAGGGTGGACGGCGCGCCGCCCTTGTACGGGATGTGGACCATCTCGATGCCGGCGATGGAGGCGAGCAGGGCGCCGCCGAGGTGGGAGATCCCGCCGGTGCCGGACGAACCGTAGTTCACGCCTCCCGGCTTGCTCCTGGCGTAGGCAATGAATTCCTTGACCGATTTCGCGGGCACCGAGGGATGGATCACCATCACGTAGGGCTGGCTCGTGGCCTGCGTGACCGGCGCCAGGTCCCTGAGCAGGTCGTACGGCAGCTTGGTGTAGAGCCCCACGTTGACCGCATGGCTCGAGGAGATCATGGTGATCGTGTAGCCGTCCGGGGCCGACTTGGCCGTGATGTCCACGCCGATAGTGCCGTTGGCGCCGGGCCGATTGTCGGGGACGACCGTCTGCCCCCAGCTCTCGCCCAGTTTCTGCGCTACCGCGCGCGCCGTAATGTCGGTGCCGCCACCCGGCGCGAACGGGACGACTAATCTTATCGGCTTCGTCGGATAGTTTTGCGGCGTAGCAGCCTGTCCCGAAACAATATATCCAAGCGCAGCGAAACCGGCGATCATCGTAGAGCGCAAGACTATGGTTTTCACGGCCGCTTTCTCCTGATGTACTGCGGGCGCACTTATTTTATGCCGTTCCCAGCCATGTATCCGAAGCCGATAGACCCGCCCTTGCACGACCCTCGGTTAGTCCAATTGGAACGGCCTGGCTGGAGCGGCGTCAGTTGATCTCAAAAGTCAGCGAGGCCCACGGGGTTTCCCATTGCGCCCCGCTTCTCTTCGGAGCCGGCAGCAGGTGTACGGCGTTCAGCAGTCAGACTCCGTTCCGGTCAAGCGCCAGCCGCGTGGCCGGAGGCATCGGTGCGCGCCTCCAGCCTCCGGTCCGGCGCCGCGTTGTGGAAGGCGGTGACCAGCGCGCCTGGCAGTGCCGCGCTGCGGTAGAGCAGCCTCACCTTGAGTTCCGCGGTACGCCCGGCGTAGGGGTGTCAGATTCGGCGACCAGCTCGAGCGGCATGCCGAAATCCCGGTCGGGGACGGGACCGGACGCCGCCGATCCCGCTACCAGCAGCGACTTTGCGCCGGGCCGTTGTCTTTGTCCTCTGAACCGCGCGCCTACTGCGCCGCGGTGCGCCGCTGCGGGGTCACCTCGATAATGCGGTTGGTGGCAGTCTGGTGGATCAGCAGGGTACCCTGCCGCGTCACGCGCGCGTTGCGCAGGATGCCGGAGTAGACGTTGCCGGACTTGATCGCCCAGCTCTGGAACGTTTCCGTCGCGATGTCGAAACGGACCAGCGGATCGGGCCGCATGCCGGACTCGTTGTACCAGACGGCGCCGTCGAGCACCACGATGCCGTAGGGATGCGAGCGCGGGCCGGAGGGCGAATCCCACTCCGTGATTTCTCCCGACTTCGGGTTGAGCCGGCCGATCCGGCCGCTGCCCGAATTCACGTACCAGATGATGCCGTCGGGCGCGATGTCGAAGCGGCGGACGGTCGTGGTCGACAGCGGCAGCTTGACCTCGGTGATGTCCAGGGTGTCCGGGTGGACCTTCAACAGGCAGGGGCGCGCATTGCAGGAGACCCACAGCGTGCCTTCGGCGTCGAACTTGATGTCGTAAGGCTGCGAGCGCTGTGCGGCGACCTTGACGAGCTTGATGTCGCCGGTGTCCGGATTGAGCCGTCCGATCATGTTGGCGTGCTGGAAGGTGAAATACGCGATGCCCTTCTTGTCGAAGGCGATCGTGTGCAAATCTTTCGCCTCCGGATCGGGCATCTTGTAGACGGTCGTCTTGCCGGTCGCGGGATCGAGCCAGCCGATCGAGCCGTTCTTGTTGCCGGAGAACCAGGGCCTGCCCTTGGGATCGAGCTCCACGGTGTGCGGCATCGCGTTGGCCGGCAGCGGATATTCCTTCGCCTGGCCGGTGCGCGGATCGAGCCGTCCGATCAGGTTGCCGAATTGACCGGCGTACCAGATCGAACCGTCGGCAGCCTGGATCGGATCGCGGGCGCGCTGCCCGAGCTGCGGCACTACCCACTCCTTGAACGTGACCTGGAACACACCCGGCACGAGCTTCGGCGTGCGCCGATTGTTGGGCGGGAAATTCGTCGCAAGATATTCGATGATCTCGGTCTGCTGCGCCGCGCTGCCGGAGAGGTCGATCATATAGCCGACCAGCTCTTTCCAGTGCTCGCGCGTATAGCCGGAGCTGTTGGGGATCAGCTGGAGCGCGTGACATGTGGCGCACATGCCCTCGACGAGCTGCTTGCCTTTTCCGTCAGGCAGCGGAGGGGGCGCCTTGGCCTGGCCCTGGGCCTCGGCGGCAAGCGGAACGAGCATGAAAGCGGCGGCGATCAAGAATGCGCTGAATGTCCTGGGCATTGCCTCACCCCCAAATCAGGTTAAGTTGTGTGTGGGACTGTATCAGATGAGTCCTCCCGTCGATACCGGGGAGCCAACAACTGCGACGACCCGCCGACGCAAGCCACGTCATTCCACATTGCGGGAGGCACGAGCCTGCGAAGGGGCTCGAGAAGCAGCAACGCCAATCATCCCTCACCCTCGGATCCTTCTCCCAGGGGGAGGGGGAAGGGTTACT
>Ga0208685_1000742_pt1 | contig 11188 bp, 9 predicted proteins | sample EasRivMeERMLT890_FD_187533 | JGI IMG/M metagenome (GOLD analysis project Ga0208685, IMG submission 187533) | Soil microbial communities from meander-bound floodplain in the East River, Colorado, USA - East River MetaG ERMLT890 (SPAdes) (version 2) | ecosystem: Environmental > Terrestrial > Soil >...
ACCCCAAAGCATAGCTCAAGTCACGCTGCTTACCTGGCGCAGCGTCTGCAGGACAAATTCGTCGAAGGGGATTTGAGTCGTCGTCCGCAGATAGTCAATGCGACGGCCCGAACAAACCATTTCGATTTCCCTAAAGTAGTTTGTCAGTTCTGCTTGAAAGCGACGAACCAAATCGGGGTCCAAGAAACATCGGCGTTCCCGCCGGCTCTCCACATCGTTCAGCGCCACATCGCCCCAGGGCATTGGATCGATTTCTTGAGCGTCCACGATATGAATCACGAGGAGCTGATATTTTTTGGTCGCGAGCTCCTCAAGGGCGGCGCGCCAGCCGGCGGGGTCGAACAAATCACTGACGATCACGACCAGGCCCGGATGAGGAAAGAGCTTGGTGAAAGAGTGAATCGCCGATCGTAGGTTAGTCTCGCCGTCACAGGATAACTTGCCAAGAAAGTTAAATAAACTGAGAATCTGCTTCCGTCCCCGCCCCAAGGTAAGGGGAACCTGTAAAGCGGATGAGAACGAAGCGCCGCCGACCCGGTCCAAGTTCTTGAGGCCGATGTAGCCCAGCGCGGCGGCGACTTTTTTGGCATAGTCGATCTTGGCAGGCGTTCCTTCGGCCATGGACCGGCTGGTATCCACCAACAGGTAAACGTTCATCTCCTCATCGGCGGTAAAAACTTTCAGCAGGAGCCGGTCGAGCCGGCGGTAAATGTTCCAATCGACGTAGCGAAAGTCATCGCCGTGCTGATATCTCCGGTAATCGGAGAACTCGAGGCTGAAGCCTTTCCGCGATGAAGGATGTTCGCCGCCGGTCTTTGCCCAACTGAGCCGTTTGGCGATCAGCCGGAGCCGCTCAAGTTTTCTCAAAAACTCGGCATCGAAGAAGGTTTGTGGTTTCAGGTTTCGGGGTTCGGGTTCGGCGGTCGCAACGCGTTCAGCGTCTATTGTCTTCTTATTCCAACGCTGGGAAAAAACATCGCTGAATATGTTTGCGAGTCTTCGTCGGGGTTGCTCCTCTGGATGAGCCTCGGGAGCTTTGTCGAAGGTTGCCATGAATTTTCACTCGGAACTTGGAACTCGGAACTCGACACTCATCAGATTTCCTATGGGACTTCAGGAACCTGGGCCAACACCTCAGCGAGTATTTTTTCCGCACTGATCCCTTCGGCATCGGCTTCCAGATTCAAGATCAGCCGATGGCGCAGGCTCGGCGGCACCATTATCCGAATGTCTTCGAACGAAACGTTCGGTCTCCCCCCTAACAGCGCTCGGGCCTTGGCCGCAAGGATCAAACTCTGCAGCCCCCGGGGACTAGAGCCATAGAGCACAAACTGCCGTGCCAGTTGGGTGCCCTCATGGCCATGCTCTCCCTGTGAATGGGTGCTCAGCACCAGCCGAACGGCGTAGTCTTTCACCAGATCGGCGAGCGGAACGTCACGCACCCACTGTCGCATTTGCAGAATGCCCGCCCCGTCCACCACTTCGCGCAGCGCCGCCGGTGGCGCCGTCGTTGTCAGATCGGCGATCCGAGCGAGCTCTTCGCGGCTCGGATAGCGGAGCGACAGTTTGAAGAAAAACCGGTCCACTTGGGCCTCGGGAAGCGGATAGGTTCCTTCCATCTCGATGGGGTTCTGAGTGGCCAGTACCATGAATGGATTCTCCAGGCGATGGACCTTTCCGCTGACGGTGACGCTCTGCTCCTGCATCGCTTCCAACAGGGCGGATTGGGTCTTGGGTGTGGCGCGATTGATCTCATCGGCGAGAACAATATGGGCAAAAACCGGACCCCGCTGGAACTCGAAGACCCTTCTCCCGGAAGGATCGTCGCTGAGCACGTTGGTCCCGGTAATATCCGCCGGCATGAGATCCGGCGTAAACTGTATGCGCGAGAAACTGAGACTGAGGACTTCGCCGAGGCTGCGTACCATGAGCGTCTTGCCCAATCCCGGCACGCCCTCCAACAGACAATGCCCGCCGCAGACAAGCGCGATAAAAACCTGTTCGACCAGCTCTTCGTGACCGACGATCGCGCGCGCCATCTCGGCCTTCAATGCATCGAAAGAGCGCCGCGCGCGCTCCATGCGTGCTTCAATTTCTGCCACCGCTTCCATGAAGTCAGGTCTCCTTTAGGTGTCGATCCACAAACTTGGAGTGACGGAGTAAAGGAGTACCGGGCATGGGCCAGCACTCCAACACTCCATTGCTCCAACGGCTGGTGCTTCAGACTTATGGCTCATTTTGCTCCTTCTCCGATGCCCAGAGAGAGAAAGTAATTCTTGATCGTATCCTTCAGTGCCTCGGGCACCCGCTCGGTATTGAGCTCCGCCTCCGCCTGCCGCCGGTAGGAGGCTATGACTTCGTCCTGTGATACTTCGCTTTTGCCGGCGGCGGGTTTGCCTTTAAGAACCACGCCGCTGCTTTGGCCTTCACCGAGCAACCCTTTGACATGGGCTTTAGCGCCCGCCGGAAATTCCGAAAGCGACGGGGAGCTCTGGTCTTTTTGACCCGGCTCCTTGCCGGGCAAATTGCTTCGACGGTCGGTCTTTTCACCGTCACCGGGGGTTTCCTGCTCCTCTCGCCCCGCCACTCGAACTTCGCTGTCGCCTTTCTCGCCTTGCCCCTGCTTCAACATTTGTTCCAGGAACTGCTGCGCTTCCAGCAAAGTCCGCCGGTCGAATTCACCGGTCACTTGCTTGTTCAACTGGTCGAGAAAAGATTTCAGCTCGCTTTGATTCAGCCCCTGTCCCGCTTGATTCTCTTTGTCGAATTGCCTTTTGAGCTGCGGCAAGTTCGCCAGCCGATCGAGCCACTGTTGCCCGATCCCTTCTGTCCCTTTGGCCTCAGGGAAATTCAGCAGATCCTGGGCCGCTTCTAATTCGGCCTTCAGATCCTTGAGACTTTGCTGGCTCTCAGCGGCCGACAACGACTGCTGTTCGGCGGCGGCTTTTCCCATCGTTGCGATCTTACTTTTCATGCCGGATAACTCTGCCTTGAACTTTTCATCCCCGGTCTTCGCGTCGATGCCCTTCTCCGCGACCTTCTCTAACTCTCGCCCCACCTGGAGGCTTTCACGCAACCCCTCACTTTTGGCCTTCTCCTGAAGCTCACGGGAGAACTCCCGCAGTTTTTGCGCCATCGTTTTTGGGGCTGAAGGCTCAAGGGTGCTCTCGAAGTGAGAGCCGAAATCGAGCCACTGAAGTCCCAACCAAAGGATGAATAGCGGCAGCGCCAGCCGGGCCTGCCAGCTCCAGGTCCTTCGGAACAGCGTTCTCGGATTGACAGTCGCAAGCTTCTCCCCCGCTTCTTTGAGAACCAAGAGCGCCGCGCCGCGCCTGTCGTCGCGTCCCAACAACTCCCACGCGGTTACCGCGCGCTCGTCGAGTTCGAGCGTCTTATCCAGACGCGCCACGGCTCGCGCGGCATCCATCGGACGCCAACGCTGCGCAGAAAATAGCCAAGGCCCGAGCAACAGGATTAACGGAACCGGGATCAACCACCGGCTAAAAGCCATCGGCAAGAGCCCGTGAAAAGGCAGCACCAGCACCGCGGCCAATAGCGCATAAGCAACAACGGTTGCCAGGGTCTGCTCCCGCCGCTTGCGCCGTTCCCAGTGCAAAAGCTCGGAGAGTTTCTTTTGCAGACTTTCTGATGCGAAATTCAAACCGCTAAGTCCCTCCTCAGCGCCCAGCGATAGGCCATTAAACCCGTAAAGGCAACCAGCAGGTGAAACGCGAAATGAGCAACGGCGGCAGGCGCCTTCCATCCGGCAATGCTGAGCGGCGCCAACTCCTGCCGGCCGAGATAGGCAAGTAGAAAAGCCACCGGGTTGACGGGTAAATAGAATAAAGCGGAGATCACCACCACGAAAAAAAACCAGCAACGGATAAAGACCTGACGACTTTCGGCCCGCCGTTCCCACAACACGAGGGTCGCGAGCCCCCAGATACTGTAGCTGAAAGCATAGAACATAAGCAGTAACAAAGTGCCGGCGACACGCGGTAATGGGGTCCTGGCGATGGCCGCCGCCCAGATCAAGAACGGCAGACAAAGCAGCATGGATAAGGCGACATGCAATGAAAGAAATGCCAATTGGCCTTGACCCACCGTGGCAATGGCCAGACCGTCTTCGCGCAGCCAACGCTTGGTAGCCTTGAATCGCCAGGGCGCGAATTCCTGGTTAGCGACGCGTAAAGCAAAATAGACCATCAGCAACAACGTGGTCACAGCAGAGACTTTGAAGAGGCTCGCGGAGCCGCTCCACATCTGCGCATCCAACGACGGCAGATAAAGCGAAAAAAACTCCACCGGAGCGAGAATAATCAAGAGATAAAAATAGACGGCAAAACCATGGCCCTCGCCGAAGAAGACCTCGAGGCTCTCGCGTAGAACCGGATTGTCCTTCATTCATCCTCCGGGCCAGCCAAAGGAACGATCGCGCGGAACAAAGTGTAGTCATAGTTTCGAATCCGGTTATCGTGAACCGACACCCGCCGGTCCGGATCTTTCACCCAGCCAAAGAACACCGCCGCACCCGCGCTCCAACGCACCGAGCCATCGTCACGGGGGAAAAACGAAGCGTGGAACAGAATCTCGCGCGTTTTGTCTTTGAAAGGAATCTCACGGAAATCAACGGCATCAGATCGACGGCCGCCGGCCTGCTGTTGGCCCTCTTCGACGGCTAGAGCAAACTCTCTGGTCCAGCTCGCACCGCGAGGGATATCGCCTAAAGCGTAGCGCTGACCCGGCGTCACTAACCAGCAATCCGCGAGGTCTTTGGCGCTCTGGTTATTCAACCGCATGAGTAGCTTTCCCCCCTGTTGCTCAAACTCCGCGCGCAACGGGAACCGGTCAACGAAGCGGACGCGAAAAAGCCTATAATCCCATTCTCGCAATGGCAACTGAAAGCGGCTGGAGCCGCTGCCGTCCTGGAAAACCACCGCCGGCTCGGCTCGTTCCTTCGCCGGGACGGAGACCGGGATCAGGTCCATCCAACCCCGTTCTATGGCCAGGTCATATTGACGAATCTGGGTCGAAAACATGGCCAGGTTCGACTGCGCCTCCACATAACCGTCTGCGCTGCTTTCCATGACGGTGGAAGAGAGCAGCACGCCGTCCGGGATATTACCGCCGCGGCTGAACAAGAGATAGCCTCCGAGGCCTGAAAGAGTGACAAAGCATAGCCCTGTGACCATTACCGTCCGTCGCGCGAAGCGCCGGCGCTGCCAAAGCCACGAAAAAACGCCGATGCCGAGCAAATAACCGACGATGGCGAGAAAAAGAGCGCCGGTGGGTACGTAAGTCGAGATGAACGAAGGGCTCTGGATAAGCTGCGCGAAGACGGTCTCGTCCCAGCGCGTTCGCAGCGCGAGATCGTCACCCCCCGGAGATGCCAAGACGCGTTGAAGAAACTTCGGCAAACCGTCCCATTGGGACAGCGGCGGCCTGCCGATATCGAGGGACAAATAGGTAATCCTGCCTTTGCCTCGACTCGCCTCCACAAGCACCGGGATCCCCTGCGTTTCGGCCAACACTTTGCCCGTCACCACCGTCGATGCCTGGGCCCAGACGTTGTCGATTGGCGCTGACGAATCATTTGGACCTGGGCCGGGATGAAACGAGATTCTTTTGATTCCGGTGACACGGACCGGCAGAAAGCGGCTAATCGCCGGCTCTTGGTAAAGGGGATAGTTAAGGCTCCCGAGAATCACCATTCTGCCACCGGCAGTCAGCCAGCTATCCAGGGCAAGGAGCTGTGATCGCGACAGATCGCGCAACGATTGGTCGTAGAGAATCAAATGGGAGACGCCGAGTAAAGCCCTCGGATCGGGCGGCAACTCAGTCAATGTGAGGGCAACCAAACGATTGGCTGAAGCGGAACCGAAAGAGAGCGGTGGAATCGTATTGCCTTCACTCACCATCAAGGTCACTGGAGCGGGTGAAAAGTAACGCCGCAGATCGACCTCCAGTGAGGCCCTGTCGGCAGGACTGGAAAATGTGATTTTCAACGGCCGGCTGATAAAATCCGGATCGACGGTAAGGTGCACGCTCTTCCGGGATTGGGCAGGAAGAAAGATGTCTCTGCGATAATACAGCGGATAAGGAACGCCGCCTTTCGTTGCTCCCCCCTTCCAAACGACGACCTCTAGAGTTCCTTCGGCGGGTCGACCGGAGTTGCTGAGATCGACTTCCAGGGGGAAAGGACGGCCGAGTTGGAATACTCCATGAAAACCGATCCGTGGCTCGATCAGTATTTCAGCGCTACAAAAGGAGGAAAAGAGAAACAGGAAGAGAAATAAAACTGAAACCGCTGATTCGCGACTGTAATTCCAACCGCTGAACGTGTCGCTGGCAAACTTGGGTGAACGGAACCTCACACGGCAGTGCAAGCTAGGTCGTGAAGACTCAGAAAGATCGCGATGGGGCGCCTGGACTGAAAAGGACATGATCCCTTTTCGTCAGGCCCGCGCCAGCGGCAGAGGCGGAGATCTAGTCGATGTACTCTACACCCAGAATCTCAAATGAACGGACGCCCGTGGGGGTGCGGACCTGAACCTCGTCTCCCTCGCTCTTGCCGATCAAAGCACGGGCTACGGGAGAGCTAATAGAAATTTTGCCGTTCTTCGGCTCTGCCTCATGATCACCCACGATTTGATATACCACCTTATCACCGGTATCACCATCGGCCAAAGATACCGTGGCGCCGAATACCACTTTCTCGCCCGATAGCTTGGACACGTCGATAACTTGCGCGCGCGCCAGCCGATCTTCGATCTCGCGAATCTGGACATCCAATAGCGACTGCCTTTCCTTTGCCGCATGAAACTCGGCATTCTCGGAGAGATCGCCATGGTCCCGGGCCTCTTCAATCTCGCGCACGATTCTCGGCCTTTCGACTCCTTTTAAGCGCTTCAACTCCTCGGTCAAGAACTGGTGACCCCGAGTGGTCATCGGAACCCGCGCATCCTCAGTTGCCATACTTTTCCACTCCTATAGAAAATAAAAACCCCTCGGGAATCTATCCTGAGAGGCTCCTAACTGGCCGCTGGCCTCACGCTTTTCCTCTTGAACTCCGTGAGATCAGCCCTACTCCAGTAGTCTACCCGTGGTTGCCGGCTAATTCAACTCCCTGTTTTGAGTCCCGAACCGGCGGTATTTCGTCAAGCGTCCCGATCCTTCACCCATAGAGAGTTTTCAGATTCGTTTCCCCGGGCCAAACACGTGGCAAGCCACACCATGACCATCCAAGTCGAACTCCAACGGTGGTTCCGTCTGGTCGCAGACGGATTCACGATGCGGGCAGCGGGGATGAAAACTGCAACCTGACGGGGGATGGACCGGGCTCGGGACGTCACCCTGAAGTACCGTCCGCTCCTTCTTTCGGCTGGTATTGGCGATGGGAACCGCGGACAGTAAAGCCCGCGTGTACGGGTGCTTTGCGTCCCGATAGATCGTATCACTCTTGGCAATCTCGACGATCTTGCCGAGATACATAATCGCCACTCGATGGCTGATGTGCTCCACCACCCTGAGGTCATGGGAGATGAAAAAGTAAGTCAGATGCATCTTTTCCTGTAACTCCTGCAGGAGGTTGATGATCTGCGCTTGAATCGAGACATCGAGGGAGGAGACCGGCTCGTCGCAGACGATAAACTTGGGCGTCACGGCCAAGGCGCGCGCGATGCCGATGCGCTGGCGCTGCCCGCCGCTGAACTCGTGGGGATACCGGTTGTAATGATCTTCGCGGAGACCCACCTGATGGAGCAGTTCGCACACCCGGTCGCGTTTGGCTTTTCCCTTGGCGAGTTTATGAATTTCCAAACCTTCGCCGACAATGTCTCCCACCCGCATCCGGGGATTCAGCGAAGCATAGGGATCCTGAAAGATGATCTGCATTTGGCGCCGCATATCACGGAGTTCGCGTTGCGACATGGCCAACAGGTTTTTTCCTTGGAAATAAACCTCGCCGCTGGTGGGCTCAATAAGTCGCAGGATCGTTCGTCCCAAGGTCGACTTGCCACAGCCGGACTCGCCCACAATCCCTAAGGTTTCGCCCTCTTCCACCGTAAGGCTGACCCCGTCCACAGCTTTAACCGCGCCTTTGTTGCGCGAGAACAAGCCCTCACCCAAGGGGAAATGCTTTTTGAGGTTACGAATTTCCAAAAGGCTCATAGTGATTCGTAACCATCAGTTCGATGCGTTAGCGCGCTGCCCAGTCTCGGGAAAATGGCAGGCGACAAAATGACTTCGTTCCTTTTCTACCAGCAGCGGCTCCGCCTCGGCGCACAACCCGGCAGCCTTGGGGCAGCGGTCCCGGAATCGACAGCCGCTCGGGAGATGCAGCGGGCTCGGCACCATACCCGGGATCGCATCGAGACGCTTTTTCTTTTTATCTCCCGTGCCGGGCAGAGAATTCAGTAAGCCCACCGTGTAAGGGTGAAAAGGCCGCGCGAAAATCGCTGATGTACTGGCGCGCTCGACGATCTTACCCGCATACATAATGGCGACCTCGTCGGCCTGCTCCGCCACGACACCGAGATCATGGGTGATCAACAAAAGCGCCATGCCGATCTTTTGTTGCAGCTCTTTCATGAGCTCTAAGATCTGCGCCTGAATCGTCACATCCAATGCCGTCGTCGGCTCGTCGGCAATCAGCAGATTCGGATTGCACGACAGCGCCATAGCGATCATCACCCGTTGGCGCATCCCGCCGCTTAACTGATGGGGGTAAGCGTCCACGCGAGACTCTGGATCCGCGATCTTGACTAACCTAAGCATTTCGATGGTTTTCTCGCGGCTTTGTCTTTTGCCCAGCCCTTGGTGCAGGCGGATCGCCTCGCCGATCTGATTGCCCACTGTAAAAACCGGATTGAGCGAGGTCATCGGTTCCTGAAAGATCATGGAGATCTCATTGCCACGGATCTTGCGCATCTCCTCGTTGTTCAATGCCAGCAAATCACGGCCGCGATAGAGAATCTCCCCACCGACGATCTTCCCGGGCGGTGACTGGATCAGGCGCATAATCGAGAGCGACGTCACGCTCTTGCCACAACCGGATTCGCCGACCAGTCCGAGGGTTTGCCCTTCCTCTATCTCAAAGCTGACGCCGTCGATGGCCCGGACTTCCCCTTCGGGCGTAAAAAAAGAGGTTTGCAGATTTCTGACTTGAATAAGATTGGCCATGATTGCAACGTTACTAAATTGTTCTAGCCAGATCGACCTCTGCGCTGACAACTAACATGCGCCCATTAATATATCATGGATCGTAGCTCGGTTTAGCATGGCTGCTACCCCTCGCCATTCTTAAAGAACATCACAAGCGATATCCGAACGCTACGAATCACGCTCGTTACGTAGTTGACTTCAGTATCTCGCGCCGTCCGGCAAGAAAAGTAGGCGGATATTACTCGGAGCTTGAAGTTATTGTCAAGGTGGGATAGACGGACGGTGTTTCGCCAAGCTCACGTGAGACTTTCGACCCTGAGCTTGAACGAAGGAAACCGCTGGCAAAGGTTTCGATCCTCCAACAAGCTCAATCCGTTCAAGCCAGAAGCGATAAGCAAGCAGTGACGGGAAGCGCTTATGGGCCAAGTCAAAAACCTCGACGAGATTAAAGCCATGATCCGGGACCGTACCGGGAAGCGAAACATTTTTCGGCGAGCCAAGCGCGAGGACGTGGAGTCCGTGTTGACTCAGCTCACGAGCAAGGACCCTGAACTCTGGGCGGCCGAGTGGTCCCGAGTGGCAAAACCTTATGAAGAGGAGGCCGCCACGCACGAGCAAGCCGGACGCTTGCAGGATGCCCGAGAAGCTTACATTCAAGCCTATACTTACTATGCCACCGGCCGCTATCCGGTTCCCCATACCCCCGGTAAACAGCAATGTTTTCGCAAGAGCTTGGAGATGTACGAGAAAGCGGGCCGCTTTTTCGAGCCGCCTCTGGAAAAGGTCGGCATCCCCTTCGGCGACAAAACTATCCCTGCTTATTTACGCATTGCGCGCGACGGGCGCCGCCATTCGGTGGTGATTAATTTCGGCGGCATCGACTCCTTCAAAGCCGAGAGCTACGAATATGACGAAGCTCTGCAAGCAGCCGGCATGGGCACTTGCGCCGTGGACATGCCCGGCGTCGGCGAATGCCCGATCAGAGCTTCCACCACGGCAGACACGCTCTACAGCGTGGTCTTGGACTATCTGGAAAAGCGACCGGAGGTCGATGCTCGACGCATCGCCATCATGGGGCGGAGTTTTGGCGGTTACTGGGCGGCAAAAATGGCCTTCGTCGAGGCCAAGCGTCTACGCGCCTCCGTGGTCTGGGGCGGCGGCGTGCATTACTTCTTCGCGCCCACCTGGCTATCCGAGTCCACCAACGCCGATAGTTATCTCATGGATCATGACGTGGCCCGCTGTAGTATCTTCGGCGTCAGCGATGTGGCCGAGCTCGCGAAAGTTTGGCCGACCCTTTCGCTCAAAACCCAGGGTTGGCTGGAGAAACCTTCGTGCCCAATGCTTATCGTGAACGGCAAAGAAGATCTGCAAACTCCGATTGCCGATCTCTATATTCTCCTGGAATACGGCACCCCCAAATCCGCCCGGGTCTTCCCCGGCGGCCACATGGGTCAAACGCCGGAGACTTTGCCGACCATCATCCGCTGGCTGAAGCACGAATTGAGCTGATCGCAAGTTATTATTTCGTACCCTCCCGGCGGCTCACTTGACGAATTGATTCTTGGGGAAATTCGCTGTCGCCATGACCCCGCCATCGACGACCAAGGGATGCCCATAGACAAAACTGGAATCGTCGCTCACCAGAAAAAGCGCTGCCTTCGCCTGATCCTCCGCGGTGCCCAATCGCCCCGCCAGATTCTCAAAAGTGCGGCTCCCGGTTATGTCATCATCGAACCCGACCGGGGAACCGGAACGATTGGGCACGACGCAGTTGACGCGAATCTTATGCGGCGAGAGCTGCACCGCCATGGCTCTCGTCATATTGATCACGCCGGCTTTGGCCGCCGCGTAGGCAATGCCATCCGCCCGTCCAATCAGACCGGAGGTAGAGCCAAAATTGACGATCTTTCCCCCCTTATCTTGCTTCGCCATTTGCGCCGCCACGTACTTCGTCACGAGATACGGTCCTTTAAGACTGACAGCGATAACCTTGTCAAATTCCTCTTCCGTGCTGTCGAAAATA
>Ga0208685_1000743_pt1 | contig 11185 bp, 9 predicted proteins | sample EasRivMeERMLT890_FD_187533 | JGI IMG/M metagenome (GOLD analysis project Ga0208685, IMG submission 187533) | Soil microbial communities from meander-bound floodplain in the East River, Colorado, USA - East River MetaG ERMLT890 (SPAdes) (version 2) | ecosystem: Environmental > Terrestrial > Soil >...
CGTTCCGAGTGGTTACCAAGTTGTTGAAGCATCATCGATGTTGTCAACTGGGGAGTCTGACTTCCGTGAGGCTTTTGGCGCGGTCTCAACTCTGGAGTCCGACCTTCTTCTTCTGGCGGCATCTGTGTTCGCGGCCGACAGAGCTTCTCAGCGTGGAGAAAGAGAGGACTTCTACCGCACGATTCACGTTTCCGTGCCGATCACAAACATCTCTCGATTGCTTCCGCTGCGAGGAGCGATCGAGACCGTGCTCCGGAAGCTGTCGGATGATGGCTGGACGATTGAGCTAAGGCCTCACGAGGGTGCTGGCGAGCGTCGGAGACGGATGCCCAAGAGCCGAGGCCGCACGCTCTTGTTTTCAGGCGGTCTTGATTCCCTAGCGGCAGCTGTCGAATTTTCCAGCTCGGGCAAGCTTCAACTAGTCAGCCACCGCACGCACAACAATGTCGTGACCAACGCGCAGCGGCAACTGGCCGAGCAGCTCGTTGGGCTCGGCCGCGACGTCACTCATCACCAGTTCTTTGTTTCATCGCGCAGCGGCGGTCCGAGCGAGTTGCGACATGCCGATGAGAGTAGTCAGAGAACGCGCTCTTTTGTGTTTCTGGTCTTAGGTGCACTAGCCGCTCGACGAGCTCATCACCATGAGGTCGTCTACCTTGCCGAGAATGGTCAGATGGCGATTCACTTGCCTCTAAACGCAGCCAGGATCGGCGCGTTCTCGACTCACACCGCCCGACCCGACGTATTGCTCGCGATGCAAGATCTGCTCTCTCGAGCTTTAGGGTTTCCCCTCACGATCACGAATCCGTATGTGCATCGGACCAAGCGCGAGGTGATCGCCCCGATCACCGAAGCCCTCCCGGAGGCCCTGGCTGTGGCAAACAGCTGCTGGCGAAACGCGCGACTTCCGGTGGGCGTCACGCACTGTGGCGCTTGCGTGCCGTGCTACGTGCGGCGAGTTGCGATCGAGAGCTTCGGAGCGGACGCTACGGCGTACGAGCGAGACGTCTGGAGCGAGGATGTGTCTGCATTGGCACCGACAGATGATGGACGACGCAACTTGGCGGATTTTTGCGAGTTTGTGATCCGTTTCTCGACGGCAACTAACGAGGAGATCATGAGCAACTGGCCGGAGCTTTACGATGACACGCTCGACTCCGGCGCCGTGATCGCGATGTACCGTCGGTTCGCGACGGAGGCGCTTGCGGTGATGCGCAACTACCCAAGGCTTCGTGCCTTCCTGCAATGAGACTCAGCCATAGTTCTCTTGAGGATTGCCGCCGTAATCCGACGCGTTGGCGCAGGCGAATCCTATCGGACAACGTCCGGTCCGGCGCATTGGGTATGCGCGCATCGCAAAACTCGCCATATACCGGTACCACAAGGGCACTGAGCGCACTCGTGCCCGCGCGTACCTCCTTCAGGCCTGCCAGCGTAACGGGCTAAACAACAGTCGGCGCATCGATGCGGCCACTGCGACGCTCGATAGCTATATAGATTGGGCAGAACAGAACGACCCCGTGGTCGCCGACGTGATGATCAGAGTCGAGCTGAACTTGGGCAGCGAACTCCTTCTCGGCGGTGAAGTGTCGCGCGTGGACGTCAATCGCCGAGGAGGGTACTCAGCGATCCTGCTGGACCCACCGCCGGAGGGCTGGCGGGAGCAACTTCGAATGCCCTTGCTCCAAAGTGCTCTCGCGCGGAGGTACCGCCGAGACGAACGGGACATCGCAGTGGGTTTTCAGGACCCAGACGGTGGTCGGCCCATTGTGGCGACGTATTCGGGGCGCGACCTGTTGAACGCCGCGGAAGAAGCTCGCACGCTGGCAGCGCGGGTCACTGCCGTATGGAGGAGGCCCTGATGGGCGAGCGGACCTTGTCGTTCTCGATTCCGGAAGCTCGCTGCGAACCGCGGATCCGGGCCGAATCGGAACTCCTGGGCTCTCGTTCACCACGCCGCGGCTTATACTGGAAGTGCTCGTCCACAGCGGGTTGGCACCCATACTCGTGTGGCCGTAAGTGATCGCGGCATTAAGGGGTCTTACACAATTCGCTACACAATTCGGGTTTACCGGCTCAGCCACTAGCCTGTAAACTGCTGATTCTAAATATACGGAGAGATGTCCGAGTGGTTGAAGGAGCACGCTTGGAAAGCGTGTGTAGGGGAAACTCTACCGTGGGTTCGAATCCCACTCTCTCCGCCAACTTTCCAAGAATCACGAAATTCCCTGGACCCACATATCCATGCGAGCCGATCGATAGCGTTACTTGAAACGCTCTCCGAAACGCGCCCCCGATAGGAACTCTTTATCGAGCTCGACGCATGTTGGAGCGGGGGGGAGCAGGGCCCCGGGGTTTATTTGACGTTCCATCGGATTGAGTACCCACGGCCGGATAAATGCCGGATCATCGACCGTCGTCTCGAGCCTGAGCACGTCGCCCTTTCTGGTAAATCGCTCGGTGACCTTTGCGTCCGGGCTCATGGGCCACCCGCGTTCGCTGTACCAGACAAGGTCGGGGGCAAAGTCTACGGTCTCGACGACGAGAGTATCGCCTTCCCAGCGGCCGACGGTACTACCCCCCAAAATATTTGCGCCTTCGTATTGATCCTCTGATCGCAGCGCTCTGCCGTCGGTCGCCACTTCACGGATTGCTGAACGGGCCCCGCCGTACCGCAGCAGCACCTTGTGCGGGAACTGAATGATCTCCGCTGGGAAACCTCGCTTGACGATGCCGACCTCTTGACAGCCCCAGCCGGGATCGGCCGGCCTCTCATACCCGAACTCTTCGTTGTCTCGTACCTGCTCCCAATGTTCGGGCTTGTAGAGAGGCATGTTGTCGCGGTTGGACTTGATGATGATTTCCTGATCGATCTCCAGCCAAAAAAAGTCCCCGTCTCGCACTGCCCACGCGCTTTCATTGGCATTGGCCTGGTTGGGAGCGTTACCGTCATAGAGATAGAACGCTCTCGGCCCTCCGGCCGCAGCGGCGGCGGCTGGGACCTGTCGGTTCCAGACACCGTTCAGATCGGGATGGCCTTGTGCCGTGCGCGGTGTAGGCGCGCTGAGCATCTGTTCACGCGTGCGGGCTGCGGCAGGAGCAGGATTCTGCGCCAATCCCTGCTGCACCAGACTCGCAGCGATTCCAACGGCAACAAGCGCTGTCGACACAATACGCATGGCGATTCTCCCGCTAGTTCTTGCGCCTCAACGTCATCAACGTCAGATCGTACCCGGCGACAAAGTCCACGGGCCGGGCCTCAAGGCCCTGCGCCGTGTTGATCTCCAAACGACCGTCCGGTTGGAACCGATAGATGCCTTCCCACACGTCACCTTCGTGTGGCCGTATAAGGTTCTTGCCGCGGAAGGCCAGGTCAATGGTCCGCGCTTCGGGGTTCAGACGGTACGTGCCCGAATAGGAACTTCGCTGTGGCCGCTCGATCGCGAACGTCTGGTCGGCGTTGAAGGTCACCGTCGCTCCCACCATCTCCTGAGGGGGTAACGACTTCCTTACGGACTCTGTCACCACCCATGCCCCCACGATGCTTTGAGACTGGGTGTACGCGACACCCCCAGGGAAGCACGAGAACATGGCGAGAACCGCCATGAACGCCGCCGCAGACGTCGGTCCCCTCAGTGACATGATCTCCCTACGCGGTGGGATCTCCCGACCAGACAATATGGGATTTTCCATTCACGACAATTTCCGCCAGGAAGCCGCTCGTCGCGCCGTTATGGGCTCGCAGGCCGCGAATCGTGTACGTCTCCCCCACTTTCAAGGTCTCCTTGCCGAGTCCGAGGCCGTTGAGTCCCCGGATTCCGACGGTGGCGATCTCCCACTGTTCGACTTCACCTTTCTCGTTCTTGACGGTGAAGTAGAGATGCACGTGCGGATTCACGAAGCTCGCCTTCGTCAGCACGGCATTGTCGAACTTGAACGGCCAATCGTAATCGTACTGGGCGGACAGGGAATGATGAGCATGCGTGGGAGACGCGACGCCGGCCACGAGGGTCATAGCCAGACACACGCGCAAGCACAACTTGTTGTAGCTCGATTTCCTCACTGGCTTCATAGCATTGACTCCTCTAACGATCTTCGCCTCAACGTATTTCGCACCCCGGTGCGCATTTCAATCCCATCATCGGCCCGCCGAGGCCGAGATGATATTCGCAGGAATCGGAAAAATGACATAGGGGTTGGTGCACCAGCAGGTTTTGACTTGTACATCGAGGATCGTGCGGCCATTGAGCTTGTGCACGATGCGGCTCGGGAAGGTGAACCCGCTGAAGGCTTCGTCGCTCCGCAACGGATCAATCGGTTCGTAATCCCGATACCCGGAATATTCTGCCGTCAAGGTCGCCCGTTGCAGGACGGGGTGATCCACTGTCATCTCCACCAGCTCGGGATGACGGTCACGATCGAGTCGAATCTTCGTATTGTTCGCGGGAAAACTCAGTTCATAGGTCCGGTTTCCCAAGTCCGTCACTTTCACCTGCCTGACATTCTGATGCGCCAGTTTGATCGCGCCACCGGGGGTGAGGGCCAGCAGCTTCTGACGCCAATCCCGAAGCTGCGGTGCCGCGGCCTGCGACGTCCCCACCGGCGGCCCTTCACGTGCAACGTTCTGCTCGTTCCAGGAGTAATTGCCGGCGAAAGCCCATACCGCACGCTGGCCCGCGGAAGTGGTCTGATCCGAACGAAGCCCCGCTTCGGGCTCGTACGCGATCTCGACGTAGTACCGGCTCAGCTCAACCCGCGGCCAATCGGACGGGTTGGAGCCGGAAACCTCGTACATCGTCCCCGAGCCTTCGTAGCGCAAACTGGACCAGACGTCGAATTCCCCGACGCCGCGCAGCATACCCATCGCCCGCGCGGAGGTGTAGATAAGTCTGGCCGCTGTCGGCTCAAAGCTGCGAACCACCCAATCGCTCGGCCGCGCGTTCGCCGGCGGCGCCCCCTGCCCGTGGGTTAAGTGGCTCAACCCGACGAAGCAGCCACAGAATACGAGGATGAATGTCGGCTTCCAAAGACGCGCTCTTGTCGTCATTGTGATGAATCCTAGAAGAAACCCAGCCGCCCAACAAGTCAGGCCTGCAAGCAGCACTTAGCGGGTGCCGCCCGCGTCGAGGCGGATTATACGTGCGTGGTATTGCCGGCGCGACGTCTCATGAGATGCTGCACGCGAGTGCCATTTCGAGTGCCATCACGGCTTCAAAATCCGAAGGAGGCGGGGCGGGAAGGTCTGAAAGTTGCCGAGGCATTCGCGCAATGAACCGGTGAGAATGTGTCGCATGGCGAACTTGCTGTCACAGCTCACCAAGGGCGAGCAGGCGGGATTCCTCGAGGAACTCAACTACATGAATCTCGAGGAGATTCGCGGCTTCTGTTCGGGGCACGGAATCCCCTTCAGGGTCATGGCGGAGCACTCGAACGGCAAGGTGAGGGCCACGAAGGATACCGATCGAAAGCCGATCGTGCTGGCACGGGTCCGCCGCTACCTGATGACAGGCGACGTCGGTCAGCCGACGCGGATACCGTTGGAGATCGTCCGTGAGGAAGGTCCGCCGGCGCGGCCGGGGCCCAATGACCGCTTGTACTATCGTTGGTACGCAAGGGAACACAAGGGCGTCATTCGGCTGCTCCGCGAGTTGACCGACGGCCGGTTTCGGAACGGCGCCGTCGTCCGCGTGCTGGCGATGAAGTTCTGGACGCGCGGAGAGGCGCCCACGTTTGAGGAATTCGCTCGCTCGTGGACGACGGCCAAAACCGAAGCACACCGTCTGCTCACGCCGGAGTACGCCTACCTTACGGACCTCAAGCACCAGCGGGCCAACAGAGATTGGAAAGCGCTGCGCAGCGCCAAGGCAAGGTCGGCTCTGAAGACACTCGCCCGAATTGCTCCTACTCCAGCGGCGGCCGCGCGCCGGCGCTCTCGGGAGAGATTCGTCACGCCGTCTTGATGAGCCAGGGTCGAAAATCGTCTCGTTGACGAGTTTCATGCCCTTTCGGGTGCCGCAGGCCTATCTGAACAGTTGCGGAAATGGTCCCGCACCGTCCGCCATCTTCGCTCACTCGCGCTCGCTCGATGGCGGTTCGAGTGGTTTCAGGCATCGCGCCGCTCGCTTGTAGCTCGCCGCGCGCGGCACGAATCCCACTCTCTCCGCCAAACTTCTATGCTGGGATTTTCACGAGAACTGACGAGAGCACGATTCTCTCTGCCTTCGTGCTTCGCCGCGCTCATTCTCCTGAGATTTCTTATCGCCCCGTAGGCGAGTTCCATTTTCGCGTGTCATTTTCGTGCTGTGCGCGAACCCGAAGGACTTGGCGACTACTCGTTACCAACAGCGAACTCATGGCTGGTGCGCTAAGATGGCGGCGGTCGGATCAGCTGTGTGAGCGCCAGGCAGTTCGAGCGCTCTCTTCGATTACCTGGTAGTTCCGGGCAAAACGACTCAGCGACCTCGTTTCACGACATGAAGATCTTCATAAGCTCGCGTGCGCCAGGTCTGATAGGCCCGCGTTACGCAAACCGCGAGACGGCCCTAACCCTCCCCTACCGTCCGCAGTTCGACGTTCCATCATGATTGACTCGTCTCTCAGATAGTGTTAAGACGCCAAAGAAAACAGCAGTTCAACGAATGCTGCAAGCGAAAGAGGCGTAATGATGAAACTCTCGAGCCTCGTCACAAGCCTTTTGCTCGCCCTGGGCGTGGCCTCCTCCGCGCACTCCCAGTGGATCACACTGCCTTTGCCGGGTACGCCGCGCACCAATGATGGCAAGCCCAATCTCAGTGCTCCCGCGCCGCGCGCTTCCGATAGCCATCCCGACCTCAGCGGAATCTGGATCTCCAGCCGCCAACCCACCAATCCCAAAGGCCGAGGCCTTGAACGCTTTATGCCCGCCGGATCGAAGGTCCCCATGCTGCCCGCGGCGGAAAAGTTTTACGCGGAGATCACCGGGAACGGCCGTTACGATGCGGCCGATCCCTCCGAGCGCTGCCTTCCCGACGGCGTTCCGAACCACATGATCCCGCTCCCCATCAAGATCGTACAAACCCCGGGAGTTATCCTGACACTGTTTGAAGAATTCTTCGTCTTCCGCCAAATTTTCACGGATGGCCGGAAACTGCCAGTTGACCCCCAACCAAGCTGGTTCGGATACTCGGTCGCACATTGGGAGACGGACACTCTCGTCGTGGAAAGCTCCGGCTTCAACGACAAGACCTACTTGGACGGAGAAGGATTACCGCACTCGGAAGACCTGCGCATCACCGAACGCTACCGCCGGCCCGACTTCGGCCACCTCGTGATCGAATTCACGTTCACGGATCCCAAGTTCTACGAGCGGCCGTGGACCGCGACCGTTCCGTTTAATCTCATGCCGGACACCGAACTGGTGGAACACTTCTGCGAGAACGAAAAAGACCTCGGCAGCATGATCCGGAAATAGGCTGTCTCTAGAAACAAGGCAGGCGGCGCAAGGCGGCGCTTAGCCGGCCGTTTGGATAGGTCAACGCCGGGCGCGGCGGCCAGGCTTCGAGAGTTCTGAAACGACGCGAGTCACACATTAGGGGGTCGTATGAGACACAACGCAACGTTGGTCGGCGTGGGGCTGGCATTGCTCTGGTCCGTAGCGGTGTTCGCACAAGGCGCCCCCAATCAGCCCGCACAAGGCGCAGTCAATCCGGCCTATGTCCCGCCAGCCTGGGATACTTACACGCCAAATATTCCGGGGGTCGTCACCGGTGGAACCAAAGTCGAACTCATCACCGATCAGCTCAACGGAACTGAGGGGCCTGTCGCGTTGCCGGATGGCACCCTGCTCTTCACGCAGGGCGGCGCGAGACAACTGACGCGCATTGACAAAAACGGCAAACTCTCGACGTTCCTCGAAAACATCCAATCGGGCGGTCTCGGCTTCGACCCGAAGGGTCGGCTGATCGCCAACGACAATACGCAGGGCAAACAAGGGATCTACATCGTCTATCCCAAAGGCGCCGAGAAGACCCTCGTCGACCGGAAGACGTCGGGTTTCATGCAGTCGAACGATATCGTCGTCGACAAGAAGGGTGGGGTCTATTTCACCCAGCCGGAGCAGGCGAACGTGGGGTACATCCTTCCGGATGGGAAGGGGATGAAAATCGTTGCTGAGAACATCACGCGCCCGAACGGTATCACGATGAGCGCGGATGAGAAGATCCTCTACGTGAACGACTCACGGGGCGAATACCTCTTAGCCTATGACGTGCAACCGGACGGGTCGGTCACGAACCGCCGCAACTTCGCCAAGTACGATCAGATCAACGCCTCCGCTGCGGGAGGCGACGTCGGGCCCGGCCTTCGCTACAAAGTCACCAGCTGCGCCGACGGTATGGCAATAGACAAGGAGGGGCGCGTGTATAACGCCGGGTGCAATGGCATCCAAGTCTATAGCCCGCAAGGGAAGCACCTGGGCACCATTCCCACGGCCCGTCAGGTGCAGAATCTCGCATTCGCCGGCCCCGACAAGAAGACGCTCTATCTCGTGGGGCGCAGTGCCGCGTGGAAGATTGAGACGCTCACGCAGGGATACATGGGGCGGGCGAAGTAGGAAACACGCTCACCACGGGCTTATCGTCCCGCGCGGGCAGCCGCCACCTGCTCGAGGACGGATCGGGAACGCTGCCGCGCGAACTCGATCAGGAACGCCACCGCCGCGTCGTGCTGCTCGTTCGAGTACGGCTTGACCGGATCCTCCCGGATGGCGGGCGACACGAGGCTGGCCAGGCGCCTGATTTCGCCTTCTAGCCACCCGCCATCGGCGGCGCGCGCGCACTGCTCCAGCACGTTTAAATACTGGGTGCGCAGGTCCTCGAACATGATCGCCCGCTTGAACAGTGCGTTCTCTGACGCGCGCTTGAAGATCGGAAAGTCGATGGCTTCGAACGTACGATCTTTGTCCCACGGGATGAGGCGGTGCGCTCCCGCGCCGGTGCGATGGAGGTAGAAGTTCGCCATGCCCGCGAACCCCAGGACGCCATCCTCATCGGCCAGAAACGTCTCGATGGCGACGTGTGTCACGAACTGGTCGAGATCGACATATCGCGCAACGCTGTCGCGCCAGGCACGGCCACTTCCGCGGTTGACCTCTTCGAACAGGTCGCGGATGGGGCCGTACAGGACCGAGTCCGATTCGAGCTGGCGAGTGCGGGCCTCGAACAGCTGCGCGTAGGCCGCGATGCTGCGGTCCTCGCCACGGAACGGCCCGGCGTACACCTTTTCGAACAGGTACCCCTCCGGGTCATATCCGGACCGGACAAGGAACTGTGGATTGATCGATTCGATGAGCGCATATACGCCCTGGTAGACGTCGTTGATGTACAGGCGACTGAAGGCTTCCCGGGGAGCAGGGTGGGCGAGCCGCCGAAAGAATGACATCGCCACGCTCTCTCGAAGGGAGGACGCGTCGGTGACCAGGTTGTCGAGCGCCAGCTCGGTTAACCCCAGGAACGTCTGACCGCGGACATACCGGTCGAACTTCAGAAGAAGCGCCGGCTTGGCGGCGTTTCGGCTGGCGAGGCCCCTCGACCGCACCCCGGCCGTCGTCACTCGCACGCCACCCCAGACAACGTCGACAGGGAAGAACATACTCGCGTCGTAGTGCGCGCGCAACGCTTCGAGGTCGCGTGCGTGGATATAGACGCGCAGATCGTGCAGCGTGCGATCGTCGAATAGCTGGTCGGCGGTCTGGGCCGACGCGGGCGCGGCGCCGGCAGCCCCCGCAACCGTCAGACACGCCAGAATCAGAACGACCCGCCTCACGCGTCGGAGTGCCACGGTCAGATCACCACTTGGAAACGGATCAGGCGATCCCACACCCTTGACGGCGGCGCCGGCTCGCTCAGTGCGCCGCGCAGGCGCTCATGCACCACGTTGGCCTGGATCCTGGTCCAGCGCGTGGCGTACCACGTCAGGCCGGCAGTTGTTGCCGTGTACTGGCTGCCGGGAATCGACGTCGCGCGATGAATTACCAGCGGCGCGTCGCGCACATCGAGGCGGCCGAACGTCAGCGCCTCCTGGCGCACGGCCAGCTGCAGTGATCCCCAGCCACCGCCGAACAGCGGCGCGCGCGGCACGTCCACGTTCGACGCGCGCTTTGCGCCGGCAACGACCCAGGAACCGCTGATATACCAGCCGTGCGTACTAAACGGCGGCAGGTCCGACCGCTCCAAGCTCTGGCCGCGGCGCTCGTCGGTCAGCGTGATCGCCTCGGCCGTCAATGCAAATGGTCCCGGACGCCACTGCAGCTCAATGCCGATCCGGCGGCGCAGACCCGACACCCAGAAGTCAGCATCGAAGAACGACGCGCCGAGCACCGTCCGCCCGCGCACAGCCGGATACCCTTCGGGCACCGTGCCTTGGGCGAACGCAGCGCCCATCTCCAGATCGGCCGCGCTGGTCTTCGCGCCGCGGAACGGTTGGATCGTGATCCGCCCCACGACCGTCGGACCCGCGAACACCCTGGCCGCGCGGCCCGGCCGCGCGTTCGCGCCATCGTGCGCGAACACGCCGGTTTGGTACCCGATCCGGCCGACCCTCCCGTACAGCGTCAGGCCGTCGTCGCGGCCCGGAGCGAGACGGTCGGACATGAGAGACCGGCGGACGAATTCGAGTCTTGCGTGCGGGATGTTTTCCTCGAGGCCAAACGGCAGCTTGAACCTGCCGCCGCGGATCTGCGCCGCTCGTGTCGCGCGGTAGTCGAGATACAGGTCGCGCACCGGATCGTCGTGTTCAATTTCCGCTTCGGCCTGAAACCGGAGTCGCCGGCCGATCGCCCCGTCGATCGTGAACCGCCGGCGCGCGATATCGAACGTGTCGCTCTCGATGCTTCGGATCGGCCCGTCTGAAGCCGCGTGCACCGCCTGAAGCTGGCCGCGGAACTCCATGCGAAGGCTGCGCCATTCCATCTGCGGATGGTCTGCCCATCCGACGCGCCATCCGTCGCCGTGTTCACGCTCAGACTGGTCGGGCGCCGATTGCTGTGCGAACGCGCATACCGGACTCAGGCTGATGACAATTGCTATTGCAATGTTTCTTGGGGAGTGTCGAAGCACGTCCATTGCCACGTGCAAACGGCATGACACGATCTGACGGCTGAGCTCTGAATGACACTCTTTTTCCCGATGGCGATGACGACTTTTCGATC
>Ga0208685_1000744_pt1 | contig 11172 bp, 13 predicted proteins | sample EasRivMeERMLT890_FD_187533 | JGI IMG/M metagenome (GOLD analysis project Ga0208685, IMG submission 187533) | Soil microbial communities from meander-bound floodplain in the East River, Colorado, USA - East River MetaG ERMLT890 (SPAdes) (version 2) | ecosystem: Environmental > Terrestrial > Soil...
CTGGCCAGACTGGACGGATTTGTCACAGCCCATCAAGATCCACGTGGATCTGAACAACGACGGCCCGGTGGATGACACGATTTTCGTGACGGGCCAGCCCACGGCGGCCGGTGAGCCCGAGGGTCGCGTCCTGCCCGGCTCATTCGAGCTGGCTCAGAACTACCCAAACCCTTTCAACGCCTCCACGGCGATCCGGTACACGTTGGCAGCTCCAGCGCAGGTGTCGCTTGAAATCTTCAATCCTCTGGGCCAGCGCGTGCGCACGCTCGTGTCGCAAGAGCAGCAGGCAGGGCTCCACGTCGCCACGTGGGACGGCCAGGACGATGCCGGCAAGGTGGTGCCGTCGGGAATCTACCTGTATCGCCTGCGTGCAGACGAGGCAGTGCAGACCAGGAAGATGCTGCTGCTGAAGTAGGCCAGGTCATGGTGAGGTGGAACAGGGGCCGACGCGGTAGGCTCACGTTACAAGTGCTCCATTCTGGACGGTGACGACTACGGCGATGCGTGCGACAGCTGCCTGGCGCTGTTGACGCCCGCCAACGCGTCCGCACGGACCGGCGACGCCAATGCCAGTGGACTCATCACGTCAGCCGACGTCATCTACCTGGTGAACCACGTGTTCAAGCTTGGCCCGCCAGCGCTTCCTGTCTGGCAAACCGGTGACGTGAATTGCAGCGGTTCGGTGACGTCTGCGGACATCATTGTGCTGGTCAATCACGTGTTTAAAAGTGCGCTGTTGCCGTGCGATCTCTGTGCGTTGTGACCGGGCGTGACTCGGCAAGAGTAGAATCCTTCCATCTTCGTCGGCGCGGCCTGCTCGGCGAACAGTTCTGCGTCTGCCGCCTCAAGTGCGAGGAACGTATTGTAGTGACCGCCCCCATGTACCCGCACCCGATAGCCTGCGGCGCGAATTACCATGCTGGCCAGGGCACGTGCTGCCTCGTAGGCGTGGCCGAATCTACCGTCAACAGACATCCCTTTAAGGCGCGCGTCGGCCGGGCTTCGCTCCGCTACCGCTCGAAGCTGGGCGAATTCTTCTCGGGTGCCTGGTATGCGCTCGACGCGTCCCTGATTCAGCAATTCCTTCCAGGTCACTCTGAGTCCCAATAACGAACAGCTTGGGTTTGCCCAGGACGGTCGATATGAAGTATTGCCCTGCGCGAGCCTTGCTGCCGAACTCCGTGGCCGTGTACGTGCTTACGTTGACCTCGCGCTCCAGGCGCAGCCTCGCCTTCCGCAGGGGCAGCGCGAGTTGCCTGGCGCCCGCGTCGCCGATCACCATCAGATCGACATCGCTCGTCGAAAGGTCCTGAGCTCGGGCCACCGAACCGTAGACAAAGGCAATCGCGATCCGTGAGGCAATCGGGCTCAACGCCTGACGGAGCACATCTACAAGGCCCGCTGTCTTTGCCATGAGCCCCTGAAGCTCCGGCAGAAAGGGGCATTCGGGATTTGCCTGATAGAAGACCTGTTTCCCCACCGTCCGCTTGCGGAGAATCTCTGCCTGGGAGAGATTCACCAGTTCGCGCTGAAGGCTGGTCTTGGGAATCTTGAGGGTACGCGCAAGTTCGCTGACATACCACCAACGGTCCGGATGAAGCATCAGAGTCGCCAGTACCCTCTTTCGGACCCCCGGGAAGAGGATGTCGATCCCTCGACGTGTACGCATAATGCGTACATATGAACGCAAAACAGGTACATGTCAAGAGGCTGCCCACGCTTGCTATGGGAGCAATCGCATGCTGGGAGCGTTGCAGAGTCAGTTCAGAAGAATTCGCGGCCTTCAGGTCGTCGTCGATACCGACCTCGCGGCTCTCTACAGAGCCTCTTCCAGCGAGTTGGCAAAACGGCCCCAATCGATGGTCGAAATCGAACCTTGCAATTCAGGAGCGACACTCCTTAATTGCAAGCATGATTCCCCGCCGGCTCCTCCCTTCGCTCACTACCGCCCTGAAAGAGAGCCCGGCCGTGGCGCTCCTTGGCCCGCGCCAGGCAGGCAAGACCACACTGGCACTCGAGGTGGCCGGATCCCGTCCTTCAATCTACCTGGATCTCGAGTCCGAGTCCGACCGTGCCAAACTGGCCGAGCCCGAGCTGTACCTCGCGCAGCACACGGATAAGCTGGTCGTTCTCGACGAGATCCAGCGCATGCCGCAGCTCTTCCGGAGCCTGCGCGGGCTCATCGACGCAGGCAGGCGACGCGGGCAGGGCAAGGGCCGCTTCCTCGTGCTGGGCTCGGCATCGATCGATCTGCTGAAGCAATCCAGTGAATCGCTGGCCGGGCGCATCCGCTATCTGGAGCTTGCACCGCTCGATGCCGGTGAGGTGGGTCGCGACCGCCTGGATTCTCTGTGGCTGCGTGGCGGTTTTCCGGAAAGCCTACTGGCCGATTCCGACGCGGCTAGTCTGCGCTGGCGGTCGGATTTCATCCGCACGTACCTCGAGCGTGACATTCCGCAACTCGGCCCGCGTATTCCGGCGGAGACCCTGCGGAGGTTCTGGACGATGCTGTCACATCAGCAGGGAAGTCTGCTCAACACCGCGTCACTCGCCCGGGCCCTGGCCGTGGATGGCAAGACGGTCGCGTCGTATCTCGACCTGCTCGTGGATCTGCTGCTCGTGCGCCGTCTCGCACCATGGCACGGTAATGTGCGCAAGCGCCTGGTAAAGTCACCCAAGGTCTATGTCCGCGACTGCGGACTGGTGCACGCGCTGCTCGGAATCGAGGGCAGCGAAGCTCTATTCGCGCACCCGGTGGCCGGCGGTAGCTGGGAGGGTCTGGCGATTGAGTCACTGATTGCCGCGGCGCCGAGCGGTTCCGAAGCTTACTTCTTTCGCACCGCGGCCGGAGCCGAGATCGACCTGCTGCTCAAACTTCCTGGCCAACGAAGGCCATGGGCGATCGAGATCAAGCGCGGGCTCGCGCCGAAGATTGAGCGAGGTTTTCATTCGGCCTGCGACACCGTTACACCGCAACGACGCCTTGTCGTGTATGGCGGCGTCGAGCGCTTCTCGCTCGCCCATGGCGTGGAGGCGGTTTCGCTGCGCGACTTGTGCGATGAGCTCACTGCGACTTCGTGACTAGGTACTCACGATGTTGAGTAAACATACTCAATATGACGAGTAAATCGGAAACGCCTTTCATATGGCGATATTCCTGCGCAAGCCGGTGAGACACTGGTTTATCAACCAGGAGGTAGGCTCACCCCCGCGCGAATTCGATAAATCGATCGAACAAGGGTGTCTTCCGAACCCGCACCACCTCTTTGTAGCTCAACTCGCTGTCGAATCCGAACTCGAGCAGGCCCAGCCTCTCAAGCGGATTCAGCAAGTACGTTCGAAGATGCGACTTCCGGGCATACCCGTCTTCGAAACGGTCTATCTCCGCCAGGACCGCCGGCGGGATGACCTTCTCTTCCAAACCCTTAATGCTTTGCCACTCGTCGGCAACCTGGGACAACGCAAACAGCCCAACGCCCAATCCCCCCTGCATGCCGGGGATTTCTTCGTACAGGCTGAATCGTCCGAGGTTGATCTCGCGAAACTGAGTCCAGAACAATTGCCGGTAAAGTGACGCTTCCGCCCCCGGCGCCAAGAGGGGGCGCGCCCTGGCTGAGACCATCCAGCGCTTGTTGTGTTTGCGGATCAGCTTGCCCACCTGGCAGCACACGCGCGCCCGGCGAAGCTCGAAGACATCCTCTTCATTGATCTGGTGCTTGTAACTTCGGGGATCCAACGCCAATTCGGGATCCGCCACCACCCGGTCGATCACTTCTGCCACGAATTTGCGGTTGAGGTTGCCCTGAGGCGTGGCGGGCGTGCCCCCCTCGGCGGCGAGTTTATCCAGCAGGATCCGCGCATTGGCATACAGCCGCGATTTCGAAATCAGGTCGAACGGCAGATCGGTGTGCAGCTTCAAGGGGCTGCGCGCGGTATCCCACTCTTCGTTGGCCAGCCGAAGGGCCCAATCGGCGCTGGGGAACTTCTCGAACGGAAACTTGGACGCACGCGCCCCCGGGCTGGGCCGCGCTTCGGGGGCGCCTCCGGCCTGCGCCGTTGCACCGTGGCACTTCTTGTACTTCAAACCCGATCCGCACGGGCAGGGTTCGTTTCGACCGGGAGCGGGCATGGGCCCCGGCATCACAGTCGCACCGTCAGCCGGCACCGGATGCGCCTTCCAATAGGACCGGATGGCAAAAATGGCGGTCTCGAGCATGCCGTCCAGTCGGGTGACGGCGCCGCCCTGTGGAGCTGCCTCCGGCACGTCCAGCCGGGCCAATTCCGCCGGCAAGCGATCGTCGGCAAGCAAGGAGAACAGCCCGAAGTGGAAGCGGAGTAGTTCTTCCTGACGGAGGTGCTCCTCCCAGGTGTCGCCATCGAGCATCACACCCGCCCTGAACCCCTTGCACCATGACTTTCTATTGGCGACACGATCCTCGGACGCATACATCGGCATCCGGTAGGCGGGCGAAAACGAATCTGAGCGCAGGCGACGGTTTACCGTGTTGTAGTGCCGTAGCACGAGTCCGAGGGTGTCCTTTACCTGGTCCAGGTCCTCGTACACGGGAGCCTTTGCCCCCATTACGGCGGGCATCCATCGGGAGGGAGGAAGCAGGCGTGACCCCACGGCTAATTCGTGAAACAGGCCGTCCAGACCGTGAATGTCGAGGCCGTCCGGGGCGCGGTCGGGCCGGGCCAAAAAAGCCGAGAGCCGCGCCCACTCGGCATTGGTGAGCGGGGAGTCGAGAGGGGGCGTGGCGTGCGAAGCGGCCATAGGTGCGAACGATAGGCCATGTCGCACCGCGCTTCAAGGGGAGGATTGGGGGACTCATGAGCAACGCCCATCGGGGCCCCGGACAGAGTGCTTCATTCTGTTCGGGGGTCTGCACGGAAGGAAACCGTTATCGAATCTCCGGAAGGCCGTACAGAGCCTCTGGCGCGAAGTCCGCGCCATTGGGCCATGCAATGTGATACCAAGGGTACCGACCGCCCTGTAACGTCAACATGTGGACCATAGCACGATCGAGGCGATTGCATCCAAGTTCCGGACCATTCGCGGCCGCCGGGTCATCATGGACCGTGACTTGGCAGAGTTCTATGGAGTGGCTACGCGGCTCCTGAATTCCCAGGTGAGTCGTAAACTGCCCAGGTTCCCTGAAGATTTCGCATTTCGTCTGACCAAGGAGGAGGCAACCGAGCTACTGCGTGAGGAGTCCGCTCCGTCGCCACGGCGCACGGGACGCGACCACACGCCACGGGTATTCTCCCCCATCGGTGCTCTGGTGGCTTCGTCCGTGCTAAGCACGCCGAAGGCGATTGAAATCAGTCTTCAACTGGTGCGCGAGATCGTGGCGGCTGCCCACGATCCCGCATTTGGCCATGATGTCCACTCAGAGCTTACGGACGTGGAGTGGCGGCTGGCGGGCAAATCCGGTTCGCCATTCGAAATCCCGCGAATCTTCGAACAGGGCAGGTGAGTAGCCACCAGGGCCCCGCCGCTTGAGCCCGCATTGCTTTACTCCGGACTAGCCGTTGCGAAGTGATCCTCTGAGTTTCTCCGTAACAAGTTGCTGCACCTCCTTGGCCAGATCCAACATGGCCTCCGCCTCGACTTCGCTTATGTCCACGCGTGACTCGAAGTCTTCAATCTCGTCGCGGCTTGCGTGGTGAAGACGCAGCCACCCTGCTGTCAGCCAATCGTTCAGCGTCAAGGGCGCGACCGATCAGGGGCAGAGTGGGGCCGGCCAGAAGCGTCTGCACGAAGCGATTGCCGCGGCCCATCTTGGCAGCAAACTCGCGCGATGAGTACACGGTGGGGTTGATCTCACGCCCTGCACGATCTTCCACCGGTGTCAGGACTGCAATCACATCCGCGTAACTGATTTCACCTACGACTAGCAGGTCCACATCACTCGAGCGGCCCTGCTCCCCGGAGGCGAACGAGCCATACACCAGCGCCAGCCGGATCTGTTCCCGCAGTGGGTTAAGGGCTGCCTGCAAAGACATGATCAGCCCGGAGGTCTTGGTTACCATGCGCCGCAGCTCGGGGAATATCGGGCATTCCCGGTCGGCCTGAAAGTACACCTGCTTGCCTCGCTTGCGGCGCGTCAGGATCCCGGCACCCACAAGCTTGGCGAGTTCCCGCTGGATGGCGCCCGGGACGACTCCAAGCACACTCGCGATTTCGCCCATGTAGAAGTCGTGGTCGGGGTTTTCAAGGAGCAGCGTGAGTACGCCGCGGCGGGTCTTGCCGAAGAGCACCGATGCGGACTGATCTTCGATAATGTGCATATTGCATATGAGAATATGTAAATCGCACATATTGGCAAGGGGCGATTGACGGCCCGTTTCGGCTCGTGATCGAGTACGCGTTCCCGGCCCCCCGGCCCAAAGAGGACGGGTGGAATTGCTGGCTGTACGGTGAGGATAGGCTGCCGGTGGATCAGCGGGAAGGAAAGATGGTCTGGAACTTGTGTGAACGGGACTGAGACAACAGCCATCCCGTGACTACTGCTCCTGCTTCTGCCTGATCTGCTCCCGCCGCGTCTTGGTCCCATAGATGAAAGTGGATACCAAGCCGACGATGGTGGAGCCGCTCACCACGCTCCCCTCGATGGGTCTCCCCAGGTAAATCAATACTATTCCCGCGGTGACAACAAGCAGCCCCAGAATGAATCCAAATGTCAGGCCAAGGTATGAGCGCCTGATAACTGACTCGATCACTCGGGTTTCCATTTTTTGCCTGTGAGCAGATTGCGACTCCGCCATGGCCATGATGCGCTCGGCGGCAGTTGGGAGAACCCGGTTGTATTTTTCGAGTGCTTCGGGAGGCGGAATGGGGCCAGAGAAGGCCCGCCGTTGCATTACAGAGATTTCGGCTTGATGCTCTTCGCGCGGCTTATTGGGCGATCTCTTTCTCACACTGATTCATGGCTTCCTGCATGCCTTTTCCTACCATGATCCAATCCGCCGTCAACGCTCGAACATCGGCTTCATTGGCAGTCTTGTTTCGATTGTATGCCTGCATTGAACCGCTGAAGTCGAATAATCTGGACAGCCCCTCGGCGAAGGAGGGACGTGCAAAGAGGCGAAAGGTCAGAGTATCTTCGAAATCACCCATTGCGTTGCCAAGTTCTGGCCGGGTTGCATTAGCGCGGCCGGACGCCCCATTCTACGTAGTCGGCGCTTCCCTGCAACAACATTTGTGTAAACTTGTGTGCCTGACTTAGGCTCGGCTTTGCACGAACCTGGCCATCGGCGGGCGAGCCTCATCGCGAGAGTCTGGGTGATCCACTCACGTAATGCGGCTATTGGGCTGTTGCGTCTCTGTCTTGCCAAGATCGCGGGCTGCGATGCTCGTGCATGATCGCTGTGACGGAGACCATCTCACCATCTATCACATAGTACACTGCGTACGGAAAGCGTCGTAGCCGGGCGCGGCGCGATTACCCGCGAACAATACGGCTTCGAAACGGGTCCTATTCAATTGCAATCAGTACGCGCGCAACTTCGGCCAGAAACACGCTGCCAAGCCCGGCGTGTTGCTGTTCATACCACTCGAAGGTGGCGGCGAGATCCTCTTGTGCCTCCGGCTCGAGCAGCAGCCGCAAGATGATCAGGCGCGCTTCTGTTGAATCTCGTCGAGTACCTCGCGCCAGGGACGACCTCGTCCCGGACTTTGTCGGTGAAGTGCTTCCCGTCGATCCAGTTCCTGCGCCTGGGGCGGCGTGACCGGTACGTCGGCGTCTTCAAGGCTGTCCCACAACTCTTCGATGAGCGCCAGCCTTTCGGCCGGTGTGAGCTGGGAGATGTCGATCTTTTGCCTGGCCATATGCGGAATATGCGGCCCTCCGCAGAAAAAGCAATCACACTTGGCTTTGGCCGCCTGGGGAGTCGTTGGGCAATCCTGGCAGTGCGGTGATGCCGGCCCTCCGCGGGAGGTGCATCTTCGTTAGTTAGTGTGAGTTAAAATACAAACCATGGGCAAACCGCCACACCCTGGCGGACGAATGACTGATCGCCACCATAGATCAGGGCAGCGGGGGCATCCACTTTGCCGCTCAGCGCTCGCCAGGCGCCGATTTCCTTGAAGAAGTCGGCGGCCACCGTTTGTGCGGACTTAGCCTCCATGGGAATGATCCGTGCCCCGAGGTCGATCATGAAATCCACCTCCCGCCCCGTGGCTTCTCGCCAGAAGTTTATCGTGGGCTGTTCTCCGCGATGGGCAAAGTTCTTTATCAACTCGGAAAGCACATAGCTTTCGAACACGGAACCCCTTGAGGAATGATGGAGGAGTTCCTCACGGGTGCGGATCTGGAGTAGGAAGCAGAGCAGTCCCGTGTCGAGAAAGTAGAGCTTGGGACTCTTGATGAGCCGCTTGCCGTAGCTTTTGTGGTGCGGGCGCAGGAGGGTGATCACGAAGCTCGCTTCGAGCACCGAAATCCAACGCCGAGCCGTGGTGTGAGTGATGCCGCAGTCCGAGGCCAGCCCCGACAGATTCAGAAGCCCGGCATTGCGCCCGGCGCACAGGCGCACGAAGCGCGAGAAGGCGTCCAGGTCGCCCACCTTCAAGACGCTGCGCACGTCGCGTTCAAGATAGGTCTGATAGTACGGACCCAGCCAGTCGCGCGGAGGCAGATGCTTGTCGTGAATGCGAGGATAGAACCCAGCAAGAAGCATCGCGAGCAAGTCCAGCCGCGGAGGCTTCTCACGTCGGGGAGCAGACCGGCCCAGCGTGTCCAGGGACAAAGGCGATCGTCCAGCCAGTTCCGAGAGTGAAAATGGCAGCAGGTGTAGCACCGCACTGCGTCCGGCCAGCGATTGCGAGATCCGTTCAAGCAACAGGAAGTTCTGTGATCCGGTGAGTATGAATTGCCCTGATCTGTCGTTTTCATCCACTATTGACTGAATGTAGGAGAACAGGCTCGGGGTTCGCTGCACCTCGTCGAGGATCACGGGTCCGGAGAACTGATTCAAAAACCCACGGGGATCCTGTAGCGCGAATTCGAGGTGGTCGGGGGATTCGAGCGATACGTACTCGTGGCTCTTGAACACCGATCGCACCAGCGTGGTTTTGCCTGACTGGCGCGGGCCGGTCAGAGTCACCACGGGAAACTGCATGGCCGCCTTTCTGAGTCGGCCGGTCAGCGTGCGGGCGATCATCTACCCTCCGTACAATTGAATATTCGATATTCAATTTACATATCGGCAGAGTCGACGTCAAGGTGTAAGGAGAAATGCAAAATCGCCCGGGAATCTGGCTGCGTTTCTCTTCACCTGCTCGTTCAGGCGCATGGTGGCCACGCCGTAGACTTCCGCCAGATCCCGGTCGAGGACTACCCGCTGGCCGCGGATTTCGCGAATCCGACTCTCGACGGCTCGATTCATGGTCGGTATGATGCCGCTGCGGTTTGTCGAATCTTCTCACATCCGGCTCACATTCCGCAGCAGCCGCACCTACACAGCGTGTCGTATCCAGCCCTTGCCTTCGTCCCTCCTTCCACCTATTTTTGGCGCATATCTGCTCGGGCTGGCTTAGGCCTTCTACTCCAAGGAGATGCACCGCGTCGATGCATCGATTGGCCACATTCACGAGACACGGCAAGCGCACCGGCCGCACACTCGCACCGCCCCCGCCCCACACACCGGGGCACCCCCAGTGACGGACCTCGACGTCCGCCTCGCCGCCTTCGAGTGGCTCCACGCCCAGGTCAGCCTGTACGGCGAAGTCCTGCCGCGCACCCTGCTGACCCAGGGTTTTCAGTTCCAGAACCACCGAGTCCCGCTCCTCGACCCGCAGGGGATTTGGAAGCCGCAAGTGCTTCCCCAATACCCCCTGTCCATTACCACGACGCCCAAGGGTCCATACAACGACTCCTTTGGCTCAGACGACTCCAACGCTTTCGCCTACCGCGGCATGTATCCGGAGCATCGTGACACCGTGGGACTCCGAGCCGCGCTCACCCACCCGATGCCGCCGAGCTGGCCTGCGGCACCGCCAGGTCCATTGTCACACTCAGGGGCCACACGTGTCCAACGGCGGCGGGCCGCCCTTGAAGATGTAGTTCACCAGCCAGATGATATCGGCTGAAGTCACATCGCCGGCGCAGTTGATGTTCCCCAGAACGGCGAGCGGCGTGGGCGGAGGACCCGATTTAAACACGTAGTTCACCAGATAGATCACATCGGCCGAGGTCACCTTGCAGTCTTCGTTTACATCGCCTCGCTGCTGCTGGTAGTACACCTTGAATTCACGTGAGGTAATCACCGTATCGCAGCTGGCGTCGGTGCAGAAGATCATGAGTATCGAGGCACTGGCCCCCAGTGTGGCAATCGAGTCGATGGAGATTCTCGCCGACACGGTGTCGGTGCCAAAGATCATCCCCTCGGGCTGACCCAGGCTCGCCGAAAACCCTATGGGCAGAGGCGAAATGATCGGCTCGTAGTACACGGGGGGCGTGGGAATCCAGTACACAAACTCGAAGGCCGTATCGGGCGGACAGGCCACGCGAATGACATACACACAGTACTCGGCCCAGGTGGACGAATCGCAACAGGACGTGTACAGGCGGGCAGACAGGCAGCCGTGGCCGCCTCCAGGTATGGTGTAGGGGGTGCTCACCAGGGCCGAGTCCCCTGGACCCAGGTTTTCGCCCGCGGCCACTGCGGCAAAGGCCACGGGCACCGAGCTTAAGTCAAACCCCGAGCGGTAGAATACCACGCTATCCAGCAAGCACGTACCGGTGGTGTTGTTGTCGATGCGCAGGGTTACGTCGATCATGTCGCCAACGTGCAGCGCCGTGTCGCGCGAAAGACGCATATCATGGCCGATGAGATCACACGGGTCGGGCGCGCAATTGTGCCCCAGGTGCTGGCCCAGGTTTGAGAGATCCTCGGGCCCTGGTGTGCCGTTGCAATCGAAGTCGTTGCAGCTTCCACCGGTGAAGTCTCCGGGTTTCACCAAGAGATCGCCGTTGTGATCCAGCGCCTTAAACGGCACGCTTGCGATCGCTCCACATGTGCTGACCACATTCACGAAGCAGCCCACGTCGCAGCCGCCGGCGTTCACAAGGAACACTGCGCGTCCGTCATTCGCCGACGGGGCAGTGGGATGCACCAGGGGCCAGTCGGTCTCGCCGGGGCACGGAATTACCGATGGGCAACCGCTGAAAT
>Ga0208685_1000745_pt1 | contig 11166 bp, 7 predicted proteins | sample EasRivMeERMLT890_FD_187533 | JGI IMG/M metagenome (GOLD analysis project Ga0208685, IMG submission 187533) | Soil microbial communities from meander-bound floodplain in the East River, Colorado, USA - East River MetaG ERMLT890 (SPAdes) (version 2) | ecosystem: Environmental > Terrestrial > Soil >...
ACGATATCACCCGTTTCGATGATGCATACGGCCGCAGCTGATGACAACGACCCGGCGGGCGCGTTAGAAGCTGATTCTGATTCCGGCGAGAATTCCGCTGCCACCGACCTTCACTTCCCTGCCGGAATCGCCGACGTCAGAGGCCAGGTATTTGTACTGCACATAAACACCAACGGGCTTGAAGCGAATTTCGAAACCCGCCAAACCCTGGTAGGCAAGACCGGACGCAGTCCCGGTCAAGCCACCGCTGTAGGATGCGTTGGCCTGACCAACACCAACGCCCACGAACGGGTAAAGCCAGTCTGTCGCGTAAAAGTAATACTTTCCGTTCAGCATGAGTGCGTACACTTTCTGCTGGGCATTGGGCACGGTTGCGCCCATAGCCACCAAGTCATTCTTGTAAGTAAAGTACTCCCCACCCACGGCAAATCCCAAACCGCTGCGCCATTCGGCCTCTACGCCGAATACCGACTTAGAGGTGGTGTCATAAGTGCTTGGGAACGTCGCGACCGTTTGCTTTTCATCTGCAAGCTTAAATGTGCCCACACTTGCGATTAGGGCAAAAGCCGACTCGCGACGTGGTTCAGTGGGGGCAGATACCTCCGGGGCAGCCGCTGGCTCAACTGCCACGGGTTCGGTCGGCGGCGCAGGGGTATCCACCGGTGGGGTGACTTCCGCCGGAGGCGCGGCCGGGGGGACTACCACCGCCGGGGCAGCAACTGGCGGGGCCACTACCGGTGGGGCCGCAACGGGTGGTGCCGTTACTGGCGGTGCCGCTGCAGGCGGGGGCGCCAAAGGTGGAATGACGACCGCCGCGGCCACCCCGACGGATCGGCTTTGCGCGAGCGCGCGACGGCCCTCGGGTTCGCTCACCGGCTGCGCCTCGATTCGCACCGGCGTCCGATCGTCGAGTGCTTCAACCCGCACAAAATAGCTCTGGTTGGGCGCGGCCACGAACGTAAACGTTCTCACGAGGCGCTGACCAATGCGCAGCTCCGTCCTCCCAGGATCGACCGTGGCGGTGACAAAGGTGCCATGCGCCAGCGCGCCGATGAGCTGCTGGTTCACGACCACCGGCACCTGCGCGGCCACGGGATTACGATCAACGCGGAAAACGAACACCAACGCCTTTCCAGATGGCGGGAGGGCGCGATTGAGACCTTCCTGGGCGTGTGCGGGCGAGACCGAAAACAGGCTAAACAGGGCGGCAAGCAAGACAGTGCTGACCACCGGCCGGCATCCGCACCCCTGATCGACTGGCGGAAGTCCACCCTGTTTCTTGTTCATCTACTTCGCGGGGCCGCGGAGGATCGTCCGTGGCCGTCGCGCCCCGTCGTAGGGTCAAACGGACCTTGGGCAGTTAGTGCGCGGAATGAATCTTTACCGCTCCGGTCTTATACAGGGCGCTGAAGGGAACTGTCAATTCAGAACCGGTCGTCCTTGAACTCCCGGTCCGCCCGGAAGCGTACAAAGGAGGAAATCGAATTGCCGACGCACCAGGACCGAGGCGGCGGATCTGCAGAGGTGCCAGGAAGGCTGCCACGCTGAGAGCGGGGCTATTTCGGCGAAGGCTCCTCCGGCAGCCCTACTGACTTGCCGGGTTGGGCTTCAACCTCCCATGAATACTTGAACGCCCTGGGTTTTGCCACGTCTTCGGCCTTGGCCTTCGCGTCCGCTTTCGACTTCACCTTCGGCTCCTTTGCAGACGCAACGCTCGCGAATTCGCCGACGTACTCGATCTTGGCTTCGTTCCGGATACGCTTCATTTCCTCGACGATCGCCTCGCGCGAGCGCGAATTCAGAAGAAATTGCTGGATGCGTGGAGCCGCGGTGGCCTCGTCCACTGGGGCCGCCTTGAAGGCCAGCACCCGGACGACCTGATAACGTCCGCCGCCGACGTCAAACAGCTGGACCTGACCTTCCTTCATCGCCTGCAGCTTGGGCAGAATTTCCAGCGGAATCTGCTCGGCTGCGCGTACACCTCGACTCGCGGCAATCTTGACCCCCCGCGATTGCAGCCAATTGGCAATTTCCTGCATCGAGCGAGCACTGGATAATTGCCCGCGCAGCTCGACGGCAACGTCGTCTTTCATTGTGAAAACGAGTTCCTCGAGACTGAACACCCGTCGTTGCGCGAATAACTCTGAATGTTTCCCGTAATAATCGCGGGTCTCCTCGGTCGACGGTCTCCGCAAGTTCGCCGTGACCTGCTCCAGATAGGCACGAGCAAGAATCTCGCTTCTTGCGGCCTCGATGGCCTGAACGACATTGGGTGAGCGGTCGAGCGCGCTCGCAATCGCCTTCTGCCTTGCAAGATTCTGGTCAATGAGCCTGTCGAGGATCTCGCGCTTGGCCTGCGCCGCGACTTCGGGTGCGACGTTCTGGCTTCGGGACAGCGCGTAGTTGACCTGGTGTACCGTGATTTCGTCGCCATTCACTCGCGCCGCAACCTGGGTTGTCGCCTTGGCGCCTTCCTTCTTGCCGCACCCCGTGGTGAGCACCAGGATCACGAGCAACAGGGCGCAGACCGGAAATAGGCGATTACTCATGTGCTCACAGATCGTCAATTCCACTCAGTCGCTTGCGTTCGGCGGGGGATACGGCTTGAAGCAGTTGATTGATGAACTGATCCTGCATCTGCTTCGCACGGGCAGGATCCCGGTCGATTGAAGAAACGCGGAAGAGCAGCCCGTCCGGAATGCGCCCCGTGAAATTGTACCGCAATTCGACCATCCTTCGTCGAAAGTTACGGTCCGCCTCGTCGCCGGTCACCGCCTCGTCGCCAAACTTGAACCAATACGTCAACGGTTCCACGCGCGATCCCTTGCTCGTGAACAAACGCACCACGGAAATTTCACCGAACGGCGTCACGAGTTGCCCCGGTTCGGACTTGTGAAGCGTGAACCCGCTCGCTGGATAGCAGGCCTCGGGCTTGTGCGCATGCAGGTCGCCGCGCTGGTCGCGCCCATAGGCGAGCGAGAGCATGATGTAGTAGCCGCCGGAATTCACATAGGTGCGACTCAGGGTTTCACTGTAGAGCTTGTCTATGAGTTCCCGTCCTTGTGGATTGACAACGTGCACAAACGGTTTCTCATGCCAATCACCGAAATGCTTCGGAATCATGGTCTCCAGCGATATCGCGGGCTCGAGTCTCGCCGCCCTGGAGTCTGGACGGGCGACGAATGCGCCAACGCCGGCCACCAACATCAGGGCCGAAATAAGAATGGCCATTCGGTTCGAGCGCATTACCTGGCGAGTCTCCTTCGTGCAAAGAACCGCGCCAGAATTGCGTCGAGAACAAGCATTACGATCAGGGCGATCACAAACAGCACAATGCCGGAAAAGCCATGTGCGAATCCTTGCCCTGCTGCATCGCCGAAGTGATAGGTGACCAGCACGAGGACGATCACACGCACGATGTTGGCGCAAAAAGCAATGGGCAGCAAACTGGCCAGAATCAGTCCATTGTGGAGCCAGCTCGGGTAGCGCATCAGGTAAAGATACAGCAGTCCCACGGCAGAAAGGCTGAACATCGATTTGAGGCCGGCGCAGGCGTCTGCCACAAGCAACTGATACTGCCCTACGGTGAGTATGACTCCTTCGTGCGCGATCGGATAACCGGCGGCGTAAAGGATCCAAGTCGCGACTTCGGAAACGTTTTGTTTTAACGGCAACGTCATTGCGTCCTCGAAATAGCCCGGCAACGGGACCAGGTACGCGATGAAAAGGAGCATGAACCACATTGCGCGCAGGGCCGGCCAGCCGCGCATCGCAAGCAGCACACCGGCGAGGACAGGGATCAGCGCGCCGACTTGAAATACCAGGATCATCTGGGAGCGACCCAGGACATAAAGCAGCAAGCCGAATACCAGCAACGCGAGGCCTGGCCCCGGTGCGGTTCTGGCAGGCAGGTCCAGCAGCGCCATGCGCTTGTCCCAGATCAGCCACAGGATGACGGCCAGAATGATCGGTCCGTGGGCCTCGCCGTCCCTCACCCAAATCATGCCGGCCAAATCGTAGAAAGTCGGAACAAAGAGGATCAGCAGCCCCGCGAGCACCGGTAGCCACTCCAATCCGACGCCATCTCGCGACGGCGTGGTGACAAGCATCGACGGCATGCTAAGAAAGCCCCCTTCGGTGAATCCGCGGACGAGCTTGGAACAGGGCGAGCGGTACTTTCCGGACTGTCATGACAACACGAGAAAGAAATCGCCCCATGGACAGTATGCCGGAGAACAATGGCTCTTCCAGTGAAATTCTAGATGGTACCGCACTTGAAAAGGTGGCGGCGCATTCAAATCAAGACGTTACGTGTACGCACTGGCCCGCAATGGAAACTGACCATGTAATCGGCTTGTACTCATAGGAGGATGGTCCTGAAATCCTGGGCAGGTCAAGGCAAACATGCCTACCGGGGCGTGAATAGAATATTGCTACCACTGAAATCGGGTGGCTTCGCCCATGGCCGGACATGGGCGGAGCAGTAAGTTATTCCCGATGCCTTGGCCGCAAGGTTCGGGGCGTTAATACCTCGGCCGGAAGGTTCGGGATATTGGCAATGCGGGCAATGCCAGGGCGCGGAAACGAGTTGAAAGACAAGTGGCGCCGCTTAGACCTCTTCAATAACCCTCACACACCCCGCTTCGGCGGGCTTTTTTTGTCTGCGGCGTCGCGGATAACCGTCCCAATTCTCATCTCGGAGTAACGTATCGTTCAGTCACGTTAGAGAGAATCGATAGGCGTCGTTTTTCTCATGTCCCGCAAGCGAGGCGGCAGTCTGCCGGTCGCCCCGCCTGCTTAGCAATCGCTGTGCCAGATTGATAACGGCGTCGCCAGCGAGTGACGGGACGCACACCCTGGTGCTGCCGCGTGATCAGACGTGGCGATTTTCGTGCCGATTGTGTTCGCGAAGGTGCGGGGTGGGCAAGGGTGTGGTCGGCGGCGGTCGGTCCTTGAACCAGATCATGACGAGCATCGCGATCACTGCCAGAACGGGATCGGTGGATTCAGCAGTGCGGCCCGGCAGGTAACGCTGGGCGAATTCGCCTGCGATCAGCACAAGAGCGACGACACCTGCATCAGCGAATGTAGCGAATCAGAGAATTGTGAAATGTGCAGGATGGGCAGAAACGGAAACCACTCCGACACCAGCCAAGCCACAATCAGCACCGCTGGCATCGGCCGGCGCGGCGAGCGCAGTCCTTGGAGCAGGCCGGTCGGCAAGTGCCCGTCGAGCGCGATGCCGAGCCGCGCGCCGGCGATCGTGCCAATAGGTATTGGTGAGTATGTCCAGTAGGGAACTGTCACGTCCCGGCACCCATGCCTGGATCGTCTCGAGCGCAAAGGACAGCGCGGCGCCGAACGCCGCGAGCATGATCCATCGGCCTGCTACCCTCGATCCCCTCCACCACCCGAGCACTCCGAGTACGCCAAGCGGCACGTAGAAACAGAGGTTGACGACAATGTCGAGGTAGTCCCTCCTCGCGATGGGCAGCCGCAAGCGTTCCAGAATCGTCGAGTGTTCGTGGAACGGGACGAAGGTCCAAGGGTACAGTGTGAAGTAAGCAACGACGACGACACAGAGAATGAAGAGCTTCTTCACGCGCGTGAGATTGTATGCCGTTGGGCTTCAACCCGCACGCGCGCGTGTTCTCTACGCTGAACCTAGACTCTCCGAGGATGAAACACTTGTTTCAATGGTGCTGACAGGCGGCTTTGGTTTTGACTTGTCTACGCAAGCGCGCAACTCCTTAGCCGTAGCAGGATAGTGGATCCAGCCCGGGCCGAAATTCGGCAGATTCAAGGAGATTGCTCCTATCTGCATTAGGATGGATTGACGTTCTCCGTTGCGGGCAATCTTCGTAGGATCTAGGCAGTGCTTCAATTCAACAAAGGAGACATTGGTGATACGCTGCCTATTTGCACATGAGTGGGTTACGTTATGGGAAAAGAGTTTGGGGACGATCGCCTGCTTCAGAAGATGTAAACGGTGTGGGATCCTGGAGCGGGGCGTTTTGGATATTTCGAGAGTCGTCGGCTGGGAGACCATGAGAGAGCGCAGTTCTACCAAGGCGCAGCAAGTCCGAGTAGTCCGGCAACCCTTGCCCCGCCTCGACCGGTTGGCCCATTCATTCGGGCTACGTCGCACTAGGATGAACGATGGGACGGGATTGGAAAGACTCACCTCGTGGATCCGAGACTAGCGACCCTGATTTGAGGGTTACGAGCGGCGTGAACTGAGCGGCACTGATCAGCACACGTGCACCAGGGGCTTATTGCTTCCCCTGTCGGGGCACCTTGCTGTATCCAGCCGCATGCATGCAGTAGTCATAAGCATTTTGGCAGCCGGATTCCAACCGGCCCCGGCGCCGGTTGTCGCAGATCGCATACTTTTCGAGGCAGGCGGCGTGATCTAGACTTACCGGTTTTGCTTCGTCGTAGGAGAATAAAGGCGAATCGGACGCAGTAACCTCATCGCCGCGGACCCATACAAATTGCGACGGGCCGCAACCTGCAAGCAATGCTGACGCTACTGTCACGTGAAAAATAAGTGACTTAATGGGCATTACTTTTCCCTTCCATTAGATTTAACGTCCCCAAGGGAATCGATGCCTACGTTAGCACCATAACGGTGACCATTGGAGACCTCAAAAAAGCGGCGCAGGAAAGGGGGGCAGAGATGGCGTCCCCACGGGGATTAGATCTTAACTCCGGTTCTGCATTCCTATCAGTGATGTCGTCTGGGCGGCTTACCAAGCGCGCTCTAAGGAAACGACCTGCGTTAGTGGGCAACAACCGCTAATTGGGAATGGTCGGCGGAGCATCGCTCCGCCTCGTTTAGGGGTAAGTCCCTGAAGCGATTCGCCCTTGCCCTTGGGCGATCGGCCCACCCACATATCTACCCATCGTTGCGGCCGGGCCTGGATCTAATGCAGCAATGTGATTGGTCCTATGATAATGCTGCGCGGTTGCTTGAGGTCGACCGCAAACACGAGCAACGAATGAACTCGTGCGAGATCGAATCGGCGGTCACGGGGAGCTGATGCAATATCCGACAAAGGTATCTCGATTCGGTTTGCGCCGGGCGACAACGGGAACGCCCGGTTGTAGCGATCGTCCATGCGGAACCTGTACTTGGAATCGTCTATTCGCACAGTCAATTCGGTCGGTGAAGTCTCGGGATTAACGATGAGTAGCTGTAGTGCCCGCAGACCTCGCCAGTCTCCGGGGAAATAACGCAATTCGAAGCCTGGATATCTTCCGGGCGGCAAATGGAGCTGTACAGCTGAAATAGCTCGACCTTTGTCGTCCGTTGTGCTGACGATTCTAGGTCTCAGTCCCTCACCAAAACTGAAACGGGACAACTCGCTCCTCCTCTCAAAGCTGGCCAATACCGGGAACTGCGCGCGCGCGCGAGCTTCGTCATTCAGTGCCGCAAATACGGGATAGGCAAAAGCGGCGAAAACGAAAAGTCCTGCTCCCGCGATTACCGCGCGCAAGCAAGTGGAGAACTTGGAATCAAGCGCGACAAGTATCAGCGCGACGGAAAACGCCCCACCGGCGTCCCGTACCGCATCCCATGGGTCCCCATGTAACCCGTTCACTGCTTGCGCCAGTTCAACGGCTGCACCAAGGGTGAGCGCCGCAATGCCTGCAAGGCAAATGGCACCGACACGGCCTCCGAATGTGACATGGGCCTGGGCGCCCAGCGCGACTGCGAAGAGTGCTGTCACCAAACCGAACGCTGCGACGTGGCCAAAATCATGGATGGCGATTGCCGACCGAAGATTGACGTCCGGGCCAGGAGCACTGAAAACGATAATAGTGATTACTATGCACGCGCCCAGCGCTGCCCCACGCCACGTTTTTCCTGCGCTGCTCGTTCTGGGAAACACCACTTCACCCTATTGGATCTTGGGGTCGCGTCATTGGGGCCTTGCGTCGATTCGATAGTGGGGTCAATTGTGGGGTATTGACTCCATTTAATGTGGCGTCCCCACGGGGATTCGAACCCCGGTTACCGCCGTGAAAGGGCGATGTCCTAGGCCTCTAGACGATGGGGACTGCGTGCGACTGAAGGGTTTTGCTGGTGGAGGTAACCGGGATCGAACCGGTGACCTCTTGCATGCCATGCAAGCGCTCTCCCAGCTGAGCTATACCCCCACGAGAGAGCGCGCATTATACTGGCCGGCCCCCGGCACTGTAAACAAAGCCGTTGATTTGGAACGGCTTGCCGCGCTATTTCGGGCAGGCACCCAGGCGCTTGCCAGTCGTCTTGGTCAGCATCTCGAACTTCTGCCCGCCCATGCCGGCGGCGAGACGCAACTCGCTGTCCACGGTCGAGCGCGTGATGCGCGCCGTTCCCGTTCCGCGCATGCCGGTGCTGGGGCACGAAACTTCCCAGGTGTAGGTGCCGCCCGATTTCTTCGACGGCGATACCTTGCAATCGCTGGCCTGCTGCTTATCCGCCCAGCGGCTCGGGTCCGAGTCCTTGGCGGTGACGCAGCGCTTGTTGGTGAAAGTCTGGGCCTGGGGCATGCCCGGCGCGGACATCGACGTGACGAACTCCCACTCGCCGGGCTCCATCTCCTGGGCCAGGGCCGGCACGCACATCGCGAACAACATCAAGCAGGCAACTTTACGCATGGTTCTCCCCTTCAGTCAGTGTCAAGAAAATGTGCGAGGCGCGCGAGCACCGTCTCGCGCCCGAGCAACTCCAGTACCGCGTCGATCGAAGGCGTCTGCGCCTCGCCCGTCACCATCACCCGCAGCGGCATTGCGATCTTCGGCAGCTTCAGCTTGTGGGTCGCCACGACACCTTTCAGCGCCTCGCTGATCGCCTCGCGCTTCCACTCGACTTTTGCCAACCGCTCCTTCAAATCTTTCAGCGCCGGCTTGATCTCCGCCGTGTAGTGTTGCTTCCTCAACTCCTCGGACGGCTCGAGCGCGCGATAGAAATAGACCGCGGCATCGGCCAGCTCTTCGACCGTATTGGCCCGGTCCTTGAGCAGCGCGACGACCCGCGCGAGTGGCGGACCTTTCGCGAGATCGCAGCCATCGCGCTCGAGGAATGGTGCTGCTAGATCGGCGATGCGCGCGTCATCCGCGTTCTTGAGATATTGCGCGTTGAGCCACGCCAACTTGCCGGGATCGAAACGCGCCGGCGACTGGCTGACGTGTTCGAGGTCGAACCACTCGACCAGTCGCTCGCGCGTGAACATCTCCTCGTCCCCGTGCGACCAGCCGAGCCGCGCGAGGTAGTTCACCAGCGCCTCGGGCAGGTAGCCGTCGTCGCGATACTGCATCACGCTTACCGCGCCGTGGCGCTTGGACAGGCGCTCACCGTCCGCGCCAAGAATCATCGGCACGTGCGCGAATTTCGGCAGCGTGGCACCCAGCGCCCGATAGATGTTGATCTGGCGCGGCGTGTTGTTGACGTGGTCGTCGCCGCGGATGACATGGGTGATCGCCATGTCGATGTCGTCCACCACGACGCCAAAGTTGTAGGTCGGGATGCCGTCTCCGCGCATCAGCACGAGGTCATCGAGCTCGCTGTTCGTTACCGTGATTGGGCCCTTCACCAGATCGTTGAAGGTGACCTCGCCCTCCTCCGGGTTGCGGAACCGCACCACGGGCGCGACACCCGGCGGGGGCTTCAAGCCGGCGCGTTTCGCGTTCTCCGGCCGCCAGCGCCCGTCGTAGCGCGGCTTCTCGCCCCGCGCCCGCTGCTGCTCGCGCAAGGCGTCGAGCTCCTCGCGGCTCGCGTAGCAGTAATAGGCCTGCTCCTTCTTGATCAACTGCTCCGCCACCGCGCGATAGCGCTCCAGCCGGTCCATCTGCGAATGTGGTCCCTCGTAGTCGAGGCCGAGCCAGCGCATCGCGTCGAGGATCGCCATGACCGACTCGCGCGTGGAACGCTCGCGGTCGGTGTCCTCGATTCGCAGGATGAAAGTCCCGCCGTGCCTCTTCGCGTAAGCCCAGCAGAAGAGCGCCGTGCGCGCGCCGCCGATATGCAGATATCCGGTCGGGCTGGGGGCAAAACGGGTCCGTATCATGCGTCCTTTTTCCCTTCCGCTACGGGGGGTTATTGCACTATCATATAGCAACTTCGGAACTTCAATGGCGCGCCCGGATTCCTCCGCTACCAGCCCTTCCCTGCACGCATTCGCGGCGCGCTTTCAGCCTTATTTCGTCTCCGCGGCAGGCTTCAGCCTGGTGCTGAACATCCTGATGCTGGTGCCTGCGCTCTTCATGCTGCAGGTGTTCGACCGCGTTCTCACCAGCCGCAGCATCGAGACCCTCATCATGCTGGTGGTGCTTTCGGTGGGGGCGCTCCTCTTCATGGCCTATCTTGACGTCATCCGCGCGCGCCTCCTCACCGCCGCGGCGGTCTCGCTGGAAAAGCTTCTCGGGCCGCGTGTCCTCGCCGACATGATCCGCCGTAACGCCGCGCCCGGTGCAGGCGACGCGGTGCATGGGCTGCGCGACGTGAATTCGCTGCGGGCATTTCTCACCGGCCCCGGCATTCTCTCGCTATTCGATGCGCCGTGGGCGGTGATCTACGTGTTGATCATCTTCCTGTTCCACCCCCTGCTCGGGGCCGTGGCGCTTCTTGGCGCGCTCATCATGCTTGGCCTCGGCATGCTGAACGAGAAGCTCTCGCGCCAACCGCTCGAGGCCATGCAGCTCGAATCGCGCAGGGCCGGACGCTTCGCAGACCAGAGCATCGCCAACGCCGAGGTGGCACGCGCACTCGGCATGGTGGAAAGCCTCGCACGCGGCTGGGAAGGTCACAGCCGCAAGGGGCTCGAAAACCAATTGCAGGCGAACCGCGCCGCGAGCGTCCTCACCAGCTCGACACGCTTCATGCGCCAGTTCCTGCAGGTTGCGATGCTCGCCGCGGGCGCCTGGCTTGTCATCGAGCAGTCGGCGACTGCGGGCGTCATGATCGCCGCTACCATCCTGCTCGGGCGCGCCCTGGCGCCGGTCGAAACTGCGATCGCGGGTTGGAAGGGGCTGGTGGATGCCCGCAGCGCATATGGGCGACTCAACCAGATGCTGGCCTCCGAGCCGAAGGACGAGGCCCTGACCGAGCTCCCCGCCCCTCGCGGCGAGCTGGCGGTTGAACGCGCGATCTTCGGATTCCGCGGCCAGGAACGCCCCGTC
>Ga0208685_1000752_pt1 | contig 11077 bp, 3 predicted proteins | sample EasRivMeERMLT890_FD_187533 | JGI IMG/M metagenome (GOLD analysis project Ga0208685, IMG submission 187533) | Soil microbial communities from meander-bound floodplain in the East River, Colorado, USA - East River MetaG ERMLT890 (SPAdes) (version 2) | ecosystem: Environmental > Terrestrial > Soil >...
GTCATCGCCTGCACGCCGTAGCGATAGCGCCGGCCCGCCGTTCCGCCGTCATCCCCGTACGCGCGCGTTCCGGCGCCCACGGACTTGATGAACACGCCGTCCCGGAAAACCCGGAACACGGTCGCCGTGGTGGAGCCGCTCTCCCAGGTGACCTGCGTGCGATTCTCGAAGTCGCCATCGGTGGCGATCACGTTCGTCGGCGCGAGCACGATCATACGGAACCCGACGTCACAGCCGCTCGCCGACTGTCCACCCCGCTCACTGAACGCGACGACACAGTAGTTGTGGGTCGTGTTCGGGGACGCCTCGTAGTCGTTGAAGGTACGCTTGCTGGCGGCGAGGGTGTCGAGCGGCGTGCCGCCGCGGAGGACGATGTAGCCGTTCGCGATGCCCGTCGAGTCCTTCCAGGTCACCTGGATCCGGTCGTCGAAGGTCGAATCGCTGGCCATGACTTCGGCAGGCGGGAGGAGATCGACGACGCCCTCGTCGCACACCGGGATGGACACTCTTCCGAGCGCATCGAGCGCGCTCACGCAGTAGAGATACCGCACCCCGTGCTGCGCCGTGCCGTCGAAGAACTCCTGGACGCCAGCCGCCGTGGTGTCCAGAACGACGGTGCCGGGCGTCGCGAGGCTGGTCCGGGTGACGATGAAGCCGACCTCGACACTCTGGTCGATCCATGCGACGCGAACGGAATCGGCATATTCGCCATCGCTCGCGCTCACCTCCAACGGAGGAAGGACAACCCCCCGGAAACCGCCGTCGACCGCGGACGCCGATTCGTTGCCGTCGGCGTCGAATCCGGTCACCGAGTACCCGTACTGAACCAGCGGGGCCGCGCTCGTGTCGGCGTAGAAACGCTGGTTCCTCGGAACCGAAGCGATGAGCACCCCGTCGCGGCGAACGCGGAACCCCTCCTCCACCGCCGATCGGTCCTCCCACGTCAGGTGGACCCGGTCGATGAAGTGGCCATCCGAGGCCGACAGTCGCGCCGGGGGCCGCATGCTGCGGCTGCCGGAATCGCACCGGGGAGTCGACTCGCTGCCGTCCATCTCGAGCACGACCACGCAGTACTGGTAGATCGTGCCGCGGGCGCCAGTCGTATCGCTGTACGCCGAGTCCTCGCTCGAAGCGACCGAGATGAGCGCTCCGTCCCGCAGGATCTTGAGGAGGATCGCGTCGCGGTCGATGGCCGACCATTTGACCTCGACGCGGTCTTCGAACGTACCGTCGCTGGCCGACACCCACTCGAGGGTGTCGGCGTCGGCGATCACCCGGGGGGGCGCGGGACCCAGATCCGCATCCAGGAGCGCGGTCAGGGCGAGCGCGTCCTCCTGGCTCGTCGCCCGGTTCCGCGGGCCGGAGGAGCCGGCCCCGAGGTCGGAGCCGAACCGCCGGTCCATGGCTCCTTCCGGGTCGCGGCGCTTTTCCTGCAACGTCCACTTCCCGTTGACGGATCGAAACGCATACACCGCGCCGCGAAGCCGGTCGTGCCACGGAGCGCCCACCAGGATCGCGTCACCCTGAATGGCGACGGCGGCACCGAAATGGTCACGGGCGCCGAGGTCGACGGGCTGCAGGATCCCGGTGCGAACCCATTCGCCGCGCCGGCGTTCGAAGACGTGCGCCGAGCCCCGGAATCCCTCCCGCCACGGGCTCCCGACAACCGCCAGGTCGCCATGTACCGCAATCGAGTGCTCCCAGCGGGCCCCACCCGTCCGGTCGTGATCCCCGGAAGCGCCCTCGGTCCGGGCAGCGACGCCGAGCAGCGTGAGCGCCAGGAGAACGGGCGATCGGAAGACACGAAGCGTGGCCAGGTGCCGGGCCATGGGGGCCTCCAACGGGTCAAGCGGCGGATCGATTCGAAGCGGCGCGCACCTCTCCTGCGTGTCAGCGAGATGGGAACGGCGATACCGAAGGACGGCCTGAGGCCCATATAGAGTGCGCCCGACACCTGCTTCACGACAATCGATATCTTCAGGAGTCGCGTGGCTCTGATCGGCCGTGACGCCGTGAGCCCGCGGGCTATTCCTCGTGCGGGGCCGGGCCGCGGATCCCAGGATCGGGTTCCCGCGCAGCACACGTCTTCAGAATGGGAATTGCCGGGCGGTCGAATCGCCTTCGAGCTTGGTTCGACCCGCGTGATTCGCTACTGTTATCGACATTGAATGTGAGCGCGCGACCTGCGCTCATGCCGAATCGTACGGCAGCCGGAGGGCCCCATGGCACTCGACGGTCGGCAGGTGTGGTTCTCCTCACCCTCGTGCCTGCTGGCCGGAGCGCTCCTCATAGCGCCGGTCTCATCCCCCCGCATCGCAGCTGCGGGCGACGGCCTCGCCGAAATCGGGGTGATCTACGCGACGCTCGGCAACTCCGGCCCGAATACGGGAAGCCTGATCACGATCAGTCCGACCGGCGCCGGCACGCTGGTGGGGAGCACCGGGATCGTCGGGGCGCTGGGCGATCGCGGCGTGCCCGCGCTCGGCGTCAGGTCGACGGGCGAGCTGTACGCGATGAGCATCGAGTCGGCTTCGAAGCTCTATCGGGTGGACGCTTCCACCGGAGCGGCGACCCTGGTAGCAACGACGAACCTGTTGTCGCCTCCCGCGATCGCTTTCGGCGCCAAGGACATTTTGTTTGCCGTCGATGGCAGCGGGAATCTCCATGTGCTCAACGACGTCACCGGCGCGTCCACATTGCGCGGCCCTACCGGTGCCGCGATCAAAGGGCTCGCGTTCGATCCGACCGACGGGGTGCTCTGGGGGTCGGATAGCAACAGTGGCATCTTCACGATCGACCTGGGCAACGGGAGCGCGACACTGGTGGGCGAAACCGGACTCGCGCCATCGCCGGACATCTTTTTCGACCTGGACGGCATGCTCTACGGATCGAGCGGTGGCGGACTCGCGCTCAACAACCTGATTCAGATCGACAAGTCGACGGGCGCCGGCACGGTCATCGGGCCCATCGGTTTCCAGTCGGTAGCGGGAATGACGCTGCGACTGGACACCGATATCCCGACCGCTGCCCTGGTTTCCCTCGTCGCGGCGGAGCTGGTCGACGGCTCGGTGTCGCTCTGGTGGTACTCCGCGGATCCACCGGGAACCGTCTACCGTCTCGATCGGAGCGCCGACGGAGCGGCGTGGACGACGATCGCGCAGCTGCGGGCCGACGGCATGGGCCACGTCCGCCACACGGATCGGAACGTGACGGGCGGCTCGCGCTACGGATACCGCCTGGCCGTTCTGGAAGAAGCGGGCTGGTGGTACACGGAGCCAGTCTGGTTCGAGGTTCCGGTATCGCGCCTGCATCTGGCCGGAGCGATCCCCAACCCCGCCGACGGCGCCCGCCTCACGATCGACCTGACCCTGGCGAACGGACCGGCGTCCGCCTCTCTCGAACTCGTGGACGTCTCCGGGCGGCGGCTCGCGTTCGAGGATCTCTCCTCCCTCGGTCCGGGCCGGCACATGATGGACATCGCGCGCGGATCGCGTATTCCCGCCGGGATCTACTTCGCCCGCCTGACTCAGGGAACGGAGCAGATCATGAAGAAGGTGTCCGTCATCGAGTGATATGGAACGACCCTAGGTCAAGGCACTTTTTGTCCTCTACGGCCACCCTCCGGGGTGGCCGTAGTCTTTGCGTTGGCGTGATGGTAACGAGGCAGCGGAGAAGGCCGGACGCTTCGACGACGAGTCACGCTGATATTCGCGGGTTGCGCCGGCGTCCCGGGCCGAGCCGCATGACTGTGATCCGTCGGGAAGGTCCGCTCTCTAGGGTCGCGAGTTCGGGAGTGACGTCCTCCGTATCGCATACTCGAGTCGCGCGTCTTCCGGATCGTGCCGACCTTCATCCGTCGCCTCGATACTCTGCCGACTAGTTACGGGTTTCGATGGCTGCGGGGTGGAGTACGGCCCAGAGATACCCCGTGAGCTCGCGAGCCATCGCTACGATGGTCTTGGGATTGTTGATGCCGCGCCCGGTCATGCGCCGGTAGCGGGCACAGAGCCGCTCCTGGGCACGATCGGCGATCGCCAACACACGAGCCGGTTGTCCCTCGCGGCGCCGTTGCAGCGGGGCGCCGATCATCGGCCGGTGTCGGTGGTGCCAGGCAGCTTCGACCAGCAACCGGCGCACGTGCCGGTTACCGGCCTTGGTGATTGAGCCTCGCCGTTCTCGCTCGCCGCTCGAGCGTTCACTCGGGACCAGTCCCACGTAGGACATCAGCTCGCGGGCCGATCGGAACCGCCGGAAGTCGTGGAGCTCGGCGATCAGGCACACCGCGGTCACCGTGTCGATGCCCTTGAAGCAGCGCAGCCATCCCACCGGCTCGCGGTAGGGATCCTGTCCGCCGTACTGAGCGAGCTGCGCGTCCAGTTGGTGCTGGCGCTCTTCGAGCTGGCGCACCGAGAGCACGTAGCTGTCGAAGGTGGCCTGGCTCACCGGATCGTCGAAGCGCAGTTCCTCGAGCCACGCCCAGTGACGGGTGCCCCAGTGATGCTTCGACTGCCGATAGATGCAGTGCCGGCGCAACAGGAACTTGGTCAGACGATGGCGCGCACGCAGCAGGTCCACCCGCACGTCGTCACGACAACGGCACAGATCGCGCAGCGCCTCGTCCGACTCGCTGGGCGGGTGCACCTCGGTCAGCAGTCCGGCGCGCAGCAACTCCGCCAGCTTGCGAGCGTCGCGTCGATCGGTCTTGATCCGCGAGCCCGGTTTGACCGGCGTCAGCGATGGCGCCACCACCTCGCAGACCACGCCCTCGGCTTCGAGCTGTCGATGCAGGGCGTAGCCCGTCGGTCCGGCCTCGTAGCAGCACCGCACCTCGCCCGGAGCCTCGCGCCGCAGCTTCCGGCCCAGGCGTCGGATCGCTTCCGGCGTCGTCACCTCGGTCCACTCGACGGCTTCCGGCCGATCCGGGAACAGCGCCGCCACGGCGATCGAGTTCTTGTGGGCATCCATCCCTACCCAGGTGATAGAGTTCGGGCTCACGACCGGCTCCTCTCGTATGCGGCTCTGACGCCGCGAGGCGTTAACCCGCGATCGAGCGTGGCGCTACGCCACCTGTCGGGCCTCTCTCGCGAGATGGCACGACGCTACGACCGCGAGCCGGTCGTTCCATACTGTCTAGACGGGCCTGCTCTCGGCAGCGTTCACCCCGAACCACAAGGCGAATGGCCTTCCAGGCCGTACCGCCATTGGAGAATCGGGTGCTAGTCTCCTGCGCGCATGGATCTCACGTCTTTTCCGAGTCGACGCGTGGGAACGCTGCTGGTGTCGGCGGTTGCGGTCATGCTGTGGAACACCGCGGCCATCGCCCAGCTCAGCCCCCGCTATGATCACAGCGCCATTTACGACACCGCGCGCCAGCGCATGCTCGTGTTCGGGGGCACCAACGGCGCTGGCACGTTCTACAACGATGTGTGGGAGCTTTCGCTCACGGGCGTTCCTCACTGGACCCAACGGGCGACATCCGGAGCCCCTCCATCGCAACGCTCAGCCCATTCCGCGGTCTACGATCCCGTGCGGGATCGGATGCTGGTTTTCTTTGGTTTGAGCCCGGATGGCGGCCTGCACGAACTGAACGAGGTCTGGTCACTGTCCTTGTCGGACACGACGTGGAGCCTCCTGCAACCCGCCGGGATTGGTCCGGCCGCGCGATTCTGGGCGTCGGCGATCTACGATCCGCTGTGCGATCGGGTCCTGCTTTACGGTGGCAAGGATTTGCTGGCCACTGGCTATCCCGAGATCTGGTCTCTGTCTCTGTCGCTGGCGTCGACCCCGACATGGGAGCAAGTTGCGCTCGCACCTACGAGCGGCTTGCCCGCACCGCGGAACCACCACTCCGCAATCTACGACCCCGTGCGGGAACGGATGCTCGTATTCAGCGGCGAGGGATCTGCATCGAATGATGTCTGGTCGTTCTCGCTCGATGGCGCTTCCTGCATTTCCGGCACCACTCTCCCAGCCTGGACCCAGGTTCTTCCTTCGGGAGCCCTGCGACCCCCCAGACTCGGCGGGCACACCGCGATCTACGATCCGGTCGGCGATCGAATGATCGTGTTCGGCGGCAACGATGGGATCCAGCCGCGCAACGACGTGTGGGCCCTTTCCCTGGCCAACACGACGTGGTCCGTCATGCCGGGCGCCGGAGATGTGCCCAATCAACGCGCCAGACAAACCTCCGTGTTCGATCCGGTTTCCCGGCGAATGGTGGTGTTCGGGGGCTTGCCCGACAACAACGAGCCGACCTGGGCGCTGTCCCTCGGACCCTCGATGCGCTGGAGCCCCTGGAGGCCGAAGATCGAGGTCTCGCCCACCGAGCTCCAGATGCCGACCATCACGGTCGGTGACGTCGCGTCGGTGACGTTCTCGGTCCACAACCTGGGCTTGCAGCCGATGCAGGTGACCGACGTTCGTCTTCCGCACTCCACCGATCAACTGCCCGTGCCGGGAATGCGTTTGAGCTCGCCCGCTCCATTCGAGCTCACGTGGAATCAGGCGCAGGCTGAAACGCTCTTCCTGGCAGCGAGCGTGCCGGACACCGTTCGCGACAGCCTGCTGTTCATCGGCAACGACCCGCTCGCGCCCCGCTTGCAGGTGCCGGTGAGCTTTCAGGTGCTGGATCTCGATTTCGAGACGCGCGTCCTCGGGGCCCCGCTGCACGCGCGGCTGGGGGTTTCCTTCGACGTGGTCGTGACCCCGGATCCCGGCGTTCACATCGAGAGCGGCACCTTGTTCTACCGGATCGCCGGAAGCGGAAGCGCATTCGAATCGCTGGCGCTCACGCCCCTGTCCACCGACTTCATCGGCACGGTGCCCGCTTCCACCGTCACCGAGCAGGGGGTCGAGTACTACGTCCAGGTGATGAACCATGGGATCACGGCCACCCGCCCGCGCGGAGCTCCCGCCGTGGTGGACACCCAGGTGGTCGAGCCCGCGACCGCGATCACCAGCGTGATCCCCCGACCCACGTCCGGCACGGATTTCCTCTCGGGCCGCGGGATCCCGGTGCAGGTCGTGTTGCCCCCCGGCGCGATCTTTGTCTCCGGCTCCCTTTACTATCGTCGGGGCGGCGAGTCGGACTGGAGCAGCGACACCCTGGTGACGATTGGCTCTCTCGGCGCGGTCATTCCCGACAGCATGGTGGGCCCGCGCGGCGTGGAGTACCGGGCGGAGGCGAGAACGCTGACGGCGGACCTCTGGTATCCCGCAGCCGTCGGAGCGTTCGACACCATCCGCGTCAAGGTGCCGAACCTGGTCGAGCCACACGAACACCCGGCCAGTCGCTACCGGTTGATGAGCGTGCCGCTCGATTTCGGCCCCGACTTCGCCGGGAGCCTCGATGCCCTGCTCAGCGACCTGGGCCCCTATGACCCGGTGAACTGGCGGGCGTTCATCTACGAGCCGACCCTTCCCGGGAACATCGAGTTCATCTCCGCCCCGGAGCAGTTCCAGCCGCAGCCCGGCCGCGCTTTCTGGCTCATCACCCGCGGGTCGCATCGAGTCGACACCCAGCCCGGCGTCGGGTTCTCCACGCCGACCGGTGGCGACTACTCGATCCCGCTCGAGGCGGGCTGGAACCTGATCGGTGATCCCTTCGACTTCCCCGTGAAATGGTCTGAAGTGGGCCGCGACCCGACAGCGGTCAACGGCCATCCGGTCGCCTTTGACCCGTCGGCGGGGACGACCGGCGAATACGTCTACGGCGATGCCTCGTTCGTGCTCCAACCTTTCGAGGGCTGTTTCGTCAAAGCGACACGCGCGACCACCCTGTCAGTCTCATCTCGTGCAGCAACGACCGCTGCGGGTTCACCCATGTCCGCGCCGGCGTCCGGTACCGACGATGGAGATCTCTGGCGACTCCGCCTCGAGGCGCGAACCGAGGGCGCGATCGACACCGCCAACGAATTCGGCCTCCATTCGGGAGCGACCGAGGGGTTCGATCGGCTCGACGGCTGCAAGGCTCCGCCTCCACCGGGCTCATGGGTGCGCGTGGCCTTCCCGCATCCCGACTGGGGTGAGCAATCCGGTGAGTATCGCCGTGATCTGCGCGGTCCCGGCTCCGACGGCGAGACGTGGGAGATCGAGGTGCGGAGCGAGAAACCGGGTGAGGCGGTAACGCTCCGGGTGTCTCCGGAAATCGCCGCGGGCTCCGATCTCGTCGTGCGCCTCCTCGACCACGAACAGGGAAGCTCGGTCGGCCTCGTGACAACGCCCGTGCCGGGCGACCCGTCCGGCTATTCGATCGTGTCGTTCGGTCCCGGGCGGCCCTACCGGCTGGCGATCGTCGCGGGGACCCAGGACTACGTGGACCGCAGTTCAGCGCCGGACCTGGTCACGCGCGTCTCGCTCGACCCCGGCGTCCCCAATCCGTTCCAGTTTGCGACCCGCATCCGCTTCGGGTTGCCGCGAGCCGAACGGGTGACGCTCGAAATCTATGACGTGCTCGGACATCGCGTGGCGACGCTCCTCGACCGGGCGCAGCTTTCGCCCGGGTATCACGCGATGACGTGGGACGGAAGAAAATCGGATGGAGACCGGGCGTCGAGCGGGGTATATCTTCTGCGCCTGGTCAGCGGCGGAGACCTGATCACCAGGAAGCTCGTCCTGGCCAGATAGCATGTAACCTCACATGCGCTGGAGGTCCGCCGTGATCCTCTCACCGAGATCGCGCTCCATCGGGGTTTGCAGTCGTCTCGCCCACCTCGCTCCAATTCTGATCTGCTTGATGCTCAGGACGGGTCCCGCTGCGGCGGCGATTCCGGATCCCACGCACACGATCTGTCCGCGGGGGATCACCTTCGCGTCGGACGGAAGCGCCTGCTTCGATGTCACCATCCGCGACTTCATCGACAACCCGTGTGCGGGAGTCACCGTGGCGGTCGATTTCGGGAGCTGCCCCGTCACCTTCTGCCCCTCTCAGCCTCACACCGGCAATAGGGTTCTCGCCGTCACGGGCTTTTCGGGGGTGGCGCACTTCTGCATCTGCGCGACCGCCGAGGCGACGTGCTCGGCGAACATCTATGCGGACGGTGTCCCGGTCTGTTCACCCGTGGCGCCGCAGCTTCGAGTCGATATCGTCGGTCGGGACTCGATCCGCGCCAACTACCCCGCCGCCTTCGACCTGGTGATCAACAACCAGGGGAGCGACGCGGCGGATGTGCCGCTGTGGATCAGCGGCATCCCCCTGCAGGCCAAGGTGGATCTGGGCTTCCCGCTGGCCACGCCCTATCGCGCTCCCGGCGAACCCGACTGGAGCCTGGACTCCCTCACCTTCACGAGCGCCACGGGGCGCTACCTGGCGCTGGTGATCCCGCGGGTTCCGCCGGGAGTCACCTCGCGGCGAATCAATCTCACCGTTCCGTCCACGGTCACGTCGTTCTCAATCCGTGCCGCTCTGACTCCACCGTGGGTGGACGACAACATCTTCGGCACCTGCCTCGTCTCGGGCGGGGCGATCTCGAACGAGCCGTGCATGGAGACCCAGCTCTTCGTCATGAATGACACGCTGGCGGCCCATCCTGAGATCCAGGCAATGAGCGGTATCGGGATGTGGGCCAAGATCGGCTGGCAGTGCGAAGGCGCGACGAGCCTGACCGCCGCACAGAACAAATCGCGGCAGGCACTCGGCTACATGAAGCAATTGATCGAGCAGGGCACGGCGCCGTCCGGCTGCGGTGACGTCCTGTTGCCGCGATGGGTGGACGTGCTGCGCGTGGTGACAGCGAGTTCGCTGGACCCGAACGACAAACTCACCGGTCGCAAGCGGCTGTCGATCGGCCAGCAGATTCCCTATACGATCCAGTTCGAGAACGACAGCATCGCCGCCTACGCGGCCCATCACGTGCAGATCGTGGACAACATCGACATCTCGCGGCTGGACCCGCAAACGATCGACCTCGGACCGATCGTCGTCGCCGGCGTCCCGATCCCGGGTCCTGGACAAGTCTCCAGCTTCGGTCCCACATATGTTCAGTTGCGTCCGACCATGAGCGTGAAGATACAAGGCACCGTGGACCGCGGTTACGGGTTCATCACCTGGGACTTCACCTCGGTCGACCCTGTTACCCACCAAGAGACCCCCAACGACTCGGGCTTCCTGCTGGCGAACAGGTACCCGCCCCTGGGCCAGGGAAGCGTGATGTTCTACGTCAAACCGTTGGGTTCTCTCGCCACCGGCACGTCGATCTCGAACGTGGCGACGCTCATCTTCGACAGCGATCCCACCCCCACTCCGGGCGTCACCAGCACGGTGGACAGGACTCCACCCACCAGCGTGATGAACTCGGGCTCCCCGCCATCCAACTCGGCCGTCTTCCCGGTGAGCTGGCACGCGGTCGGTTCTCCAACGGATCTCAAGGACTTCACGATCTACGTCTCGGAAAACGATGGCGCATCCTGGTCGTTCTGGAAGCAGACGGTGGAAACCTCCGGGACCTACTTCGGGCGACCGGGCACCCGCTATTCCTTCTATTGCACCGCCAGCGACACCTGCAACAACTACGAGTTGAAGCCCCAACCGCATCCGGAGGACTCGGTCCGGGTCACGACCTCCGCCTGTCTCCCCACCGGCATGGTCGCCTGGTGGCCGGGTGGCAACAACGCCATCGACGCCACCGGAGCCCACAACGGAACCGTCCAGAACGGCGCGACCTTTGCCGCCGGCAGGGTCGGACAGGCATTCAGTCTTGATGGAGTGAACGACTACGTCTCCGTGCCGCACCATGCCACGTTCAATTTCTCCAACGCCATGACGATAGAGGGCTGGGTCAAGCCCACGAATGGAGTGAATCGCTACATCATCACCAAAGGGGAGGACTCCTTCTTCCTTGCGGTCGGGGGCAACGGCGTCGCGGGCAACCAACTCTCGTTCAACTTGAACAACGTCAGCGCCGGCTGGCTGTACGGCACGAGCAACCTCGTCACCGGCGGGCAATGGCATCACGTCGCCGCAACGTACGATGGAGCGACGATCCGTCTCTACGTCGATGGCAATCTGGAGAGCAGCTTTGCCAGAAGCGGCATCATTTCGACTGGTCCCAGCGCTGTCACCATTGGAGCCCGGTCCGGG
>Ga0208685_1000757_pt1 | contig 11040 bp, 8 predicted proteins | sample EasRivMeERMLT890_FD_187533 | JGI IMG/M metagenome (GOLD analysis project Ga0208685, IMG submission 187533) | Soil microbial communities from meander-bound floodplain in the East River, Colorado, USA - East River MetaG ERMLT890 (SPAdes) (version 2) | ecosystem: Environmental > Terrestrial > Soil >...
TGAAGGCGCGCAAGCCCGAGACCTTCGTGGTCGCGCTCGCCGCCGGCGCGTGCGCGCTCGCGCTCCTGATGATCGGCTTCGTCGCCATCTCCGACATCCGGCTGGGGATGCTCGCCTCGCCGCGCGCGCGCGCGTTCTTCAACGAGATCGGCGCGCACGCCAACGACTTCGGCCGCGTGTTCGTCACCGCCTACGCGCTGATGCTGTTCACCTGGTGGGAAACCAAGGACGCGCGCGCCCGGCTGGCGCTGTTCATCGTGCTCGGCATCCTGTCCCTCGGCATCCTCCTCACGTTCTCGCGCAACGCATTCCTGGGCTTTTTCGTGGTCAACGGGCTCTTCCTGCTGTGGAAGTTCAACATGAAGAAGCTCGCGCTCGCGCTGCTCGGCACCGCGGTGGCGGCGGCGCTGGCCCCCGGGGCCGTCTACCGGCGCATCATGTACGGCTTCGACTCCGGCAGTGTGGACACGGTGTCCGCCGGGCGCGTCGAGGGCCTGTGGCTGCCGCTGCTGCCCGAGACCCTGAACAGCCCGCTCTGGGGCCAGGGCCTCGACTCGATCATGTGGTCGGACAGGCTGGCGATCGGCGCCGTGGGGCTGGCGGGACATCCGCACAACGCCTACCTGCAAGCCCTGCTCGACATGGGCGTGATCGGCCTCGCGCTGCTCCTCGCGTACTACTGGCACGTGTGGAACGGCTTTCGCGCGCTGGGCAGCAATCCGTACCTGACGCCGGCGATGCGTGGCTTCTTCCAGGGCGCTTGCGCCGCCCTGGTCGCCTTCGCGGCGGCCTGCATGACCGGCGGGAGCCTGCGGCCGCAGCCGGACAACGTGCTGCTGTGGATCGCCATCGGCATCATGTACGGCCTGCTTGCCCGGAAGCCCGCGAGCTAGATGCCCCTCGCTGAGAGGGTGCGCACGGGCAGCGCAGAGCGCTCCCGCCCGGCGGCCCTGCCGGCCAGAAAGCACCTCTGCTTCGTCGCCCCGCGCGCCTGGCCGGTGCTCTCGGGCGACCCGGCGATCCCCGTCGTCGGCGGCGCCGAGGTCCAGCAAAGCATCCTCGCGCGCCTCTTCGCCTCGCAGGGCCACCGCGTGTCGATGATCTGCCTCGATTACGGCCAGCCGGAGCGCGCCCGCATCGACGGCATCGAGGTCTTCAGGATCTTCGGCCTGAAGCAAGGCCTTCCCCTGCTGCGCTTCCTGCACCCGCGCGTCACCTCGATGTGGCGCGCGCTGCGCGAAGTCGACGCCGACATCTACTATTGCCGCTCGGTATCGCCGTGGGTCGGCGTCATCGCCGAGTTCTGCCGCCGGCGCGGCAGGCGCGCGATCTACGCCGGGGCCTCGGACCGCGACTTCGTTCCCGGGCAGGGCGGCCAGATGCGCCACGCCCGCGACCGCTGGCTCTTTCGCCGCGGCCTTGCCGCAGTGGACGCCATCGTGGCGCAGAACGAGATGCAGCGCGCGAGCTGCCGCGAAACCTACGGGCGCGACGCGCTGGTCATACCGAGCTGCTACGAGCTTCCCGAAAAACGACAGGCGGCGGCCCGGGACTGCGTCCTGTGGGTCGGCACGCTGCACGAGAACAAGCGGCCGGAGCTTTTCCTCGAGCTGGCCGCTCGCCTGCCGCAGCGGCGCTTCGTCCTCATCGGCGGCCCGCGGCAGGGCTCCGAGGCGTTCTACGAGCGGATCCGGGCGCAGGCCGCGGCGGCTCCGAACGTCACGCTGACCGGTTTCCTGCCGCTCGCGCAGGTCGAGCCATGGTTCGACCGCGCCGCGGTGCTGGTAAACACCTCCACCTACGAGGGCATGCCGAACACCTTCCTGCAGGCCTGGGCGCGCGGCGTGCCGACCGTCGCCACCGTCGACGTGGGGGCGAGCGTGCACCGCGTGGCCCCGACCGCGGACCGGCTCGAGGAAGACATCGAGGCCGCATTCTCGGATCCTTCGCTCGGCGCGCGCTGCCGCGAGTATTTCGCGCGCCAGCACTCCCCGGCCGAGACGCTCCGGCGCTACGCCCAGGTGTTCGACGGCCTATGAACACCGCGGCCAAGGCGATTTCGTGGAACGGGCTGAAGCGCCGCGCGCTCTCGCTCGGCGCGGTGAAGGCGTTCGATCACGCGACGCATTTCCTGCTGCCGGTCGTCCTGACGCGCTGCCTCGACGCGGCCACCTTCGGCGAGTACCGCCTGCTCTGGCTGGTGGTGGGCACGGTGATGACCATCGCCACGCTCAACATGGCCGGCGGCCTGTTCTACTTCGTGCCGCGTTCGGACGCGCGCGGCAAGCGCCTCTACATCCACCAGACGCTGCTGTTCCTCGCCGTCTCGGGGCTGGTGTGCGCGGCCGTGGCCGGGCCGTGGAACCCGCTGCTGCCGGCGGCGGTCGCGCCGCTCGCGCCCTACGGCTGGCTGGTGCCGGCGTTCGTCGCGCTGTGGATAGCCTCGGTGCTGCTCGACTGGCTGCCCACCATCGACGAGCGGATCCGCTGGCAGGCCTATGCGACCGGCAGCACCGCGCTCCTGCGGGTGGCGCTGGTCGCCGCCGCCGGCTGGCTCACCGGCGAGCTGCGCGCCATCCTGTGGATGCTGCTCGCGTTCGTGCTGTTCAAGCTCGCGCTGCTCCTCTACTACGTCTACCGGCACCACGGGCTGGGCCGGCCGTGGCTCGAGCGCGCGGCGTTCGCCGACCAGTTCGCGCACTGCGCGCCGTTCGGCGTGTCGAACGCGCTCTATTCGCTGCGCGCGCAGACCGACCAGTGGGTCGCGGCGAGCCTGTTCGCGCTCTCGAGCTTCGCCGCTTTTTCCGTCGCCGCGATCGTCGGCCACGTGGTGCAGATCCTGCGCCACTCGGTGATGGAGGCTTTCATGCCCACCATGAGCCGCATGCAGGCCGGCGGCGACGTGCGCGGCATGATGACGATGAACAGCCGCGCCAACATCATGGTGGGCACGCTGCTCTACCCGCTGCTCGCGCTTGCCTTCGCCTTCGCCGAGGACATCATCACCGTGGTCTACACCGCGGCCTACCTCGAGGCTGCGCCGGTGATGCGCGTCTACATCGTCGGCATGCTGGCGATGGTGATCGAGGTCGGCAGCGTCGTGCTGCTGCTGCGCCAGGGGCCGTTCGCGTTGCGCATCACCGCGCTCGCCCTCGCGGTCTCGGTCGCGCTGAGCTGGAGCGCCGCGCAGTATTTCGGGCTCGCCGGCGCGGCCGCGGGCAGCGTGGCGGCGATCTACCTCGACCGCGCGCTGCTCCTGCGGCGCATCGCGCGCCACACCGGCATCGCGCTGCGCGAGCTGCAGAAGTGGGGCCCGCTCCTCCGCACCCTGGCCCTCGCGGCGGCGTGCGGCCTCGTCTCCTGGCTGCTGGTGCAGCACTTCCTCGGCGCCGCGCTTCCGATGGTCCGTCTCGCCGCGGGCGCCACCGTGCTTGCGCTCGCTTACGTGCCGCTGTGGAGAGCCATCAAATGAGGCTGCTCTTCATCACCGGCTCGCTGGTGCACGGCGGCGCCGAGCGCCACACGATTACGCTCCTCAACCGGCTCGCTCAGCGCGGCCACGAGTGCCACGCCGCGTACGTGCGCGACGACGTGAGCCAGCTCGATCGCCTGAAGGGCGCGGCGGGCGCCACGTGCCTGCACGCCCGGCGCTACCTCGATCTCGCGGCTTTGCAACATCTCGCGGCTCTCATCAAGAAACTAAGGCCTTCGGCCGTGGTCGCGGCCAATCCCTACGCGATGCTGTACGCGTCGCTCGCGCTGCGGCAATCGGGGGTGAGCGCGCCGCTCGTGGTCACCTTCCACACCACGCTGCTCGAGAGCGCGAAAGCATGGCTGCAGATGCTCTATTACCGGCCGTTCTTCTGGAGCGCCGATAGCCTGGTATTCGTGTGCGAGGCGCAGCGCCGCCACTGGCAGCGGCGCCTGGTCTCGGGGCGCTCCAACGAGGTGATCCACAACGGCGTCGACCCGGAGTACTGGCGCTCGCCCGGCCCGGAGGTGAGCGCGCGGTTGCGCCGCGTGCTCGGGTTCGCCGACGACGATTACGTGATCGGCATGTGCGCGGTGCTGCGCTCCGAGAAGAATCCGCTGCAGCTCATCGAGGCGCTCGCCGGCCTGCGCGCGCGCGGCCTGGCGCCGCGCGCCCTGTTCATCGGCGACGGTCCGATGCGCGCCGCGATCGAGGCGCGCGCTCGCTCGCTCGGCGTCGCCGCCGCGGTGCTGATCGCGGGATTTCAGCATGACGTGCGGCCGCTGCTGGCGGCCGCCGACGTCGTTGCCCTGTGCAGCACGACCGAGACGTTCTCGCTCGCCGCGCTCGAGGCGATGGCGATCGGCCGGCCGGTGGTCCTTTCCGAGGTCGGCGGCGCGGCCGAGATGGTGCGCCCGGCGCGCGAGGGCTTTCTTTTCCCGGTCGGCGATACCCGCGCCTTGGTCGACCGGCTGACCGCGCTGCACGGCGCGGATCTGCGCCGCCGCGCGGGCGCCGCGGCGCGCGAAACAGTGGAGGCACGCTTTTCCGAGCGCGCCATGGTGGACCGTTACGAAACGCTGCTGCAGCGGCTGGTTCTGAAAAGGAGCGAACGTGGAAGCCTACGAAGAAGTGCAACAGCGCATTAGGAGCCGGCGCCGTACCTGGCTCGTCACCGGGGCGGCCGGCTTCATCGGGTCGAACCTGGCCGAGGCATTGCTGAAGCTCGACCAGAACGTCGTCGGGCTCGACAACTTCTCGACCGGCAAGCGCGAGAACCTGCAGGACGGCATGCGCCTCATCGAAGGCGACATCCGCTCGCTCGAGACCTGCCGCGAAGCCTGCCGCGGCGTCGACGTCGTGCTGCACCAGGCGGCGCTCGGCAGCGTGCCGCGCTCGATCGAGCGTCCGCTCACGACGCACGACAACAACGTGAACGGGTTCCTCAACATGCTGGTCGCGGCGCGCGACGCCGGCATCCCGCGCCTCGTGTTCGCGAGCTCGAGCGCGGTGTTCGGCGACGACCCGCTGCTGCCCAAGGTGGAGGAGCGCATCGGCCGCGCCGCCTCGCCGTACGGTCTTTCGAAGCACATCAACGAGCTCTACGCCAACGTGTTCGCCGCCTGCTACGGCTTCCAGTGGATCGGGCTGCGCTACTTCAACGTGTTCGGCCCGCGCCAGGACCCCGACGGCGCCTACGCCTCGGTGATCCCGGCCTGGATCGGCGCGCTGCTGCGCGGCCGCTCCGCCTGCATCAACGGCGACGGCAGCTGCGCGCGCGACTTCTGCCACGTCGACAACGTGGTGCAGATGAACCTGCGCGCCGCCATCACCGACGACCCGGCGGCGATCGACCAGGCCTACAACGTTGCGCACGGCGAGATCACCTCGCTCAGCGAGCTGTTCGAGATCATCCGCACGCTGCTGGGCCGGCGCCTGCCGCACCTGAAGGCGGTGCGCCCGGTGTACCGCGAGCCGCGGCGCGGCGACATCCTGCTCTCGCGCGCCGACATCGGAAAGGCGCAGCGCCTGCTCGGCTACCAGCCGACGGTGCGGATCATGGACGGCCTGGAGAGCACCATGGACTGGTACGTGGCGCGCCTCGCGCCGCGCGAGGAGAGGAAGGTCGCGAATGTCTGAGGTTCTCGAAAAAATTGACATTGAAAACCAAGCGGCGCTTCCCACGGTCGCAGTCCTCGGCCTGGGCTACGTCGGCCTGCCGGTGGCGGTGGCCTTCGGCAGGCAGCGCCGGACCATCGGCTACGACCTGTCGCACAAGCGCATCGAGAACCTCAAGCACGGGGTCGACGTCACGGGCGAGGTCTCGGGCGCAGAACTTTCTGAAGCGAAGCATTTCCGCCCCACAGCGCATCCCGGGAGCTTGCAGGATGCCGATTTCATCATCGTCGCGGTGCCGACGCCGATCAACGCCGCGCGCCAGCCCGACCTGCGGCCGCTGCAGTCGGCGAGCGAGACCGTCGGCCGCCACCTGAAGCAGGGCGCGACGGTGATCTACGAGTCGACCGTGTACCCCGGCTGCACCGAAGAAATCTGCGTGCCGATCCTCGAGCGCCATTCGGGCATGCGCTGGCGCCAGGACTTCCACGTCGGCTACTCGCCCGAGCGGATCAATCCCGGGGACAAGGAGCACAGCTTTGTAAAAATAAAAAAAATAGTCTCGGGCGACGACGAAGCCACGCTCGAAAAAGTCGCCGCGCTCTACGGCTCGGTGGTGACCGCGGGCGTGTACCGCGCGCCCTCGATCCGCGTCGCCGAGGCCGCCAAGGTGATCGAGAACACCCAGCGCGACCTGAACATCGCCTTCGTCAACGAGCTCGCCATCATCTTCGAGAAGCTCGGCATCGACACCCAGGAGGTGCTCAAGGCCGCGGGCACCAAGTGGAATTTCCTGCCGTTCCGGCCGGGCCTGGTCGGCGGCCACTGCATCGGCGTCGATCCGTACTACCTCACGCACAAGGCCGAGCTCGCCGGCTACCACCCCGAGGTGATCCTCGCCGGGCGGCGCATCAACGACGGCATGGGCAGCCACATCGCGCGCAAGACCGTGCAGCAGATGATCCACGCCGGGCGCAACATCAAGGGCGCGCGCGTCAACGTGCTCGGCCTCACCTTCAAGGAGGACGTGCCCGACATCCGCAACTCCAAGGTGATCGACATCGTGCGCGAGCTGCACGAGTTCGGCGTCGAGACGTTCGTGCACGACCCGCTGGCCGGGCCCGACGAGGCGCTGCGCGAATACGGGCTGAAGCTCGCCGACTGGGAAAGCCTCCCCGCCGCCGACGCGCTGATCGTCGCCGTGGCGCACCAGGGGTTCCTGCGTCGTCCCCACGCCGACCTTATGAAGAAAATCGTGCGCGGCGGCTGCGTGATCGACGTGAAGTCGGTCCTCGACGCCGAGGCGTTCCGGCGCGAAGGCCTCAGCGTGTGGCGGCTGTAGCGCAGAGGCGACGCCGCCGGTTTGCCTAGGCGGCGAGTGCTGTCCCATCACGTCCGGCCGAGATAATCACCGGATGATCAGCCTACAGGCGACCCGATGAGCTCCTCCTATTCCCGACTGGTAATGCTGGGCGCGGCGCCCGAAACCCGCGGCAGCATCGCCGCCGTGGTCGAGTCCTACCGCGCGCACGGCCTGTTCAAGCGCTGGACGATCGACTATCTGCCGACGCACGGCGACGGCGGTGCGGCGCGCAACGCGACCCTGGTGCTCGATGCGCTGCGGCGCTTCGCGCTGCTCCGCGCCCGGCACGGGCGCATGCCGGTCCACGTGCACCTGAGCGCGCGCGGCAGCCCGGCGCTCGACGCGGCGGTCGTCGCCGCCGTGCTCGCGGCGCGCTGCCCGCTGGTGCTCCAGCTGCACGGCGCCGGCTTCGAGCGCTCGCACGGTGGCACGCTCATGCGCTTCCTGCTGGAGCGCGCGGCATGCGTGGTGATTCCGTCCGAGTCGCTGCGCGCCTGGGTGCGCAGCGTCGCGCGCGGCGCGCATGCCGTGTGCCTGCCCAACCCGGTGGCCTGCGCGCCGGCTGCCGAAGGCGCGGTGCAGCCGTCGCGCTCGAACCTGGTCCTGTTCCTCGGGCGCATGGAGCCCGCCAAGGGCGTCCTCGACCTGCTCGAAGCGCTCGCCGCGGTGCGTGCCGTGGTCCCCGATGTGCGCCTGGTCTGCGCCGGCGACGGCGACCGCCTCGGCGTCGCGCACTATGCCGAGCGCCTGGGCATCGCCGACGCGGTGAAGTTCACCGGCTGGGTCGGCCCTTCCGGCAAACGTGCGCTGTTCGAGGCGGCGGCCGTATTCGCGCTGCCGTCCTACGAAGAAGCGCTGCCGATCAGCCTGCTCGAGGCGATGGCGGCCGGGGTGCCGCCGGTCGCTTCCGCCGTCGGCGGCATCCCGGAGGTCGTGGCCGACGGCGTGAGCGGCTTGCTCGTCGCGCCGGGCGACAAGGCGAGCCTGGAGCGCGCGCTGCGCAGGCTCCTTGCCGACAGCGGGCTGGGCGAGCGCATCGGAGCGGCCGCGCGCGAGACCGTACGCTTGCGCTTTGCCCCCGAGCGCGCGCTGCCCAGGCTCGAGGAGATCTACGCCTCGCTCGGCGTGCAAGCGCTCGAGGCCGAAAAGATTCCTGCGCGCGTCGCCGATCTCAGGCGCGCGGCATGAAGCAGCCGGTCGTCCTCCTCCTCGGGCCCGACCGCGGCGCGATCAGCGGCGTGTCGACGCACCTCAACCTGCTCTTCGGCTCTGAGCTGGCGCGCCGCTTCGACCTGGCGCAGTTCCAGGTGGGCAGCGAAGGCAGGACGGAAGGCCGGATCGGCCTGCTGGCGCGCATGGCGGCGAGCCCGTTCCTGCTCGCCGCCGCCATCCTGCGCACCCGCGCCGCGATCGTCCACGTCAACACCTCGCTCAACACCCGCTCCTACTGGCGCGACCTGGCGTACGTGGCGGCGGCGAAGCTCTGCGGCGCGCGCGTGGTGTACCAGATTCACGGCGGCACGCTGCAGGACTTCTACAAGCCGGTGTTGCGCGCGACGTTCAAATGGCCGGACGTCATCGTGGTGCTGTCGCGCTGCGAGCTGGAGGAAACGCGCGCGATCGTTCCCGACCAGAGCGTCGCGCTGGTGCCGAACGCCATCGATTGCACCCCGTTCCAGCAGCACCGGCGAGCGGCGCCGGACCCGCGCGCACCCCTCAGGCTGATCCATATCGGCCGGCTGGTGAAGGAGAAGGGCGTATTCGAGATGGTGGAGGGGCTCGCCCTGGTGCGGCGGCAAGGCGTCGCGGCGAGCCTGGTCATCGCGGGCGACGGGCCGGCGCTTTCGGGTCTGCAGGAAAGGGTCGAACGACTCGGGCTCGCCGGGCGGGTGTCGTTCGCCGGGCCGGCGTTCGGCGAGCGCAAGGCAAGGCTGCTCGGCGAGGCCGACGTGCTCCTGTTTCCGACTTACCACCGCGAGGGCTTGCCGTACGTGCTGCTGGAAGGGATGGCGGCCGGCCTCGCGCCGATCACGACCCGCGTCGCCGCGATTCCGGACGTGATCACCGAAGGCCTGCACGGGCTTTTCGTGCCGCCGCGCGACCCGGAAGCGGTCGCGCGGGCGATCGCCGCGCTGGCCGCCGACCGCGCGCGGCTCGCGCGCATGAGCGCCGCCTGCCGCGAGCGGGTAGCCGCGTCCTATTCGATCGAGCGGCTCGCCGACGACTTCACCACGCTGTACCGGAGGCTTGAAAGCAGATCGTGGGCGCCATCGCAGGCTGGATAGCCGCGGGCAGCCGGGCGCCCGACGCCGCCGCGCTGCTGCCGCCACTGGAAGCGCTCACGCACCGCGGGGTTGATCCTTCCGGAATCTTCTCGTACCGGGCGGAGACCGGCCACTGCGTCGTCCTGGCGCAATCTCATTACGACCCTAATTCCGGAATCGCGCTCATGCTCGACGGCGCGATCGCAAACCGGGCCGAGCTCGCGAAGCTGCTCGCCGTGCGCGGCTATGCCTTCGACTGCGAATCCTCCGTGCAGGCGCTCGCGGCGGCCTACGAGCACTGGGACAAGGAGGTCGTGCACCACTTGCGCGGCGCATTCGCCTTCGCGCTGTGGGACGCGCGCAAGGAGCGCCTGATGCTGGCGCGCGACCGCTTCGGCGAGAAGCCGCTGTACGTCTGCGAGCAGGGCGGGGTGCTGCACTTCGCCTCGCAGGTGAAGGCGCTGGTCAAGAGCCCGGGGGTCAGCGCGCGGCCCGACCCGAACGCGGTGCGCGACTACCTCGCCTACCGCTACGTGCCCGGCCCGCGCACGCTGCTCGCCGGCATCCGCAAGCTCGCCCCCGGCAGCTATTCGCTGTGGCAGTTCGGTCGCCTGCGCGAGGTTCGCTATTGGTTCTCTCCCGATAAGCAACCCCAGGCGCTGCACACCTCAGCCGATCCAGTCCCGGAATTCACGGAAAAGCTCGACGAAGCGGTCCGGCAGCGGCTTCCCGCCGGCGTGCTGCTCTCGGGCGGGCTCGACTCCGCTGCGCTCGTCGCCCTCGCGTCGAAGCATCAGAAGGTCACCACGTTCTCGGCCGGCTTTGCCGACGACGCGCAAAGCGAGCTTGCCCCGGCCGCGCGCGTGGCGAAGCAGTTCGGCACCGAGCATCACGAGATCGTGCTCTCGCCGCGCGAGGTGATCGCGCGCCTGCCGCAGGCGGTGGCCGAGCGCGACGCGCCGGTCTCCCGCCCGGCCGACGTCGCGCTCTACTTCATCGCCGCGGAGGTGGCCCGCCACGGCGGCCCGCGCGCGGTGCTGACCGGCGACGGCGCCGACGAGGTCCTCGGGGGCTACCGCCGCTACGTCGCCGAGCGCTACGGCTGGGGATTCCGCAGCTTGCCGACGCTCCTGATGCTGGCGGCGCCGCTCGCCGGCAGCCGGCCGCGGCTGCGCACCGCGCTCGCCAGCCTGCGCACCAGCGACTGGCGCGAGCGCTACGTGCGCTGGATTTCCTATGAAAAAAATAACCTTCTGGAAAAACCAAAGGCAGCGCCTCCTACAAAGGACAAGCCCCCCTTCGATGGCGATCCGCGCGCGAGCAGCCTGCGGCGCGCGTTGTATTTCGACCAGTCGAGCTGGCTGCCCGACAACGTGCTCGAGCGCACCGACCGCATGACGATGGCGGCGTCGCTCGAGGCGCGCGCGCCGTTCCTCGACCATCGCCTGGTGGAGTTCGTCTCCACGCTGCCCGACGAGCTGCGCGTGCGCGGCCTCGCCACCAAGTGGATCCTGCGCCAGGCGGCAAGGCCGCTGCTGGCGGGCCTGGCGCCCCGCAAGGCCGGCTTCCGCATTCCGGTCGGCGCATGGCTGCGTAGCGAGCTGCGCGAGTTCTTGCTGGATCATCTGCGCGGCGCGGGTTCGCTCACGCGCGACTACTACGACACCGCGGTCCTCGACCGCACGCTGGATGAGCACCTTGCCGGTCGGCGCAACCATGAAGAGATCCTGTGGACGCTTCTGAACCTGGAAATCTGGCACCGGGCCTGTCGCCCGGCCTGAAGCGCAAGCTCGCCTGGCGCCTCAACCGGCTGCGCTGCATGACGC
>Ga0208685_1000758_pt1 | contig 11033 bp, 14 predicted proteins | sample EasRivMeERMLT890_FD_187533 | JGI IMG/M metagenome (GOLD analysis project Ga0208685, IMG submission 187533) | Soil microbial communities from meander-bound floodplain in the East River, Colorado, USA - East River MetaG ERMLT890 (SPAdes) (version 2) | ecosystem: Environmental > Terrestrial > Soil...
GGCGCAGGCATCCGCGTACTCGGTGACCGGCGGCGTGTCGATCAGGATCACGTCGAACTCCGACTGCGCCTTCGCCAGCAGCGCGGCGAAAGCGCCGCGCGAGAGCAGCTCGAGCGGGTTGGGCGGCAGCGGCCCGGCCGGCAGTACGGCGAGTCCGGTGATGCCGGCGACCGGCGCCGCCGCCGAGAGGTCCGAGCGCCCGGAGAGCGCCGAGGACAGGCCGAAGCGGTCGGAGATGTTGAAGATGCTCTGCTGCCGCGGGGCACGAAAATCGGCGTCGATCAGGAGCGTGCGCTGGCCGAGCTGCGAGAACACCACCGCCAGGTTGGCGGCGATGAAGCTGCGGCCCTCGCGGGCGCAGGGGCTCGCGATGGCGAGCGTGCGCCGGCCGGCGCCGGGGTTGAACCAGCGCACCAGGAGCTGGGTGCGCACGGCGCGCAGCTCCTCGACCACCGGGTTGAACGGATCCCAGGCGGCGATCAGCTCCTTGCTCACGCCTTCCGGGCCGGAGATCAGGTACGGGAACTCGTACTGCTTGGCGAGCGCCCCGCGCAAATCGGCGTCGGTGATGAAGTTGAGCTCGATCGCCGCCTCGCCGAAGCGCCAGCCCAGCTCGCGCTGGCGCTTGAGCACTTGCTCGGCATCGGCCGCGGACAGCTTGCCCTCGTCCATCAGGATGGCGCCGAGGTGCCGCCCGGTGTTCGGGCGCGAAACGCTTTCCATCGGCAGTACGTTGTCAGTCGTCTTGGCTAGCATGGGGTTCACCAATCACCAGGGATGTGGAAGGGCGCGAGCGGCGCGCGCGCCGGAAGGAATCGGCGCCGGCAGCAGCCGGCCGCCGGTCGCCTGCCACTTCGACAGCAGGCCGAGCGAGGGCACGGCGAGCCGGGACTCGAGGTCGGCGCGCGAGCGCACGCGGCGGTCGAGCATCTCGAACACGTACACGATCGCGGCGGCCAGCACTGCGCCGAGCACCACCGCGAGTCCCGCGATCAGGCCGACCTTGGGATGCACCGGCTTGAGCGGCTCGATCGCCGGCGCGAGCAGCATGACGTTGGCCCGGGTCGCGCTGGCGTCGATCTTGTTCGTCATGTGGCGCGCCAGCACCGTGTCGTAGGAGCGCTGGGCGCTTTCGATGTCGCGCGTCATCGCCGCCATGTCGATACGAAAGTCCTTGAGGTTGAGGAGCCGCTGGTTCTGCGCCTCCAGCGCCGTTTGCAGCTCGCGCTCGCGCTTGCGCTGCTGCTCGACCGCGTTGCCCAGCGCCGTCACCACCTTTTTCACTTCGACCTGCAGCTTGTCGCGCAGGCCCTGCACTTCGGCCGCGGTGCGCAGGAACTGGGGATGGTTCTCGCCCAGCACGGTGCTCTCCTGCGCCCGGCGCGCTTCCACGGCGCCGAGGGCGGTCTTGATGCTGATGATGTGCGGGTTCGCCAGCACGTCCGGAATCCCCTCGGGCGAGCCCTCGCGCTCCAGGATCTCGGTGGCCTGCTTTTGGCGGCTGATCGCGTCGTAGGTCGCGTTGCGCGCGGCCAGGAGCTGGGTCGACAGCTCGGCGAGCCGGGCCGACTCGACGTCGACTCGGGCGTCCTCGGCGAGGATGCCTTTCTCCTTCTGGTAGGTGTTGAGCTTGGTCTGCGCCTGGGCCACCTGCGTGCGCAGCGTCTTGAGCTGCTGGTCGAACCATGCCGCCGCCTCGCGCGTCGGCTCGGTGCGCAGGTAGAGCACCATGTCGAGATAGGCCTTGGTGAAGCCGTTGGCCACTTCGGCGGCGTAGCGCGGGTTGTCCGAGGGATAGTTGATGAGCAGGAAGCTGCTCACCGAGGTGTCGATGACGATGTTCTTCAGCAGGTCCGACGCGATCCAGTCCTCGATCAGGCCCGCGCCGCCGGTGTCCTGCTCCCAGGCTTCACGCACGCCCGGCCGCTGGGCGAGCTTGAGATCGCGCGCCACCTGCGCCGCGACGCGGTTGCTCTTGAGAAGGTCGACCTGGGTCTGGAGGTAGCCCGCGCGCTCGCGCGCCGTCAGGCGGATCGGAGTCATGGTCTGCTCGTCGCGCGTCTCGACCAGCACGGTCGCGGTGGCGACGTACTTCTTCGGCAGGATCAGCGCCACGGCGATCGCGGTGACGACGGTCGCGGCGAACGCGATCACGAACGCCTTGCGCCGCGCGCGCAGAGCCAGAATGAATTGGTTCAGGTCCATGTGCATGCCTTCCTAGAACAGAGCTTCCTTGACATAGATGACGTCGTCGGGCTTGACGATGTCGCGTAGGCTGGTATCGGTCTCGACCAGCTTGCCGTCGGCGCCCGCGCGCCGCAGCTTCAGCCGGCGCTCGCTGCCGCGCGGCGTGATGCCGCCGCCGGCGACGATGGCCTGCATCACGGTCATGTTGGGCTGGACCGGATAGGCGCCCGAGCGCGCCACTTCGCCGTAGATGTAGAACACCGGGGCGCGCTCGACGTGGACCGTGTCGCCGCCCTGGAGCTTGAAGGGCTTCGCCAGCATGTCGACCTTGTGCTCCTTGCCCGCGCGCAGCACGGTGACGGTATCGGCGCCGCCGGCGGCGATGCCGCCCGCAGCGGCGATCACGTCGGTGAGCTGCGCGCTGGTTTCGTCGAGCGCGTAGCGCCCCGGGCGCGCCACCAGGCCGAGCACCGACACCTGGCTGCTGCGCAGCGTGGTGAGCGCGACGTTCACCTGGGGATTCTTGAGGAACTGGCCGCGCGCGAACTCGCCCGCAATCTGCTTGCCGGCCTCGGCGAGCGACATCCCCTGCACCTTGACCTCGCCCACCAGCGGCACGTTGATCGTGCCGCGCTCGGTGACGCGCGCCTCGGTGGTGAGATCCGGCTGCTGGAAGACGGTGACGCGGACCGCGTCGCCCGACCCCAGCTTCTCGGTCTGCGCGAGCCCCGGAGCCGCCAGGAACAGAAGAAAAACTCCCACTGCTATGCGTTTCATCAGTTACCTCTCTTGAATTCGCCCAGATACTCGATAGTGGCCACCTCGCGCAGCCGCTTCACCTCGGCTGCGGCGGTCTCCAGCCGCTTGCGCCCCGCCAGGAACTGCTCGATCAGCGGCGCCGCCTGCTGCTCGGTGAACGGCGCCTCTTCCGCGTGCACCAGCTGGATCACCGAAGCGCCCAGCGGCGTCGCGAACACCGCGATCTCGCCCGGCTTCATGCGCGCGAGCTGCGGCAATTGGGACAGCGGGAGCTGCTCGGCGGGCTGCGTCAGCCCGTCGACCCGGAATTTCACGCCGCGGTGGCGCAGCCAGCCGGCGAGCTCTTCCAGGTCGCGCGCCTTGGCGGCTTCGGCGCGCAGCACGTCGACCATCTCGGTCGGCGCCGTCACCTCGAGCTCGCGCAGCCGGTAGACGCGCCGCTGTGCGAACAGCGCCGGGTTCTCCGCATAGAAGGCGCGGACCTCGTCGCGCGAGCTGCCGGCGGCGGCGGAGACGCTTCTGTCCAGGTACGCCTGCGCCAGGACCTGGCGGCGCGCGTTCTCGATCGACTGCACCACCTGCGGGTCGCGGTCGAGCTTGTCGGCGAGCGCTTTCTGCACCAGGAGCTCGCGGTCGATCACCTTCTCGAGCGCCTGCGCGGCGTTGCCGGCGGCGCCCGCGCGCACCTGGTGGATCGAGATCTCGGTGCCGTTCACCTTGGCGATGAGCTGCGTCGCGGGCCGGTCGGCCGCCGCTTTTTCGCAGGCTGCCGTCGGCAGGGCGAGGAGCGTGAGCAGGAGAATCTTTTTCATCAAAACGCGTGCGCGAGGCGCCGGTGCGCGACCCAGCCGGCCAGGGCAAACCCGGCAATGAGGAGCAGCCACTTGTCGGGCTGCGGCACCGGGGAGATCGAGAAGCGCGGCTCGTTCGACGGGGACTGCACGGTCGAGACGCGGATCGGCGCGTCGGGTGCGGTCTCGACCGGCGGCTGGCCGGCCATCGCGCCCGCCACCGTCAGGCGGTAGACGTCGACGAACGAATACAGCGCCGGCGGCGCGGCCGGCGCTGCGCCCGCACCATGGAAAGAGTGCGGCTCGGCCGCAGCGGCGGCGCCGGAGACGAAGAGAAGGCCGATCAAGATGAGTTTCATGAACAGGAACCCGCAATGCTAGAGGCGGGGTATTACGTCCCCGAGCCTCCAGCCGTTGCCTGCGGTACTCCGGGCGGACTATCGGTAAAAAAGAAAACGGGGCGCGCGGCCCCGTTTCTTGCAGAACGGCTCGGACGCCTTCTCAGGGATTCAGGATCCGCAGCTCGAGCGACTTGCCGATCGCCTGCGTGCGGTTCACGACGTTCAGCTTGCGCAGGATCTTCTGCACGTGGTTCTTCACCGTGAGCGGGCTGATCTTGAGGATCGCGCCGATCTCGAAGTTCGACTTGCCGAGGTAGATCCACTTCAGGATGTCGAGCTCGCGCACCGTCAGCACGCCCTGGTTCGAGGTCTTGTCGGCCGAGGTCGGCGTGCGCTGGAGCTGCGTGCGCACCCAGGAGGCATGCAGCGCCGGCGCGAGGAGCTGCGCGAGATAGACCTGGCGCGGCCCGATGCTGCCGGGGCGGCAGGCGAAGGTGAAGAACGTCAGCGCGCGCCCGTCGGCGTCGTGCACGCCGTGCACCAGGAGCTGCGTGCCGCCGAGGCGCTCCATTTCGCGGGTAAATGCTCCACTACCCAAGGGAGCACTCGAAGCATCAAGAACCACCGGTTGGTAGCGCCGCTCCTCCCAGGCCTTGAGCAGCGTCGGCGCGACCGCGGTGTCGCGCAGGAAGACGTCGGACATCGTGGCCGGATCGGGCGTCGTCATCGAGAAGCCGTCGGCGCGGAACGCCGGCGGCTTGCCCAGGCAGAGCGTGCAGATCAGGAGCTCGTGCCGGATCAGGCTCTGCAGCAGCCCCTGCGTCCAGCTGAAGAAGTGGGCGCGGGCGTGCACGCGCAGCGAGGCGTCGAGGTTCAGCACGATCGACTCGATCTGCAGGAAATCGGTGGCCGCCGAGCGCGCCGAATCTGACAACTGCGCATTTCCCTCGGCCGGGGCGACGGCGCCCGGGCTCATCGAGCTCATTGAGGTAAAGGCGGCGGCGGGCTGCGCCGGCGATGGGTTGATGCTCTCTGCAGTCGTGGTCATTGGCATGGCTCTCGGGAATATAGTCGGTTGAGATTACGCAATAGTTCGTCGGGAGCATCGGCGAAACGCTAGTCCGGTGAGCCTACGCGGCGGCCTCGCGCGCCACGTCACGGTTGAACCGTGCTCGCCTACCCTGTCTTGGCCTTGCACGCAACGCCCGAAACCCGGATGAGACTCATGCGCAGCCAGCCCGGCCCCGGGCCGCTGGTGCGAGCTGCGCTCGATCCGCTGGTGGCGATCGCCACTCTCGTGGCGGCGGTTACCCTCTTCGGCGCCGGGTTCGACGGCGCCTGCCTGATCCTCGCGCTGCTGGTCTTCGCGATGACCTTTCCCGGCGGGCTGGTGAGCGACAGCGAAAAAGCCGGAGACCTGATGCTCGAGATCGTGACCGGCTGGGTCGCGGTCCTCGGCCTGCTCGGCCTGCTCGGCTGGGCCACGCGCACGCTGCAAGCGTTCGACCAGGAGGTGATCTTTGCCTGGGCGCTCGCCACGCCCGCGGTCCTGTTCGCCGCGCACCGGCTGCTGCCGCTGGTGATGCCGCGCGTGCTCGCTACGCAGGGGCTGCAGAAGGTCGCGGTGATCGCGGGCGCCAACGACCTCGGCCGCCGGCTCGCCGAGCGGCTGCGCGACCCGATGCTCGGCACCCGCGTCGCGGGCTATTTCGACGACCGCGGCGCCGGGCGCCTGCAGAACCTGCCGGCGGCGCAGAACCTGGGCGATCTCTCGCGCCTCGCCGACTTCGCGCGCGCGCAGCGCGTCGACGTGATCTACATCGCGCTGCCGATGGCGTCGCAGCCGCGCATCCTGCGCCTGCTCGAGGACCTGCGCGACACCACCGCGTCGATCTACTTCGTGCCCGACATCTTCGTCTCCGACCTGATCCAGGCGCGCGTCGACTCGATCGGCGGCCTGCCGGTGGTGGCGGTGTGCGAGAGCCCGTTCTACGGCTTCAACGGCGTGGTCAAGCGCGCGAGCGACATCGCCCTGGCGAGCCTGATCCTTCTTCTCATCGCGCCGCTGCTGCTTGCCATCGCGGTCGGCGTGAAGCTCTCCTCGTCGGGCCCGATCCTGTTCAAGCAGCGCCGCTACGGCCTCGACGGCAGGAAGATCGTGGTCTACAAGTTCCGCTCGATGACGGTGGCCGAGGACGGCGACCTGGTGCGCCAGGCGACGCGCAACGACAGCCGGATCACGAAGTTCGGCGCCTTCCTGCGCCGCACCTCGCTCGACGAGCTGCCGCAGTTCATCAACGTGCTGCAGGGACGCATGAGCGTGGTCGGCCCGCGGCCGCACGCGGTGGCGCACAACGAGATGTACCGCAAGCTGATCCGCGGCTACATGATCCGCCACAAGGTGCGCCCGGGGGTCACCGGCCTCGCCCAGGTGAACGGCTTTCGCGGCGAGACCGAGACCGTCGAGAAGATGAAGGGGCGCATCGACATGGACCTGACCTATCTGCGCAACTGGTCGCTGCTGCTCGACCTGCAGATCATCCTGAAGACCGTGGTCGTAGTGCTCGGAAGGCAGAATGCCTACTGACGGAATTCGGGGACGGAGCCCTAACTCCCATAGCGGGAGCGGAGATTCCGGAGTTAGGGCTCCGTCCCCGAATTCCTGGGCGTTGCTCGGAGCGCTCGCGCTGCTGGCGCAGATCTTCACGCTGAACGCGTTGCCGTTCGAGCTGGTCGAGCCGTGGGACAAGGTGTGGCACGTTCTCGCGTACGGGGCGCTCACGCTGCTCCTGTGGATCGCGACCGACGGCCGCCGGCCGATGCTGGTGGTGACTGCGGTGATGCTGCTCGGGGCCGGCGACGAGCTGCGCCAGGCGCTGTGGCCTGCGCGCAGCGCCGACGCGCTCGATTTCGCCGCTGTTGCTTGCGCGACCGTGGTCACCGGTGGGGCGCTGCTCTTTTTCGGAGGCAAGCGCCCGAGTGATCAGGCCGCGAGGTTGGCCGTCGCGAAGTCGGGCTTGAAGCGGTAACCGGTACCGCGCACCGTCTCGATCAGCTTGTCGTGGCCGCTCGGCGTGAGCGCCTGGCGCAGCCTGCGGATGTGCACGTCCACCGTGCGCTCCTCCACGAATACGTGCTCGCCCCAGACCTCGTCCAATAGCCTGGCCCTGGAGAAGACGCGGCCGGGATGGGTCATGAAGAAGTGCAGCAGGCGAAGCTCGGTGGTCCACAGGTCGATCGCCTTGTCGCCGGCGCTGACCTGGTGCGCGGCCGGATCGATCTTGAGGCCCGCGATCTCGACCACGTCGTCGGCGAGCTGTGGCGCGCGCCGGCGCATGACTGCTTTGATCCTGGCGAGCAACTCCCGGGCTGAAAACGGCTTGGTGACGTAGTCGTCGGCGCCGCTTTCGAGCGCGGTGACCTTGTCCTGCTCTTCGGCCCGGGCGGACAGCAGGACGATCGAGATGTCCTTGGTCCGCTGGTCGGAGCGCAGCCGCCGCGCGAAGGTCAGCCCGGGAATCCCGGGGAGAACCCAGTCGAGGAGCACCAGGTCGGGCCGCGTGTCGCGCACCAGCGCTTCGGCTTGCGGCACATCGCCGGCGCACATGACTTTGTAGCCGGCGCGCTGCAGGTTGGCGGACAGCAAGTCGCGGACCGCCGCTTCGTCGTCAACTACCAGTATCGAACCGCCCATGGCCACTCCCGTTGTTTAGAGGCGAAGCCATGCTATGTCGCGGTTCGGCGTAGGCATATCGCCGGACCCTTATTTAACAGTCGCGTCATATTGGCCGGGTGTCGTTACTCACCGACAGACCGAACAGACCGCCTCATGCTAGATAGAGGCCATGGAAGACGTGGATTTTTCAGACGAATTCTGCCGCTTCCTGCAGGCGAACGTCCCTACCGTCGAGGCCGCCGAGCTGCTGCTGCTCCTCTATCGCAGCCCCGAGCCGGTCGTGAGCGAGCCGACCTCGGCGAAGTTCCTGCAGATGTTCCAGTCGACGGGGCTGGCGGCCGCCGAGGGGCACGCCGTGCGCTACCGCCCGGCGACGGCGCAGCTCGATGCCCACGTCCGCACGCTCGCCCAGGCCTACGAGGAAAGGCCGGTCACTCTGATCCGCATCATCTATGCGCTGCGCGACGGCAAGATCCGCTCTTTCGCCGACGCGTTCAAGCTGAGGAAGGGCTAGCCATGGCCGCGTTCAACTTCGTGCTGTACGTCCTCGCCGTGCTCACCTGCCTCGCGTGCACGGTGCTCCTCTTCCGCGGCTACGCCGCGAGCGGCCTGCGGCTGCTCCTGTGGAGCGCGCTGTGCTTCGTGTTCCTCAGCGTGAACAACCTGCTCCTCTTCTTCGACCTGGTGGTTTTCACCGAGCTCGACCTGCGCCCCTGGCGGCTCGCCGCCGCGCTCACCGGATTGCTGTTCCTCCTTTACGGATTCATCTTTGAAGCGGAGTAGCCCATGATCGAGTTCCTCGCCGGCGGGGTCACGCTGGGCTACCTGGCGGCCGCGGCCTTTTTCCTCTCGTTCTGGCGCAGGACCTCGGAGCGCCTGTTCCTCGCCTTCGCCGCGGCGTTCCTGCTGTTCGCGATCAACCAGGGCCTCGGCTTCGTTTTCACCGTGGTGAGCGAGCCGGCGAGCCTGATCTACGCCCTGCGCGTGCTGGGTTTCCTCATCATCATCGCCGCGATCGTGGACAAGAACCGCGCCGCGAAGCGCTAGGCCGATTGAAAGCGTTTTGCCAGAAGGTGCCGGGCGACGAAAGTAAAAGCGACCAACAGGACGAGCGCGCCGCCGATGAGGCCCCAGCTCACCTTGGAGGAGTCCTCGAGCGCCGCGTTGATCTGGTCGCCGAACACCGTCCAGGCGAGCATCCCCGGCAGCAGCGCGAGAAAGGTGCCGAGCATGAACTTCCACAGCCGGATGCGCACCGCCCCGGCGATCATGTTCTGCACCACGAACGGCGGCGTCGGCAACATGTTGGAGCCGAACACCGCGAGGACGCCGTGGCTGCGCAGCAGCTTGCCCGCGGGCTCCAGCGCGTCGCCGGCGAGGCGCTGCAGCGTCTCCTTCGGCAGCGCGCGCCCGCAGTAATAGGTGACGAGCGCGGCGAGCAGCACGCCGGTGGTGCTGTAAGCGAGCCCGAACAGCACCCCGAAGGTCATCACCGACACCAGCGTGAGGAGCGGGCGCGGCAGCAGCACGAAGGCCGCAGGCGTATACGCGGCGACCAGCACGATCGGCGCCCACCAGGTATCGCGCACCGCGCGCGTCCAGCCGAGGATGCGCTCGGCAGTCACATAGTCGGCGAGCGGCGTCCAGCGCCACACCGCCGCAAGCGCAGCGGCGCCGACGAGGATGAGCGCGAGCTTGCCCCAGGCGGGGCCGCGGCCGCGGCGTTTGCGCATCGCGGGCAGTCTATTTGGTGCAATTCTCTTTTGCAGGCAGGATAGATAGGCCATGCAGACATCCGAGCGCCTCTTCTACACGCGCGCCTTCGCGCTCATCGCGCTGCTGCTGATCGGCTATCTGCTGTACCTTGTGCTCTCGCCGTTCTTCGCGCCGCTCGCCTGGTCGCTGTTCATCGCCTTTCTCATCTCCCCGCTGCAGCGCTGGCTCGCGCGCAAGCTTGGCGGCCGCCCCGCCTGGTCGGCCGCGCTTCTCACCATCGCGGTATTTTTCATGGTGATCGGGCCTCTGGCGGCGCTCGGCGCCGCCTTCGCCGCGCAAGTCACCGACCTCGCGCGCCACGCGCAGGCTTTTGCCGTCGAGCACAAGCCGTCGGACCTGTCCGACCTGGCAAGCTTGCCGGTGATCGGCCCGACGCTCATCTGGGTGCAGGAGACCTCAGGCATCTCCTTCGCGCAGATCCAGGCCTGGGCGGTCGAGGCCGCGCAGGCCGTCCTGAAAGCGCTGGGCACGCTTGGCCGCGCGGCCTTCCTCGGCGCGCTCGGCACCGTGATCGGCTTCGCGCTGATGATGTTCATCCTTTTCTTCGCCATCCGCGACGGCAAGCGGATGGCCGACACGGTGCGCGCGCTATTGCCGGCGTCCGAGGCGGACAAAGCGAGGCTTTTCGGGCACCTCGCCTCGGTGACGCGTGCCCTGGTCTACGGCACCGGAGTGACCGCGCTGGCCCAGGGGGCGCTGGTGGGCATCGGATTCGCCATCGTCGGCCTGCCCTCGCCGGTGGTCTTCGGCGTGATCGCCGCGCTCGCCGCGCTGGTGCCGCTTGCCGGCACCCCGGTGATCTGGGTCCCGGCGGTGATCGTGCTCGCAGCGCAGGACCGCTGGTACGCGGCCCTCTTCATGGTGCTGTGGGGCGGGTTCGTGGTGACGATCGACAATTTCCTGCGGCCATGGCTGGTCTCGGGCCGCGCCCAAGTCGATGCGCTGACCGTGTTCCTCGGAGTGCTGGGCGGCGTATCCGCCTTCGGCCCGATCGGGATTTTCCTCGGCCCGCTGGTCCTCGCCCTCGGGATCGCGCTGGTGCGCTTCTCGCTGGAAGGACAGGGCGAGGAGCGGCGCTAGACCTTCTTCAGCAGCTCCAGGATGTTCGACGGGTCCGCGGACTTGCCGATGTAGTGGTCGAACCCCGCCACCAGCTCGGCCTGCAGCCTGCCGGATTCCATCGGCCAGGCGGTGATCGCGATCATCACCGGACGCTCGCCCGGGCGCAGCGCGCTCAGCGCGCGCCCGGCCTCGTAGCCGGTCATGTGGGGCATGCACACGTCGAGGATCACGACCTGCGGCCGGAACTCGCGCGCGGCGCCGACGGCCTGCTTGCCGTCGTAGGCGGTGCGCACGTTGTAGCCCTGGTCCTTCAGAAGCAGCGCCAGGCCGTCGGTCCAGTCGCGGTTGTCGTCCGCGATGAGAACGCGCCTGCCGGGCTCGCTCACGGGCGGATCATCCTCAGCAGCTCGAGCAGCTCAACGGCATCACGCGGTAACTTAC
>Ga0208685_1000759_pt1 | contig 11020 bp, 11 predicted proteins | sample EasRivMeERMLT890_FD_187533 | JGI IMG/M metagenome (GOLD analysis project Ga0208685, IMG submission 187533) | Soil microbial communities from meander-bound floodplain in the East River, Colorado, USA - East River MetaG ERMLT890 (SPAdes) (version 2) | ecosystem: Environmental > Terrestrial > Soil...
TCCAGTGAAGCGTAAACCACAAAACACGAAACAGAAATCACCAAGAAGCTTCAAGTCAAAATACACAAATCCCTAACGCGCGCCGTCATCCTAAGCGGTACCACGAAGGATCTCGCCTCGCATTGCCAGCCAGATGCTTCGCCTCGAGTAGTCAGCAGACTTCGTCGAGCACATGCTCCGCCACGTAGATCGGCACCAGCCACCCCGATTGGAGCGGGTCCGGTTCGTACCCTGCCCGTTCGCACGCCTCACGGAACATCCGGAACGTCCTGTCGAAGAAGTCGATGTGGAAGTACGGGATTCCCATGTATGCGTAACGCTTCTGAGCCACAAAATCCATCGTCTCCAGCGACCCGGCCCCCGGGATCCATACCTCCGGATGCGGCTTCTGCACCGGCTTTGGCCACGTGTTGAGAAAACGAAGTTGGTAATGCTTGCCCATAAACTCGGTCGGCCCAGGCTCCGTCCACGCTTTGATGATGATGTCGTGGGCTTCCTGGAACCTCTCCCGCGCGTGCGCCGGGTTGATCGAGAAGGAGTAGTACTCCGGCCCGCCGCCCACTACGAACCCCGCGATCAAGCGCCCGCCGGAGATGTTGTCGATCATCGCGAACTCTTCCGCCACGCGCGTCGGCGGGTTATAGAGAGGCAGGGCATTCCCTACCACCGCGATCTTCATTCGCTTCGTCTGTCGCGCCAGGATCGACGCCATCAGGTTCGGCGAAGGCATGATCCCGTACGCGTTCTGGTGGTGCTCGTTAACGCACACCCCGTCGAACCCAAGTTCCTCCGAGTAAACCAGTTCATCCAGGTACCGGTTGTAAAGCTTGTTGCCCAGTGCGGGGTCAAAGAACTCGTTCGGGCACGTGATCCACGCCGGCCCGTCGTAGTCATCGGGCAGCCCGGTGTAGGGCATCAAATGGAAGTTGAATATCCGCATCGTCGGTCCCCCTCCCGTAGGTTGAGTAATGCCGCTGATTCTAGCACGCGCCGCGTTTGGATTCGCTCTTGACGTAACACAGGAGCTGTCTCCGGAGTCTATAAGGAAACCCTCATTAGGAGGCGGCCCCTTGATATCATTACGACGCCGTAAAAAGGAACCAGAGCCGGCACCGCCACCAGCAGCGCCCGCCGAGGAGGACCTCGGGCTCGGCTTACCCGAAGCGAATCGAGTACTACTCCTCATCCCGGAAGGCGCACATACCTGCCGGATAGCTTCACTCCGGGATGTCCAGAGCGCGTCCGTCTTTGTCGACACCAACCTCGTTCCCGGGCAGTCGTTCCATTCATTCTGGTCGCTTGACCCTCAAGACTCTCGGGGCCACACCAACCTCGGGGAAGCCCTTGTGCTTGTTCGCGACGTAGCGGCCCCGGACGTCGTTCAGCCTTACTCCTTCGCCGATGTCGATAGTGCTCGCCAGTTCATCGAGAATGACGCCGGCCTGCGCTTGCAGAGGGACCGGATACTCTTCTTCTGGGCCGAACCAGTTTCTGTCCCGCGAGGAACCACTCCGCCGGCGGTACTCGCCCGCGCCGCCGCGGCCGCGCGGACGGCGCCCCATTCGCAGCCCGCACTGCACCTGCCGGCTTATTCTGCCGCACTCGCGGGCGGGGCGGCCTCCACCGCGGACCTGGCGTCACCTGCTGGGGGTTCTGGACTGACTACCTGGCAGGGTTGGGACGGCCTCGGCCCTCTCATGGTCGGCGCTTCGCTCGGACAGCGGGACATCTATTACCGAATCCTGGACGAAGATGACGAGTACGCAGCACGTCGCGCCGCCCTCATCGTTACCCTCGGAGCGGTTTCTGCCGCCGCAGGCGCCGTCGGTATCGGCGGCCTGGCTCCCATCTGGTACTTCGCCGGAGCGATCCTTGGCTGGGCGCTCGCCACCACCGTGATCTATGCCGCTGCCTTGTTCATCCCGGGCCACCGTCCCTCGGACGCTCGCCGCAACCTCACGATTGCCCTCGGCTTTGCCTACTCCCCCGCGCTCCTGCTCTTCCTCGGGATGGTGCCGGTGTTCGGCCCCCTGCTACTCTTGGGCATCCTCATCTGGATTGCAGGCACCTCGGTCGTCGCCGCCATGGCCGCCCTGGAGCTGGAGGTGGAAACCGGCATCGTCGTCAGTTTCGCCGGCTGGATCGTGCTCTTTGCGCTAACCCTCCTGGTGCCAACGCTCATCGTCTGAGTTGCCCGGATCACCCGCCGAACCAGAGTTCGCGCCGAGACGCCGCAAACTCCTTCTTCTCCTCGAACCCCTGGACTGACGCCTCCGTGTAGGGAGCGGTCACCGCGGGCCCCGAAAGGAAGTCGACGTCCACCCTTCCCACCTTGTTGTCCCCGAACTCGATGAAACACGCTCCCGCGCCGTCATAGGGCTTCGCCACCCCCTCCTCGCGCAAGCGGACTGTCAGGTGCTCCGCCACGGCCCGTCCCGCGCTCTCCGCGAAGATCCCCGCCTTCGGCACCGGCGCGCTCGTCACGTCCCCGATCGCGTACACGTCCGGGAAGCGCGTCGAGAGATTGGCCTTGTCCACGGGAATCCAGCCGTCAACGGCCAATCCCGACGCCTCCACCACCTCCGGCACGCGGTGGACCGGGATGCCCAGGAACAGGTCGTAGGGCACTTTCCCCCCATCCGCCAGGTGCGCGGTCTTGGTCGCCGGGTCGATCGCCGTCACCTGCTCGCCTGGCCGCCACGCGATGTTCCGCTCGTGGAAGTGCCCCAGGATCGCGTCCGACGCCGCCGGCGACGGCGGGATCGGGCGCATCCACGGCGTGATAAGGCTGATATTGATGTCGTTCCGCACGCCCCGCTCCGTGAAGTACTCATCCAGCAGCATCGCCGCCTCGCAGGGCGCCGGCGGGCACTTGAACGGCACGCTCAACACGGACACGACCACGTTGCCAGAAGCGACATTCGGCAGCACGTCCTTCAAATGTTCTGCCCCGTCCACCGAGTAAAACTCGTGCCCCCCTCCAACCATGCCAGGCGTCGCGCCGATGTCATATTCCGCTCCCAGCGCGACCACTAGGATGTCGGCGTCATATTCGCCGTGGTCCGTCGTAACACGCTTCGTCTCGGGGTCGATCGCCGTGATCAATTCCTGCCGGAATATCACCCCCGGCTTGTTGATCCGCGAGTAGAACGAACTAACATCCTCGCGGCTCTTCTCCCCGAACATGATCTCGAACTTCGAGAACCCGAATATGAACCGGTCGCTCTTATCGATCAACGTGATCTCGATCTGATCTCCAAATGCGATCGAGAGCCGGGACGCCAACTCCAGCCCGCCAAATCCCGCGCCGCAAATCACGATTCGTTTACTCATGGCTGTCCACTGTCCACTGTCACCGGTCCACCTTCAACTCCCAACCTTCAACTCCCAACTCGCCGCAGCATCGGCCACATCGGCGGCGAGTCCGCCGATTGGATTTCGCCGATAGCCTCGAAGCCGTGCCGCTCGTAGAGCCGCTTGCTCCCGGGACTCGTCGCCTCCAGGTAGGCCGGCAGCTTGTCCCGGTCCGCGTTCTTCAGCGCGTGGATGAGCAGTGCCGAGCCGTAGCCCAATCCCTGCTTCATCGGGTCGACGCCGATGAACGGCAGGTACCAGTGCGGCTCCGTCGGGTGGTACTCGTCCATCTGCCCCAGGAACCCGAACACCACCTCCTGCCGCTCAACCGGCACAGCCTGCGCTGCCACCGCTCCCAGCGCCTCTCCGTCCGGGTGTACCCCGGGCGCCAGCCACAGGCTCGCCCCCGCAAAGTCATCGCTGGCGAACGCCCCCCCATTCGCGAACGCTCCTCCGCCCATGTGCTCCAGGATTGGCTCCCAGTATTTCACGTACTGGTGCGGCTCCGGCAGCACCCACCGGGCAACAGGATCCGACGCAAACGCCACCATCAGGGTAGAAACAACTCTCTCGCGCTCCCCCGCCCCGGCGTTAACAATCGCTGGCTTGCTCATGGCTTCCTCCTGTCTAATGGTTTTGGGCGACAGCATAGCAAGGCGCGGCACGAAGGAAGTATCGCACCCGTCACACTTTCACTCTGCGCTCTTCGCCTCCGTTCGCCAGAGCGCTTCGTGAACGCGGTGAGTGCCGGCGAGCCCTTTGAGCTCCACCGTGCGGGGTTCACTATAGGTGACGTCGCCGACACTCTCGGTCAGTTCCTTGATAAGGGAAGAGACGAGGATTTCGCCGCCTCGCGCTTCGCCGGCGATGCGGGAGGCGAGGATGACGTGCTTGCCGAAGAAGTCGTCCGCGTCCTTGAGGACTTCACCGGCGTGCAGGCCGATCCGGACACGGATCGGTTCGGCGGTTGTCTCGTTGTGCTCGGCGAAGGCGCGCTGGATACCGATCGCGCATTGGACGGCGCGGCGTGCGCTCTGGGAGGCGAACATGAACCCGTCTCCCTGCGACTTAACTTCGTAGCACCCGTGCTCTTCGGCTTGCTCGCGTACGAGGGAGTTGTGCATGCGCAGCAGTTCGAGCCACCGAATGTCGCCGAGGCGCTCGGTGATGGCGGTTGAGCCTTCGATGTCGGTGAAGAGAAGCGTGACGGTGCCATCGGGCGCCGCCTGGGCGAGGAAATCGGTGCGGTCCGCTCCGACCGAGAAGGCGAGCGCGTCCATCTTCTCGGGCCACGCGGCGCCCCCGGGCTGGTCCGCGGGGAAGGATCCGTGCGAGTGCGCGACCATCCACTTTCCGTCCCTGTGCTCGAACACGAAGGACCGGCGCATGATGCCCTGGTTTTCCGCGCCGCCAATTGTCCAGCGCACAGACCACTGGAGAGCGACCCAGGCGACGCTCCCTGCAGCAGAGACTTCCGACTGCCACTGGCGTTCCATCGCGATAGCCTCGATCTGCTCGAAGTCGCGGCGAAATCCGGGCGGGTCGATCCCTTCGCCCGCGACCCAGATTTCGTGCTCTCCTGAGCCGATGAACACGAAGTCGTCATCGCGAAGGTAAAGGGTGTTCAGGCTGTCGGCGTCGCGGCCGTTGTAATACCTCTCGAACTCCGCGACCCTTTCGAGAATGGCCTCCCTGGTCTGCGGGTCGGCTCTCACGATGGGCTCACCGCCCAAACCCGCACCGCCTCCCCAACGCCCTTCAACTCCTGCTCGCCCCGGTCCTCGAACGAAACACCCGCCGAAGTCCGCGCCAGCGACCGCACCGTGTCTGACACCAGCACCTCGCCTGCCGCCGATAGCCCGCTGATCCGCGCGGCCACGTTGACGGCGCCGCCGAAGACGTTGTTGTCCTCCCGGATCACGTCCCCCGCGTGCAGCCCCAGGTGCAGCGGCAACCCACCGTCCTCCCCCGCCTTCCCGCAAGCCAGAGCCGCCGCAATCGCCTGGCTCGCCGACGAGAACGTCGCCAGCACGCCGTCGCCCAACAGCTTGCCTTCGATCGGCGTACCCCCGTTTTCGCGGATGATGTTGCGCAGCGCCGTGTCTAATTCGCGCGCCTTCTCGCGGAAGGCGTCGTCGCCGAGCTTTTCGGTGAGGACTGTGGAGTCGACGATGTCGGCGAAGAGGATGATGGCGGTGCCTGAACGGACATCCGCGCCGGGGTGCGGTGTCGGTAAATCCGAGTCGACGCCGAGGAAGTCAGCGACCGCCGGGAACCCGGCCCCGATGGTGTCAACCACGACGAAGCGCGCACCGGCGATGCCAGCCGCGAGCGTCCGCGCGTCATCCAGGATCATCGCCATGGTCACTTCGCGGGCAGCCACGACCAGTGTTTCGCTGCTCACGTCTGCCAGATATCCGCTGGCGTCCATGCCGGGTAGGGCTTCGATGAAGGCCTGGTAATTCGCCGGGGACGCAGAGTCGTGGAGCATCGACGCTGCCCGGGAGTCGGACGACAGTTGGCGGGACATCACGGAAACGTAACTCTCCCAGTCCACCTCCCGCATCGCCAGAAACGCGCCGAAAGTTGGTTTCGAAGCCAGGCTGGCCCCGCTGGCGAACGTTGTGTACAGGATCAGGCGGTCGACGCGATCAGGATTGCGTGCGGCGTACGCAATCGCCGCCGGGCCGGCGTTGAATACGCCCATGAGATCGAACCGGTCCAGCCCAATACGGTCTGTCACCGCCTCCAGGTCGATCCCAAGAGTATCCAGTGTGAACTCCTGCGGCTCCCGGTCGGAGAGACCGAACCCCCGGGAGTCGTAGCGGATGCGGGTACGGCCGCGCCCTATGATGGCGTCGGAACCGCTGAACTCCGGCAACTCCCACGTCATCTGCATGCTAAGCATCGGCATCATCGGCATGATCACCAGCGGTGGCCCTTCGCCCACCTTCGAGTACGCGATGTTCACGCCATCCTTCGTCCGGGTGTACTGGACCTGAGGCTCCATCACCCCCCCTCTGGCCCGTCCTGAGGTTCTCGAAGGACCACCGCCCAAACCCGCACCGCCTCCCCAACTCCCTTAAGCGCCTGCTCCCCCCGGTCCTCGAACGAAACGCCCGCCGAAGTCCGCGCCAGCGACCGCACGGTGTCCGACACCAGCACCTCCCCCGCCGCCGATAGCCCGCTGATCCGCGCCGCCACGTTGACGGCCCCGCCGAAGACGTTGTTGTCCTCACGGATCACGTCCCCCGCGTGCAGCCCCAGGTGCAGCGGCAGCCCGCCGTCCTCCCCCGCCTTACCGCAGGCCAGCGCCGCCCCGATTGCGTGGCTCGCCGACGCAAACGTCGCCAGCACGCCATCGCCAAGCAGCTTGCCTTCGATAGGTGTTCCGCCGTTGTCGCGGATGATCTTCCGCAGCGCCGTGTCCAGGTCACGAGCCTTCTCGCGGAAGGCGGCATCGCCCAGGCGCTCTGTGAGCCCGGTGGAGTCGACGATGTCGGCGAAGAAAATGATGGCCGTCCCGGAAGGCACTTCGACGGATTTAGGAGGCTCGCCGCCCTCGTCCAGGAACCTGACGATGGTCGCCAGGTAAGAATCCCATGACCCGGAGAGCATCAGCGCATGAGTGGGACGGGTCTTCGCGACTTGTGCGCCCGGAATGGCGGCCGCTACCTCCATGATATTCGTCGCCGGGATGAGCCTTCCGAACAAGGCTCGCCACCCCGAGCTCCCTTCAGGGACGAGGACGAAGGTCGGACAGGTAATCTGTGGGTAGACAGCTGTCATGTCGACGCGTTGGGTCTCGTTGGTCGACTCCCGCCAGACCGCCCGCTTTGCCTCTGTGATATGCCGTTCGGCAACCTTTCTTCCGGTCTCGGTCCAACCGAAGTTCGCCAACGCCAGGCACTGTAGATAGAGCGACCAGTTCGACGCTGCCAGGGGCAGGAGTGCCTCCAGACTGCCACTGGCCGCGTAGTTTGAACCAAGCCACGTAGGAGAGTCGAGGATCAGTTTCCTCATCTTGTCCGGATGACGCACTGCGTAAGTGGCCCCCACCTGGGTGGCCGGCCCAGCAGCCAGAACATCCACGTCGGCGTCACCGAGAGAATCAACGACGGCCGCGAGGTCCGATACGTTCGCATCCAGCGAGAAATCCCTAACGACTTGCGATGAGTACCCTGCCCCGCGTACATCGTAGAGCACAACCTTTCGCTGGCTGGCCAACCTATCCAGGTTCTCCACCGCCTGCGGAATCTCGCGCAAAAGCTCAATCGTCGAGTAGAAGTTGGAGACGATGACCAGCGGCTGCCCGCTGCCCAGCTCGCACATCGCAATGCGCGTTCCATCGGCGCTTGTTACATAGCGTATCTGAGGGTCCATCACCCGCCCTCCACCACCGCCCAGACCCGCACGGCCTCCCCCACGCCCTTCAGCGCCCGCTCCCCGCGGTTCTCGAACGACACCCCCGCCGAAGTCCGCGCCAGCGACCGCACCGTGTCCGATACCAGCACCTCCCCCGGCGCCGACAAGCCGCTGATCCGAGCCGCCACGTTGACTGCCCCGCCAAATACGTTGTTGTCCTCCCGGATCACGTCCCCCGCGTGCAGCCCCAGGTGCAGCGGCAACCCGCCGTCCTCCCCCGCCTTCCCACACGCCAACGCCGCGCCAATAGCCTGGCTCGCCGACGAGAACGTAGCCAGCACTCCGTCGCCGAGCAACTTTCCCTCGATGGGCGTACCGCCGTTCTCCCGGATGATGCTGCGGAGGGCGCCGTCAAGGTCGCGGGCTTTTTCGCGAAACGCGGCGTCATCCGCAGCATCAGTGAGGACGGTCGAGTCGACGATGTCCGCGAACAGAATAACTGCTGTGCCGGTGCCGTCTGGCGCGGACGTCGTCGGTATAGCCGGTCGGGGCGGCGCCGCCCCGGTGTTTGCCAGGAAGCGCGCGACCGCGCGCGGCGTGTGCCACACGGAGTCGACTTCAACGAACGTCGATCCCGGGACTAGCGCTGCCGTCTTTCTCGCGCCACTTGCGATCGTGTTCTGGTTGCTGCGGTCATGAATCACCAACGTCGGCATCGTCAGATTAGTCAAGAATTCAGTGGCATCGAAATCTCGCTCAGTCTCGTTCACCAGTTCGAAGAGGACCTTGGGGTCCGTCCCCTCTCTCATCAACCGCGCAAACCTATTTATCTGCTCGGGGTCCATGTCCCAGAAGCTCCGCATAATAGTTTCCGACGCGAACTCCCAGTCGACCTGCGCCATCTGGTAGATCGAGTCCAGGCGTGGGCTACGGCCGCCGCGCATCGTCGGCGCCATGGAGAGCAACGCGAGATGAGAAACCCGCTGCGGCTGCTTTGCCGCGTAGATAACTGCGGGGTATACGGAAAGGGCATTCGCCAGGATGATCGCCGGCCCGCGCACTGCCGCGTCCATGACCGCCGCGATGTCCTGGGACATCGCTCTGAAGTTGATGTCCGGCGCGTCCCGGTCCGACATGCCAAAGCCCCGGAAGTCCATCCGGACGACCGTAAACACCGCTGCCGCACCCTCCAGCTGCTGGCGCATCATGGGTACTCGCCATTCCTCGAGCAGGTGCGACTGCGGCAGGGAAACCCAGAGGAACGGCGGCCCACTGCCGAGCGTGTAGTAGGCAATGTTCACCCCATCTTCGGTGCGGGCGTATCGGACCTGGGGCTCAGGCATCGCGGCTCCTATCCCATCAAGCGCGGAGTCGGGTTGCGGCGGTTCACGATGTTGTCGAACCGCTCCTTGAACAGAAAGTCCATGTCCGGATGGGTAATGATGTACAGCTGGTCGTCCTTAATCGCGGTGAACACCTGGTCCGCGATGTCGGCCGGGTCGAGGCCGCTCTTCAGCAGGCTCTTCACCATGTCCAGGGCCGCGCTCTCTGCCTCTGGCGCCAGCGGGTTCGACCGCGATAGCTCCTCGGGCCGGTTGCGGTCCGCGTCGGCGATCTTCGTGTTTACCCAGCCCGGGCAAAGCACCGAGACACCGATCTTCGCGTCGGCCATCTTCAGGTCGTTGTAAATGGACTCCGAAAGCGCCACCACGCCCTGTTTTGTCACACCGTAAATCCCGGCGCCTCGCATCAGCCCGGCGAGCGACGCCGTGTTGACGATGTGACCTTCCTCCTTCTGCTCCAACATGATCGGCAGAAACGTCCGGATGCCGTGGATCACCCCCCAGAGGTTCACACCCATGATCCATTCCCAGTCGTCCAGGGTGTTCTCCCAGGCAGGCCCCCACGCACCGGCCACACCCGCGTTATTGCACACGACGTGTACCTTCCCGAACGCGTTCAGCGCCTCCTGTGCCAGCTTCTCGACGTCCTCCGCCTTAGCCACGTTCGTGACAACGCCGAGCACGTCGACGCCCTTCTCCCGGAACTCCGCCTCGGCGACCTTGAGCGCCTCCTCCTCCACGTCTGCCAGCACCACCTTCATCCCCTCCGACGCGAAACGCTCCGCCATCCCCCGCCCAATCCCGGAAGCCCCACCGGTAACAACAGCAACCCGCCCCTCAAACTCCTTCAAAGCACCAACCTTTCACTACTCTCCACTCTCTACTCACTACTCAGCCGCGGCGATGGTCCCGCCATCGCGTTCTGGTACCACTTCACCGCCGGATCATCGAGCCAGGCCACAAGGTCCGGATCGTCCGCCCGCTCCGGCAACGCCTTGAGCATGTCGCCAACATGGATCGCGTCGTGGCGCGCCCAACCCCGGATGAATAGCTTCAACGGGATGTCCACCGGCGGGCGCTTGTTATCTCCCGAAAAGTGCGTGATGCGGTCTATGTGTTCGTCTTCAAGGCGCAGCATCGCTTCGATCAGCTTTGCGCGGTTCTCCCCGGCCTCATCGAACAGCTGATCAAGCGTCCACGACCGCCGTTCGACAACCACTTGTTCGTTCCAGTCGTCCAGTTCCAGTAGCTGGCCGTCCGGGGTCCGCGTTCCCGCGTCCGGCTCGCCGTTAGCGACCCCTGTGAACCAGTGCTCGAGCATCGGGTCCAGCGTCGACAGGTGCGCGATAAAGTCTTTGACGTTCCACGTGTTCTCCGGCACGGGCCGCGCCAGTTGCTCGTCCGAAAGAGAGCGGCAAAACGCCTCGAAACGGACGCGATTTTCCTTGATTTGGTCGATAACCTTCAGGACAGTGGGACTGGTCATGGGCGCCTCCTCTCGCAGAGCGGAGTATAAGGCAACGCTCATCCTGTCGGATAATTAAGGCGATGATCCCCGAACCAATGCAGCGCGCCCTCGACCTGGCCCGCACAGCCGAGCACGTCGTCTCCCCAAACCCCATAGTCGGCTGCGTCATCGTCTCATCCGCAGGCGAGATCATCGCTGAAGGCGCCACCCAGCCCCCACCCGGCCCGCACGCCGAGGTAGTCGCGCTGGAACAGGCCGGCGATCGCGCCCGCGGCGCCACCGTCTACGTCACGCTCGAACCCCACTCCTTCCACGGCAACACCCCGCCCTGCACCGACGCCCTCATCGAGGCAGGCGTCGCCGAGGTCCATTACGCCGTGGCAGATCCTGATAAGCGCATCAGCGGCGACGGCCACCGGCAACTCGAAGCCGGTGGCATCAAGGTCATCGCCGGCGAGGGTGAGGACGAGGCCCGCCGCGTCAACGAAGC
>Ga0208685_1000762_pt1 | contig 11002 bp, 9 predicted proteins | sample EasRivMeERMLT890_FD_187533 | JGI IMG/M metagenome (GOLD analysis project Ga0208685, IMG submission 187533) | Soil microbial communities from meander-bound floodplain in the East River, Colorado, USA - East River MetaG ERMLT890 (SPAdes) (version 2) | ecosystem: Environmental > Terrestrial > Soil >...
CAGTCCAAGTTCACGTTGGAGCGGCGCCTTGAACACGCTGCATACGCCTGGGCAGGGCACGAATTCCGCTCACTTGACCTTCCGGCGGTAGGGGGTGTGCCGGCCGACACCAACGGCTACGTGCATAGATTGGGGGTCGGTTGGCGCCGGGACACGCAGGAACGGCGATTCGAGCTCGCAGCCGCGCTGGCGGTATCGTCGAATGCGCTCAAGAACCTCGGGGATCTCAGCGCAGAGGACTTGCGCTTCGCTGGTGCGATTGAACAGCGCCTCGGCGAGTCGTGGAAAGTTGCTCTGCGCGCCGATGACCGCTTCGGACATTCCCGCGTGTACCCCGGATTCGAATGGTACCTGCAGCCAACGCCCGCACACGAGGTGCGCGTCGGTTTCCCGGAATCGTCGTGGCGGTGGCAGTGGGTGCCGCGGCTGCAATCGGAGATCGCCGTTGCTCCTGATGGAGGCAGCTGGCGAGTACGCGATCCCACTCTTGAGCGACACTCCGTCGTGCGGCAAAGTGTATGGCGAGCGGCGTGGAGCCTGCGCTGGCAGCCGTTTGACGCATTTGCCGTTGAAGCCCGCGTCGGCTGGTGCTTCGATTCCACGCTGCACTATCAGTTGCGCGATGGCACCCAGGCACGGGTCGAACCACCCGGCACGAGCTTTTTCGGTATTGCCGTGAGCGCGAGGATCTGAACTATTCCCGCCACCACAGGGGAGAGTCTTGACTGCCCGAAAAGAAGAAGTGGCGCGGGCGTTTCGTGCGCCCCCGCTTTCCTGCGACAGCCATTTCCACGTATTCGGTCCGGCGGAACGCTATCCGTACGGCACCGACATCCGCTACCAACCGCCGCTCGCGCCGCTCGAGGATTTCCTCAAGCTGGCGCGCCATCTCGGCTGCGAGCGCTTCGTCTTCGTGCAGCCGAGCGCGTACGGGCGCGACAACGCGTGCATGCTCGACGCGATGCGCGAGGTGGGCGCCAAATGCCGGGGCATCGTGGACATCGACGAGAACGCGCCCGATGCCGAGATCGAGCGCCTGAACCGCGCGGGGGTGCGCGGCGTGCGCGTCAACGTCAACCCGATCAAGCCGCCGGAGCCGGGATTCTCCAAGACGATGCTCGCGCGCATCGGGCGGCTCGACGCGCGCTGCTCGGAGATCGGCTGGATGCTCGACTTCCTCACGCCTGGCTGGCTCACGCGCGAGCTATTGCCGGTGATGAGGAAGCTCAAGTGCCGCTACACCGTCGCGCACATGGGCATGTTCCTCGCGAAGGATGGCCCGAAGCAGCCCGGCTTCCAGGAGTTCCTCGGCCTGCTGCGCGACAGTGGCGACCGGTGCTGGGTCAAGTTCACCGGCGTCTACCGCATGTCGGTCACGCCTGGCTTTGCGGATGCCGGACCCATGGCGCGCGCGATCATCGAAACCGCGCCCGACCGCATCATCTGGGGCAGCGACTATCCCCATCTCTCCTTCGCCGACAAGGTCGGCTCGGTCGAGCTCTTCAACCTGCTCGGGCAGTGGGCGCCGGATGCCGCAACGCGCAAGAAAATTCTCGTCGACAATCCACAGATGCTCTTTGGCTTCGGATGAAGTGAAAGAGCGTATGATGTGCCGCACAGATAGTCAGTCGTAGCCATGTTGTCCAGGGAGGACCATCAAATGGAGCGAAAGAACCGCGTTGCGCGCGAACCGGAATCGCGCATGCCAACTGGGGATCTCAGCCCGTTCCGCAAGATCGATCGCCGGACTTTCCTCGTGCGCGGCGCGGCAGCGGCGGGCGTGGCTGCTTCCGCCGGCCTTGCGACCGGCGCGAGCGCGCAGGACCTGGCGGGACATCCGTGGGAGCGCGTCTATGGCGCGGGCTTCACCGGCTACGGCCAGCCGGCGCGCTTCGAGCAGCCGGTCATGCGGCATATCGTTCGCCCCTACGGCGATCTCGCCCCGGGTTCGGGGGCGGCGCTGTCTCCGATCGAGTCGCTGGAAGGCATCATCACTCCGAGCGGGCTGCACAACATCCGCAGCCACAGCGGCACGCCCGACATCGATCCGAAGCAGCACCAGTTGCTCCTGCACGGACTGGTGTCCCGGCCGCTGATGTTTTCCATGGATGCGCTGTGGCGCTACCCGATGACCACGCGCATTTATTTCCTGGAGTGCTCTGGCAACAGCAACCGCAACCTGGTGCCGAAGCCCGCGCAGGTTCCGGCGGGGGCCCTTCATGGCAATCTCGCCTGCAGCGAGTGGACCGGCGTTCCGCTGCGCATGCTGCTCGAGGAGGCGGGCCTGCTGCCGCAGGCGAAGTGGCTGCTCGCCGAGGGCGCCGATTCGGCGCACATGAGCCGCAGCATCCCGATCGAGAAGGCGCTCGATGACGCGCTCATCGCGCTCTACCAGAACGGCGAGCGCCTGCGCCCCGAGCAGGGCTATCCCGTGCGCCTGCTGCTGCCGGGATGGGAAGGCAACATGAGCGTGAAGTGGCTGCGGCGCTTGAAGGCGACCGAGGGGCCGACGCATACCAAGGACGAAACCTCGAAATACACCGACCTCCTGCCGGACGGCAAGGCGCTGCAGTTCACCTTCGAGATGGGCGTGAAGTCGGTGATCACCCGACCCTCGTCGACGATGAAGCTGCCGCGCGCGGGGTTCTACGAGATCTCCGGCATCGCCTGGAGCGGCGCGGGGCGCGTCCGGCGCGTCGAAGTCTCCACTGACGGCGGCGCGAGCTGGAGCGATGCGGTTCTCCATGGCGAGGAGCGTCCGAAAGCCCTGGTGCGCTTCCGCCTGCCGTGGGAATGGAAGGGCCAGCCCGCGGTCCTTCAAAGCCGCGCCACCGACGAGAAGGGCAATGTCCAGCCGGCGCGCAAGGTGTGGCAGGCGCGCTACGCGCCGGACAACCGCTTCCACAACAACTCGATCGTCAGCTGGTCCGCGGATGCGGACGGGAGCGTGAAAAATGTTTACGCCTAAGCGCTTGGTAGTCGCCGCAGCCGCGGCGCTCTCGGCCTGCGCCGCCCAGCCGACGTCCGCGCCGGTCAAGGCGCCCGCTTTCGGTGAGCCGGTCAGTGCGGCGGAAATCGCACGCTGGGACATCAGCATTCCGCCGAGCGGGGCGGGATTGCCGGCGGGCAGCGGCAGCGTGAAGCAGGGCGAGGCGGTCTATGCCGCGAAGTGCCAGGCGTGCCACGGCGCGAAAGGGATGGGCAAGCCGGCGGATGCGCTCGCCGGCGGAATCGACTCGCTCGCCACGGGGAAGCCCGTGCGCACGGTGGGCAGCTATTGGCCCTATGCAACGACGCTGTTCGACTACACGCGGCGTGCGATGCCCACCACGAACCCGCTCTCGCTGAGCAACGACGAGGTCTACGCGGTGACGGCCTACGTGCTGTATCTGAACGGCATCATCGGCGAGAGCGCGGTGGTGAACGCGAAGACGCTGCCGCAGGTGAAGATGCCGAACCGCGACGGGTTCGTGAACGTCTCGAAATAGCGGCGGCTAGGCTCGCCCGGCCCGGCGCGCGGGCTTTGCAGAGGTTCTGGCGATTTGCGCGTTGACGCGGGGCATGACTTCGGTCGCGATCAGCTCCAATCAGAGCAGCCGGGAGCGGAACGGCTTGCCCGCCCGCTGCGCCTTCTTCCGCTCCTTCTCTTCCTCGAGGATGTCGGTGAACTGGCGCACCGCGTTGGAGAGCGTCGGCCAGCCGGTGTAGTGCCCGACCTGGATCATCACCTCGATGATCTGACGCTTGGTGATGCCGAGGCGCAGTGCGCTCAGGTAGTGCGAATGGTTGCCGGTCGGGCGCGCCATCGCGATGTTGGCGGCGAGCGTCACCAGTTGGCGGTCGCGCAGGGAGAGCCCGGGGCGGCCCCAGACGTCGCCGAAGAGGTGCCCGACCGACATCTCGTACATCTCGGGGGAGAGCGCCTTCTGGTTGAGCATCAGGTTCTGCCGGCCCATCTTCCTCAGCACCCGCATGCCGCGCTCGAAGCGGGCTTCAGTGGCGCGCGATTTGCGTCGTTTCATGTCGGGTCTCACAGTACGGAATCAGCGAAAATCGGGACGCACACATTTTCGTCCTTATCCAGCGGCGAAAAATGTGTGCGTCCCAATTTTCCATCTTTTGTGTGATCATGTCATCGTGCCCTGCACGGTGCAAGCAATCGGGGCGCGTGCGTGGCATTCCCGGTCGAGGTGGAGGATTCCCATGAGAACGACGACATTCCTGGTCGTTTCAATTGCAGTGGTTATGGCGTCGCCGGCTCTCGCGCAGACGGCGCAACGGACCGCCGCCAACTACCCCAACAAGGCGATCCGGCTGGTGGTGCCGGCTGCGCCCGGCGGCGGCACCGACATCATCGCGCGCATGATCGCGCAGGGGCTGACCGATGCCTGGGGCCAGACCGTGGTCGTGGACAACCGCGGGGGCGCTGGCGGCACCGCGGGCGTCACCATCGTCGCCAAGCATTCCGCCCCTGACGGCCACACCATGCTGCTGGGGAGCGTGGGCCATCTCGCGTTCGCGACCGCCGTCCGTCCCAACCTCGGCTACGACTCGCGGAAGGACCTGGCGCCGATATCGCTCGCCGCGGTCCAGCCGTTTGTCGTCGCGGCATCGAACGCGTTGCCGGCGGCGTCGCTCAAGGAGCTGATCGCGCTGGCCAAGGCCAAGCCGGCCACGATTACCTACGGCTCCGGCGGCACCGGCTCGGCGTCGCACCTGGGCGTCGAGCTGCTGATGATCGACGGCGGCTTCAAGTTGCTGCACATCCCCTACAAGGGCAGCAGCCCGGCCATCACCGCGTTGATGAGCGGCGAGCTCAACGTCGCGCTGGCGGGCCTCGCGACGGTGCTGCCGCACGCGCGGAGCGGAAAACTGAAAGCGCTCGCGGTCACCGGAGCGAAACGCGCCCAGATCGCGCCCGAAGTGCCGACGGTGGCCGAATCGGGGGTGCCGGGGTACCAGTTCGACGTCTGGTACGGCCTGGTGTTTCCGGGCGGCACACCGCAGCCGATCGTGAGGAAGGCTCACGCCGAGGTCGTGAAGCAGCTGAAGTCCCCGGAAGTAAGCACGCGTTTCGCCAGTGCCGGCGTGGAGCCGCAGACCAACACGCCCGAGCAGTTCGCGGAGCTGATCCGGCGCGAGGTCGTGACCTGGAGCAAGGTGGTAAAGGCGGCAAACATCAAGGTCGAGTGAGGGCGCGTCGAGGGGCGGAAGAGGGACCCTCTGGGATCTGACCCCCGGTGACGCGCGGAGCGGCCGAAATGACTGCGAATAATATTCACGGCAAGATTGCTGAGGCCGCTGGCGGACGGCGCACGGCGCTGGTGACCGGCGCGTCGCAGGGCCTCGGCGCCGAGATCGCGGTGGCGCTCGCCCGCGACGGCTGCGACGTCGCCGTCACCTCGCGGCGGGTGGAGAAGCTCGCCGACACGCTGGACAGGATCGGTCAGGCCGGGGCGCGCGGCGTGCCGGTCGAGCTCGACCTGCGCTCGCAGGCGAGCATCGAGCGGGCGTTGGCGCAGGCCGTGAGCGCATTCGGCCACGTGGACGCGCTCGTTAACAACGCCGCCGTCACGCTGCGGCGCACGGCGCTCGAGGTGAGCCCGCAGGAATGGGACGAGTTGATGGCCGTCAACCTGACGGGAACCTTCTTCATGAGCCAGCAGATGGGCCGCCACCTGATCGGGGCCCGGCGCCCGGGCTGCGTCATCAGCCTTGCCTCCACCCACGGGATGGTCGGCTACGCGCAGCGCTCGACCTATGGCATCTCCAAGGCGGGTATCATCCAGATGACCCGGATGCTCGCGATCGAGTGGGCGGAGCACGGCGTCCGCGTCAACGCGATCGCCCCGGGCACGGTGGATACACCGTCGCGTGCGGAGTACTTCACGGCGCACCCGGACGCGCGGAAAGCAATGATCGAGCGCATTCCGTTTCACCGCTTCGGCGAGCCCGGCGAAGTGGCGGGAATGGTGTCCTACCTCGCGAGCCCGCAGGCGGCGTACATCACGGGGCAGACGCTGGTGCTGGACGGCGGACTGACGTCTTATTAGGTGACGACGTGACGAGGTGACGCAGTGACGCGGTGACGGACTCACGAGAGAAGGGAGGGGACCATGCAAACAATTATTCTTACCCTGTTGACGATGGTTGCGGCGTTGCTTGCGAGCATGCCGGCGTGGGCGCAGCAGTATCCGGTCAGGCCGATCCGGCTCATTGTGCCGTTCCCGCCCGGCGGCGGCACGGACACCATGGCGCGCGTCGTCGCACCCAAGCTGTCCGAGTACCTCGGGCAGCAGGTCGTGCCGGAAAACCGCGGAGGCGCCGGTGCCAACATCGGCGCCGAATTGGCGGCGAAATCCCCCCCAGACGGCTATACCGTGATGCTCGCCACGATCACGAACGCGATCGGCGCGACCCTTTACACCCGGCTCAATTACGACCTCGCGCGGGATTTCGCGCCGATCACGCAGCTCGCCACCACCCCCCACATCCTGGTGGTGCACCCCTCGGTGCCGGTGAAGTCGGTCAAGGAGTTCACCGCATTCACGCGGGCGCGACCCGGCGAGCTGACCTACTCCTCCTCCGGTAGCGGCTCCTCCGCGCATCTCGCGGGCGAGCTGTTCAGCAGCCTTACGGGAACGAAGATGGTCCACGTGCCGTACAAGGGTGGCGGGCCGTCGATGATCGCGCTGGTCGGCGGCGAGGTGTCGCTGTGCTTCGCCACCATGCCGTCCGCCGTGGGCTACGTGCGGGCGGGCCGCTTGCGCGGCATTGCGGTGACCACCGAGAAGCGCTCGCCCTCGATGCCGGACCTTCCCACCATTGCGGAGACCGGGATCAAGGGCTACGAGGCGGGGTCCTGGTACGGGCTCTCGGCACCCGCGGGCACGTCGAAGGACATCATTGCCCGGCTTCACGCGGAGACCGTGAAGGTCATGGCGCTCCCGGACGTCAAGGAGCGCCTCTTCAACGCCGGTTTCGAGGTCGTGATCTCCAACCCGGAGCAGTTCGCGGCGTTCACTCGCAGCGAGATCCAGAAGTGGGGGAAGCTCGTACGGGCCACCGGCCTCAAGATCGAGTGACGCATCACCCATCACTTATCACCCATCACTCATCACGCATTCAGGAGTTTCAATGACTGCCCCGGAAAAAGCCGCGCGCGTCTCGCAGCCGAAGGTCTACAAGCTGATCGTCGAGAAGGACGTGAAGATCCCGATGCGGGACGGCACGCTGCTCTATGCCGACATCTTCCGCCCCGACGGCGGCGCCGAGCGCTTCCCGACGATCATGAACATCAGCGTCTACCAGAAGGACAAGCTGTGGATTCCGCCCGCGGACCTGGAGGAGAAGGCGAATCCGCACATGAACTGGGAGACGGTCAACCCGCAATGGTGGTGCCCGCGCGGCTATGCCTGCGTGCGCGTGGACTCGCGCGGCACCGGCAAGTCGCCCGGGCGGTCGGATCCGAGCTCGTATCAGGAAGCGCTCGACTTCTATGACGCGATCGAGTGGATCGCAAAGCTTTCATGGTGCTCGGGCAAGGTTGGCACCCTCGGCATTTCCTACCACGCGAGCTCGCAATGGCGCGTCGCCAACCTGCAGCCGCCGTCGCTGAAGTGCATCATGCCGTGGGAAGGGCGGGCGGACCAGTACCGCGACCAGGCCTATCACGGCGGCATCTTCGCGCTGGGCTTCATCGGCAGCTGGTGGCTCACGCACACCGCGCACCACCTGCTCGGGCGCCCGCGCGCCTACAACCCGGACGCGTTCCAGAACGACATGATCTGGAACATGATGCGGAACGACCTCGATTCCGAGTACTGGCGCTTGTGCAGCGCGCGCTGGGAGTCGATCAACGTGCCGCTCTACAGCGTCGGCAACTGGGGCGGGTTCTCGCTCCACCTGCGCGGCAACACCGAGGGCTACATGAATGCGGCTTCGAAGGTGAAGAAGCTGCGCATCCACACCGGCACGCACTTCCACCCCTTCCACTCGGAGGAAGGCCGCATGGATCAGCTGCGGTGGATGGACTACTGGCTGAAGGACATCGACACCGGGATCCTGGACGAGCCGCCGGTGAAGCTCGAGATCCGCACGGGGGGCGACCAGAAGCCGTACCCGTTCCGTTTCGAGAAGGAATGGCCGCTCGCGCGCACGCGGTGGACGAAGTTCTTTCTCAGGATCGACCGCAAGCAGGGCCACGAAGAGATGGCAACCGAGGGCGAGCTCGCGCGCGAGGCGCCCGCGACCGAGGGCAGGGTGAGCTACCCGGCGAGCGCCATGACCAAGGCGGGCGTTGCGTCGGGTTCGTCGCTCTCGACCACCCACGGTGGTGGAGGACGCCTCGGCGTCTCGTTCCAGACTGCGCCCATGACTGAGGACACCGAGATCACCGGTCCACTGATGATGAACCTGTGGGTCTCGAGCACGACGGAGGATATGGACGTCTTCGTGACCTTGCGCAACATCGCCCCGGACGGGAAGGAGGTCAGCGAGGTCGGGCAGCATGGCCAGCCAGTGCCGCTCACCAAGGGGTGGCTGCGCGCCTCGCACCGCAAGCTCGATCCGCGGCGCTCGCTGCCCTACCGCCCGTTCCATCCCCATGACGAGCGGCTGTGGTTGAAGCCCAACGAGCCGGTCGAGTGCCCGATCGAGATCTGGCCGACCTGCATCGTGCTCGCGAAGGGCCACCGCCTGCGGGTTGACGTTCAGCCGCGCGACGGCGTGGGCAGCGCGCCCTACACGCATTACCACGCCGACTACAACTCCGGGGCGGAGAACACGATCTACTCGGGCGGGGACAAGCCGTCCTACCTGTTGCTCCCGATCATCCCTCAAAAATAGTGGTGAGTGACGAGTGATGAGCGACTTCAAGAGCGAAGTGCGCGACGGCATGCGCATCGACTGGGACGTGCCGATCGTGATGGACGATGGGATCGTGCTGCGCGCGGATGTATTCCGGCCGGTGAAGGAGGGCAAGTACCCGGCGCTCGTGAGCTACGGGCCGTACGGCAAGGGCCTCGCGTTCCAGGACGGCTACAAGACGGCATGGGAGATCATGTGCCGCGAGTATCCCGACGCCGTTTCCGGCTCGACCAACAAGTACGCGAACTGGGAGGTGGTGGACCCCGAGAAGTGGGTGCCGGACGGCTACGTCTGCGTACGCGTGGACTCGCGCGGCGCGGGGCGCTCGCCGGGCTACCTCAACCACAACAACGCGCGCGAGAACCGCGACTTCTACAACTGCATCGAGTGGACAGCGGCGCAGCCCTGGTGCAGCGGGAAAGTGGGGTTGAACGGGATTTCCTACTACGCCAGCAGCCAGTGGCGCGCGGGGGCGCTGCAGCCGCCGCACCTCGCGGCGATGTGCGTGTGGGAAGGCTGGGTGGATTACTACCGCGACTCCGTGCGCCACGGCGGCATCGCCTGCACCTTCCGCAAGCACTGGCAGGACATGCAGGTGAAGACCGTGCAGCACGGGCGCGGCGAGCGCGGGCCGAAGAGCCGCGTCACCGGCGAGCTGGTGTGCGGGCCGGAGACGCTCTCGGAAGAAGCGCTCGTGAAGAACCGCACCGACATGTGGGCGGGCGTGCTTGAGCACCGGCTGATCGGCCCTTATTACAAGGAGCGCACGGGCGACTTGTCGAAGATAAAGGCGCCGCTCCTTTCCGCGGCCAACTGGGGCGGGCAAGGGCTGCATCCGCGCGGCAACTTCGAGGGCTTCACGCGCGCGGCGTCGAAGAAGAAGTGGCTCGAAGCGCACGGCGGCTCGCACTGGGCGCCGTTCTACACCGACTACGGCGTGAAGCTGCAGAAGCGTTTTTTCGATTTCTTCCTGAAAGGCGAGAAGAACGGCTGGGACCGGCAGCCGCGGGTGCTGCTGTGGGTACGCCATCCCGGCGAGAAGTTCGTCCGGCGCGAGGAGAACGAGTGGCCGCTCAAGCGCACGAAATGGACGAAGCTCTATCTCGATCCGCAGGGCATGCGCCTGTCGAACAAGCCCGCCGCTGCCGACAAGACCGTTACCTACGAAGGGCTGGGCGAGGGCGTCACCTTCTCCACGCCGCCGCTCGAGAAAGCGACCGAGTTGACCGGCCCGTCGGCGCTGACGCTGTGGGTGTCGTCCGCGACGATGGATGCCGATATCTTCGCGGTGCTGCGCGTGTTCGACCCGGCGGGAAAGGAGGTCGTGTTCCAGGGCGCGCTCGACCCGCACACGCCGATCGGGCAGGGGTGGCTCCGCGCTTCGCAGCGCCGGCTCGACAAGAAGCTTTCGAAGCCGTACCGCCCCTACCACACGCATGACCGCAGCGAGCCGCTCAAGCCCGGGCAGGTCTACGAGCTCGATGTGGAGATCTGGCCGACCTGCATCGTGGCGCCGAGGGGCTACCGCATCGCGTTGACGATCCGCGGCAAGGACTACGAGTGGGCGGGCGAGGCGACGACCCTCTCCAACATGAAGAATCCGATGCGCGGCTGCGGCCCGTTCGTGCACGACGACGAAACCGACCGCCCGCCGGCGGTGTTTGGCGGAAAGGTGACGCTCCACCTGGGCCCGCGGCGGCCGGCGCACGCGCTGCTGCCCGTCATTCCGGCAAAGCGCATGTGAATTGACACGGAAAGTTCCAAGCCCGCATACTGGACTCCATAAGAACTGACAACGGAGGAGGCGCACATGGTTCGCATTGTCCTGGCGGTCCTGTTGGTCCTTTCACCGCTGGCGGCCGACGTTGCCGCCCAGCAGTCCTATCCCACGCGTCCGATCACGCTCGTCTCGCCGTATCCCCCGGGCGGCGCCGCCGATCTCACGGGCCGGCCCCTTGCTCCCGCCCTCGAGCGGGCGCTGAAGCAGCCCGTGGTCGTAGTCAATCGTGTGGGGGCCGGGGGCGCGGTGGGCACGCAGTTCGTTTCCACCGCCCCCGCCGACGGCTACACGCTGATGATCACCGTGTTTTCCATCTCGACCATTCCGGAAGCGGACCGGGTCGCGGGCCGCAAG
>Ga0208685_1000763_pt1 | contig 10997 bp, 5 predicted proteins | sample EasRivMeERMLT890_FD_187533 | JGI IMG/M metagenome (GOLD analysis project Ga0208685, IMG submission 187533) | Soil microbial communities from meander-bound floodplain in the East River, Colorado, USA - East River MetaG ERMLT890 (SPAdes) (version 2) | ecosystem: Environmental > Terrestrial > Soil >...
ACGCTGCGCACACTGAACCAGTGGGTTTCGGACAAGTTCGTGATCGCCTGCTGGATGAAGAGCGCCAGATACAGGGCGCCCTGATGGCGATCTATTCCCAGCAGCTGCAGCGACTGCCAGACATAGGCAATGACATAAGCGATCAAGAGCACCAGGCCGGCGAATCCCAGATCGTTGACGATGTCCAGATAGCCGTTGTGGGCGGTTCCGGGGTAGAACGAACCCATGCGCCACATGAACGCGTAGGCATCCGTTCCGACGACCGGTCCGGCGGTCCAGTACGCCCCGTAACCGGTGCCGAGGAAGGGGTGGTAACGAATGTGATCGGAAAGGACCGCCCAGATTTCGGCGCGGCCGGAGGACCACATGTCCTTGCCGGTCAGCGCGGTGATGGGAGCCATCAACGTTCCGTGCCCGGGGATCAGGTTCAGAATAGCCAGGGCATATATCAAGAGCACCGCTACCAGCATCGCGATCAGGTATGGCACGTAGGGACGCAGGCCGTGGGCCGAACGCAACAACATGACCAGAAAGACCATCACGAACAAAGTGGCCGCCAACGACGTGGAGCTGCGCGACAGCACCAGGCAGGTCGCGGCGATTGCGCCGCCGGCCAGCGCCGGCACGAGCCTGACCTCCCGGGTCAACCATGCGTGAAACCAGAAAATCAGGGCGATGCAGGACAAAGCGCCAAGGCCATTCTTGTGATTCGCGAGCCCGCGCCATGCACCGACGAGCTCAGCCGAAGTCTCCTGATGGATCGCCAGCGTGGGAGAGACGAGACCAAAGACAATCGAGCCCAGCAGCACGATGGTAAGAATCGGGCGCACCACAGTCTGGTAGCGCCGCGCATGCCAGCCCATCAGCACGAACGCGGCACACGCCAGTACGATCATGCCCATCCGGACAAGACGCCGCACGCTCAGCGAAGGATCGATGGACCACGCGATACTGGCGACCGCGAGCGCGACGAACAAAAGCAGGAACGGATTCACGATGTGCGCCAGCAGCCACGCCAGACCCGCGCGCCAGCATATGATGATGGCGCTTAGCGCCAGCAGTCCCAGCCACAGCATGCGGCTGATAGCCCCGCCCGCACTGGGCGCGCCGGTTGTCGTGAGGCTTTGGTAGTCGAAGCCGTCCGGCACGATCATCAGCACGATCAGCACCCATATCATTCCTGCCAGGAGGAAGGAATACCGGTCGTCTCGCAGCCACGGCATGCCGTGCGACCGCGTGTTGCTCGACGTCCTTGGGTCCATGACTATCGCTTCCAGCAAGTGGGACGCCGGTGCCGGGCGGAACGATGCGGCGAACCGGTACGAAATCAGAAATGGCTGATCACGGCGCCCAGAATCTGCGAACGCGTGGCGGCCAGGCGCCGCAGCATATCCTGCATATCCTTGTAAGGCGTGTGTTGCGCGCGGCTCAGCGCCAGTACGCGGCCCACCAGGCGCGCGACCGCCAATCCATCCGAAAACTGCGTGATCGGAGCCGTATCGATCACAACGAACTCGAAATTGTTGCGCCAATCCTCGATCATCGAAGCGAAGCTCCTGCTTGACAGCAATTCCAGCGGATTACTCGGAACTGCGCCCGCCATCAGTACCGACATACGCGGCAGGCCCTGCACGGTATGGAGCAGCGGCGCTGCGTCGTACTCGATCGCCTCGGACAGGCCCTGCAGGTTGTCGACACCGAAAAATGAGTGCTGATGCGGGCGGCGCAGGTCCGCGTCGACAAGCAAGGTCGGGCGTCCCGTCTGCGCGAAGGCGATGGCGAGTTCCGCGGCCAGCAGCGAGCGGCCTTCACCGGCGCACGGACTCAACAATGCGAAGATTTCGGCGCGATCATTCAACTCGCGCCGCAACAACAGCTCGGTTCGCAGCGCGCGGATTTTCTCGCAGCGCGGATCGTAGGGGTCATGCGCCATGGTCAACCGCGCACCGGGCTTCAACCTGTGCTCGATCGGTTTAATTTCGCGGCTGGATCTCGACTCCAGATCGGTGCCCTCCTGCGAGGCGTGTTTTGTGTCCCGGGAGAGGTGACTCACGGTGCTTATATTCATCAAGCGATCCTCGCAGGCAGCCTGCCGAATTCCACAAGCACCGGAATACCATGATGACGCTCGAGGTCGTCGCGGCAGCGTATGCGGCGGTGGATCAGTTCAAGTCCCAGCGGGACGCCGAGCCCCAGAACCAGGGCGGCCATACAGCCCAGAATCACTCCGGTCAATACCTTGGGCTTGCTGGCTTTTACCGGCGGCGTGGCACGACTGACAAAGCTGACATTGGTGTAGTTGCCGGCGGATGCAAACGTGATCTGGTCGTAACCTTCGAGTGCGCGCTTGTACACGGTCTGCGCCGATTCGAGTTCCAGGAGATATTTCGCGGCTTCGTTGCGAAGCTGACCGTTAGCGAGCACCTTCGCGCGCTGTTCCTCCATCGCCCGTTGCAGCCTCAGCTCCACCCGCTGCGCCACGTTCACTCCCGCTGAACCGTTGGCGGAGTAGCTACGCACGGCGGACGCGAGCTGGCGCCTGGTGTCTTCAATTTGCGATTGCACCTCCCGGATATCGGGATATTCCGAGGTGTAGGCCCTCTTGAGCTGCGCGAGACGCAGTTCCTGCGCGGCAAGCTGCGTTTTCAATGATTGAACCAGGGTGGAAGACAGGACCTGATCGCTGACGGTGGGTTCTTCCGACGCCCGTGCCTCGGCGACGCGGCGCGCGTTCTGCGCTTCAAGCAGGCGCCCCTCGAGGGTCGCCAGCATGACCACGTCGAAGTTGGCCCTGTTCCCTTCATCAATCAGGGCGTTTCGTTGATGAAACGCCGTGACGTCCATCTGCGCTTGATCGACCTTGCTCTTGAGTTCTTTCAACTGCTGCGCGTAGCGCTTGGCGCGTTCGCCGGGCGGGCCGGTCGAGCGCATGTAGTCCTGCTCTTTGTAAACCTCCGCTATCGTATTCGCGATCTGCGCCGCTTGCGTAGGTTCATTCGCCGAATAGTTCACATAAATCAACTGACTGCCCATTTGGCCCTGAACAACCACCAGATTCTTGCTCATTTCTTTTGCCACCCATTCACGCAGCGTGCCGCTGTCTCCGCTGTAGCCCCGGGTATAATCCCTGTTCTGCGTAAGCCTGAGACGATCGACAACCGTCAACAACACCTCCGGGGTCTGCAACAGTTCCACCTGAGTCGCGATGTAGCTGCCGACCTGACCGACCGGAAGTCCCTTGCCGTTTAACGGGTCGTTGACCTCGTAATTCACCATCAGCGTCACCGAGGCCGTGTACGTTCGAGGCCACACCGACATGACCAGCGCCGTGAGAGACAGGACCAGGAGCACGATGAGGAAGCTGAGCTTCCGATGGGCCCAGACCACCGAAAGAATCTGCGCCAGCGAAAGGCCGGGATAGACGAAGTTAAGCGGAATGACCGGTGTGACCATCGACACCGGTGTTTCTCTGTATACCTGGGGGAGATCGCTCATAAGCCAGTACTCATCCAGCGTGAAGGCATCGACGCAAGAAAAATCCGTATGCGAAGACAAAGGCAGATGCGTTGGCCGCCCTTATCGGCACCGCCCGCCAAATTCCGGATTATCAACAAGTTGACCCGTTCAGAATCTGGTGGATGAAGTAGCTTTTTATAGCGCCATGGGCATCACCGTCTGTACGGTGTCGCACACAATGCATCGGCGCCGAACGGTTAGATTCCTCGCGCCCGGCCTTGCCCGCTCCCGCCCACGATCTGGACCGCTATCTTCCGTGCCACGATCCGGCAGCCCTTGTCGCTGGGGTGATCGTTGTGTTGCGCAGCGACGGAGACATGCGAGCGGGTGCGACAGCTATGTGCGTCCGCGTACAGACATGCGATTCCCACAAGTATTACCGTGCCTGTCTGTTCATGAACCAGAAATAGGCGGACAGAAGGTATCTGCTCGCTATTTCCCTGTGTAGTCGTGGCGAACGGAAAAACGGATTGTTCAAGTGCTGCTTCCCCCAAGGCTTTGCGACTGGCGCCATAACTCGTGGACACTAGGGTCGAGATCCAGGAAGACCTTGACGACATTGACACCGTAACGACTGATCGCCTCGACGAGCCACCGATGCGGGCTCGGCCACTCGTCGTCATGGCGGACGAGGGAAAGCTTCAGTTTCCGTGCGCTCCGGGCCAGCGGCGTTTCTGGCTGCTGCATCAACTCAACCCGCGCAGTCCATCGCTTAACATCGCGGTGCGCTGGCGTCTGGAAGGCAAGGTTTCCCATGCCGACCTGGAGCAAGCATTTCGATTGATCATGGCGCGGCATCAGGTCTTGCGCACGTCTTTCGCGGAGGCCGGCGGCGGGGTCACCCAGATCGTCGAGCCGCACGTCTTGTTCCACATTCCCATCGTCGATTTGACCGGATTGCCCGAAGCGGAAGCGCTGATCGAAGCCGGGCGCACCGCACGTTTGGAGGCGAGCACCCCTTTCGAGTTGTCGGCTCCGCCGCCGATGCGGGTGACGCATGTGCGCGTGTGCGACAACGTTTCTGTATTGCTGGTGACACTGCATCGCATCGTCTGCGACGCCTGGTCGATCGGCATCCTGGCGCGCGAGATGAGCGAGATCTGTGCGGCCTTGCATGCGGGGCGACCGCCGGTGTTGCCGGATCTGCCGGTCAGCTACGGCGAGTTCTCGGCACGGCGGGCGGATCAACTCGCCAGGCTAATCCAGAAGACGGATGCAGATTTCTGGGAACGGACCCTGCGCGGGCTCAAGCGTCTCGAAATCCAGGCCGATCGCGCCCATCCGTCACTGTTGACGGCCAATGGCGCCATCCTGTCTGCTCCGTTGGACAGAGAACTGGCGGACGGGCTTGCGTCTCTTGGACGCCATAACGGCGCCACGCTGCATGTGACCGTTCTGGCGGGGCTGCTCACGCTGCTGCACCGTCATACGGGGGAAACCGATATTGCCATCGGTAGCCGGCTCGTTGGCCGGGACGAGGCCGATTTCGAGAATCTGATCGGCGTGTTCGACAACACGCTGATTGTGCGCAACGACCTGTCGGGGGATCCCGGCTTCCTTGCGCTCCTGGCGCGCGTCCGCGACAACTTTGCCGAGGTCTTGAAGCATCAGCACAGTGCGCCGGAGAATCTATTCGCGGTCGCGCAGCCCGAACCCGACATGAGCCGGAAGCCGCTGTTTTCGGTGAACTTCATGTTGCAGCGCGCGATCATGAAGAACGACGCCTGCGCCGGATTCAAGCTGGTGGACCTGCCCTCGTGTTCCGCGGGAGCGGCCTGTGATCTGGACTTCTCCGTGGTCGAAGGACCGCAGGGGTGGAGCGTATCCTGTGAATACAGTCTTGACTTGTTTGAGGGTCGAACGATCGTCCGTCTTCTCAATCATTTCAAGACACTGTTGCGCGCCGTGGTGGCTGACCCGGCGCGCGGCATCTCGAGCTTGACCATCCTCGACGATATCGAGCGCCACGAACTGGTCGTCGAGAATAATCGCACCGGCGCACTCTACCCGAAACATCTGACGCTGCCGCAGCTCTTCGAAGCCCAGGCCAGGCACACGCCGGAAGCAGTCGCCGTGGTTTGCGGCGAGCGCAGCATGAGCTATCGCGAACTCGACATCGCGTCGAACCGGCTGGCGCATGAGCTGCGACGACGCGGGGTCGAGCCGGCCAGCCGGGTCGCGGTATTCCTGGATCGCTCGCCCGAGCTCATTGTGGCGCTCCTGGGCATCCTCAAATCCGGCAGCGCCTACATCCCGCTCGACCCGGCATATCCGGCGGAGCGCCTTCAGCATGTATTCGAGAACTCGCGGCCCGCGGCAATTGTTACACGAGCTTCGTCGAGTGGCCGCCTGCCGCATGAGGCGATTCCGGTAATCGTGGTCGATTCGGAATCCCTGCTGATCGCGCAACAGAGCGCGGAACCTCTGCCCCCGGCCGCTTCACCCGCCGATCCGGCTTATGTCATCTACACCTCCGGATCGACCGGGCGGCCAAAAGGCGTGGTGATCGACCACCGCGCGCTGGTCAATCTTCTTTGCGCGATGCGGCGTCAGCCCGGACTCGCCAAAGAAGATACCGTGGTTTCCGTCACAACGATTTCCTTCGACTTGGCGGTACCTGATCTGTTTCTTCCGTTGATCGTCGGCGCCCGGCTGATTCTGGCCAGGGAGCAGGAGATGGCGGATGGCGCCGCGTTACTCCAGCTCATACGCCGGCACGGCGCGACGTTCATGCAGGCCACGCCGGTGACGTGGCAGCTTCTGCTCGAAGCAGGCTGGCGCGGACACCCGCCGCTCAAGATGTTGTGCGGCGGCGAAGCGATGCCGCGCAAGCTCGCCGAAAGGCTGCTGGAATGCGGCAGCGAGCTATGGAACATGTACGGACCGACCGAGACGACCGTCTGGTCTTCGATGCTGCGGGTTGAGTCCGGCGTCGGTCCGGTGCCGGTCGGGCCGCCGATCGCCAATACGCAGTTCTATGTCCTCGATAGCCATCAGGAGTTGGTGCCATACGGTGTGCCCGGTGAGCTGTTCATCGGCGGCGACGGAGTCGCACTCGGCTATTTCGATCTGCCCGATGCGACGAAGGAGAAATTTGTTCCCGACCGGTTCCGCAAGCTTCCAGGAGCGAAGCTGTATCGCACCGGCGACATCGTGCGCATGAAGCCGGACGGGCGGATGGAGTATCTCGGTCGCACCGATCACCAGATCAAGCTGCGCGGCTATCGCATTGAGCTCGGCGAAATCGAAGCGGAGTTGCTGCGTTGCCCGGGTATCGAACAAGCCGTAGCGGTACTGGGGCAGGACACTTCGGGGGAGAGCGCGATCTGGGCTTACGTGGTCCCGCGACGCTCCGAAGTGACACGGTCCGATGCCCTGATCGGCGAATTGCGCGGCAGTCTCTCTCAGTTCCTGCCAGGCTATATGCTTCCTTCGTCCATCGTCGTGCTCGATGCGCTGCCACGCACGCCAAACGGAAAAATCGACCGCCGCGCCCTGCCGGCGCCGGCGCAGCGCCTGAGCAGGGAAGCGGCGCAACCACTCAACGAGATCGAGCATCGGCTGGCAAGGATCTGGAGGTCGATTCTCGGACTTGAAACCATCGAGAAGACGGCGGACTTCTTCGAATCGGGCGGCCATTCCCTGCTCGCGGCGCGGCTGTTGGCCCGCATCGAAGCAGAGTTCGGACAACGATTGAGCCTGCTGACCTTGTTCAAGGCTCCAAATATCGGCGAGCAGGCCAGGCTGTTGATGCACAGTGGTCAGCGCGAGTACGATTTTCGGCAGGTGGTTCGGCTGCAAGCCAATGGCTCGGAGCCTCCTCTGATCGCGATCCACAACACCGGCGTCTGTTATTACAATCTTTCCCGGCGCCTTGGCCCGGGCCAGCCCCTCACGGCGCTTCAGCTATTCGATCCATCGATAGCGCACCAGTGGCGGCCGCAGACCCTGGAGAAAATCGCCGCCGAGTACGTGCGGCTTATATACGAGTCTCAAGCTACCGGGCCGTACAAGCTGATCGGCTGGTGCGTTGGCGGGGTGCTGGCCTTCGAGGTGGCGCGACAACTCGTTGAGGCGGGACATGAGGTGGAGCTCCTCGCCATGATTGATGCCTGGGCGCCTGGCCACAACAGGCGGCTTTCCCGGCTGCGCGCAATCCTCGCCGACTATTCGTATCGCTGGCAGTTGATTGGCGCGGACTGGCGGAGAGTGATGTCGCGAGAGCAGAGTCTGGTCTCGTTCCTGGCACAGCGAACCATGACAAGAAGGCTGCTAAGCTGGTTTGCGCGCTCGCAGGGCGATGCGCAAGCGCGCGTCTCGTTCGAATCCAGGGAGCTGAGCGCTGAAAATTATGATCAATGGCTGCTCGGCTATCTTGAGGAGGCGGCGCAAGGCTACGAACCCAAGTCATACCCGGGGAAGATAACTATGTTGTGCAGCACCCAGGAGCCCAGAGGGCTGTTCCTGGATCCCCGGCTGGGTTGGGGCGACTTCGCGCAGGAAGGCGTCGACGTTGCCGTCATCGACGGCGATCACTTCACGGTGTTCAAGGGCGAGGGTCTGGAGCAGATGGCCGCGCATCTCGTGCGGGCAATGCATGTTCATCGAATGAAGCGACATCCGCAGTTATGTGCATGAACATGTCCGCGGGCGCGACGGCGCCTGGAGAAGATATGATTGGCCGAAGTTTTTCGAGGAAAGTTCTGGTTGATGATTCAAGCCGCCCCGGGCGCCCGGCTCGCCAGGGAAATCGGCATGGAATGGAAAATGGAGGATCCTGAGGTCCCGGCGGAAGAGGATGTTCTTCCCGGGAATCCCGCCAGGCTTTCTCCGCTTGTAACCCGACAATTCCCGCCGGGCGTGGTGGGCGCCGAGCTGCGGATCGCCGGTGATCCGTCGCTGTTGCTCCCCGACGAAGCGCACTTTCTCGCCCGCGCTGTCCCGAAACGGATTAAGGAGTTCTCCGCCGGACGTCTATGCGCGCGTCGCGCTTTGGCAGAGTTCGGATTTGCTGACCATCCCCTGCGCGTGAACGGCGACCGGCGGCCGCAATGGCCGGCTCCCATCATCGGCAGCATCACTCACACCAGCGGGATCTGCTGCGCGGCCGTCGCGGAGCATCGGCAGTTCCGTGCCATCGGCCTGGACGTGGAGATTGTCGGGCGCGTGACGCCGGATATCTGGCCGACCATCTGCACGCCGGAAGAAACGGCCCGGCTCGGTGCGCTCTGCGAGCCGGAGCGGAGTCGATGCGCCGCCCTCATTTTCAGCGCCAAGGAATCTTTCTACAAGTGCCAATACGGCGTGACCCGGCAGTGGCTGGAATTTGACGATGTCACACTGGATCTTCCCGCCAGCAATGCACGCGCAGGTTGCTTCGCCTTGCGGCTGCGGAGGAGAATCGCGTCGCTGGAGCACGACACGATGCCGTTAATGGGGCGCTTCGAGTTCCATGGCAGCCTCGTCGTCACGGGCGTGGTGCTCGAGGCGCGCTGACAGGAATCCGCGCGGGGTAAGACCCCTGGTCTCCGAGGGTCAATCGTGCCGGGACTTCTTCTCGTGCGCGGGGCGGTCTTCCAGTGTCGCTACGCAACGACAAATCCCAACAATAAAAGTCCACCAGGGATGCCTGTATGGTAAAAAGGCCTTCCTGGAGTGCGTTGGCGCATAGACAATGAACCAATAATATGGATGTGAGTCGTTAGGTGGGCTACCGCAAAGACAGCTAACCAGGTAGCACCGCCCGAACCAGGGTACCGCCCGCGCCAGTGTGCTTGTCCGTAACGGCGCGATTTCTCGCAGTTGAATCGAGACTACCGGCAATCCGGGGGGGTTTCCATGAGTCTAATTGTTTCGGATCTTTGTCGTCGGACGCATGAGGCGTTCGCGGCATTCCTCCTTATGGCGGCAGGGAGGTGGGTGCCCACGTTGCACCCAGGCACCACCCGCCTGCTGCCGGCAATCGTGGCGGGTGTATTGCTGTGCGTGCTCACGGCTTGTGGCGGCGGAAGCGCAACCGGGAGTGGTGGTGGCAGCAACTCAGGAAATACCACGGCGGCGCCTGCGAATGCAACGACTGCCGGATACTTCGTACAGGCGGGAAGAATATACGATCCGAGCGGCCAGGAAATCCAGATCCGCGGTGTCAACCACCATGGCTTCAACTCCGTGATCCTGCAGCCTCAACACTTGTGGAATATGGGCTGGAAGGAGCAAATCGCGCAAATCAAGGGTCTCGGGTTCAACGCGATCCGCTTGCCTTTCGTGCCCGACACGCTCTACAACACCACGCCGATCGATCAGTTGGGGAGCTACGTCCACCCCGTTCTCAATCCGGAATTGATCGGCAAGACCCCGCTGCAGGTTCTCGACCTGTGGATGGCCGAGGCGGATCGTCAGGGCATGTACATTCTGCTCGATTTTCACAGCGTGACGATGCATATGCAGTACCCCACGTGGTTTCTGTCAAACCCGGCCGATTTCAACCTTGTCTACAACAAGCAGGCCTACACCAGGGAAAACTGGGCGCGCGACCTCGCGTTTGTCGCCCAGCGCTACGCCAATCTGACCCACTTCTTCGGCATCGATCTGTATAACGAGCCCCATGGCGCTGTGCGCTGGAGCAGCGGAGACAGCAACCTCACCGACCCGATCTACTTCTGGAAGGCGGCGGCGGAATTTGCCGCGGCGGCGGTGTTGGCGGCAAATCCCAGGCTGCTGATTTTTGTCCAGGGTGTCAACGGCAATTATGACGGCATCGAGAACTCGAACCTCCCCATGAACTGGGGCGAGAACTTTCAGCCCCAGGCCTACAAGCCGCTCAACATCCCCAACGACAAGCTGGTACTGACCCCGCACACCTATGGACCGGACGTGTTCGCGAAGTCCTCGTTCAGCGTCCCCGGCTTCCCGGCCAATCTGGCGGCCCACTGGGACACGCTGTTTGGCCAGTTCCATCCGACGCATACAGTCGTGTTCGGCGAATGGGGCGGCAGGTACGGGCAGGGCGGCGTAGGCCAGGCCGACGTTACCTGGCAAAACACTTTCGTGGATTATTTGATCGGCAAAGGCATGCGCAATAGTTTTTACTGGTGTTACACCCCCAATAGCGGCGATACCGGCGGCATCCTCGACGACAGCTTGAACGTGCGTCAGGACAAGATGGCGTTGCTGCAAAAGCTATGGGGAGCGGGGCAGTAAGGCCCGTTCCAGCGAGGTTCCCATTAATACCCTGAAGAAGAGTCCTGCATATCGAGCGTTTCAGACGATCGCGGGAAGTGTATTGCTGTGCGTGCTCGCTGCCTGCGGCGGCGCTGGCAGCGACGGTGGAAGCGGGAGCAGTGATGGCAGCAACCAAACCGCGTTGCCTACGCCGGCTCCTGCCCCGGGCGGTACTCAGCTTCAAGGCTGCAGCAGCATCATGCCGCTGGGCGACTCGATCACGCTCGGCGTGAATGGCGGATACCGCAACAACCTGTATG
>Ga0208685_1000764_pt1 | contig 10995 bp, 7 predicted proteins | sample EasRivMeERMLT890_FD_187533 | JGI IMG/M metagenome (GOLD analysis project Ga0208685, IMG submission 187533) | Soil microbial communities from meander-bound floodplain in the East River, Colorado, USA - East River MetaG ERMLT890 (SPAdes) (version 2) | ecosystem: Environmental > Terrestrial > Soil >...
CGATCGCGATTACCACCACCGAGAAGTAGAAGAACGGGAGCGACTGCATCTGGCTCATCAGGGCGAACCCCGCCGAGCAGAAGAAGATCCCCACGATCATCAGCCGCCGCGAACCCACCCGGTCCACCGTCCAGCCCACGATCGGCGCCGCGATGCCCCCCACCTCCGAACGCAGCGAGAAAGCGAGCGCCACGCTTGCCCGCGACCACCCGAACTCCGCGACGATGGGGTTGAAGAGCGCGCTGAACCCGTAGAAGAACGTGCCGCCGGTGAGGAAAACGATCGCTGCGGTCGCCCCCACCACCCACCAGCCGAAGAAAAACCCCCGGCGCTCAGCCCACGTTACGGCAAGGTCGGTGACAGCCACGGGGCCATCATATGCAGACCGGGCCGCCTTTCACCATTCACTCTTCACTCTTTGCTCTTTGCTACACTCCCCACATGTCCGTAGGCGACTCCCTCCGCAAGAACCTCCACTTCTGGCACTGGTACCCGCAGCTCCTCACCGAGGGGATGAACGAAGACCAGCTGCATTGGCAGCCCGAATGGAACGCCAACCACATCACCTTCGCTATCTGGCACGCCTACCGATCCGAGGACGAGATCATCCACGGCATCCTCATGAACAAGCCGTCCGTCTTCGCCCGCGACGGCTGGCACCAGAAGCTCTCCGTTGAAGAGCCCGGCAATCCGCCCTTCGGGACCGGCCTTAACCGCGAGCAGATCGCCCGCGTCCGCCTCCCGATGCCGGACCTGCTGGATTACGCGGTGTCGGTCGGCGAGGCCATGCAGGCCTACGCCGACACCCTGGATGAGCGCGACGGTGGCATCGAGATCCCTCTCCCCTTCCTCACGCCCGTCTACCCGATGCTGGACACGATGACCCGCGCGGAAGTCCTCAACTTCTTCTGCATCGGCCACACCGCCGAACACCTCGGCGAAGTCCAGTACATCAAGGGCCTATTGGGGCTAACCGGCGCGCCGTTGTAAAGCCGCCACCCACTTCTGACTTCTATCTTCTAACTTCTTACTTCCCTCTCCGGAACGGTCGCCGCCATATCCCTCCCATCAGCGCCCCCCGCGCATCCGGCCAGATCACGCCAAGCCGCTTCCTCACCGCCTCATCGGCCGGTCGGTGGCCGAACTTAGACCGCGTATAGGCTTCCGCCAGTTCGTCCCACTCCCACACGTCCCGGAAGCGCTTCCCGAGCCGCTTTGCGTACTCGTGCGGCGTCTGCCCTGGTCCCGGAGGCATCCCGCCCCAGCTCGCCATGCGGACCGTCTTTTCCCATATCTGCTGCTCGTAAGGCATTCCAGCCACCGACCGCTGCCAGCCCGCAAAAACGGCAACCCCCAGGGCGCCGGCGAACGCCAGGATGCCCAGCGTCAGCATGGACGGAGCGCCGGGCTGGGTGCTTACAGGAAACCCGCCAGCCCCACCCAGCCCCTGCGGTTTGATCTCGTCCCCCTCCGGCGGGGTGAAGGCCTGGTCCTGGCCGGACACCGGCAACTGGTCCAGTAGGTCCTGGATCGAGCCGTCGCCCAACTCCACGCCCTCGCGCTCGCTCGGCCTTAGCTCGGCGGGGCGGTCCGGGCTCGGGTTGAACGCCACCCAGCCATGACCGGGGAAGTACACCTCTGGCCAGGCGTAGGCGTTCCGGTCGCGGGCAACGTAGGCACCGGTCTCCTCGTCGATGTCCTTGTCCTCGACCGCGAAGCCCGCGGCCAGTCTCGCCGGGATGCCGAGAGAGCGCAGCATCACGACTATTGCCGAGGCGTGGTAGTCAAAGTAGCCCCGTCGTTCCTCGAACAGGAAGTGGTCAACGGTGTCCTGTCCCTCCGGCGCTTCTTTGATGTCGTACGCCACCGGGTACGTGCGGAGGTAGTCCTCCAGCGCCTTCGTCTGGTCGTAGGCGTTGTCCTCACCCGCCGCCAATTGCGCCGCAAGTTCGGGTACGCGTTCGGGTAGAGTCGCCGGAAGTTGCAGGTACTGTTCGCGTACCCAGAGGGGGTATTCTCCCTCCGCGGCCCGCAAGTCGTCCGGAGAGAAGAACGGGACGAACGCGGACACACTGTAGAAGCGGTTCTTCCTGATGCGCGCGCCCGGGTCCAGCCGGACCGCGTCCTTAAGCACGCCATCCTCGTCGAGCTTCGCCGCTTCGACGTACCGCACCGATCCGCCGTCGCCTCGCACGACCTGCAGTCCTACTAGATCGTCAGGAACGTTCTCGTTAAGGACCTCCAAATCGCTCAGGTAGCGCCCGTCCTGCGACAGGTCAAGGGACACTTTTTCGGTGCTGCCGGCCGGTACCTCGGCCTTTAGCTCACGATTCACGTACAGCGTTTCGCCCGGTGTGAAAACCACAGTCCCCACCACGCTCTTCGCTTCGAGCGTGACTTCAAGAGGGACGACCAGCCCCTCCAGTTCCTCGTTGTTGAGCCCCTCGCGTACTTCCTCCTCGGCGCTTGGCGGGAAGTCCAGACTTCGGCGGTCGCCCGTGGTCCACCCGCCGCTGGAGTACTGGTCGTAGACATTGCCGCGGAGGAGGAACGGCCCCTGGATCGTCGGGTCCTGCACCTGCACCGAAAGGAGTTCGCGCTCGCCGAGGTCCACCGACCCCTGGAACGGCAACGCCCCTGAGTACTCGTGCACTGGAACGACCTTGTTGGACTGAAGCGGCCCGGCCAGCCTCACAAAGTCCGTGCCGAGCGAGAGCACTCCCTCGATCCCTTGTTGTACGGGGGCCGGCGTCGAGTACGGCCCAACCGGCGCCACCCAGGACGCGATCATGAGGGCGAGAAGCGCCCAGAAGCTGAAGTTGAGGAACGTGAGGTTGATCATCGCCGGATAATCGGTGCCGTCACGCCGCCAACGAGCCATGCGCGAGAGCAAATTCGTCTGCATCACCAGCAGGCTGCCGCAAAGCATGTACAGGATGATCGAACCCGTGAGGTCGTCGCCGACGAGAGTCAGGTCGAGGAAGATCGCGATGCCGCCGGGGATGATCCCGATCCAGGCGTTGTGCCAGCGGAACACGCTCCATCCGAAGAGGAACACGCCGACCCAGGTCAGGGCGAGGATGAGGGTGTTGAACGGCAGTGGGTCGTTCGTAACGCCATTCGTGTTCGCCACCTCGACCCAGGCCGCGAAGCGGTCGTAGGCCAGGTCCACACGGGTTTCGAGGCCGCCCGGCCCAGCCTCGGCAAGCGTTTGCCACGCTAAGACTCCAAGGCCGGCCACGAGGCCAAGGGGCCACGCGACGTAGACCGGCGTCCGCGAGCGCGCGAGCATTGTAGAAAGCGCGATTGCGATCAAGGCTACCGTCGTCAGGGCCGGCATCTCCTGGGACCAGCCGCCGGCTTCGAGGACCAACGTCACACTCAAGGTGGCACCGATGACCAGGACGAGCGCGATCAGTGACTCCCAATCCGCTATCCGCGGCAGCCGGTCGAGGACCGTTGGTTCGTCTCGTGCCGCCGGGGTTGCTCGCGCCCAGTCCAGCTCGGCCATCTACCTTGCTCCCACCGCGAACGCTCGCCCCGCCCCGCCGGTCTGCCGCTCCGGGGTGCCAGCCGTGACCACGCCCGCTGGGCCCAGCATCATCGACAGGTCGGACCCGGAGCGCACCTCGTAGACGAGGACACTGGCCGCGGCCAGCGCGGCGACCGTAGACGTGTCTCCCGCGTTCTTCTTCCCGAAGCTCGCAGGATCGAGAAGCACAACCGCAGCACGGGCGCCTTGTTCCAGGAGCAGGCTCAGCACGGCTGTCCATTTCTCGTCCAGTGATGGCGTCACCACGATGACAGTGCTGTGCCGTCCCAGGTGACGCCCTTCCTCTTCAAGCAGGGTCGCCAGTGGGACATCCCCTTGCGCTTCGGCCACCGCCAGCGACTCGAGGATTCGCATGTACTGCTGGGCGCCGCGCGACGGCGCGTAGGCGATGCGGTCGGCGCCGTGCATGATCAGGCCGAACATCCGGTTCGCCTGCAGGAAGTGGTACACGAGGGATGTCGCCACACGGACGCCGTATTCCTCTGTGCTCTCGTCGCCTTTGCCAGCCTGCACGTCCTTGTGCATGTCGAGCACGACCCAGACGCTGCTAGTCGGGTCCATCTCGAAGGTCTTGGCCATCAGGCGCCCAAGGCGCGCCGTGCTTTTCCAGTGGATGCGATTGTAGCTGTCTCCGGGATAGTACTCGCGAATGCCGGAGGCGTTCGGGGTGACGTAGTGCGTCCGCTTGCTGACCGACCCCTCGCCGGGGAGCTGAGCTACCGGCGCCCAGAAGTAAGGCAACTCCTCGGCGGAGGGGAGTACGAGCACGGGCTGCGGCCCACCGTAGCGTTTCGAGCGGCGGAACAGCCCGAAGGGGTCGCCCGTCGTGATCTTGACAGGGCCCATAGAGTACTTCCCGCGCCGGCGGACACGGGTGTTGATCTTCCAGTTGCGCGAGCCTTTGGCAGGCAGTGTCACCACTGTTTTCGAGGAACGCCCCGGTATGTCGGTCTCATCCTCGATCTCGAGCCAGAGCTTCGTCCAGGCGCTGTGGCTCTTGAACCTCAGGCGGGTCTCAGTTTCCTGGCCCACCTGCAACCGCTCCGTCGCTCGCTCCACTTCGACATCGAGGCCTCGTGACATGATCCGTGTCCAGACGAAGCAGAGGACGGTGAGACCGCCGATCAGGTAGGCACCGCGGTAAAACAGCCAGTGGCCGGTGGTCCCCGCCATGATCGCCGCGGCGGCGAAGGCGAGGAGGACGAAGACGAGGCTGTGGTTGACGATGACGAACTCAACGATATCGGCCGGAAACCACATCGCCCGCCGCAGGGCCCGCAAGACCATCTACCCGCCTATCGCCCCTTCTCTACTCACCGCTCACTACTCACTACTCCTTCGGTCGCACTCCGGGCACCGGTATCCCTTGCAAGCACTCTTCGATGACCTGCGCAGCGGTCACGCCCTGCACGCGAGCCTGCGCCTTGAGGATCAGCCGGTGCGACAATGCCGGGTAGGCGAGCGACTTCACGTCATCGGGGAGCACGTAGTCTCGCCCTTCGAGGACGGCGCGGGCCTGCGTTAGCCGCTGCAGGGCGAGGGATCCGCGCGGCGAGGCGCCGAGGTAGACGCTGATGTGCGAGCGGGTCGCTTCGACGACTTTGACGATGTATTCCTGCACCAGGACGTCCACGAGCACCTCTCGGACTGCAGCCTGGAGGCCCAGGACCTCACTTGATTCGCAGACCTCGGCCAGCTCACCGACCGGGTGGCCATGGAGCTGGAGCTGCATCATCTCCCGCTCCTGCGCAGCCGCAGGATAGCCTAGTTCGAGGCGCACGAGGAAGCGGTCGAGTTGCGCCTCGGGCAGAGGGAAGGTGCCTTCGTATTCGATGGGGTTCTGCGTAGCCATCACCATGAACGGCTCCGGTACGCGGTGCGTGATTCCGTCCACGGTCACCTGGTGCTCCTCCATCGCTTCGAGGAGGGCGGACTGGGCTTTGGGGGTCGCGCGGTTGATCTCGTCAGCGAGTACGACCTGCGAGAGTACGGGGCCGGGACGGAATTCGAAGCCGCTGGTGGTCTGGTTGAAGACCGAGACGCCGGTCACGTCGCTCGGGAGGAGGTCCGGGGTGAACTGGATGCGGTTAAAGGAGCAGCCGCTGGACTTGGCCAGGGAGCGCGCCAGCATCGTCTTTCCGACGCCTGGCACGTCTTCGATCAACAGGTGCCCGCCGCACATCAGGGTCATCACGGCAAGCTCCACCTGCGCGCGCTTGCCGATGATCACGCTCTCGACGTTATCGACGATTTTCTGGGCGGTGTCTCTGGCATCCAAGGATTCGGGGCACTCCTCCATGGCCGTCCGGGCAGGTCGACTTAAGGATAACGGAATCGAGATGCGATTTGGTTCCCCTTCGATCAAATCGGAAAGAAGAAAGGCGGGCACGGTGGCCGTGCCCGCCCTCATGTTCGCTATAGGTGACGCTAGCTGGTGGTTGCGCCCATTCGCCTGCGGACCATGAAGAACCCGCCGATCGCTCCCAGTGTCGCCAGCCCGGCGAGGACCAGCCACGGCATTGAAGAACCGCCGCTATCTCCGGATGCGCCGGTCGGTGGCAATGCCGCCGGGGATGCTGTTGCCGGTGCCAGCGTCGGCGTGCCCGAGGGCGCCGGCGTCGCCGGCTGCAGCTCGTATGCGCCGATGTCGCAGACGGAGGTCCCGTCGTTATTGCCGTCCTGCGGCCGCGTGATGCCGCGCTGGTCTTCTGTGAGGCATGTCTCCGGATCGCCGGCGTCCGTCGCCGGACTGGTCGCCGGGATAGCCCGCGTCTCCGTCGGGCCGCCATTGTTCGCCAGCGCCGCCAGTTGCGGGTCTACGGCCGACTTGTCGCCCGGCCCCGCCAACCCACACGTCCCGTCACTGTCCAGGCTATTGTTGCTCTGGAACGAGCCGGTCTCCACTTCGCAGTCCCCACCGGTCGGGTTGTTGGCGACGATAGTGTTCGCCAGGTCGATGGCGCTGCCTCCGAGGAGGGCAAAGCCGAAGGCCCCTGACGTCCCGATGCCAGCCGATACATAGGTGTCATGAACCTGGATGGAAGCAGACTTGTTGATGATATCTTCGGCCGCGATCCCGCCTCCACCGCCGTCGGCGGAGTTGCCCGCTATCGTCGAGTTGTTCAGTAGCAGCGTCGATCCCCCGTCGTTCAGGATGCCGCCGCCGGCGCCGACGGTAGTATTCCCGGAGACCGTGGTGTTGTTGAGTTCCGCCAATCCACCCTCGTTCGAGATTGCGCCACCCCCGTTGTCATCGGACGTGTTGCCGCTAAACGTGGACCGGTTGACCGTAAGGTCCCCAGAGTTCCAGATCCCACCTCCTTCATCGCCTTCATCGGCCGTGTTGTTGCTGATGGTGCTGTCGTTGATGGTCAACGTGCCGTCGTTCTCGATTCCGCCGCCGTCGTCTCCGTCGTTCTCCGTGACGATCACGCCACTGAGCGTGAGTGTGTAGTCCGACTGAATTCCTCCTCCGTCCTCATCTCCATTCGCCCCACCATTGCGAACCGTGAGACCGGCGATTGTGGTCGTTGTCGGTCCGTTATTCGTCGAGATATCGAACACGCGGTCCAGCTGGCCACCGTCCACGATCGTTGTTCCCGCCGCCGCCCCGTTGATCGCCAGGTTCGTCAGGATATCGAAGTCCCCGGTCGCATTGGCGTCCTCACCCGAACCGACGATCGTGATCGTGTACGTCCCGGCCGGCAAGTCGATGACATCGTCACCGCTGCCCGCCGCGCATGCGTCGACCGCCGAGTCTGTATTCGCTGATTGGATAGCTTCCCGCAGCGTACAGTTTCCGTTGACAGTCAGGTCATCGGCAGTTGAGTTGACCGTGATGACGGCCGCCCTCACGGACAATCCGGACGCAAGTAACGCGCCCACTACCGCGAGCAACACGCCGAATACGCTGATGCGAGCAAGGATATGGGTTGTCATAGGGTGACCACCTTTCGAAAGGCAATAGCCAGCTACACGCCCCGGTGGCGCGCTGGTCTCTACCCGGTGAAACGCAGCGATGGGGCGAGGGTTAATCGGATTCTAGGCGCCATCGCCGCCCGCGGGCAACCGCGCGTGCTAATCTATCCACACTTAATCGCAGGAGGCCCCAAATGACCGAATACACCGACCTCAAGTACGAGACCGACGGCGCTATCGCCACCGTCACCCTGGACCGCCCCGACCGCCTCAACGCCCTCTCCACCGGGATGCTCGAGTCCTTCTCCCGGGCCGTCCAGGCCGCGGACGCCGACACCAACATCCGCGTCATCATCCTGACCGGCGCGGGCCGCGGCTTTTGCGCAGGTCTTGACCTCAAGGACCTAGCCGCTGGCACCGGGATTGGCGCCGTGGCCAACAACGGCGGTGGCGGCGCACTGGCTCAGCGCTTCGACCTCAACAACAGCCCGCCAGTGGTCCTTCACAACACAGACAAGCCCGTAATCTGCGCGATAAACGGCCCCGCCGCCGGCTACGGCATGGACCTCGCCCTCGGTGCAGACATCCGCATCGCCTCCACCACCGCCAAGCTCGCGGCCGTCTTCACGCGCCGCGGCATCCTCCCCGAGAGCGGCGGCGCCTGGCTCCTGCCCCGCCTCGTCGGCTGGCCCAGGGCCGCTGAGATCTGCTTCCGCGCCCAGACCCTCGGCGCCGAGGAGGCACTGGAGTTGGGCCTCGTCAACCACGTCGTCGAGCACGACGAACTGATGCCTGCCGCGCGTAAGATGGCCGAGGAGATCGCCGCCAACGCCCCTCTCGCCGTCCAGGCCACGAAACGGATGATGCGCCTCGGCATGGACGAGACGTTCGAGGCCAGCGTCCACCACGTCTTCCTGCAATTGCTGCCCCTCTTCGGCACGAAGGACTTCATGGAGGGCGTCCAGGCCTTCATCCAGAAGCGCGAGCCGCAGTTCACGGGACGTTAGGCCGGTCCGACGAAAGATCCCCGTACAGCAACCCCGAGCAAATGAACCCCAGCGGGAACAACACCAATACGTAGAGCATGGTGAGCAACGGGTAGATCGTCTGCAGCACCGGCGGCTCCAGGAGCACCAGCGCTGCGAACGTCAGGAATGGCCCCGGCAGCCCGATCAACAGGCCGATGAGCGCGACCACGAAGAACGTCCGCAGCCAGCGCCCCTTCACGACGTAAGCGCTCCGTTTCATGGAACTCACGGCCCTGTGGTCGTCGATGATCACGGCCTGTCCTGCGACGGCCCATGCGATAGACCGGTTTATCGCGACCGGGATGCCAACGATCGTTATCGAGAGGCCGACGATCGACAGTCCGATGAGCGCGACCTCACCGGCGATCGCGGGCAGTCGCGGCACGACGTGGCGCAGGGTCTCGACCAACCCAATCGTCTTTCCTTCATCGATGTGGCGGAGCACCGCGAAGACGCAGGCGGACACGACCGTGGCCGCGATCAGCGCGCCGATGGACATCCCGATGATCTGCATGAACGGCTCGGCGACGCTGCTGTTCACGATGTCGTCCAGCGAGTTCAGGCCAAAGGCCTGGTCGAGCGCCATGAACCCAACCGAGATGGGCACGAAGACGAGGCCGACAAGCATCCACAGCCACCAGTGCATCGCGTACAGGCGCAGCGGAGAGCGGGCAAGCTGCCTTATTCGCCGCTCCTTGCGGAGAAATCCAGGCCCGGGCGGCACATAAGCGCGGCCAGCCTCCGACCGGGATCGGCCTACCAGCCCGTCGGGCACGCCGTTAAAGAGGACGAGCCCGGCCAGGACCATGGTGACCAGGATCGCGCTGCCGACAGGGATCGGGTACTCGACGAAGAAGATCATGAAGTCGGACCCGGCGTTAACGACGGTGCAGAAGAAGCCGCTGGGGTCGATGCCCAGCACGGAATCGGGCACCTTGTCGCTGAAGTCGCGCTGCTGGTTGGCGTACTCGAACGGATCGACCCACCGCGGCCGCACCGGCGGCCCCTGCGGCCCGGAGAAGATGCTGTTCCGGTCGATCTCACCCCAGGCGCCCTCGAATGACATCCAGGCGTTGGGATCGTCCGGATCTGTCGGCGGCTCGTTCGGCAGATAGACGATCTCCGGCTCCACGGTCCGGTGCGGCCCCGTCGTGGGATCGCAGCCGAAGACCTGGCCGCGCTTCGCCATGAACACGCCCTCGGAATAGAAGGAGGCGTGCGAACCGGTGGTCACGTAAACCACCGGGTGCGTTTCGTCGATCTTTTGAAGCTTCTTGTCGGTCCACCCGGACTGCTCGCCGCCGGCGTGGCTCGAGTAGACAGTGCGCGTCGGGTCGGTCTGGAGCGCCTCCTCGATCGTGAAGACGTCGTCCCACAGGACCTGGATCATCTCCCAGTCGCCCTCGTGCTTGTTGGCGAAGTCGTTGTAGTAGTAGTAGAACCAGTAGCCGATCCCCAGCCCTTCGCCTTCCTCCGTGGTGGCGTTGGCGTAGATGGTGGGCTCGAACCCCTCGCGGAAACGCAGATAGTCCTGCTCGTAGCGGCATCCGGGACGCCGCGGGTTGCCGGGGAAGTTGAGGTAGTACTCCTCGCCGAGGCCCATCAGGTCGCCTGGCTCCGGCGCCGTCTTGATGAGCTCCCTCTCGGGCCACTTCATCAACTCGACGTCGGGGTTCCCGAAGAGGATGTCGAGGCTCGCCGGGTCGTAGACGTTACCCGACTTGCTGCAGGGTATGCGTTGGAGCGTTAACTTGAGGAACGGCTTGTACTTCTCGGCCAGTTCCTCCTCGGGTGACAGTTGCGCCGCCGTATCCAGCGGCTCATCGGCACGGGCCGGAAGCGGAGTGGCCACGGCCGGCAACAGCAGCACAAGCGCCGCGATGGTGGCGCGGATGTATACGGGCCTCGCCAGGATCAGATCTTCCCGATCAAACTCTTCAGGAGATCGCGCGTGCGCTTCAGGGAACCCTCGGGGTCATCGCCGACGGGGAACTCGCCCGCCACGAAATCCGTCGCGCCCGCTTCTGCCAGCTCACGCAGCCGCCGCTCTACCTCCGCCTCGTTGCCCACCACGGCGACGTCTGCCGGCCCGCCCGCGCCTTCGATGTTCAACATCCGCTGGTAGTTCGGCAGCGTGCCGTAGATCGCGAACGAGCGCGCGGCCCGTTCGCGGGCCTCGTCGGCGTTGTCCCAGACGGCGACCGGAAGCGCGCAGACCACGCGCGGGGCAGGCTTACCCGCCTCGGATGCGGCCTTCGTTATTCGTGGAACAATGTGCGACTCCAGCGTCTTAGCGCCCACCATCCACGTGACGGTGCCGTCCGTCATCGTCCCTGCCATCTTGAGCATGACCGGCGCGAGCGCCGCGATCAGCACCGGCGGCTTCTTCTCCACCGGCACCGCCACGCTGAGTTGGACCTTGTAGTTCTCTCCCTGGAAGCTCGCTGCGCCGGTGTCGATCAGCGAGTTGAGGATCGTGAGGTACTCTCGCATATG
>Ga0208685_1000768_pt1 | contig 10976 bp, 10 predicted proteins | sample EasRivMeERMLT890_FD_187533 | JGI IMG/M metagenome (GOLD analysis project Ga0208685, IMG submission 187533) | Soil microbial communities from meander-bound floodplain in the East River, Colorado, USA - East River MetaG ERMLT890 (SPAdes) (version 2) | ecosystem: Environmental > Terrestrial > Soil...
ATCGAGTCCGACAACGGCTGGCGCATTCCCGGTCACTCGGCTGTGGTGCTGCGTGCCGAGGCGAGAGATTAGAAGTGGTTTTGTAATAGTTTGATAACAGGAGATCAGGCGCGCGGCTACGGGAGCCACTCAGGCCACGAAGACGGATTAGCCACAAAGGTCACTAAGAACACTGTGGTTTTTCTTTGTGATTCTCCGTGCTCTAACCTTGTGTTCTTGGTGTGCTTTGTGGCAAATCCGTCTTTGTGGCCTGCGTGGCTGTGCCGCCGCAGGGGGCGCTTGAACTCGATGGAGACCGGATCATGTCTGCAGACAGCGTGACGCTCGACGCGTCGAGGGTGTCGGGAACGGGTATCGGACTCGTGCGAGTGGTCCGATGGGAGCCGACCGACGAAGGCCGCCACTCGCTCGTGGGGAAGGAATGGCTGGTCACGAACGGACTTGGCGGCTACGCCTCCGGCACGCTCTCGGGGGCGTTGACACGCCGCTACCATGCGTATCTCGTCGCCGCGCTCCCGACACCGTTCGGCCGCACGGTCATGCTGAATTACCTCTGGGAGCGAATCCGCTATCCGGACGGCCGCCTGGTCTCACTGCACAACCTCATCGACACCTCCGGCGGCAAGGAATTCGATGCGGTCCGATGGCTCACCTCGTTCCGGCTCGAGGCAGGCCTGCCGGTCTGGACGTTCGACGTCGAGGGGATCCAGATCGAGAAGCGCGTGTTGATGGCCCACATGCAGAACACGACGCACATCACGTATCGCCTGCTGTCGAAGCAGCCCGTGCGCCTGGAGCTGCGGCCACTCGTCGCGTTCCGCCTGCATGAGGCGCCGGTGAATCATCCCGTCGCGGCGCCGTACGGCCTGTACGCGCTGGGGGATCGCTTCGAGCTTGCGCCTGGCGGAGATCTGCCGCCGCTGCGCATGTTTGTGTACGGCGCGGGCAAAGCGTTTACCGTGATGCCAGAGAAGTTCGACCACGCCGTCTATGCGCTGGAAGAGAACCGTGGATATGAATGCTGCGGCGACCTGTGGACACCCGGTTACTTCCGGTTCGAGCTGGCGCCGGATGCGCCGGGAACGCTCGTGGCGTCGACGGAGTCATGGGAGACGATCGGCGCGCTCGACCCCGCGGGGCTGCCTCACGCCGAGGAGCAGCGGCGGACGCGCCTCATCACCTCGGCGCAGCGCGCCCCCTCGGTTGGAATAGCCGCGGAGCTGGTGCTTGCCGCCGATCAGTTCGTCATCACGCCTTCGGGTCGCATCGAGGAGTCGGCGCGCGCCCGCGCCGCGGGCGACGAGGTCCGCACGGTCATCGCCGGCTACCACTGGTTTACCGACTGGGGACGCGACACGATGATCGGCCTCGAAGGGTTGACGCTCTGCACCGGCCGCCATCGCGAGGCGGGCTACATCCTGCGGACGTTTGGCCACTACGTGCGCGACGGGTTGATCCCGAACATGTTTCCGGAAGGCACCAACGAGGGGCTCTACCACACGGCCGATGCCACGCTCTGGTTCTTCCACGCCATCCACCGCTATCTCACGGTGACCAACGATCGGGGAACGTTGCGGCAGTTGCTGCCAAAGCTCAAGTCCATTTTCGAGTGCCATATGAAAGGCACCCGATTCGGCATCGGCGTCGATCCGGCCGACGGCCTTTTGAGGCAGGGACAAGAGCACGTGCAGTTGACGTGGATGGATGCGAAGGTCGATGGATGGGTGGTTACCCCGCGGCGCGGCAAGGCGGTGGAGATCAACGCGCTCTGGTACAACGCGCTCGCGCTCTTTGCCGACTGGCTGCGCGAGGAGGGCGATCCACTTGCACCGCAGGTGGACGAAGCGGCAGCCCACGCACGCGAATCGTTCAACGCCAGGTTCTGGTACGAAGAGGGCGGCTATCTCTACGACGTCGTCGACGGCGAGCATGGCGACGACCCCGCCTGCCGCCCGAACCAGATCTTTTCGATATCGCTCGACCACGCGGTGCTGGACCAGGCGAGATGGAATCCCGTCTTCAACGTGGTGCGCGAGCGGCTCGTGACGCCGGTCGGCCTGCGTTCGCTCGCGCCAGGGCACCGCGACTACAAAGTGCAGTACTACGGCGATCTGCGATCGCGCGACGCGGCCTATCACCAGGGAACCGTCTGGGCGTGGCTCGTAGGCCCCTACGTCGATGCATATCTCAAGGTGCACCCAGGGGATCTCGCGGGCGCGCGCGAATGCCTGGCAGGCTTCGAGTCCCACCTGAACGAGGCAGGGATTGGCACCATCAGCGAGATTTTCGACGCCGAACCGCCGTACACGCCGCGCGGCTGCATTGCGCAGGCATGGAGTGTTGCCGAGGTGTTGCGGGCGTGGTTAAAGACTGAGGCCCGTTGATCAAATCCCAAATCCCAAATCCCAAGGTCCAAATCCCAACTAAATCCCAAATTCGAAGTAGCGCTTGGGGTTTGGATCTTGGGATTTGGGATTTGGGATTTTCTAACGAGCCCTCATCTTGTCGAGGGCAGCACCAAGCGCCTTGATCTCATCGCCGTACCTCGCCCAGTCACCGGCGCGCTGTGCGTCGATCGCGCGCTGGTAGTGCGTCTGGGCCTCGGTCGCCAGCGCTGAGAGCTGCGGCACGATCGCGGGTGCTGCTGGCGTGGCCCCCGGCCCCTCCGATGGTGCGGCCGGTTGATTCGCAGCGGTGGCAGTTGCCGTCGGCTGGGCGCGCGGCCCGCCGGCGTCGCCGCCGAACAGCCTCGCGAGCCCCTGCTCGAACGTCTGTTCCATCACGATCTGATCCTGGTAGACGACGACGACGCGCGTCAGCTCGGGGATGCGGCCGCCGGCGCCGCGCAGGTAGAGGGGGCGGACGTAGATCAGAGACTCCTCGATTGGAATCACCATCAGCGTGCCCCACGTAACCTGCGATCCCTGCTGGTTCCATAGTGTGATCTGCGGCGAGATCGTCTGGTCCTGGTTGATGCGTGCGACAACTTGTCGCGGTCCGAACACCACCTTCTGTTTCGGGAACTGGAAGACGCGGACGTCGCCGTAATGCTCGGGGTCGCTGCGCGCGACGAGCCACGCCGCCAGGTTGTCCTTGGCGCGCGGAGTGAATGGCAGCATCTGGATGAATTCCGCCGCCGACTCTCCCGGCAGCCGCATGACCGTGTAGTACGGCTGCATCGCCTGAGCGTTGGCGGTCGCATCGTCGATCGACGGAATCTCCCACTGGTCCTCGCGGTTGTAGAACACCGCGGGCTCGGTCATGTGGTAGGTGGCGAACACTGCCGCCTGCAACGAAAAAATGTCTTCGGGATATCTGATGTGCGCGCGGAGCGCGCCCGGCATCTCCTCGAGTGGCTTGAACATGCCGGGGAACACTTTGGTGTACGTCGCGACGATTGGATCGGCGGGATCCGCCGCATAGAAGGTCGTCGTGCCGTTGTACGCGTCGATGACGACCTTCACTGAATTGCGGATGTAGTTCACCCTGCCCGCCGGCGTCGAGTATGGATACCGGTCGCTCGTGGTGTACGCGTCGTACATCCAGTACAGACGTCCGTCGGCAAGCACCAGGTACGGGTCGCGATCGAAGGTCAGAAACGGCGCAATCTCGTCGACGCGTTCGGCGATGTTGCGATGGAACAGGATGCGGCTTTCGCCGGTGATGCCGTCGTTGAAGGCGATCTGATAGGCGCCGAAACGGAGGGCGAACATCAGCCGTCGGGCGAGCGACTCGAGCGCCAGCCCGCCCGTGCCCGCGTACTGCGTGAACACGTTCTCGTCGCCTCGCGGATAGTGGAACTCCTGCGTGTTCGTTCGAACAATCACGTAGTCGTTCGACAGCTCGCCGAAATACAGGCTTGGCTCCTGGAGCGGCAGGTCGGGGATCGTTTCCGTCGGCAGATTCCGGACGTACAGAACGGGCAGGCCTTCACTCGTTACCTGGTTGACCGGTCCCAGCGTCAGCCCGTACCCGTGGGTGAACGTCAGGCGCTCGTTGACCCACGTGCGGTTCGGCAGGCTGTTCGAGTTGAGCTCGCGTGCAGACAGCATGACCTGCTGCGGGCGGCCGTTGATCGTGTAGCGATCGTTGTCGACCGACGCGAAATCGTAGTACGTGCGGATCTCCTGCAGTTGCCCGAACGTATCGAGCAGCGGCTGATGATCCCACAGCCGTACATTCGCGAGCGTCTCCGCATTGCGGCCGATATCCTCGCGTGTGAGCATGGCGTCGCCAGAAAGCGCTCGCTCTTCGACACGATCGAGACCGAATGCGCGGCGGGTCGCGTCGATATTGTGCCGAATGAACGGCGATTCGCGTACCTGCTCGTTCGGCGTCACGACGAACCGCTGCAGCACCGTGCTGTACCCCTCGCCGCCGATGCTGACGATCAGATAGAGGACGATGGCCACGGGGATGGGCCAGTTGCGGCGCGTGAAGGCGTGCATGACCGCGAGCACCACGCCGAGAATCGAGATGCCGGTCAGCACGAGCGCCGTCGGCAGCCGTCCGTACACATCCGCATACGCCGCGCCGTAGATCACGCCCGCAGGATGTGCGGTAATAAGCAGCTCGTAGCGGCCGAGCCAGGCGCCTGTCGCGAGCAGGACGAAGAACACCGCGCCAAGCAGTGCCAAATGGCGGCGGACCGCGGGCGTCATCGACAGAAGCGACGGAAGCCCTGACGTCAGGCTGCCTGACACCAAGTACAGCGCCCCCGCGCCAAGCGCCGCCAGCACGACAAGCGTCTGCGCGAGGCCACGCACGAACTGTATGAATGGAATGGTGAAGACGTAAAACGACACGTCACGCCCGAGGATCGGATCGACCTGCCCGAACGGGACCGCGTTGCGCCAGGTCACCCATGTTTCCCATTGTGATGATGCGAAGAGGCCGATCAGCGCGCTGAGGAACATCGCGATCGCCGATGCGATCGTCCGAAGCTGCTGGCGGCCGGGGAGCGCGACCTCCATCCCTTGCTGTGTCGTGAAGATCGGCCGGCCCTCGCCGACCGATCCCAGTGCGAGCCGCAGGTTGAAGATCAGCCAGATCACCGACACGACGAATGCGATCGTGAAGAGAGACGCCTCGCTCTGGATGATCGTGGTGAACACCTGCCGATAGCCGACTTCACCGAACCACAGCCAGTCCGTGTAGAAACGGAGGAGCGACGGTCCGGCCAGAAACAGCAGCGCGGCCACCACGAGGAGCGCTAGGCGAAGCGGTCGTCTTGGCACGTCAGCCTTGGTATTGAGCGGTTGCGTTGGTGAGATCGGCACGGATCTCGGCGGCGAGCGATGGGGGCGACAGCACACGGGCGGAGGCGCCCCAACTCAGAATCCAGCTTCGCAGTGCAGCGTCGTGGCAGACGTCGAGCGTGAGGACGAGCCCTCCTTCGTCTGATTCGCGCAGCGTCTGGGACGGATGCCAGACCCGTGCGCGGACGTACGGCGCGACACGCTTGTCGAAGGCAATGTCGACCCTCGACGCGGGCCCGGTGTTGACGCCCAGCGAATTGCCGAACACATCGTCCGGGATCGCGCGGTTCGGTGTGAAGGTCTGCTTGTCCAGCGAGACAGTGGCAATGCGATCGATTGCAAACGTCCGCACGTCCTTATATTCCGGCACGTAGGCCAGAAGATACAGCCCTCCCTGCGCAAATGCCAGTCGATACGGATGGATGACGTAGTCCTTCATCCGCCCGCTGGAGACCGAGTTGTATTTCATGGTCGCGACGCGGTAATGAAGAGTCGCCTCGAGCAGGCGCGCGACGATGTCAGGGGACGCATCGGCTCCGCGGGCGCGTGGCCCAGCCTTGGCGACCAGCACCTGAGGCAAACGGTCGAGAAACTGCCGCATTCTCGGCGACAGCATCTTCTCGAGGCGCGTGAACGCCAATGTCAGATCGCGCTGAAAGGGCGTGCCGGCAACTGCCTCGAGCATGTTCCGGCTGAGGTAGAGCGCGCAGATCTCGGCCAACGTGAAGCCCGTCTCGAGCCCCTTCAACGCTTGCCCCTCGAGACGCCAGTGCGCGCGCCCGTCCTCGTCGCGCTCGTCGAAAAGGGGAAACCCCGCTTCCTGGAGCGCCGCCAGGTCACGGCGGATCGTGCGCGTCGTTACCTGAAGGTCGTCGGCGAGCGCATCGATCGTCGCTCCGTGGCGCGATGACTCGAGCGCGTGCAGCACCTTCCACTGCCGTATGACTTCCTGATTCCGCGGCATCCCGAGCTCATCGTAAATCGGATCGGAATAACCACGAAGACCTTCGCGCCTTTCGTGACCTTCGTGGTTTAGGTTTTTCCCTTCGCCCGTCTGATTTCGCGCCGCCTGCGCCGGTCAGGTGTTCCGGCGGCCTGTGACGCGGCGCGGTAGACGCGCTCCATCCGCCGCATCTCGATTTCCTCCGGCGTTGGCCTCGGCGTCACGTCGTCGTACAGAACCTTGGCCTCGGCCTTCTTGACGTGCTGGTCCATCGCGATACGGACGATGATGTCCTGGTGGCGGCCGAAAGGACGGCCGATGCGAAGGCGGTCGCCTTCGCGGACGACCCGGTGCGGTTTCGCGTGTTCGCCGTTGATCTCGACTTTGCCGCCTTCACAGGCGCGCTTCGCTTCAGAGCGGGTCTTGAAGAGGCAGGCGACGTCCAGCCAGATGTCCAGACGGACACTGTCGTTCACGCTTCTATGTTCTCACTTCTGGGTTCGTGTTCAGGTTCGTTGCGGTGTTCAGGTTCGCGCGTTCAGGTTCGCGCGTTCAGGTTCGCCGCGCGTCCAGGTTCACGACGCGTCCAGGTTCACCGCGAACATGAACTTGAACACGAACCGAGAACAACGAACTAAGAAGCGTGAACACCGGGTTCCTGAAAAGCGTGAACACCGGGTTCAGATAAGGATTTCGATTTTTGCCTTTGCCTTCAGCGTGCTCACGAACGCCTGGGTTTGCGTCTGGCGATTCTGGCTGCTCAGGAACTCATCGATCTTCGGCTTGGCTTCCTCGAGCGGCACCACGCGCGCGTCCTGCTTTTCGGCAACCTTGATGATGTGGAAGCCGAACGGCGACTCGACGAGCTCACTCATGGCGCCCGGCTTGAGGGCGAACGCGGCCTGCTCGAATGGCGGCACCATCTGCCCCTGCTCGAAGAAGCCGAGGTCGCCGCCGCTGGGTGCGCTGCCGGGGTCCTGCGAGCTCTCTTTCGCAGCGGCCGCGAAGTCTTTTCCACCCTTGAGATCCTTCAGAACCGCCTCGGCTTTCGTCTTTGCCTGCTGCTTGGCGGCGGCGTCGGCGGTCTCCGGAACCGCGATGAGGATATGGCTCGCCCGCACACGCGCACCCTGCTGAAACTTGTCCTGATTCTTCTGGTAGAAGTCGGTGACCGCCTCGGGCGTCACGGCGATCTTGCCGGCGATTTCGGTTTCGACCAGCTTACCGACACCAAGCTCGGACCGCGCATCGTCGCGCACTGCCGCGAGCGTCATCTTCTGCATCGTCAGGGCCTGCTGGAACTGCGCGTCGGTCTGGAACTGGCTGCGGATCTGCGCGATCTGGGCATCGATATCGGACTCAGGCACGATGATCTTGCGCGCCTTCACTTCCTGCACAAGAAGTCGATACGCAATCATGTCGTCGAGCACGCCGCGGTAGACGCGGTCGCGCTGGTCGGCGGGCACCGGCCCTCCGGCGCGCCCTTCGAGTCCCTTGACCGCATTCTCGAGATCCGCCTTGTTGATCGCCTCGCCGTTGACCCGGGCGACGACATCGGGGAGCTGTGCCGGAACCGGTTTCGCCGGTGGTAGAGGCGCGGGGGCTGCGGCAGGCGCGGTTTCAGACGCCGCGGCTCCAGTGGCGGGCGCGGCCTGAGACTTGACGTCGGCGGCGGTGCTCCTCGAGCAGCCGGCCAACGTCATCACGACGATTACTGAAATCACTCGGCGCACAGCAACTCCTCGCGTGGAACACTTCTCGGGTCGAATGTTGTTCCAACCAGATTACGTGCATCACACGCTTGGGTCAAACGGCGACGAATTCAGTAGTCAGGGCGGTTGAATTCTCTTTCGTGACTCTGGAGCCACTGCTCGCTCATGCGCGGCAGCGACGGCTTCAAGAAGATTTCACGAAGCGCGACAAGGGCCGCGCCCAGAGCGGTCAAACCGGGGCCAGGACCAAAGATCCACCGGAGCGGGTGATACGGAAACGACAGCCCTTCCACGCGTGCAGCCATACCGGTGACGATCATTTCAACGAGCGTGCCTGCTCGAAACCGCGTGTTATACTCAGGATTCTGCGAATCACAGGCGCGCGCTCACGGAGCGCGGGTACTTATTGGTAGAGCAGTTCCTGAAACTTCCGCGCCGCGCAGCAGTGCTGTGCGATGTGCGAGGGTGCGCTGCATTCCGGTCCGGCCAGGTAGCTCAGTTGGTAGAGCACATGACTGAAAATCATGGTGTCGGCGGTTCAATTCCGTCCCTGGCCACCAACCTCCAATCCAGAGCTATTTGAGAAGTCCTTCTGCTCTGAACCGTTTCTCGAGCTCGATCTTGATCTCGGGTGCCAGCTCGTTTGCCCAGGCCTGGCCAATTTGCGCTCCCTCTTGCAACGCCATTGGCATCACCTTGACTGTCTTCTTGCCGATGTCGGACCCGTAGAACGTGAGGAGCGCGCGGACCTCATCGTGGGTGAAATACTTCGCATACACCGGCACCAGGCGCGCCACGAGTCCATTTGGGCCATTGGTGTGGCTGGCCACCGTTGCTTGCACGACCTCCGACACAATGGCACCGGCCGTCGCTTGCGGCATCTTCGACTGCTGAATGATGGCCCGGGTCATCAGCGTAGCCAGTTGCGAACTCAAGGCCGCGGCGCCGGTGTAATCCAACAGCTTCAGGATGTCACTGTTCAGCGTGGGGTCCGGAGTCTGGGCGATCGCCGTTGCCCCCGGGCTGAGTAGCGCCACGAGGCAGACGTTCAGCAACACAAGGCGTAACCGCATAGTCCCTCCCTTCCAATATGCCGGGCTGTCGTTGTTGACTTCAGCACAACAGCATCATTATTCACTCTTGAGCAGCGTTTCCCGCTGGGGGCTTCGATTGACAGGCCTTCACGAGCTGAAAGAACGCTTCACGGGTGGCCGCCAACTCACACTCGCAGTCTTCCATCACGGCATCGAAGAGCTCGCGCTCGATGCCGGGCAGTGCGCCCCGAATTGCGGCGATCGCTCCCGGACGCCCGCCTCGGTCGAACAGGAATCGCGGGTCTATCGCCTTCAATGCGTCGAGGAGTTGACCCATCTCGCTCTTGAAAAGCGGGAAAGTCTCGTCAAACGAGCGGGAAGCTGGATCGATGCGGGAAGCACACATCTCAGCAAGTCGAGCAACGTGGGTCGATTCCATGCGCGTTGTTGTCCTTCGCGTTGAACCGGACGTCAAGAGACAACTATGTCGGCTCCCTGTATTGTGTAAAGGATGCCAACTCGTCCGTCCGGTCTTCCAACACAGCCGTAGCGGCGAATTTGAATTCTAGGCCTGAATTGCCCACATGGCGATGTGGCCGAGCTCTTGCCTCTGCCGTGGGGTGCCAGGTCAATCGACCGGGCCAACGACCTGGAGAGAATGATGAAATTGGCGCCCAAACGATCGGAAGAGCGGGTAAGAGGTTTCGAGCCGTCGGGCCCGTCGGAAAAGCGCTTTCGATACCCGGCCCCAGAGCAGATTTCCGAGGTCTCCTGCCCCACGGACCCGCAGCGATGGACAGAAAACGACCAGCCCTGCGACGTCGACGGGCCAGACGCTCGGATTTCGTAGGCAGTCTTTTCTAGACCTTTTCTAGACAGTTTCTCTTTAGTCTCTCTTTTCTAGACAGTCCCTCCTAAAGAGGCTCTCCTACACAGCCGCGACTTCGGCTTCGCGCACCATTCCCAGCTCTTTCCGCAGGCGATCTTCCACGGTCTGCCGCACCACGGGGTTGTCTTTCAGGAACTGCTTGGCGTTCTCGCGGCCCTGGCCGAGCCGCTCGCCGCCGAAGGCGAACCAGGCCCCGCTCTTTTCGACGATCCGCTTTTCGACGGCCAGGTCGAGCAGGTCGCCTTCCTTCGAGATTCCTTCTCCGTACATCACGTCGAATTCGGCCTCGCGGAACGGCGGGGCCACCTTGTTCTTGACGATCTTGACCCGCGTGCGACCACCGATTACCTGGTCGCCATCCTTGATGCTGGCAATGCGGCGGATGTCGATCCGGACCGAGGCATAGAACTTCAGCGCGCGTCCGCCGGTCGTCGTTTCAGGATTGCCGAACATGACGCCAATCTTCTCGCGCAACTGGTTGATGAAGATAAGGGTCGTGTTCGACTTCGAGACGGCGCCGGTCAGTTTGCGCAAGGCCTGCGACATGAGGCGCGCCTGAAGACCCATCTGCGCCTCGCCCATTTCACCCTCGATTTCCGCTTTTGGCACCAGCGCGGCCACCGAGTCAACGACGACGACGTCGACGCTATTTGAACGGATGAGGACCTCGACGATTTCGAGCGCCTGCTCGCCGTTATCGGGCTGCGACACCAGGAGATTGTCGAGCTCGACCCCCAGTTTCTGGGCGTACGCCGCATCAAGGGCGTGCTCGGCGTCGACGAATGCGGCCATCCCGCCCGCTTTCTGGGCTTCGGCAATGACCTGCAGCGCGAGCGTCGTCTTGCCCGATGACTCGGGGCCGAAAATCTCGACCACGCGGCCCCGGGGAACGCCGCCGATGCCGAGTGCGTAGTCGATACTGATTGAGCCGGTGGAGATGAAATCCATCGGCGCGATCGCTCCGCGCTGGCCGAGGCGCATGATTGAACCCTTGCCGAACTGCTTTTCGATTTGAACGACGGCGTTCTCGATGGCGCGGTTGCGTTCCTTCTGGTCGTCGAGCGGCATGCGAAACTCCTTAGGCGGGTCTAAAGACTCGCCTCTACACAGGCGGGTCTAAAGACCCGCCTCTACTGCGGA
>Ga0208685_1000771_pt1 | contig 10960 bp, 6 predicted proteins | sample EasRivMeERMLT890_FD_187533 | JGI IMG/M metagenome (GOLD analysis project Ga0208685, IMG submission 187533) | Soil microbial communities from meander-bound floodplain in the East River, Colorado, USA - East River MetaG ERMLT890 (SPAdes) (version 2) | ecosystem: Environmental > Terrestrial > Soil >...
AGCCAGGAGCAGGTCCTCCAGATGTTCGATCAAGGGGTGTGCGATCTCTCGATCGAGTTCGGCAGCGTGTGCCGCAGATACGCCGAGACGCGAAACCCGAACCTCGAGATCGCGAATCCGGTGGAAGGCCAGGCGGTCGCGATGAACGTCGCCTGCATCCCCGTCGGCACCCGGAATCAGAAGCTCGCCGAGGAGTGGATCAACCTTCACCTCAGCCCGCCCTGCATGCTCGCCTATGCGCGCGAGATCTACTACTCGCCCACGGTCAGGAACATCGAGATTGCAGCCGAGCTCGAGCCGAAGCTCGTGCTGGGGCCCGACGTGAGGAAGCTCGTCGATTTCGACTGGGAGCACGTGATCCGCATGCAGCCGCAGTGGTCGAGCCGCTTCAACCGCGAAATCGCCGGTTGAGCGCTCGCGCCGGGCCGGCGCTCGCGGCGCCGGCCACTGTCTGGCTTCTCGCCACCTTCGCCGCGCCCTTCGGCGTGGTCATCCTGCTTTCGCTGCACCCGCATGCAGATCCATTCGCGCCGCTTTTCACGCAGCCGAGCGCGGCGCAGTTCCGCGCGATCCTGACCGATTCCTTCTACCTCCGGGTGATATTGGAGACCCTCGCGCTCGGCGCGGGCGTAACGCTGCTCGCCGTCGTTCTCGGCTATCCGGTCGCCTTGTGGCTGGCACGCATGCCCGGTCGCTGGCGCCCGCTCGCCTTCGCCGTCATTCTGGTCCCGCTGCTCACCAACGTCGCCGTGCGCTCGCTCGGAATCGTGCTCCTGCTGGCGCCGGACGGGCTGATCAACCAGGTCCTGGGAGCCTTCGGTCTCGGTCCGATCCGGGGCATGCTCTACACGCATGGCGCGGTCGCGCTCGCGCTCGCGCAGGCCTTCATGCCCTTCGCGGTCCTGGCGCTGTACGACGTGCTGCAAGGAACCTCGCCGCGCGTGCACGAGGCTGCACGGAGCCTGGGCGCCTCGCCTGCAGTGCGCTTCTGGACCGTCGATTTCCCGCTCTCCCTTCCAGGGCTGCGCGCCGGGGTGATGGTCGTCTTCCTGGTGTCGTCCACGGCCTATGTCTCTGCCACCATGATCGGAGGCAAGAAGGTGTGGACCACCGGCATGCTGGTCTGGGAGGAAGCGCTGCAGAATCTGAACGCGCCGACCGCAGCCGCGCTCGCCCTGATCATGACCGCGTGCAGCATCGGATTCATCGCGGCGTGCGGCTTCGCCTTCGCGCGACTGACGCCGTGGCTCGCCGGTCGGCCGGTCGAGGCGTGGAGCCTGCCCGCGCGCCTGGTGCGGGCGCTCGATCTCGCCGCGCCTGCGGCCTATCGGTCGTTGCTCGCTGTGGCCCTGGCGTTGCTCCTGCTTCCTCTCGTTCTCGTGTGCATTCAGGGCTTCAATGACGTGCCGCAGGCGACGGCGGCGGGCTTTCGCGCCTTCACCTGGAGGTGGTACGAGGCCGTTCTCTTCGGCGGCGCCTACGTGGACTCGTTCCGGCTCTCGATCGAGATCGCGGTGGTCTCGGCCACAGTGGCGCTCGCCCTGGCGATGCCTGCGGCCTTCGCGCTGGTGCGCCACCGGTTCACAGGTCTGACGGCGCTGGCGGGGATCTGGGCCCTCCCCTTGTCGCTGCCGCTGGTGGCCATCGGAGTCGGAATGCTGCGTCTCCTGCAGCTGTACACGGCACTGCCGCCGTTCCTGGGGATCGTGGCGGTGCACGTTGTGGTCATCCTGCCCTTCAGCATCGCCTTGCTTCAGGCGTCGGTACAGCAGCTCGACCGCGCGCAGGAGGAGGCGGCAGCCACACTCGGGGCCGGAGCCCTGCGCCGCCTTGCGTTCGTGATCGTTCCCGGGCTCGCGCCCGGCCTCGCCGCCACGGGCATCATCGCGTTCCTGCTGAGCTTCGGAGAGGTGACCGTCACCAGCTTCGTCACGACCGCGCGCACCATAACGCTGCCCGTTCGCATCTATGCCGAAGCAAGCTTCAGCCTCGAGCCGACCGTGCACGCGGTCTCGACCCTTCTGATCATCGTAACGATCGCGGCGCTCGCCGTGCTCAACCGGGCCGTACGCCTCGATCGGCTCTACGCGCGCTGACCGCGCCCTGGCGATCGTGTCAACTGACACAATCAGCCGTTCGACCGTCGCAGTGGCGGCTCGCGTGGGAGGTCCAATCCATCATGGGGAGGTGCGCCCGTGAGAGAGAAACCAGCGTGAACCGGGTGCTCGAGCTGATCGCGGCGCGAACGCCGCTCAACGAGACGCTCGATGCGGTGTGCCGGCTGGTCGAACAGGTGTCGTCCGAATGGCTTTCCTCGATCCTGCTGGTCGACGCCAAGGCCGACAGCGTGTGGCACGGCGCGGCACCAACGCTTCCCGCAGGCTACGTCTCGGCGATCGACGGCGCGCGCATCGGCCCGGCGCACGGCCCCTGCGGGCTCGCCGCGCTGGGACATCCGACGCTCGCTGCCGACATCGCAGCTGACTCGCGGTGGTCGGCCGAGTATCGCAACCTCGCGCTGGAGCACGGCCTGCGTGCCTGCTGGTCGACGCCGATCAAGGCCTCGAACGGCAGCGTGCTCGGCGTACTCGAGATCTACCTTCGCCAGCCGGGCGACCCGGGCGCATCCGGGACCAGCCTCGAGCCGTTCGCCCACCTCGCGGCGATCGCCATCGAGCGCGCGCAGGCCATGCCGGCCGACGTTGGCGGCGAGATGCTCAACGAGTTGCGACGTTCCAAGGAAGAGCTGCAGCGGCTGATGGCGTCGGTCTCGGACTATCTCTGGAGCGCCGAGGTCGCGGTCGACGGTTCGTACACCTACCGCTACTACTCGCCGGTCGTGGAGCGCATCACCGGCTGGCCGCCCGAAAAACTCCTCGAGTCGCGGCAGCGCTGGGTCGAGCTGCTCCACCCCCTCGACCGGCGGCGGGTCGACGAGACCTTCCGGAGCCTCATGTCGGGCGCCACCGAGCAGGTGGAGGTGGAGTACCGCATCGTGCGGCCGGACGGCACGCTGCGCTGGGTGCGCGACAGCGCGCACGGGACGCGGGTCGAGGACGGGCGCATTCTCCTTTACGGCGTCGTCAGCGACATCACCGAGCGCACGCTCGGGGCTGAGGCGCTGCGCAAGAGCGAGGCACGCTTCCGCGCGCTGACCGAGCTGTCCTCCGACTGGTACTGGGAGCAGGACGAAAACCTGCGCTTCACGTACCTCTCGAGCCAGGCCGGCGCGCTGACCGGCTACTCGAGCGACTCCTCGCTCGGCAGAACGCGCTGGGAGCTGGCGGGCGTGACACCCATCTCGAGCTCCTGGGCAGAGCACCGGGCAGTGCTCGCGGCTCACCAGTCCTTCCGCGACTTCGAGTATTCGCGCGTTGCGCCAGACGGCACGATCCGGTATCTCAGCGTGAGCGGCGCACAGGTCTTCGACGAGCAGGGGCGGTTCAAGGGTTATCAGGGCATCGGGCGCGACATCACCGGGCTGCGTCACCTCGAGAAGCAGTTGCGCCTGGCGCAGCGGCTGGAGGCGATGGGCACGCTCGCCGGCGGCATCGCGCACGATTTCAACAACATCCTCGCCGCGATCCTCGGCTACGGCGAGATGGCGCGGCGCAGCGCGCCCAAGGGCAGCAGCCTGCGTCGCGACCTCGACAGCATCATGATGGCTGGCGAACGCGGCCGCGCGCTGGTCGATCGAGTGCTCGCGTTCAGCCGCAGCGGGCTTGGCGAGCGCGTCGCGGTGCACGTGGAAAAGGTCGTGCGCGAGGCGCTCGACCTACTCGGGGCGAAGCTGCCGGAAGGCATCCGCGTCGATGCGAAGCTGCGCGCCGGCCGGGCGGCGATCCTCGGCGACGCCACGCAGGTGCACCAGGTGATGATGAACCTGGTCACCAACGCGGTACAGGCGATGCCCGCGGGAGGCACCCTGTCCGTGTCGCTGGACGCCGTTCGCAGCGAACTCGGGCGCACCGCGACCATCGGAGCCGCCGCGGCCGGGGAATACGTCGTGCTCACGGTGGCCGACACCGGCACCGGCATCGCGCGCGACATCATCGAGCGGATCTTCGATCCGTTCTTCACCACCAAGGAAGTCGGCACCGGCACCGGGCTCGGGCTGTCGCTGGTGCACGGCACCGTCACCGAGCTTGGCGGCGCGATCGACGTCGCGAGCGCGCCGGGGCGGGGCAGCGAGTTCACCGTCTACCTGCCGCGCTCGGGCGACGCGGTCGAAGCCGACGAGGGCGAGGTGGCGGCGATGCCGCGCGGCGACGGGCAGCAGGTGCTGATCGTCGACGACGAGGAGCCGCTGGCGAGGCTCGCCACTCGCACGCTCGAGGAGCTTGGCTACGTGCCCACCGCCTTCACCTCGAGCAGCGCGGCGCTCGCGGCTTTCCGTGCCGACCCGAAGCGCTTTGACGCGGTGATCAGCGACGAGCGCATGCCGGGGATGACGGGCTCGGCGCTGATCCGCGAGCTGCGCGAGATCCGGCGAGATATCCCGATCCTGCTGATGAGCGGCTTTGTCGGCGGCGGGGTGACGAGCCGCGCGCGTGAGGCCGGTGCGAACGAGGTGATGAAGAAGCCGCTGTCAGCAGGCGAGCTCGCGCTCGGCCTCGCCCGGGTGCTCCGCGGCTGAGATCCGGCTGGTTTTTCGGCTTGCGCTATCCGGGCGAGAGCTATGCGCGAGCCTTTTCGAACGGTGCCTGCAGATTGCCGTTTTTCTGCGAGTCCGGGTGAAGTATGACCTGCACGCCGGGCTTTTTGAACTGCTCAATGTCCTTGTCTCGGACACCCTGAAACTGGGTGGTGATGACCCGCGGATTCGCCCACTCGCCATCCTTGCGGTAACGGATGGAGCCAACGATGGTCTTCATCTCGTTCGCGTGCAGGTACTGCGCCAGCCTCGGGTTGTCCAGGCTCTTAGTGCCGTTGACGGCCTGCTCAAGCAGTTGCCCGATGGCGTAGTTGAATGGCGTAAGGTAATAGCCGAGCGGGTCCACCTTGGCCTCGGCGGCGCGCCTGGAGTAGCGCTGGAAGAAATCGTCGATGCCCTCGTACTTCACACCCGGGACATAGGTGTTGTAGTTGAGGATGCCGTTGAGCGCGCTGCCGAGACTGTCCATGATCGGCGTGTACTGCAGGCCCACCATGCCGCCGCCGAAGATCTTCACCGTATCGCCGACGCCGATTTCTCTCACCGAGCGGACGATGGCTGTCGAGTCCGCGGGATACGACGCTACGAATGCCATCTCGGGTCGAGCGGCGCGGATGCCGCGCACCATTGCCGAAAAGTCGACGGTGCTCGGCGGGTAGTTTTGGTCGTATACCGTCTTCAGGCCCGCCTGTTTCGCAAGCTCGCGCGCGCCGTTGGCCAGATTCTGGGCGAATTCGTTGTCGGCGGCGAGGAAGGCGATGCTTCTGGCCCCGTGCGCCTGCCCGATCTTGAAGAATCCTTCGGACCAGCTCGAGGCATCGTTCCAAGGCGAGTTGTTGAACCACATGTCGTGCTGTACCCGGGCGTTCACCTGGAACGTGAAGTTGCCCATCAGCAGCAGCTTGCGCTGCTTGGCGAGCGGCAGGATCGGTGCGGTCGGTACGCTCCCGAACGGAGCGATCAGCAGGTCGACCTTGTCGACGTCGATCAGCTTTGCATAAATGCCGGGGGTCGTTGAGGGGCTGCCCTGGTCGTCGTAGACAACGAGCTCGACCTTGCGGCCAAGCAGGCCGCCTCTCGCATTGACGTCGTCGGCCCACATGCGCAGCGCTACGAGCCCCGCCTGGCCACCGCCGGAGATCGGACCGGTCTGGGCGATGCTGAAGCCGACGCGAATGGGCGGCTGCTGGGCGCGCGCAGCGCGCCCCGGAATGCCCGTTGCAAGCGCCAGCCCGGCAACAGCTTTTAATAGATCGCGTCTGGATCTCTTCATGATTTCCTCCTTCTCATTGCTTGCCGGCCCGCGGGGTGCACACGCGCGCGAGGCTCTCGGCGAGGTCGCGCGCCAGCAAAGGCTTCTTGAGCACTTCCTCGGCGCCGCCCGCGCGCGCCGCGCTCGCCACGGTGCCGCCGATGAATCCGCTCATCAGCACGACCGGGATGCGGTCGCGGATGCCGCGCACCTCGCGGATCAGCGCCAGGCCCGACATCCCGGGCATGCGCTCGTCCGTGATCACGGCGTCGAAGCGCTGCGGGTCGGCGCGGAACGCCGCGAGCGCCGCGACGCTCGAGGTGAAGCCGACCGGGGCATAGCCCAGCTCTTCCAGCGTGCGGGTGGCAATCTGCACCAGGGGCTCCTCGTCGTCCACCACCAGCACACGCTGGCCGTCGCCGCGCGGCAATTCCGGTTCTTCCTTCTGCGAAGAATCCAGGGCATCTCCCGAGCGCGGCAGAAACACGGTGAAGGTGCTGCCCGCGCCCGGCGCGCTCGCGACATCGATTGCCCCGCCGAGCGCGGCCACGATGCCGTGGACGAGCGAGAGACCGAGCCCGGTGCCGGTGCCGACCTCCTTGGTAGTGAAGAACGGATCGAAGATGCGGTCGAGGATCTCCGGCGAAATTCCAGTGCCGGTGTCGGCGACCTCGAGAATCAGGTAATCGCCCGCCGGCATGATCCCCACCGTTGGCGTGCGCGGGGCCTCGAGGCGCGCAGCGCTCAACGAAACCCGCAGCGTCCCGCCCGCCGGCATTGCGTGGGCCGCGTTGGTGGCGAGATTCATCAGCACCTGGTGCACTTGCGTCGCGTCGCCGAGCATCGCCGCACGCCCGGCGTGCAGCTTCGCGTGCAGCGTCATGTTCGGCGGCAGCTTCGCCGAAATGAGATCGAGCGCCTCGCGCACCACCTTCTCGACGTGGACCGGAACGCGCTCCCCGACCGCGCTGCGGCTGAAGGCGAGCACGCGGTCGACGAGCGCGCGGCCGCGCTCGCCCGCCACGACGATGCTGTCGAGGTCGCGCGCCAGGCGGCTGCCCTTTGGCGCGTCGCGCAGTGCGATCTCGCCGTAGCCGAGGATCGCGCCGAGGATGTTGTTGAAGTCGTGCGCAATGCCGCCGGCGAGCGTGCCCATCGCCTCCAGGCGCTGGGCGCGACGCAGCTCCTGCTCCATCTTGCGCATCTCGGTGACGTCGCTGATGACGCCGATGACCCGCTGCGCCACGCCGTCCGCGTCGCGAAACACCTTCCAGCGGCCGCGGATCGAGCGCGGCTCCTCGCCGCGCAGGATGCGGTACTCGAATTCGTGCTCCAGTCCCCGCCCGGCGAGCGCCGCGCGCCATTCTTCCGAGATCCGCGGCCAGTCTTCGGGGTGGTAACGCACGCGCGCCATGATGTCGCTGCGCGTACGGTACTGCGAGTCGTGCGGCACGTTCATCACCCTGAGGGCCTTGGCGGAAGCGAAGATCTGGTCGGTCTGCACGTTCCAGTCGAAATGCCCCTCCTCGGTCACGTCCAGAGCGAGGGCGTAGCGCTCTTCCGAGAGCCGCAGCGCCTCCTCAGCCAGCTTGCGCGCCGTGATGTCGGCGACCACGCCGATGCGCCGGCGCGGGCGGCCCTGGGCGTCGCGCGTCACCAGGCCGCGCGTGTGGATCCAGCGCGTCTCGCCCGGGCGGGGAACGATGCGGTACTGGAACTCGTAGGAATTCCGCGTCTGGTCTTTCCAGTCGGGCCTGAGCAGGTCGGCGAGGACGTGACGGTCATCCGGGTGGAGCGGTATCCGGCTCGTCCACTCGGCCCGGTCTTCGGTTCTCGCCTTTCGCGGATAACCATAGATCTCGGCCAGACGCGCGGAGACGAAGCTTTCGTCGGTCTCGAGGTCGGTATCGAAGTGGCCATCCGCGGAAGCCTCCATTGCGAGCGCATAGCGTTCCTCGGACAGCCGCAGCGCTTGCTCCGAGCGCCGCAACGCTTCCTCGGCGAGCTTGCGCGCCGTGATGTCGGCGACGACCCCGATCACGCGCAGTGCGACCCCGGTTTCGTCACGAAATATCTTCCAGCGGGTGCGCACCCAGCGGACCTCGTCGTCGCGCAGGATGCGGTATTCGAATTCGTGCTCGACGCCTTGCCCCGCGAGAGCCGCGCGCCACTCCGCCGAGACCCGCGGCCAATCTTCCGGGTGAAAGCGCGCATCAGCCAGACCTTCGCTGCGAGTTCGGTACTGCCTGTCCTCGGGTAAGCCGTAAACCCTGAAGGTCTGGGGGGACGCGAAAAACTCATCCGTCTGCACGTTCCAGTCCCAGGTGCCTTCCTCGGCCACTTCCAAGGCAACGGCGTAGCGCTGTTCCGAGAGCCGCAGTGCGTCCTCGGCGCGCCGGCGGGCATCGACGTCGCCGATCGATCCTGCCATGCGGTGCGGATTGCCGTTTGCATCGCGCAGGCAAAGGCCGTGGAGGCGGCGCCAACGGTAAACGCCGTCGGGCTGGCGCAGGCGAAACTCGCCTTCGTATGCCGGCGTCTTGCCCGCCAGGTGCGCCTGCATAGTCGCGGTGCGCCGCGGCACGTCCTCGGGATGCAGCGGCAGCGCTGCGAACCATTCGTCCAACGGCACCATTTCGGGCCCGGGCGGTATGCCCGCGAGCTCGCGCGCGCGTGCCGAGACGAACACGCGACGGGCTGCGAAGTCGCAGTCCCATACGCCGTCGTCCGACCCGGCCACAGCGAGCGCGTAGCGCTCCTCGCTTGCGCGCAGCGCCTCCTCGGCGCGCTTCCTCTCGCGCAGCGCCGACCCTGCCCGCCGGTACGAAGTCCTGCCCCAGCCCACCGCCGCGCCGGTGAGCCCCAGGGTAACGAAGCTAGCCAGGTCGAAGAATCCCACCAGCAGCGGATAGGACACCGAGAGCGGATAAGTGATGACGATGAGATGAGGCAGGGAGATCGCGGACAGGAACGCGGCCAGGACGCCGGGTCCGGCACCGCCGAACCAGGCCGCCGCAAGGACCCCGATGATGAAAAGTCCCATCGGGTGAAAGAGCGCACCCACTGGCGACACATGCAGCAGTACTGCTATGCCGACGCAGGCGGGCGCCAAGCCATAGCGCAGGGCAATAGCCGCCGCGAGCAGTTCCTTGCGCGTGGATGACTTGGGCAGCAGTTCTTGACTCCGACCCGGCGCCGAAGGAAGCAGGATACTCCCGCAGCCCGCGGATGAGTGTCGGGCCGGTCCCCGGTCGGGGAAGGCCCTGGTGCCCTACGCGGCCGCAAGCCTTGGCCGCGGATCAGCCTCCTTGATCGGCAGGTTCACGAGCGCCGCGCCCGCCGCGAGCGCCATGTCCGCGTACCACATCCACTGATAGTCACCGAAGGCGGTGAAGGCGATGCCGCCCAGGTATGCGCCGAGGAAGCCGCCGATCTGGTGTGAGAAGAGCGTGAGCCCGAAGAGCGTGGCGAGGTAGCGGATGCCGAAGAGCTTGCCCACGATGGCGGCCGTGGGCGGCACCGTCGAGAGCCACGTGAGGCCGAGGCCGGCCGCGAAAAGGTAGAAGGTGAGCGGCGTCTTCGGCGCCACCAGGTAGAGCGCGATCAGCACGGCGCGCGAACCGTACATCAACGCCAGGATGTGCTTGCTGCGGAAGCGCGAGACCGCCGCGCCGGCGAGCAGGCTGCCGGCGATGTTGCTGAGCCCGATGATGGCGAGCGACCAGCTCGCGACCGTTGCGGGAAGCCCGCACAGGTCCACTTCACCCGGCAAGTGCGTCACGAGGAACGCGATGTGGAAGCCGCAAGTGAAGAAGCCGGCGTGCAGCAGCAGGTAGCTGCGGTCGTTCATCGAGTCCCTGATTGCCCGCCAAGCGCCGCTTTCCCCTGCCGCGGGCTTCGGATGCGGCTTGTGGCCTTTGGTGAGGATGCCGATGAGCGGCAGCGCCGCCAGCGTAATCGCCGCCAGCGACCACATGGCGCCCATCCATCCGAGCGCCTGGATGAGCTTCTGCGATACGGGGGCGAACACGAACTGCCCGAAGGAGCCGCCGGCATTGATGACGCCCGCCGCCGTGCCGCGCCCCTCGGCCGGAAGGCGCTGCGCCGCGGCACCGATAAGCACCGAGAAGCTGCCCGCGCCGGAGCCGATGGCCGCGACCAGGCCCAACGCGAGCACGAGCCCGAGTCCTGAGGCCATGAAGGGCGTGAGCGCCATGCCGATGGCGAGGAGGACGATCCCGCCGATCAGCACCGGCGCCGGACCGTGGCGGTCCGCGATCGCGCCGGCGACGGGCTGCACGGCGCCCCACGCGAACTGGCCCACCGCGAGCGCGAAGCTGATCGTGACGATGCCGAGCCCCGTCGTCGTGTTCAGGGGCGAGATGAACAGGCCGAGCGATTGCCGCGCCCCCATGGTGACCATGAGGATCGCTGCGGCAGAAAGCGTGATGATCCACGCCCGCCGATCAAAGCTCACTTGGGCAGTATAAGAAGCGGCTTGCCTTTTTCGACGATATACGTCGCGAGCTCGCGCCCCCGGCCGGTGCCGACGATCCTCGCCGAGTGGATCGTTCCGGTCGGTATGAACAGGACTTCGCCGGCCTTGACGATCACCGGCGGCTTGCCCTCCAGCGTGTATTCCCACGTGCCTTCCAGGACATAGATGATCTCTTCGCCCGGATGCGAGTGCCGCGGGGCCGTCGTTCCCGGCTCGAGCTCGACGATGACCTGGATGACCTCGCGTCCGGCGACGCTCAGGTCGTGCCGCTGGAGATCGATGCGCCGGGATCCGACTGGCTGCGCCTGCGCCACGTGCAGCGCCAGGCCGGTTGTCGCCATCAGCGCCGCGATGGCAAAGATTCGATTGGTTCTCATGTGAAGCCTCCGTTGGATTCGCTATGCAACTCGAGCCCATTCCACGTGGCGCAGGTCTCGGATCAGTGAACGAACGGGTCGCTCTTGCTTCATTTGTCTCAATGCACGATCGAGGTCCTGGTGCTGCATCCGCTCGGCGTTCACCGAGTGCGAAGCGAGTGGCTATTCGCCGCGTGGGA
>Ga0208685_1000777_pt1:0-2500 | contig 10906 bp, 10 predicted proteins | sample EasRivMeERMLT890_FD_187533 | JGI IMG/M metagenome (GOLD analysis project Ga0208685, IMG submission 187533) | Soil microbial communities from meander-bound floodplain in the East River, Colorado, USA - East River MetaG ERMLT890 (SPAdes) (version 2) | ecosystem: Environmental > Terrestrial...
CATCATATGGGCGGGGATGAATCCTTTGCAGACGACTTGAATGAGAATTGGGTACTGTAAGCAGTAGAGTAGCCTTGTCGCTACGATCTGCTGAGGTTAAGCCCTTATTCTAAAGATTTGTTCAACTCTTTGTTGGTTGGACTTCTTTTTTTTTGTGCCGAAATTTTACTTGAGGGCCGGTCTTTGAGAAAAAGGTCATTTGTCTGTGGATTACCACCGCAGTCCTTTTTTCTGTGCCGAAATTTTGACTTCAGGGCTGGCCTTTGGGACTTGTGACCCTTCAATGTATGTAAACACGCTTGTGGAACATCAAGAAGTGTGTATCCACCTTTTAAATATGACCTTCTGAGGTCATTTGTGATACCAAAATTTTACTTGAGGGCTGGTCTTTGAGAACAAGGTGGCAGTCCTGTTTTTTTGTGCCGAAATTTTGACTTCAGGGCTGGCCTTTGCTTGAAAGGGTGGCCAGGTTATGTATTCACCCTTGAAATGGCTTGAAAAAGGTGGCCAATGTATGTATAATTATGTATTGTACCATGTAAATTGTCAATAAGACCTCCTTCTGATCACCCCACATGCTTGAAACATGGAATAGAACATCAAGAAGTGTGTATCCACCTTTTAAATTGTCTTGTTTTGCTGTCTTGGGTGGTCCCACTTCCTAATTAGGCAGGTGCCATATAGTGGACACACCTCGTCACGCCTCGCGTCGATCAGACACAACAAAGGCAAACAAAGCACCTTTCCTACTATAAGGAAGGGTTCCCAGCTTAGGGATACTTGTCCTTGCAATTGACCTTTACCTTTGCTAGTGCTTATGCATTTGTGAGGAGGTCATTTGTCTATGTGATTACGACCTTTGCCTTTGCCAAGGTCACTAGTCTTATTACACTAGTGAGGTTGTTAGTCTATGTGGGATACCAGATCATGACCTTCTGAGGTCATTTGTCTGTGTAATTACAACCTTTTGGAATACCAGCTCATGACCTTTTGAGGTCGTTTGTCTGTGCGGGATATCAGATTATGACCTTTTGAGGTCATTTGTCTGTGGATTACAACCTTTTTGAGGTCGTCTGTCCTTGTGGAATAACAGCTTATGACCTTCTGAGGTCGTTTGTCTGTGCGGGATATTGGATTATGACCTTTTTGAGGTCGTTTGTCCTTGTGGAATACCAGCTTATGACCTTCTGAGGTCGTTTGTCTGTGTGGAATACCAGCTTATGACCTTTTGAGGTCATTTGTCTGTGGATTACAACCTTGTGGAATACCAGCTTATGACCTTCTGAGGCCGTTTGTCTGTGCGGGTTACCAGCTCATGACCTTCTGAGGTCGTTTGTCTGTGCGGAATATCGGATTATGACCTTTTTGAGGTCATTTGTCCTTGTGGAATACCAGCTTATGACCTTCTGAGGTCGTTTGTCTGTGCGGAATACCAGCTTATGACCTTCTGAGGTCGTTTGTCTGTGCGGAATACCAGCTTATGACCTTTTGAGATTTCTTTTTTGTGCCGATAATCTTACTTGAGGGCTGGTCTTTGGTGAGTCCCTTTTCGATTTGAGAGTTTATGATGGATTGTATTCCCTTCCCCGACTTACACGACTATGGTGAGGGACAGAGAGGATAAATGAGGGGCACCTCATTTGCACATTGCCAGTGCTTGGATCGACTGATGCCTTTTTGCTTATCATATGTGAAGGGTCGTTTACTGATGCATGACCTTTGCAGGATTGAAATGGTGGGTGGCACTCATTTTGTTTCAAGGTGATGAGCAAAGAAAGAATTTGCAGTTTCCACTCTAGTGCCCTCCCATGTGGAGTACTCCCTCTTATACCAAATGCTTTATATTCCCAGATGACCCTGCCGAACCCTTGTGGGCAAATGGACATTTGTTGGGCCACCATTCTTATGGCGCGCTGAGCAGGAGGTGAGGGTCGGCACTATGTGAGGTGGTTGATTGACCTTCCTTTGGATGTCTGAGAAAGCATTTGTGGTGGTGGTTAATGAATTGAGCTGACCGATTTTTTTTTTGATTTTTAAACAGGGTCTGAGATCGGATTTTCCTTGTTTCAATAGAAGGGTCAGGCATCCACGGCCATAGGACTCTGAAAGCACCGCATCCCGTCTGATCTGCGCAGTTAACCAGGGTGCCGCCCAGCTAGTACCATGGTGGGGGACCACATGGGAATCCTGGGTGCTGTGGTTTTTTGCTCCATGTATTCACCTTTTAAATTGTACAGTATGTATTCAGCCTTTATGCCATTGGCTTTTTTTTGTGTCAAGGTTTTGCTTGAGGGCTGGTCTTTGGGACTTGACATTGAGATATGCTCCCAATAGGTCCCTTGAAAAGGTTGTAATGATCAAGAAATATGTATCCACCTTTCAAATTGTCTTAGATATGCATGTATCCACCTTTTAAATTGATCTCACTTCCTAATTAGGCAGGTGCCATATAGTGGACACACCCCGTCACGCCTCGCGTCGATCAGACACAACAAAGGCA
>Ga0208685_1000778_pt1 | contig 10899 bp, 13 predicted proteins | sample EasRivMeERMLT890_FD_187533 | JGI IMG/M metagenome (GOLD analysis project Ga0208685, IMG submission 187533) | Soil microbial communities from meander-bound floodplain in the East River, Colorado, USA - East River MetaG ERMLT890 (SPAdes) (version 2) | ecosystem: Environmental > Terrestrial > Soil...
TATGTGCGTGATGGGGTTCGTCCACCCGGAGAAGGTGCTCACCAAGGGCGGCGCGCGGCCCGGGGATGCGCTTTACCTGACGAAGGCGCTGGGAACGGGCATCGTCTCGACTGCGGCGCGGGGGGGTGCGGCCTCGGCGGATGACCTGGCGGTTGCAGTCGCGAGCATGACGAAGCTGAACCGTCACGCCTCACACATCGCCCGCGAAGTGGGCGTGAACGCGATGACGGACGTGACCGGGTACAGTTTGCTGGGCCATTCGCGGGAGGTGGCGACGGCCAGCGGCGTTTGTCTGCGGATCGATGCTGGCGCCGTGCCCGTACTGCCGGGCGCGCTGGAGTATGCGGGGCGGGGGATCGTGACGGGCGGTGCCGAGCGCAACCGACGGCACTTCGGGCCGGACGTGCGTATCGAAGGCAGCGATCCGGCGCTGGAGCACGTGCTGTGGGACCCGCAGACGTCGGGGGCGCTGTTGATGGCAGTTTCGCCGGACTTTACGGGGGAGTTGGAGCGGCGGTTTGGCGAGGCGGGGGAGGCGTTGTGGCGGATTGGGGAGGTGGTGGCGGGTAGTGGTGTGGAGGTGGACTAGGCTTTGTTGTTGAGGGGCCAGCCGTGCTCCGCTCATGGTTCGAGTTCCCTCAGCTTGAGTGGGAAGGAGTATGCCGGAGGCGACAGCACATAGCAAGAAGGTCGGACTTAAGTCCGACCTTCGGGTGTGCGGTACTGATTCAGGGTTAGCCGAGGTTGCCGCTCTTGCGGGCGATTTGGTCCAGGCGCGCGATGCGCTCTTCAGTGGAGGGGTGGGTGCTGAAGAGCTTCGCCATGTCGACCTTGCCCAGCGGGTTGACGATGAAGAGGTGGGATACCGAGGGGTTGACCTTCATCGGGCGGGCTATCGAGTAGTCCTGTAGCTTCTGGAGGGCGCTCGCAAGAGCCATCGGCGCGTGCGTGATGTGGGCGCCGGTTTCGTCCGCGCCGAACTCGCGCTGGCGGGATACGGCGGAGCGCACCATTGCGGCGGCCAGCGGGGCGAGGATGATCGTGGCGAGCATTGCCAGGATGCCGAGGATTCCGCCGCCACGATCGCGCCCGCCGCCGAAGATGAGGGACCACTGGAGCATCGTGGCGAGGAAGGTGATCGCCGTGGCGACGGTCGCGACGATGGTGCTGACGAGGATGTCCTTGTTCTTGATGTGACCCAGTTCGTGCCCGATGACAGCTGCCAGCTCGCGGTCGTCGAGGATCTGCATGATCCCGGTGGTCGCGGCAACTGCGGAGTGCTTCTCGTTGCGGCCCGTGGCGAAGGCGTTGGGCGCGTCGTTCTGGATGACGTAGACCTTCGGCTTCTGCATCCCCGCCATGTTGACGACGCTGTCCACGATCTCGTGCAGGCGGGGCTCTTCCTGCGGCGTCACCTCGCGGGAGCCTGTCATCTTCAGGGCGAGCTTGTCGGAGAACCAGTACGAGCCGACGTTCATCACCATGGCGATGATGAACGCGAAGATCGCACCGCCGGGGCCGGCGACGAAGTACCCGATCCCCATCAGGATGCCTGAGAGGAGGACCAGGAGGAAAACGGTCTTTACGTTACTGCTCACTTATCCTTTTCCTTGCGGGCGGAATGTATCGCCCTGCATATCTAGCTTAGTCGAATACTGGTAGGGTCACAATTCGTCGGCAGCGCCAGTCAGGATGAATCCTGACCCTCGGTCAATAACCGGCTGATCGAGCGAATCGCCGGGCCGATTCGTGGGCCGTACCAGCAGAGATCCTTGCCATCTACAAAGTGAATACGTACGTCACCCAGTCCAGCGATCACTTCCTTGGCGTGTTTGGGCTTAAAGGGATAAGGCTCATCCGGCAGCAATACGATGGTGGGGGCGCGTCTGTGCACCTCACCCAGCGTGACGGTCGGGTAGCGGTCTTCCGAATCGCCGTAGACGTTAAGTCCGCCGCAGATCCTGAGCATGTCGTGGATGTAGGTTTCAGGGCCGATCGTCATCCACGGCTTGCGCCAGATGGGGCAGAAGACGCTAGTGGCGAGTGGTGAGTAGTGAGCAGTGAGTTGGGTAGCGGTGCGGAGTTCGTTTTGTGCATCCGCGAGGTACGGCTCGGCGGTGGTAGCGGTGTGGGTGATCTCGGCGATGAGGCGCAGCTCACCGATGGCTTCGGCCACCGTGCGGGGGTACGTGACGAGCACGGTGAGTCCGGCATCAAGCAGGCGGTCTATGTCGGCCTGGGTGTTCTCCTCGACGTTGGCGATTACGAGGTCCGGGTTCAGGCCGAGGACCCGGGAGCAGTCAACGTCCTTGGTGCCGCCGACTTTCGGCACGTCGGCAACGGCGGCCGCGGGTTCTATGCAGAAGCGGGTGACGCCGACAACCCGGTCGCTGGCTCCGAAGGCGAACAGGGCTTCGGTGATGCTTGGAACGAGGGATACGATGCGCTCGGGCGGAGAAGCGATATCTACGGCCCGCCCCAGGGCGTCTATATATGTGGCCAAGGCTATCCCAGGGTTACTTCGGTCTCCAGCTTTTCATCACCGCGATAGTACTCCACGGTGACGACGTCTCCGGCTCGATGCTCCGAGAGAGCGCTGAAGAGGTCGCCGGTCGTCCTGATCTCTTCGCCCTCGAGAGCGACGATGACGTCGTTTTCCTCGAGTCCGGCATCCTCCGCGGGGCTGCCGGGGTTCACGGCCTGGATACCGACGCCATAGTCCACGGCGAGGTCAAATTGATTGGCCAGGGACTCGTTGATCTCCACGATCGAAACGCCGAGGAAGCCGCGGTCAATTTGCCCGGACTCGATAAGCTCCTCCACGATCGGGCGGGCGGTATCGATGGCGATGACAAGGCCGATCCCCTCGGCATTGCCGCGGATGACGGCAGTGGTTATGCCGATGACTTCACCGTTGGCGTCGACCAGTGGTCCGCCGGAGTTGCCGGGGTTGATGGCAGCGTCGGTCTGGATGGCGTCCGGGATGCTGACGTTGCCTTCCTGGATGAGCCGGTTGAGGGCGCTAATGACGCCCTTGGTGACCGTGGGTCCGCCGGGAAGGTTCAGGGCATTGCCCATGGCGACGACGTCCTGGCCTACGAGGAGGTCGTCGGAAGAGCCCAGCGGAACAGGCTGGAGGTCGTCGCCTTCGATATCAAGTACGGCGATGTCGGATGGGGGATCACGCCCGACGACAGTGGCATCGAATTGGCGCCCGTCGTCAAGGGTGACTGTGATGTCCTGGACGGCCTCGCCCGACTGATCAGAGATGACGTGGTTGTTTGTGACGATGTGGCCTTCCTCGTCGATGATGAAGCCGGTGCCGACGCCGGACTGGGGCACAGTCTGCCCGAAGGCATTGAAGCTCGTCGCTTCGCTGAGGATATGGACGACCGAGGGCCGAAGTTCCTCGACGAGTTCGACGGTGCTCGGTATTTGGTCCCGGATTTCGGTGTTATCCCCATCGGTGTTTTCCGCCGGAGTCGCTCCTGTGGCCTCGGGTGCGAGGGTCGCGTCGTTAGCGTCGCCGTCGTTGCAGGCGACGAAGCCGGCGAGGGCGAGGGTCGCGATGATCAGCGGCAAGGCCAGGTTGTTGAGTCTCACTTTTCTCCTTCCGCGTGCTCATCAGGCACGCATCCACCAACAGGATACGTTCGGGTGCATTAAGGAAGTATTAAAACGGGAGATAAGGCGTCGGGGCAGGAATTGGCGTTAGAATGAGGCCAACGAAGCAGGAATCTGCGACCCCATGAAGGACGTATCTACCACCGAAGCGGCGTACCGTGACCTGAGCGACGAGGAGCTGATGCAGCGCCTTGTCTACCAGGATGTCGGGGCCTTCAGGGCCCTGTACGCACGGTACGGAAACCTGGTTTATTCGGTCGCGCTCCGTGTGGTTCGCGATCCCCACGTGGCGGAGGATATGGCCCAAGAAATCTTCTTCCGCATTTGGCGGAAACCGGACAGTTACGCGGCTACACGCGGGAAGTTCCCGACGTGGCTGACTTCAGTCACACGGAACCGCGCCGTTGACGAGATTCGCTCGCGAAACCGCCGCTTCCGCCATGAGACTGCATCGCCGGAGGAACAGGAACGGGAGTTTGCCGGTCCGGACAACATCGATCCCGCGATGCGGGCGGAGGTTTCGGACCAACGGCGCCTGATCATGCTGGCGCTTGAAACATTACCGATGGAACAGCGACAAACGATCGAACTGGCGTACTTCGGCGGCCTGACACAGCAGGAGATAGCCGAGCGCCTGAACCAGCCGCTGGGAACAGTGAAGACAAGAATCAGATTGGGGATGCAGAAATTGAGGGTGGCGCTAACGCCGAAGCTAAAGTGGGAGAGCAGCACGTGATCGAGAACGAACACGTCATCGAGCTGCTGGATGCCTACGCGCTCGGCGCCTTAGAAGAAGCCGAGACGAACTCCGTCGAGGCGCATGTCGCCGATTGCGTCGAGTGCTGGAATGAGATGACCACTGCCCAGGAGGCGGCTGGACTGCTGTCCCTGAGCGTGGCCATTCACGAGGCCCCGGCCAGGCTGGGCGAACGCATCATTTCCACGGCGCAGCGGGAGACATCGCCTGTTCCCATCGAGCGAAGGCGCGGATTCTGGGGCCGATTCAGCCGACCAATAGGCATTGGGGCGATGGGCGTGGCGTCGGTCGCGGTTATAGCAGTTGGCCTCACGATGCAACAACAGGTCGATGACCTGGAGGCTGAGAACGCGGCTCTAAACGCCGAGCTGCGGGCCGAGACGTTCGCCCTGGAACAGGAGCTGGCTGACACGGAGGCGAGGGTGGCCGAGCAGGAAATCCTGTTTGCAGTGTCGAGCGATGAGAACGCCCAGGAGTTCGCGGTGGCACCGCGCTCCGGAAGCGTGGAAGGGTCAGCTTCCTACGCCTACAGCCCCGACGCGAGGCAGGGAGTGGTGGAGTGCATCGGGTTGGAGCCGCTTCCGCCGGGGATGCTGTACCAGCTCTGGGTCGAAAGCGACGAAGGGACGCACCCGATGGCCACGTTCCAGCCCGTAGACGGTGAGTGCCTGGTAACGATGAGTTTGGGCTACTTGGAGTCAGCGCCGACGGCTATTGGCATTACAACCGAGATGATCCCCGGAGGGCTGGATGAGCCCTCAACTCCCTGGTTGCTCTACTCCGAGATACCTCAGGACTAGTGGCTCTTTGACCCCGGCTGCGTTCGTTGATACAGTGTCTCACTGAGACCTCGTATCATGTCTGATCTGGAACGAATTAGCCTGCAACTGGAGGCGCGCGCCTACCGCGTGACACCGTCTCGCCGAGCCGTCATCGCAGCGATCCTCGCCCAGAACGGGCACTTCACCGCTGACGATCTCGCGACGCGCTGCCGTGGCGCCGGCAGGGCCACCGTATTCCGCACGCTGAGGCTACTTACCGAGCTGGGCGTCGTTTGCCGGGTGCTGCTGGAGGACGGGAGCATGCGCTATCTCGTCTCCGAGCGGGGCCATCACCACCACCTGGTGTGCACGGGGTGCGGAAAGGTGCAGGACCTGGACGCCTGCGCGATCACGGACTTTGTGCGCGACCTCTCCTCGACGACGGGATACGAGGTGGAGGGCCACTGGCTCGAACTGTACGGGCGGTGCGCCGAGTGCAAGGCGAGGGTGGAAGTGGCGGTGGGGGCGTAAGCGTGTTTTTTTGTAGGGTAGTGAGACTGAGTATCACTGCTTCAGTGCTGGCGACTCTGTTGGCCGCAATTGCTTGCGACGACGGACAAGCCGACTCGGACAAGGTCCAGGTCGTCACGACGCTACCCCTATTTGCCGACGTGATCGAAAACGTGGGCGGCGATCGCGTCGACGTGGCGGCGCTGCTGCCATCGGGTGCTGACCCACACACGTGGGAGCCGTCGCCGCAGGACGCGAAGAAGGTGGCCGATGCAGACATCGTGTTCGTGAACGGGCTTGCCCTGGAACCGACGGCCCTCAGCATCGTCGAGGCCAACATCGGTGAAGATGTGGCCGTGGTCGCGTTTGCGGAGAACGTAGAGCCGGTATTTCAGCACGCCGGGAACGATCACTTGGTCGATCCTCATCTCTGGATGGACCCCGATAACGCCAAAGCGTATGCGGGGGTGATCCGCGATCGACTGATGGAAGTCGATTCGGAAGGGGCAGACTCCTACGCTGCCAACCTTGAGGTTTATGCAGCCGAGATCGACGCCGAGGGTGAGTATTTGGAGGCTGCCGCCGACCGAGTGCCGGACGAGCGCCGCAAGCTAATCACCACGCACGATGCATTTGGGTACCTCGCTGGACATATGGGGTTCGAGATCGAGGCGTTCGTCGCGGCTGGGCCGGGCTCTGAAGCGAGCCCGGATGATATCGCGGCCATCGTCTCGGCCGTGGAGGAGCAGGACATCCCGGCCGTTTTCACAGAGCCCCAGGTCGATTCCGAGAGCGAGACTCTGGCGCAGATCGCTCAGGACACGGGCGCCAGGGTCTGCACGCTGTACAGCGACGCACTGGACGACGAAGTGACTTCTTACATCGAGATGATGCGGTTCAACGCCGATGAAATCGCGCGTTGCCTCGGGGGTGGTGATGGCGGCTGAGGCGCCGACAACTACGGACTGGGCGCTCGACGTGCGTGAAATCGTGGCAGGATATGGCGCGCACACGGCGCTGGACGGGGTAACGTTTACGATCGAGCCGGGGTGCCTGGCTGGTTTGGTGGGCCCGAACGGTTCTGGGAAATCGACGCTGATGAAGGTCGTGCTGGGGCTGATGAATCCGTGGAGCGGAGATGTGAGCGTTTTCGGCGGGTCACAGGTGCGCGGTGTGGTCGGATACACACCGCAGGTGGAGTTGGTGGACTGGGCGTTCCCGGTGACAGTGGCGGACGTGGCGTTGATGGGACGGTACGGGGCCGTGGGGCTGGTGCGACGACCCGGAAGGCGGGACCGCGAAATGGCGATGGCGGCGCTGGAACGGGTGCGGATGGCGGACCTTTCAAAGCGGCTGATCGGCGAGCTTTCGGGCGGGCAGCAGCGGCGGGTGCTAATCGCTCGTGCGCTGGCTCAGAACGCCGATTTGATCTTGCTGGACGAGCCCTTCGCGGGTCTGGACGCAACTTCGCAGCACGACCTCATCGCGCTGTTCAAGCAGTTGAGCGAGGAGGGGAAGACGCTCTTCGTGGCGACCCACGACCTTTCGTGCGTCTCGGAGGATTTCGACCACGCGGTGCTGCTGAACCGGAAGGTCGTTGCCTTCGGCCGCCCGGCGGACGTGTTCACGGAAACCAATCTCAACGAGGCGTTCCAGCGTCACCTCATGGTGCTGCCGGGCGGGGCGCGGACGTTCGTGGGTTCGTAATGGAAGCGGTCGCCGACTTCTTTAGCGAGCCGTGGTCGTTCGAGTTCATGCAACGTGCGCTGATCGCTTCGGTGATCGTGAGCGTGGTAGCTGGCGTGATCGGAACTTTCGTGATCCTGAAGGGGATGGCGTTCGTGGGTGACGCGTTGCCCCACGCCAGCTTTGGCGGGGTGGCGATCGCGTTCGCCCTTGGCGGGAGCCTCTATGTAGGTGGCGCGGTGGCGGCGCTGGTGACGGCGCTGCTGATCGGGGTGATCGGACGGCGTGGTGTGATCCGATACGACACGGCGATTGGAATCCTGTTCGTCGGGGCATTCGCCACGGGGATCCTGGTGATGAGCACACAGGACAACTACACGGCGGACTTGTTCGCGTTCGTGTTCGGCAATGTGTTGGGTGTTAGCTGGGACGATGTTTGGCTGACGGCGGGAGTTGGGGCGATCGTATTGTTGCTGGTTGTCCTGTTCTACAAGGAGTTGCTATTCACGGCGTACGATCCGGCGATGGCGGCGGCGAGTGGGCTGCCGGTGGACGCTGTTCAGTTCGGGCTATTGGCCTTGCTGGCGATGACGACGGTGATCGCCATGCAGACGGTGGGGGTGGTCCTCGTCGTGGCGCTGCTGATTACACCAGCGGCGACGGCGCAGTTATTGACACGCAGCCTCTCGGTGATGATGGTAGTCGCGGCGGGAATTGGGGCGCTATCGTCGCTAGTCGGTCTCTATGTTGCGTGGCATGCTGACGTGTCGGCGAGCGCGTCGATTGTGCTGGCGGCGACGGCGATCTTCGCGTTGGCGTTCGTGCTGGCGCCTCAGCGGGGGGCGCTGTGGCAGTCCTCGCTTATGCGTCGCTAGGGCGCTGGCCAGCGGTCCGATTCGCGGTGGATGTTAGGCGTGCCGAGGCCCCTCCAGATGGCCCAGTGCACGCGCTCCAGGAAGAATTCGAAGGCGACGTCGTTTGTACTCGTCATGTTGATGCGCCTGGCGGCGATGGCGGCTTGCATTCGGGTGGCCGGATCGTCGGAAGGCAGAGCGCGGCCTATGATCATGAACTCCTCGTCGCTGTCGCCGAGGACTGCATGGATGGAGCAGCGCGGATCGCGCAAGAGGTTGCCGTATTTCACGGTGTGTTTGGCAATCAGCCCAAGCAGGCGCCCGCCTTCGAGGAGGGGAGTGAATGGGTGGATTCGCGGGGAGCCATCCCGCGCGACGGTTGCGATGTAGGCGACGCCCACGCCCAGGAGCCGCTCGCCGTGTTCGGCGAGACGGGGTGAGGCGTGTGCGAATTCCGACCAGGTGACCATATGCGCGATTCGTTGGACGGTGGGGGAGCGGACGTTGCATCCTCCCCCCACCAGATTCTGACTGCGGTCAGAATGACAGATCGAGTTAGGCGGGTGCCGCCGCTTCTTCCGGCGGTGCGGTGGCGCGCGCCGGGTCGTACTCGATGACCTGGCAGTAGTTGCCGTCGGGGTCAGTGAAGGTGGAGATGATGCCGCCCCACCACTCGACGCCCTGCTCGCGAACAAAGGGGACACCGAGGGCCTTGAGGCGCGCTTCCTCGGCGGCAACGTCGTCGACGAAGAAGTCGAGGATGACCCGCTGGGGCTCTTTGGTCATGCCGTGAGTCTCAGAGTGGCCATCGACGTGGAGGACGAGGCCGTCGATGACCTTGAGGGCGCCCTCGCCTTGTTCCGGGAACGGCTCCAGGCCGACCGTGTCGCGATAGAACGCCGTCATGCGCTCCGGGTTCTCGCTCGTGATGTTGATGATGAAGCTTGTTGTTTTCATAGCTTCCTCCTTTCTCTTGAGCACACCTTACGTGCGTGGTTTGACAGCATGGTGTCAGTAGGGAATTTGGCGTCTCACAACGGATTGACATCGGATAAACGGATGGATTCCGGCTCTCGCCGGAATGACGTGGTGCCGGGTCAGTCGGCGGCGAGGCGGTTGTCGAGGTATATGCGAGCGAGTTCGACGGCCTCCTGGGAAACGCGGCCGACGACGTCGGGCGGGGAGATCACGCGGGCGGCTGTGCCCCATCCGAGGACCCAGGGGAGGAAACGACGGACGTCGCGGACGAGGAAGACAAAGACGGAGCCGTCTTCGACCGGTTCCTCGCGATCGAACCCGAAGCCAGTGGTCTCGCGGGCCCACGGGACTGTGTCTGCGTCCACCCAGACGCGTACCTCGCGATAGTCGTCGTGGGGGTCATTTTCGTACCAGTCGGACTGGGGGAGCCTGTCGAAGCTTTCGTCGAGCAAGCGGGCATCGAGGATGCGGCCGGCGCGGAAGTCGCGCATGCCCTCCCTCAGGCGGCAAAAGGCGACGAGGTGCCAGTCTCCGCCGTAGAACGTCAGGCCGTGGGGCTCGACCTTGCGCTCGGTTACTTCTCCGGATTCGTACGCCCTGTAGCGGAGATCGAGGACCCGCGATTCCATTACCCCCTGCTGGAGGAGAGAGAGATGGGGGGACGGTTCGCGATGCGTCCACGTGGATACGCGGATGCGCTCACGCAGAGTCCCGACTTCGGCTCGTGTCTCGGGCTGGAGGACGGCCTCAACTTTGGCGACGGCGGAGACAGTCGCATCGCGCTGTTCGCTCGTGCCCAGACCTGACACCAGGTCGGCGCCGAGGAGGAGTTGGACGGCCTCGTCGGTGGTGAATGCGATGGGCGGCAAATGGTAACCAGGGACGAGTCGGTACCCCTCGCCCGGCATGGCGGCGACGGGTACGCCGGCCTGGCAGAGGGCGTCAATGTCCCGATAGACGGTGCGAACGGAGCACTCCATTTCTCCTGCGAGGTCAGCCGCGCGTACGGGGAGTTCCTCGCGGAGACGCATGAGGATGAGGAGGCGGCGGTCCATCTGGCGCATGGCGGGTACGATTGTAAGTTAGAAGCTCGAAGTTAGAGGTTAGAAGTGGCGCGTGGGCTGTAGAATGGGGCCGATGTTTACGGATATACAGGACTACCTGCGGTTCTACCGCGGACTGAATAAGCGGACGATGCGCGACATTGCAGCCTTACCTCCGGAGGCGGAGGCTTACGTGCCGCCTGCGGTGATGGCGGAGCGGGCGGGGGAGGAGGGCGCGGTGTGGTCGATTGGGGACCTGGTGCGGCACATTGCCGGGGCGCGGCTGTACTTCGCGAAGGCATACCGGGACGAGGGCTGGATCTTCGACGAGGTGCGGCGCGTCGAATCGCAGGCGGACTGGCTGCCGGTGCTGGAGGAGAGCTTCGAGGAATTCCGCTCGAGGCTGGAGGAGACGCCGCCGGAGTGGATATCGAGGCGGATCGACCTGATCGACACGGAGGGGACGATCTCGGCGTGGCGGATCCTGATGATGTGCATCGAGCACGAGGTGCATCACCGCTCTCAGATCGACACGTACGCGGGTCTGAACGGCTGGGACCCGCCGCAGATTTACGACCGGTCAGCGGAGCAGGTGGGGGCCGAACGTGAGAGGCAGCGGGAGAAGTACCAGGGGTAGGCTTTCCTCTCGGGCCCATCGTCCCCGATTTGACCAAATTACAGCGCGA
>Ga0208685_1000780_pt1 | contig 10889 bp, 3 predicted proteins | sample EasRivMeERMLT890_FD_187533 | JGI IMG/M metagenome (GOLD analysis project Ga0208685, IMG submission 187533) | Soil microbial communities from meander-bound floodplain in the East River, Colorado, USA - East River MetaG ERMLT890 (SPAdes) (version 2) | ecosystem: Environmental > Terrestrial > Soil >...
CAAAATAAATTAAAAATTAAATTAGCAACTATAATGAATCAAATTTATTTAACAAAGGAAAAAAAAATTTTAAATAAAAGTCAATTACATATTATCAGACAATTATTAAAAATTATAACAAATAGAAAATGTAAAAATCTATTAGATTTAGATGAAAAAGCTCAATTAGCTGAAATTATAAATATTATTAATCAAAAAAAAGTTAAAAAGTTAATACAAAGTGATTTAATACAAAACGAAACAAAAAATTTAATTCTACAATCAAATAAACAAATGTATAAAAGAATTAAGAAGTATAATGATAACGATAAAAGTGAAACTGAAAATATAATGCAGCATAATGATAACGATAAAAGTGAAACTGAAAATATAATGCAGCATGATGATAACGATGAAAGTGAAACTGAAAATAAATATTTATATAAAAAATTTGTATTCTTTTATTTAAAAAAACTTAAGATAGTAAAAATGTTAGATGATTTTATTAAATATAAAGATTATGATTTAGCTTTAAAAGATCGTGAATTAGTATATTTAGATTTGAAAACCTCGACAAAACGTTTTATAAAACATTTATATTTTTTTTGATTTCCTTCTTTAGAGATAAATAATTTATTAGCTTTAAATTTGGAAGATTTAAATACTTGAAAAATATATGTTTTTTTAAATATACCTGAGCCTATCGACGATTTTAAAAATACATATTATAAATTTTATAAACGAGAACATATAGTTAAAATTATAATTGCTGAACCATGATTTTTTTTAAAATATTTAAATCGTTATAGTCGACATTTAATAATATATAGTAAACGTTTATTATGTTATTATAATGTCGTAGTGGATTCTCTTCAAACTTATAAATATGAGGTAATTGAACTTAATTTAAATCAAAGCCCTTATAAAAATACATTATTGAGTAAGAATTTATTTTGAATTTTTTTAGATATTAAAGCATGTTTAATGCATGGCTATTATAATAAATCAATTTTGTCATCACTTTCACAATTACACGAAATTTCGTCTGATCCTCAAAATATAAAAAAAGAGATATTAGATCAATTACTTTTTAATAAATCACATATTAATTTTATATTATTATCTGAAAGGATACCTTTTAATTATTTTTGAATTTAAGATTTAAGTTTAAGATTTAAGAAAGATTATTAAGTTATAGAGGGTAGTTCAATGGTAGAACAGTTGACTGAAAATCAACAGACGAGGGTTCGATTCTCTCCCTTCTCATTTAAGTCTTAAGGAATCGTCTAATAGGTAGGACGTCAGTCTTTGAAATTGAAAATAAAGGTTCGAATCCTTTTTCCTGTATAAAATTTAGGTGGTAATAGTTTAAATGGTAGAATATTATATTGTGACTATAAAGATGTGGGTTCAATTCCCATTTATCACCAGTATATATAAATAATTTTAATAAAAAAATAAAAGAAATAAAAGAAAGTAATGTTTAAAATGGATGACTAGGTATTTATAAAAAAAAGGCATTAAAACATTAATGATAAGTTAATTTTAGTAAATAATTTATAATGAAAATTAGATACCTTTTTAAGAAAACTTTAAATAAACAAATAAATAAATTTATTTATTTATAAAACGTAATGAATTGAAACATCTTAGTAATTACAGATAATAAAAATATTGTTAGTACTGGTGAGGGAATGCAAATATCTTAAATAGATATAATTATCTTAATTTAAAAATTTATATGAAAAATATTACCATAGAGGGTATAAGTCCCTTAAAGAAAAATTAAGAATTATATAATATAAGTAAAATATTAAATGTTTATTAATATTTGAAGTTACTATAATTTATTAGTAAGATAAATATTATAAATAACCGATAGTGTAATAGTAATGAAAGTGAAAGTTGAAATATAATACTGAAATTTTAAACATACAAGCGGTTAAAGCTTTATGAAGTTATAATGTACCTTTTGCACAAGGGTCCAACAAGTTAAATTATATAGCAAGCTTAGCATATTTTGTAAGGCATAAAGAAATTAAGCTTAAAATTAGCATTAGAGTTATATAATTTAAACCCGAAACCAAAGGATTTAATTGTGAGCAGGCTATTAAGGGCCGAACTTATATTTGTTGCATAAAATTAAGATGACTTACAATTGGGAGTGAAAAGCTATTCGATTTTGGTTATAGCTGGTTTTCTGCGAAAGCTATTTACGTAGTGTGTTATTTGTATTTAATAATTTTGGTAAAGTAATTATTAGATTAGGGGGGGTTTTTTAATTTCTTTGAAGCTAATAAAACTGTAATAAAATTTATTATTAACATGGCAAGCAGACATAGGACTAGAAGGCCTTATGTCGAAAGGGAAACAGCCCAGATCATAAGCTAAGGTCCATAAATTAATATTAAGTGAAAAGGTTTTTTTATTTGTACAGAGGAAAGTTGACTTAGAGGCAGCCATCTTTTAAAGAAAGCGTAAAAGCTTACCTATGTTTAAAGAAAAACCGAAAATTTTAAGGACTCTAAATATTATACCGAAGCTATGAATTAAATAATAGTAGCAGAATGTTTTGTATATTTTAGAAGATAAATTGAAAAATTTGTTGGAAAGATCAAAAGTAAAAATGTTGGAATGAGTAGCATTTATTAATGTTAAAATCATTAACGCTGTAAAACTAAGGGTTTCATTATTTGAGAATGTATAATAATGATTTAGTCGGTCTCTAAGATTAAGGTTAAAACCGAATAAATTGATGAGTATACTATTTAATATTATAGAATTTTAGATTGTATAGAGACAAAAATAAAATTTATTGATTTTTTATAATTTTTAAATTTTAAAAATTTTATTTTTCGAGAAAAATCTTAAACTAATATAAAAACCGTACTTATAACCGACTCAGGTAGTTAAGTAGAGTATACAAAAGCGTATAAAGTAATAAAATCTAAGGAACTCGGCAAAATGATCCTGTAACTTCGGGAGAAAGGATACTTTTTTTTAATATAGTATAATTAAGATTTAATTTTACGTCGTGATTAAAGAAAAGTGGCACAGAATCGGAAGTGGCGACTGTTTATTAAAAACACAAGACAATGCTAAATAGTAATATGATGTAAATTGTCTGACTCCTGCCCGGTGCTTGGAAGTAAAAAGTGAAAAATAATTTATTTTTTGTAATAATCTCAAGTAAACGGCGGCAGTAACCTTGACTGTCTTAAGGTAGCGAAATCCCTAGTTAATTAATTGTTGACACGCATGAAAGGAGTAACGACTGCTTCACTGTCTCAGGTTTTATTTTAGTGAAATTGTAATATCCGTGAAGATACGGATTATCTATAGTGGGACGGAAAGACCCTATGCAGCTTTACTATAATTTTACATTGATTTGAGATATTTAATTATGTAGTATAGATTATATAGCTTATGAATTATTAGCGCTAGCCAATAAATGAGGCAACCTTGAAATAATAATCTCTTTGAATGTTTCAAACTAATTTTCTTAAAAAGACAATGTATGATGGTTAGTTTCACTGGGGCGGTGGCCTCCTAAAAAGTAACGGAGGCGAACAAAGATTAATTATAAGCTTAATAGTTTAAATTAGTTTGACTGTTTAAAAGACATTTTTTTCAGGGACGAAAGTCGGTTATAGTGATCCAATAGCGCTAGTTAATAAAGGCTATTGCATAACGGATAAAAGTTACGCTAGGGATAACAGGCTAATGGTTCCTAAGAGTCCTTATTGCCGGAATCGTTTGGCACCTCGATGTCGGCTCATCTTATCCTGGTTATGTAGGTAGAACCAAGGGTACGTCTGTTCGACGTTTAAAAAGGTACGTGAGCTGGGTTTAGAACGTCGTGAGACAGTTTGGTCCCTATCTACTATGGACGTAGAAAATTGAAAGAGCGGTAAGCTAGTATGAGAAGAATGCTTGGGTGATAGAGTACTTTTTTACTTATTATTTTTTTTAAAATATTATATATTTTGGAGTAGAAGTGCCGTGAATCAATTGTTTTTTGGTTGTTTGAAAATAAGCATGCCAAGATGCTACATTCATATTATTTTAACTACTGAAAAAATTTAAGTAGGAAAAAATACTTAAGATAAATTTTCATACGATTATATTTTATAAATATATTGATAGTTTTTAAGTGTAATTATAGTAATATATAACTAGCTATAATTTACTAAGTTCGATTAAATTTATTATTTTATTTTTTTAATTGTATTATTATATAGTGGAATATATATTTTTTATAATTTATAAATAAATACAGGGGAGGTGGTTTGGTAACCAGTAGTATTCATGGTTCTATGTAAGGTGGGTTCGAATCCCCCCCTCCCCATATTTTATGGAAGTAGTTTAATTGGTTAGAATATTTACCTTGGGAGTAAAAGGCTGAGGGTTCAAGTCCCTCCTTCCTGATTATGATTTATAGCGCTTTAGTAGCTTAATAGGTAGAGCAATTGTCTTCTAAACAATAGGTTATAGGTTCAAATCCTATCTAAAGCATTTAGTCTTTATAGCGATATAGAAATACCGTTCGTCTAGTAGGTTAGGACATTGTCCTTTCACGACAAAAACATGGGTTCAAATCCCATACGGTTCATAATAACAATTGATCTGGTAGCTTAATAGGTAGAGTATCCCGCTCATAACGGGCATTATGTGAGTTCAATTCTCACCCAGATCATACTCTTAGTTTAATAGGCTAAAACATTTATTTCCTAAATAAAAGATAAAGGTTCAATTCCTTTAGAGTACATAAATACAGGGGAGGTGGTTTGGTAACCAGTAGTATTCATGGTTCTATGTAAGGTGGGTTCGAATCCCCCCCTCCCCATTATTTTATTAAATAGCACTATGTGGCGGAATGGTAGACGCGGTGGACTTAAAATCCTCTATTATATTTTTAATGTGAGGGTTCAAGTCCCTCCATAGGTAAATATAGAAATTGCACTTATATATATTTTAAGTAAAACTAAGAATATAAGTTTTAGCTGAGTAGCATAATGGTATTGCAGTTGTCTGCAAAATAAAAGGTATGGGTTCGATTCCCATCTCAGCTTTTTTTAATTTTAAATAATGGAATGTAGTTTAACTCGTAAAATACTTGTTTTGCATATAAGAGTTGAGGGTTCAAGTCCCTCCATTTCCATCTGGTTAGCATAGTGGTAGTGCAGTGGGCTTTTAACCCAATGACGAGGGTTCGATTCCCTCACCAGGCAATATATAATAAAATTATAATAATAAAGAGGTATAGTTTAATATGGTAAAACAATGATCTTCAAAATCATATTTATAGGTTCAAGTCCTATTACCTCTGTGAGTATTTTACGTACTCATAGCTCAGTAGGTAGAGCGTTTGTTTGATAAGCAAAAGGTCGTTGGTTCAAATCCAACTGAGTGCAGCTTCATTAGCTTAATAGGTAGAGTATAGGTTTTGTAAGCCTCGAGATGTGGGTTCAAATCCCACATGAAGCATTATTATAAAGATTATAAAGCATGTGTCGGTGGCAGAAAGGTTATGCGTTAGATTGTAAATCTATGGGATTCCCGATGTAGGTTCAAGTCCTACCCGACACATGTCAAGATGCTAGAGGACTTATATGTTTTTTATAGATGCTATTAGTTTAATAATTAATAAAAATTTATAGAGGATTATATTGTGTTTATATTGTGTAGTGTGTAAAGCATATTAAAAAAAAAGATGTATTTTGCAAAAGTTTTAAAAAATATAGGTATAGTTGAAAGTGTTAGTGATGGAATAATTAATATAGTAGGTTTACAAGAGGCAAGCAATGGGGAAATCGTTGAGATTTTATTTGCCCATTTAATAGATGATCAATTACGAACTCAAAAAGCTTTAATTTTAAATTTAGGACATAAATGAGTAAGTGCTGTATGCTTAGCTTCAGATGCTTTAGTTAAGCCAGGCCAATTTATTTTATTAACAAATCAATTAATGAGTATACCTGTAGGAGACTCTTTATTAGGTCGTGTTATTAATCCTATTGGTGAAACTTTAGATCATAATAAGATACTAAGTTCTGAAAAAAATAATAATATCGAAAATAGAGCTCCTTCTATTATCGAAAGATCTTCCGTTAATGTATCTTTAGAAACAGGCATTAAAGTTGTTGATAGTTTAGTACCAATAGGTCATGGGCAAAGAGAATTAATTATAGGAGATTCGAAAACAGGAAAAACTTCTATTGCTATAGATACTATATTAAATCAAGATGGTAAAGATACAATTTGTATTTATGTTGCAATAGGACAAAAACGTTCATCAGTCGCTCGTATTCATAAATTATTAGAAGATAAAAATTCTATGTATTATTCAATTATTGTTGCTGCAACAGCTTCAGATTCAGCATCCTTACAATATATTGCACCTTATTCTGGATGTGCAATAGCAGAATATTTTATGTCAAAAGGTTTACGCGTATTAATTATTTATGATGATTTAAGTAAACATGCGGTATCATATAGACAATTATCTTTATTATTAAGAAGACCTCCGGGACGTGAAGGATTTCCGGGTGATGTATTTTATTTACATTCACGTTTATTAGAGCGTGCTGCAAATTTAGCAGATAATAATGGATCAATAACAGCTTTACCAATAATTGAAACTATTCAAGGAGATGTTTCAGCATATATACCTACAAATGTAATTTCGATTACTGATGGGCAAATTTTTTTAGAATCAGATTTATTTACTCGAGGAATTAGACCGGCTGTAAGTCCTGGATTATCCGTTAGTAGAGTAGGATCTGCAGCCCAAAATAAAGTTTTAAAAAAAATGGCAGGTAGTTTAAAATTAGAATTAGCACAATTTCGAGAAGTTGAAGATTTTACAAAATTAGGATTTGTGTTAGATGATGTAACAAAACGCTTAGTTGATAGGGGTGAAAAATTAACAAAATTATTAGTACAAAATCGTAATGAGCCTATTGATATTTCTGAGCAAACAATCTTTTTATATGCAGCCTTAAATGGATTTTTAGACGATATACCATTAACTTTAGTTAATATATATGAAAAAGAATTATATAAATTTTTAAAAACAACAATCTTTTATGAGCCTTTAAAAATTATATTACGAGAAGAATTAGATGAATCCATAATTGAGTATATATTAGAAAATTTTAAAGTTAATTTTTTATTAAATAGAGATATCTTTTTTACTTTAATTTAATGACTTTAGGTAAGCTGCAAATAAGATATTTAAGTATTCTTTTTCTTATTAGTTTTTTTTTAGGCTATTATAAGTTAGGTATTATATTTTGATTAATTAGAGTTAGTTATTCGCTTGAGCAACGTAATATTTTTCAATCTTTATCTCATCCTTGTGGTTCTAATCTTAATTCAGATGATATGTATAGGCAAGATCATGATGTAGATTCAAGTTACTATGTTAATTTATTATTTGAAGAAATATATTTAATATATAAATGTAGATTTTTATTTGAGTATTATGGAGGAACTTCGACTTTAACTATTGAAGATTATTATATTTTAGGTAATGTTTATGATAATATTTATGATAATAGTGATATTTGAAGGAATATGGATGATGTTAATTTGAATAATTTTACAGAAAATTATTCTTGACGTTATAAAAAAAAATTTTATTTATTAAATATATTTAATAATTTAACTTTAATAAAATATAATGTCTTAAATAATAGTAATTATATTAAATGTATTACTTTGAAAAAAAAAAAAAAATTACTGAGTAATTTTTAATTAAAATTTAATATATAAAAATATAAGACTATTTATAGGTAATTTTATTTTGTTTATTAGTTTAAAAGCATTAATAGTACTATAGTTATTTTTAACTAACTATAAATAATTAAATAATTGTATATTATAATAGTAACAGTTAAGTTTTTTTATGGTAACAATTTTTGTTAAAAATAATTAGGTTATATGGTAGCCTAGAGTCGTAAATTATACTGATTCAAAGCTGATAAAAGTGTAGGTTACTGATAAGAAATTTCTATTTTTTAATTTATATTATTTAAGTATTCGGTAAATTATTTACCATATTTAATAAGTAGCATATTGTATTAGTTAGTTAAATAGTCAGGATAAGAAATGTAATAGTGTAGATAATTATTTTATCAGGCAATAGAAAAATAAAAAAAATATTATGAAATCTATTTTTTTTTTATCTTTAACAACAGCTAGTAAATTTATAAGAGCAGGTTTAGCTACAATTGGATGTGCTGGAGCCGGAGCGTGTATTGGAATTGTATTTTCATCTTTAGTCTTAGGAGTTAGTCGAAATCCAGTTCAAGAAGGTAAATTATTTCAATATACCTTATTAGGCTTTGCTTTATGTGAAGTTATGGGCTTATTATCTATTATAATGGTCTTTAGTACGTTTTATTTAACATTATATTATATCTATATTTCTATTATATGTATTTTACTTTATATTATAATAAGTTTTGAAATTGTTAATTTGATAATATTATCTAGATTTAATATTGGATTTTTTAGAGAAAGCTTTTTATATGGACATATTAGTTTATATAGTAGAAAAATGGGTTATAGATTTCATCGATATTTTAATTATTATTACCCATGACCCTTTTATGGTCCCCGCATTCCAATTACACCTACTAGTTTAGGTAATCAAGTAAAATTATGTAAAATTGAGTATAGGCCAGCATATGTTCAAAATGCGCAGTTAACGCAATTGGCTTGAGATAATGAGATTTTAAGTGAGTATCAATATGTGCAGTGTCAGTCAAATGATGCTTATTTTTATAAGGCTTTACGACATCCGTTTGTATTTAAAAATACTTCTGAAGAGTTTCAACAAGGGTTAGCTATAGTTTTATCTTCAGGCCCAGGTTTAAAAAATATAACATTTTCTAAGGACTATCCAACTATATATACGCCTTTTACGGTTAATGAAATTAAAAATAAAAAAGATTCAATTTTAACTAAAGATCAAGTACGTGAAGAGTGACAGAAAAATGAGCGTTTATTAATAACTTTTCAAAAAAGTTATTATGTATATATAACGGAAAGACCGCTATTATTGCCTTGATATTTTTTTAGATCTAATGTTTGTATGTATGAAATTATACCAGGAGTTAATTATTCTGTAGTTTATGATATGGAAAGCTTAAAACGTGATGATAATGTTTTAGCTATATTTAATAAAAGCCCTATTCCATATACAAGTATAAGGGATATTGTTAGTATTGACGAATATACTTTTTTAGTTAATGAATCAAAAAAGTATCCAAATAAATATTTAGAGGATTTATAACGTTTAAAATAATGAAAGTTTCTAAAATATTAAAAAATATTACTTCATTTTTTAATTTTTCTAATTCTTTTTGATTCTATATTTTAAATTTTTTGTTAGTGTTAATATTTTTATGTTTAATTTGAATATCGTGAATAACATATACACGTTTATTAGTATTTTTTATTATTTTAATGTATATTTATTTTTATAAGATGGTAATGTATTTAATTTTAGTACGCAAGTTAAAATTTTTTTTAATTAAAAATAAGAAAATTTTAAATTATTTATGAATTATTCATAAATGATCAAATCCTTTATTACGATTAATTTTATTATTAGAAGAAAGATTTATTTATCCATGTTTAAAAAAAGAGCGTAGTAAATTTGTAAAAATTCTTATTTTTTTAGTATTTATTTTATTTATAAATCCTATTAAAATATTTTTTACAAAATATTTTAGAGTTTATGATAAATGAAAACATTATAGTTATAGAAATATTACCATACAAAGAATAGTAGGCTTAATTCTAAGTGTTGTATTTATAGCGCAAATAATTAATTTTATTATTTTCCATAGTCCATTTGGTATGATTATTTTATTATATATAGCAATTGTAATTTTAAATTTAATTAATGAAGGAGTTCAACCTATCATTAATCCACAAGTCTTAAAATTTTGGCATTTAGAAAATTTAAGTATTCGAGAGCTCTTATATCGACGTATAGATATAAGTTTAGTAGGTATATTATTAGAGTATAATAATATTAATTTACGTGATAAATATAATATAGAAGTTAATTTCTTTATTGTAAGTAAATTTAAAATTAGTTTTACATGATTTATGATTGATAATTATTCAAATTTAGATAAGAAGCCTTCTTATCTATTACTTAAGTTAATAGCTTTAGAATATTACGAAATTATTGATAAAGTACAAGATTCTATTTTTCTAATACATTATTATAAAGAATTAAGTGGAGACGCTTTAATTATGCAAAATAAATATGATCTTAATTCTAAATATATATCTTTACCAAAATTTTTAAAAGATTCTCTAGATTTGGAGCAAGTAAATTGGATCCAAATCAAAGCAATTTATGATTTTAATTTTTTAGTATATAAATTTTTATTATTTTTAGTTTGGGATATCGAAATTTATCTAGGCAGAAGTATTAAAGATGTAACCGATCAATTTATTTATAAAAATATTACAATAGATGGAGCTTTTGATATTATATCGTTTCAACATTATTTTTTGGGTATTGAAGCAGTGTCGTATTATAGGCTAATAAAAGAGAAAGGTTCTTTAAATTTTAATCTTTTAGAAATTTTTAATAAATTAAAAATTTATAATTTTTGTAGAAATATGTTGATAAAGCCAAAGTATATCGATAATAATATGTTATTTAAGGAAAATTTTAAACGTAAATATTTAGAATTATTAGATGATAATTTTATAGATAATGTATTAAGAGTTTGTCAAGATGAATTAGGATCATGTCCTTTAGAAATATATATAGAGCATATAAATACTATTTATACTGAATATAAAACAATACCTCTAGAGAATAAAATGGATTATTATACTATGAAGCTTAATATGGTTGAGATCGAGTATAAAAAATT
>Ga0208685_1000782_pt1 | contig 10881 bp, 7 predicted proteins | sample EasRivMeERMLT890_FD_187533 | JGI IMG/M metagenome (GOLD analysis project Ga0208685, IMG submission 187533) | Soil microbial communities from meander-bound floodplain in the East River, Colorado, USA - East River MetaG ERMLT890 (SPAdes) (version 2) | ecosystem: Environmental > Terrestrial > Soil >...
GCTGCTGGAATGGAAGGCCTCGGGAGAGCCCGGGGACGAGCCCTCCTGGCGCGCGATGTGGATCGGCCCGGTCACGGCCCTGGCCGCAGCGATCTGGCTCGCCGCATCCAGCGCCGCCGCGCTGGCGGCCGCGGCGCCGATTCTCGTCCTGTGGCTCGCCTCGCCCGCCATCGCGTGGTGGCTGAGCCGACCGCTCGGGCGTGGGGGAGCGCGCCTGACACCGGATCAGATCACCTTCCTGCGCACGGCCGCGCGCAAGACCTGGGCGTTCTTCGAGACTTTCGTCGGTCCGGAGGATCACTGGCTGCCGCCCGACAATTACCAGGAGCACCCGGTTGCCGTCGTCGCGCATCGCACCTCGCCGACCAACATGGGGCTCGCGCTGCTGGCGAACTTGGCCGCCTACGACTTCGGCTTTCTCACGGCGGGCGGGCTCATCGAGCGCACCGACAACGCGCTCAGCACCATGCGCTCGCTCGAGCGCCACCGGGGACATTTCTACAACTGGTACGACACGCGCACGCTCAAGCCGCTGCCGCCGCTCTACGTCTCGTCGGTGGACAGCGGGAACCTCGCCTGCCATCTGCTGACCTTGCGGCCGGGGCTGCTCGCCCTGATCGACGCACCCGTGCTCGGCGAGCGGGAGCATTTTCGCTTGCCCGACGACGGCGCCATCCCGACCTTGCGCGAGCTGGCCAGCCTGAACAACGAATCGGGCCGGCGCGCGCGGGAGCGCATCGGCACGCTCGAGCGCCTGGCGCGGGAATCCGGCGAGCTTGCCCGCATGGAGTACGGGTTCCTGGTCGACAAGGCGCGCCAGCTTCTCGCCATCGGCTACAACGTGGCCGAGCACCGGCTCGACGCGAGCTGCTACGACCTGCTCGCCTCGGAGGCGCGTGCGACCACCTTCGTGGCGATCGCGCAGGGACAGCTGCCGCAGGAGAGCTGGTTCGCCCTCGGCCGCCTCCTGACGAGCGCCCGCGGCGAGCCGGCCCTGCTGTCGTGGAGCGGCTCGATGTTCGAGTACCTGATGCCGCTCCTGGTGATGCCGGCATACGAAAACACGCTGCTCGACCGCACCTGCCACGCGGCGGTAAACCGGCAGATCGCCTACGGCCGCGAATGCGGCGTGCCCTGGGGCATGTCCGAATCGGGCTACAACACAGTCGACGCCGCCCTCAACTACCAGTACCGCGCCTTCGGCGTGCCCGGCCTCGGGCTGAAGCGCGGACTGACCGAGGATGTCGTGGTTGCGCCCTACGCCTCGGCGCTCGCGCTGATGGTGGCGCCCGAGGCGGCGTGCCTGAACCTGCAGCGGCTCGCCGCCGCGGGCCTCGAAGGCCGATTCGGCTTCTACGAGGCGATCGACTACACCGCTTCACGCCTGCAGCGCGGCCAGTCGAGTGCCGTGATCCGCTCGTTCATGGCGCATCACCAGGGCATGGTCCTGCTGTCGCTCGCCCATCTGCTGCTCGATCGTCCGATGCAGAAGCGGTTTCAGGCGGACGCGCGCTTCCAGGCGACGATGCTGCTCCTGCAGGAGCGCATTCCGAAGCCGAGCGCGTTCTATCTGGAAAACGCCGGGCGCTTCGACGTGCGCGCCGCCTCCAGCGGGCCGCAGACGCCGGTGCGCGTGCTCGCCACCCCGGATACCCCGATCCCCGAGGTGCAGCTGCTGTCGAACGGCCGCTATCACGTCATGGTCACGAACGCCGGCGGCGGCTACAGCCGCTGGAAGGATCTCGCCGTCACGCGCTGGCGCGAGGACAGCACCTGCGACAACTGGGGCAGCTTCTGCTACCTGCGCGACGTGGCGAGCGGGGAATTCTGGTCGAGCAGCCACCAGCCCTCGCTCAAGAGCGCGCAGGGCTACGAGGCGATCTTCTCGGAGGCGCGCGCCGAGTTCCGGCGCCGCGACCACGACTACGATACGCACACCGAGATCGTGGTCTCGTCGGAAGACGATATCGAGCTGCGGCGCCTGCGCATCACCAACCGCGCCGCGACGCGAAGGCACATCGAGGTTACGACCTATGCCGAAGTCGTGCTCGCGCCGCCGGCGGCCGACGCCCTGCACCCGGCCTTCAGCAACCTCTTCGTCCAGACCGAGATCATCCGCGAGCGCCAGGCGATCCTCTGCACCCGGCGGCCGCGCTCGGCTGCGGAGCGCTCGCCCTGGATGGTTCACCTGATGGCGGTGCACGGCGGCGAGGCCGGCGAAATCTCCTACGAGACCGACCGCGCGCGCTTCATCGGGCGCGGATGCACGCTTGCTGCGCCCGACGCGATGAACCGGCCCCTCTCGGGGAGCGAGGGCTCCGTCCTCGATCCGTGCGTTGCAATCCGCAGTCGCATCGCGCTGGAGCCGCAGCAATCGGCGACGATCGACATGGTTTTCGGCATCGGCGAGACGCGCGAGGCCTGCCTCGCGCTGGCGGGCAAGTATCAGGACCGAAATCTCGCGGACCGTGTGTTCGACCTGGCGTCGACGCACAGCTGGGTCACGCTGCGCCAGATCAATGCCACCGAGTCCGACGCCCAGCTCTATGCACGCCTTGCGAGCTCGGTGCTCTACGCCAACGCTGCGCTGCGCGCCGATGCGGGCGTGCTGATGAAAAACCGCCGCGGCCAATCGGGGCTCTGGGGCTACGCCATTTCCGGCGACCTGCCGATCGTGCTCGCGCGCATCGGGGACGCGGCGAACATCGATCTCGTGCGCCAGCTCGTCCAGGCCCACGCGTACTGGCGCCTGAAGGGACTGGCGGTGGATCTCGTGATCTGGAACGAGGACCACGCCGGTTACCGGCAATTGCTCCAGGACCAGATCACGGGGCTGATCGCCGCGGGCATCGAAGCGCAGGTGATGGAGCGCCCGGGCGGCATCTTCCTGCGCCGGGCGGAGCAGATCTCGGAGGAGGACCGCGTCCTTTTCGAATCGGTCGCCCGTGCCGTCATCAGTGACAAGCGGGGAACGCTGGCCGAGCAGATCAGCCAGAAGCGTGTAAAGGAGCGTCGCCTCGAAGGGCGCGACGCGCGCTGGAACGCTCCGCGCTTGCGGGTCGTGCACTCCGCGCCGCAGGCGCAACCGGCGCGCCCCGATCTCGCCTTTTTCAACGGCAGCGGCGGGTTCAGCGCCGACGGACGCGAGTACGTCATCACGACTTGCCCCGGTCAAGCGACGCTAGCGTCGCCCGGTCACTACACGCCGGCGCCGTGGGTGAACGTGCTGGCGAACCCGCACTTCGGCACCGTGGTGTCGGAGAGCGGCCCGGGCTACACCTGGAGCGAGAACGCCCACGAGTTCCGGCTCACCCCCTGGGGGAACGATGCGGTGAGCGGGGCGAGCGGAGAAGCCTTCTACCTGCGCGACGAAGAGAGCGGCGAGTTCTGGTCGCCGACGCCGCTGCCGTGCGGCGGGCCGACGCCCTACGTCACGCGGCACGGCTTCGGCACCAGCGTCTTCGAGCATACCGAGGGCGGCATCCGCTCCGAGCTGCGCGTCTTTGTGGACCTCGAGGCGGCCGTCAAGTTTTCGGTGCTGAAGCTCGCCAACCGCTCGGGCCGCACGCGCCGGCTCTCGGCCACGGGCTACGTCGAGTGGGTGCTGGGAGACCTGCGGCCGAAAACGGCGATGCACGTGGTCACCGGGATCGATCCCTCGAGCGGCGCGCTCTACGCGACCAACGCCTACAACACCGAGCTCGCCGATCGGGCAGCGTTCTTCCACGTCGACGATGCGGCCCGCACGGTGAGCGGAAATCGCGCCGAGTTTCTCGGACGCAACGGCACGCTCGGGAACCCGGCCGCGATGCGCCGCGCGCAGCTCTCGAACAAGGTCGGCGCGGGGCTCGATCCCTGCGGCGCGCTGCAGGTCGCTTTCGAGCTCGCCGACGGGCAGGAGCGCGAGATCGTCTTCACCCTGGGCATCGCCGGGGCGAGACCGGCGGCGCCGCGCGCCGCGCTGGAAAAGGTGCAGCAATACTGGGAGCGCACCCTGGGCGCAGTGCAGGTGGAAACGCCCGACCGGGCCTTCGACCTGCTGGCGAACGGCTGGCTCCTGTACCAGACGCTGGCGTGCCGCCTCTGGGGGCGCAGCGGCCACTACCAGTCGGGCGGCGCTTTCGGCTTCCGCGACCAGCTCCAGGACGTCATGGCGCTGCTTCATGCGGAGCCGCGCCTCGCCCGCGAGCACCTGCTGCGCTGCGCGGCGCATCAGTTCCGCGACGGCGACGTGCAGCACTGGTGGCATCCGCCCTCGGGCCGCGGCGTGCGCACGCATTGCTCGGACGATTACCTGTGGCTGCCCTGGGCTGCGTCGCGCTACGTGCTGAGCACCGGGGATGGCGCGGTGCTCGACGAGCCGGTCCGTTTCCTCGACGGCCGCGCGGTGAACCCCGAGGATGACTCCTACTACGACCTGCCCGCGCGCTCGAGCGAATCGGCGAGCCTGTACCAGCACTGCGTGCGCGCCATCGAGCGCGGCGCCGCCGTCGGCGAGCACGGGCTGCCGCTGATGGGTTCGGGCGACTGGAACGACGGCATGGACCAGGTGGGCGCCAAAGGCAAAGGCGAAAGCGTCTGGCTCGCCTTTTTCCGCCATGACGTGCTCGATCGCTTCGCCGGGGTCGCGCGCGCCCATGGCGACGCCGCCTTCGCCGAGCGCTGCCTGCGCGAAGCGGTCGAGCTGCAACGCAGTATCGAGCAGCACGGCTGGGATGGCGGGTGGTACCGCCGCGCGTACTTCGACGACGGCTCGCCGCTCGGCTCGGCGGGCAACGCGGAATGCCGCATCGATTCGATCGCCCAGAGCTGGTCGGTGCTCTCCGGCGCCGGCAGCGCGGAGCGCTCGCGCGCCGCGATGGAGGCGCTCGATCGCCACCTGGTTCGCCGCGAGGAGGGGCTGGTCAAGCTGCTCGATCCGCCGTTCGACAAGTCGGCGTCGAATCCCGGGTATATCAAGGGCTACGTCCCGGGGGTGCGGGAGAACGGCGGGCAGTACACGCATGCCGCGATCTGGGCGGCGATGGCATTCGCCGAGCTGGGCGACAGCCGCCGCGCATGGGAGCTCTTCTCCATGATCAACCCGGTCAACCACGCGAAATCCGCGGCAGCAGTTGCCACCTACAAGGTGGAGCCGTACGTGATGGCGGCGGATGTCTATGCGGCGGCCCCGCACACCGGTCGCGGCGGCTGGACCTGGTACACCGGGTCTGCGGGCTGGATGTACCGGCTCGCGCTGGAATCGCTCCTGGGCCTGCGGCTCGAAGGCGACAAGCTGCGCCTCGCGCCGTGCCTGCCGGCGAGCTGGCCCGGGTTCAAGCTACGCTACCGTTACCGCGATACGGTTTATCGCATTGCCGTAGTGCGCGACGAAAGCGGCAGCGTCGGGCAGTCCGACCACGTCATCTCTTTGGTCGACGATCGCCAGGAACACCTGGTCGAGGTGAAAATCCGCGCGCGCGGGTAGGTCAACCTGCCCGGCTCAGGCTGCGGGGTGCAAGCCGATCTAAAGCGACGCGGCGACGCCGGTTCTGCGGCCGCCCCAGATCGCCCAGTATTCGCGGCCGCGAAGAACCACTTCGATGTGCAGCACGACCGAGGGATCGATGCCCGACACCGTCGCGGCCCTGTCTTCAGGAATGTGTCCGGCGAGGGGCTCTCCGTACACGAGAAGCGCCTCCGCCGAGCCGCGCTCGCACGCCTGCCTGCAATGCTCCAGGCGCTCCCGGCCGTCGGGTTTGTCCGACCACGGGCGCGAGCCTTTCTCGTTCGGCGCCCACAGCAGGTAGCGGCACACGCCGCTATCGCTGCGGATGTCGTCCTTCCAGATCGACATCACCACGGTGCCGTCCGAGGGCCGGATCCCGCCCCAGCTCGAGGGCGCGGACAGCATCACGCCTCTCGTCTCGAACGCGTTTCTTCGCGTCACGAGGCGCGGGTGCTTCGCCTTCAGCCTGCGCCCCGCCTTCTCCGCGAGAACAACCGGGCGCTCGAGCAGCAGCACCTGGTCGCAAAGCGCCACGACTGCCGCCTGCCCGAGCTGCTCTGCGTTCGTGCGCAGCTGGGTTACTTCGCGTTGCGCGAGCCGGGCGATCCGCTCGATCGTCCATCGATTGTTGCGTGAACGAAGCACAGAAGAAGAATGGTCCATGGCAGTCTCTTTCTTATACGCCGATTCGCACTCGGTCGCGCGCCTATTCCCTGGAGATCAACCCGCTGAGCTCCGGCGGGGTGCTCTCGATGAGCCCGATGCCGCCGTGCGCCGCCGCTCACGCTTGACGGGTCGCTCGTGCAGGCTCGCCAGGCTTCTCGTGACCACGCCTTCGGCCCACACCTTCGGGAAGCGCCGCTGCAGGAAGGCAAGCAGGCGCGACTGAAGATGGCGCTTTTCCAGCAGCAGATCGACGCCCGCGGCGCTGCGTTGCAGATCGAGGCCCATGGCGGAGCCCGCGGTGATGAGGACGATCAACGGAGGATTGGGCCGCGCTTTGATGAGCGCGGTAAGCGCGATGCCATCCAGCGCCGGCAGCGGATGCGCAGCGAGGACCAGGTCGGGACACCGTCTATCGATCGCCTGCAGTGCCTCGGCGCCCGACGACGCCGGTTCGATGCCGACGTGACCGAAGAATTCATCCAGCCAGTTCGCGATCACCGCGCGCGATGCGGGATCGGGGTCGAGGAGAAGGATTCGCATTACGCATCATTCCAGACCAGGTCTCGATCCGGTGCATCGGCATGTGCGCCGAACAGCGAAGGGCTTCGCCTCACACCTACACTTGCACGGAGCGGATTACCTCCGCGCGCCGCGGCGAAGCCCCTTTTTAGGGGAGGGGCTCACGTTGGCAGCGAGCAAGCTGCAGCATAAAGGACTGATCCGCTATTCCCGCAGCCGCATCGAGGTCATCGACCGGCCGAAGCTCGAGAAGCGGGTTTGCGAGTGTTACGAGGTGGTCAAGAAGGAATACGAACGGCTCGCCCTCCTCAAGCCGCGAAGATAGCGCAGTGGTCGTCCGTCGCTGGGCGTACACTGGCCGCACTACAGCTTTGTCCAAGCAGTCGGCTTTCGACACCGGGTCAGCCTTTCAGGGCTCCTGCCGTCAGTCCACTGGAACTGACGTCAACCAGGAGCCTCCATGCCGGTCGCGGCGCAACGCCGACCCGCAAACCGCCTGCTCGCGGCGCTGCCGCCGGGCACCTACCGGCGCATGTCGCGCACCCTGGAACACGTCCACCTTCAATTCGGCCAGGTGCTGAACAAAGCAGGCGATGCGCTGCAGCACGTGTATTTCCCGCTCGATTCCATGGTCTCGCTGCTCGCTGAGGTCGACGACGGCGATACCCTCGAAGTGGGGCTCGTCGGCCGGGAGGGCCTGACCGGGATGCCGCTCGCGCTCGGCAATCCGACCTCGCCGGTGCGCGAGCTGGTCCAGGGCACGGGCAGCGCGCTGCGCATGCCCGCCAAGCGCTTCCTCGCCGAGCTCGGTCGTACGCCGAAACTGCGGCGGCTCGTCGACCGCTGCATCTTCGTGGCGATGAGCACCGCCATGCAGATCGCGGCCTGCAACAAGGCGCATGTGCTCGAAGAGCGCCTGGCGCGCTGGCTCCTCATGGTGCGCGACCGGCTGGGGAGCAACGAGTTCTATCTCACCCAGGATTTCCTCGCCCGGATGCTCGGCGTGCGCAGGGCCGGGGTCACCGAGGCGGCGGGCGTGCTGCAGAGCCGCAAACTGATCGACTACAGCCGCGGCAAGATCAAGCTGCTCGATGCGGAAGGCCTGCGCCCGGCCGCGTGCACCTGCTACGAGGTGATTCGGAAGCTCGAAAACGGCTCTCGCTGAGGCTGTACCCGAAGCTGTGCCTCCCTGTGTACGGCTCTGGAAAAAGGTTGCAATCGTCGGCTGAGAGGCCTATGTTCGATGGCGTACATAGCTCGGTCGAAGCGAGTGAAGGCAAACGGTCACGACTTCACGACGGCGTTCTGGCGGAACGAAGACGGTTCGTGGATCTGTATTGACCCCGTGACGATCGATCATCCCAAAGGCAGGATCCAGCTCGCCCCCGGCACGACGCTGCTGCCCGGGGAAATCTTCATGGGAGTCGATGTCGCTGCCTGGCTCGACGAGCAGGATCGGCTGCGCCGCGCTGCGGCGATATAGCCTCTAAACCCAGACCTGCAGCACGTAGTCGTACGCCGCCTGCGCGTTGGTCATGTCCACGCGCTGCAGCTTGATGCGGTAACCGCCCTTGGTCTTCTTCAGTTCGTGCCGGTAGGAGCCCGCGAAATGGCGCACGTCGTCGCGGCGCAGCTCCATCATGTGGAAGCGCGAGCGCGCCACGACGTCGCCGGTCTTCGATTCCTTTTCGATCACCACGTTCGAAACGACGTGGTTGGTGCCCCAGAGCGGCCGCTGCGACCAGGCGTCCGGATGCAGCACGCGGTTCATGCGCACGGTCATCAGGTTCCTGTCTTCGGCGAAGATCGCCGGTTGCCCGTCCCAGGTCTTGTACGAGGCATCCGGCGGCATCCAGTAGATGCCGTCGGGGGCAAAGAGATCGATCCAGTCCTGCCAGCGCTTGCCGTCGAGGAGATCGGCCTGCTTGTAGAGAAACTGCTCTACCGCGTGCTGGCTCTTCACTTGCCATTCCCCATGTACTGCGCCCAGGCCTTCATCTGCCCGCGCATCGGCGCTTCGGAGGTGCCCATGTTCGGGCCGGTCTCGACGTGTCCGTCTTTCTCGACGTCGCGGCCGAAATGCCGCCCGAAGCTGACCCAGTCGCCGCCATCCGACGAGAGCCCCTGGTGGCATTTCCAGAAGTTCTCCAGGTCGTCGGCGTTGATCAGCGTGGCCGGAGAGTTCACCAGGTTGTAGTAGGCGAGCGAGCGGCGGTAGATCGCCTCGGGCGCGCCTTTCAGGCGGAAGTGCCAGATCTCGGTGAGGGTGCGGTCGACGCCCAGCGGCCGCACCGCGCGGAGCTGCTGCAGGGGCGACTGCACCGACAGGCCCGGGTAGATGAGCACGTGGTGGATGTTGACGCCGATGATCTCCTCGAAGCGCTTCTGGCCGTACGCCTTGATCATGATCTTGTCGTAGGCGAGCGTGTCGGGGTCCTGCGGCCTGAGGCCCATGTAGCCGGTCAGCACGCAATGGCCGTTCGGATAGTTGATCGTCTGGAAGTTGTCCCACTTGTCGATGGTGACCGTGGCGAAGGCCGAGAGCATGTGGTACGAGAGCGGCACCTGCCCTTTCTCCCCTCTATTCTTCTTCGTCTTCTTTGCGAGCTGCTTCTCCACGTCGTGCGCGGCGCGGCCGGTGGACTGGTGCACCACCGAGGGGTGCAGCGCGTCGAGCTGGTTCTCGAGGAAGATCTTCCAGTTGGAATGCTGGATGACGCGGAAGCAGTTCGGCACCACCTCCACCTCGCCCTCGGGCGCGCGGTCGCACATGTCGTCGAACGCGACCCTGGACTCTCCAAGAAATTCGAGCAGGCCCGGCCCCTGAGCGGACAGACTTGCAAAAACAAACCCGCGGTAGTTCTCCACGCGCGCGGCCTTCTTCATGCTGCAGTCGGGGTTGTCCTTTCCAAAGCGCGTGCCGGCGTAGCCCGACTCCATCATCGGGATCGAGCGCAGCTTGCCGTCGTGCTTGAACGTCCAGGCGTGGTAGGAGCAGCGGAAGAACTCCCCGGTGTTGCCGTGGCGGTCGCCGCACATCATGTTGCCGCGGTGCGGGCAGCGGTTGTAGAGCACGCTGATCTTGCCGTCTGACCCGCGCACCATGAGCAGCGGCTGGCGGCCGATCTGCAGCGTGTAGTAGTCGCCGGTCTTCGGGATCTGGCTTTCGTGGCCGCAGTAGATCCACACGCGCTCGTGGATGCGCTCCATCTCCAGGTCGAAGATCTGCGGGTCGGTGTACACCTCGCGCCGCACCCGGTCGGGTTCGACGCACTTGGAAAGATCGGGAATGGATTCGCGCAGCATGCTGTTTTCTCCTCGGGAGCCAATGATAATCTAGCCGTCCCTTTGGAGGAGGCGCCATGATTCGTGAACTAGCTTTTTCCCTGTCAGTCCTACTCGTGGGAAATGCGTTCGCACAAACCCCGCTGCGGGCCAAGGTGTTTCCGGGCGCGCAGTCGCTGCCGCTGATGGCCGGGGTGCAGCAGGGGATCTTCGAGCGCCACGGCATCAAGCTCGAGCTCCTCTTCACCCAGACCTCGCAGGAGCAGCGCGATGGGCTCGCCTCGGGCGACTTCCAGGTGGCGCACGCCGCCGTGGACAACGCGGTGGCGATGGTCGAGCGCGCCAAGCACGACGTGGTGATCGTCACCGGCGGCGACTCGAGCATGAACGAGCTCTTCGCCCAGGCCGACGTGCGTTCGATCGCCGACCTCAAGGGACGGGTGGTGATCGTCGATGCGCCGAATACCGCCTACGCGCTGCAGGCGAAGAAGATTCTGCGCCTGAACGGCCTCAAGGACTCCGACTACACCATCAAGCCGGTCGGCGGTACGCTGTTCCGCTACCGCGCGATGCGCGAGGACAAGAGCCACGCCGCCTCGATGCTCAACCCGCCGTTCTCGATCGACGCGCCGGGCGCCGGGCTGAAGAGCCTCGGGCGCGCGGTGGACCTCATCGGCCCCTACCAGGCGACCGGCGCCTTCGTGCTGCGCAAGTGGGCGGCGTCGAACGCCGACACGCTCACGCGCTACATCGCGGCGCAGATCGAGTCGACGCGCTGGGCGGTGGCGCCGTCGAACAAGGACGCCGCGGTGAAGATGCTCGTCGAGCGCTTCAAGCTGCAGCCCGAGGTGGCCTCGCGCACCTGGGACCTGCTCGCCGACCCGAAATTCGGCCTCGCCGTCGACGCGCAGTTCAACCTCGCC
>Ga0208685_1000783_pt1 | contig 10878 bp, 8 predicted proteins | sample EasRivMeERMLT890_FD_187533 | JGI IMG/M metagenome (GOLD analysis project Ga0208685, IMG submission 187533) | Soil microbial communities from meander-bound floodplain in the East River, Colorado, USA - East River MetaG ERMLT890 (SPAdes) (version 2) | ecosystem: Environmental > Terrestrial > Soil >...
GCACTCAAGCCAGAACAGCGCGTTGGCCGCAAGAAAATTGCGTACCTCGTGACGACTGTAATTGTAGATCAGCGTGTTCCAGTCCGGATGCAGCCCCTGGCGCGGATCCGCGTGCTCGTACAGGCAGGAGCCGTCGAAGCGCGCCAGCGCATGCGCGTCCGCCGGGAAGTGCCCGGGCACCCAGTCAAGCAGAACGCCGATGCCTGACGCGTGGAAATGCCGGACCAGCGCGGCGAAATCCGCCGGCGCGCCGTGCCGCGCGGTCGGGGCATAGAGGCCGGTGGGCTGGTAGCCCCAGGAGCCATCGAACGGATGCTCCATCACCGGCATGAACTCGACATGGGTAAAACCCATTTCGAGCACGTAGGGCAGCAGGCGATCGCCCAGTTCCCGCCAGGAAAGCACACGGCCGTTTTCGCCGCGCCGCCAGGAGCCGGCGTGCACCTCGTAGATTGATACTGGCCGGCTGCGCGCCGCGGACGGCAGGCGAATCGCTTGCTCGACGGGGGCGGCTCGATCGCCCGCCCCACCCGGCGGCACGCTCACGATGGATGCCGTGGCCGGGCGCAGCTCGGTGGCAAAGGCAAATGGATCGGCCTTGAGCGGGAGCAGCGCCCCGGCCGCATCTCTGATTTCGTACTTGTAGCGGGCGCCGGCGTGGAGTTGGGGCAGGAACAGTTCCCAGACGCCGCATTCGCGCCGCAGGCGCATCGGGTGGCGCCTGCCGTCCCAGTGATTGAAATCGCCGACGATCGCGACCCGGCTCGCGTTCGGCGCCCAGACGGCGAACGCAAAACCGTCCACCCCATCGACAGCGGCGGCATGCACGCCCAGTTTTTCATAGATACGCGTGTGCCTGCCTTCCGCCAGCAGCCACACATCCAGCTCTCCCAGCACCGGCGGGAACCGGTACGGATCCTCGATCTCGCACGTCGCTGCATCCCACCTTACGCGCAGGCGGTAGGCGAACGAGCGGCGCCGGCGCGGTATCCGCCCCTCGAATACGCCATCCGCGTGAACCGGCTTCAGGTTCGCCACAGCGCGTCCGGACGACGCGTCGATCACCTCCACGCCCGCTGCACCCGGTTGAACCGTCCGCACCCAGAGGGCGCCCTGGTATTCGTGCACGCCAAGCACGGCAAAAGGATCGCCGTGGCGCGCGGCCGCAAGGGCTTCGACGTCGTCGCGGCTCAACATGTCAACCGGGTGGAGCGGCGGATCACGGATCGAGCGCTCGCACGCCCCAGATCTGGCTTGCGTACTCGCGTATCGTCCGGTCGCTCGAAAACGGCCCCATCGCCGCGACGTTGCGTATCGCCCTGGCCGTCCAGGCGTCCGCGTCGGCATACAACGCATCCGCCCGTTCCTGCGCCGCGACGTACTGCGCGTAATCGGCCAGCAGCAGATAGTGATCCCCATGGTCGAGCAGCGCCTGCACGATCGGCATGAACCGGTCCGGCTGATCGGTCGAGAAGCCTCCTGCGGCGACCTGGTCGATGACCTGCTTCAGTTCCGGATTCGACGTGTAGGTGTCGCGCGGCCGATATCCCGACTCGCGCAATTGCCGCACTTCATCGGCACGCAGGCCGAATATGAACATGTTGTCGGCGCCTACCGCGTCGCGGATCTCGATGTTGGCGCCGTCCTCGGTGCCGATCGTCAGCGCGCCATTCAACGCAAGCTTCATGTTGCCGGTGCCCGAGGCCTCCGTACCCGCCGTCGATATTTGCTCGGACAGGTCGGCGGCCGGGATGATGAGGCTCGCGACCGACACGCCGTAGTTGGGCACGAACGCCACCTTCAGGCGGCCGCCGACGCGGGGATCGGCGTTGATGGTCGCCGCCACGTCGTTGATGAGCTTGATGATCAGCTTGGCCATGACATACGCCGATGCCGATTTGCCGCTGAAAATCGCCGTTCGCGGCACCCAGTCGCGCTGCGGGTCGGCTAGTATCCGGTTGTAGCGGGTGATGACGTGCAGCACGTTGAGCAACTGCCGCTTGTACTCGTGTATCCGCTTGATGTGCACGTCGAACATCGAGGCCGGGTCGATGGCCACGCCGGTGACCCGCCGGACGTAGTCGGCGAGCCTGCGCTTGTTGGCAATCTTCACCGCCTGGAACGCGGCCAGGAATCCCGGGTCCCCGGCAAGCCCGGCGAGCGGCTCGAGCAACTCCAGGCGCGTGCGCCAGTGCGCGCCGACCTGGCGGTCGATCAGTCCCGCCAGCCCCGGATTGGCCAGCGCAAGCCACCGCCGGGGCGTAATGCCGTTGGTGCAATTGATGAAGCGGCCCGGCATCAGCCGGTTGAAATCCGTGAACACGGTGTCGCGCAGCAATTGCGAATGCAGCCGGGACACGCCGTTCACTTTGTGGCTCGCAACCACCGACAGGTGCGCCATGCGCACGCGCCGCCCGTCGTTCTCGTCGATCAGGGATACCCGCCTCATCAGCTCGATGTCCCCGGGATGGCTTTGCCGCACCTGGTCGAGAAACATCTCGTTGATGTTGTAGATGATCTTCATGTGGCGCGGCAGCACCCGCTCCAGCATCCCGACCGGCCACGTCTCCAGCGCCTCCGGCATGATGGTATGGTTGGTGTACGAGAAGATCCTCGTGCACAGCCGCCACGCGAGGGTCCAGGGAATATGGTGCACGTCGATCAGCAGCCGCATCAATTCCGGGACTGCGATCGCCGGGTGGGTATCGTTGAGGTGGATGGCGACCTTTTCGGTCAGCTGCTCGACCCCGGAGTGGGTCTCGAAGTAGCGCCGCAGCAGGTCCTGCAGCGACGCGCTGACGAAAAAGTACTCCTGGCGCAGCCGCAACTCGCGGCCGCGCTCGGTGCTGTCGTCCGGGTACAGCACGCGCGAAACGTTCTCGGAATTGTTCTTGCGCTCGATCGCGGCGGTGTAGTTGCCCTGGTTGAAATGCGACAGGTCGATTGCTTCGGTCGACGTGGCGGACCATAGCCGCAGCGTGTTGACCACCTGGTTGTCGCAGCCAGGCACGATGGTGTCGTAGGCCATGGCAAACACGTCGTCGGTATCGACCCAGCACGCCACCCGGTCGCGGGTCTCCACGCGGCCGCCGAACTGGACCGTGTACTTGACCTCGGGCCTGACGAACTCCCACGGGTTGCCGGCGACCAGCCAATGGTCCGGGTACTCGACCTGCCGGCCGTCGTTGATGTGCTGCGCGAACATGCCGTACTCGTAGCGTATGCCGTAACCGAAGCCCGGCAGGCCAAGCGTCGCCATGGAGTCGAGAAAACAGGCGGCGAGGCGGCCGAGGCCGCCGTTGCCCAGAGCGGGATCGGGTTCCAGGGCGTCCAGCTCGTCGAGGTCGAGACCCAGTTCGCGCAATGCCTCGCTGCACACGTCGTGCAGGCCGAGCGCGATCAGGGCATTCGACAGCGTGCGGCCCGGAAGAAACTCCATCGACAGGTAGTAGACCCGCTTGGGGTCCTGGCGGTAGGAGCGGCGCGTGGTGTCCATCCAGCGTTCTATGAGCCGGTCGCGCACCGCGGTCGACAGGGCGTACAGCCAATCGCGCTTGGAGGCGGTAATCGCATCCTTGCCGACGGTATAGACGAGATGCCTTGTGATCGCTTCGCGCAGCGATTCGACATCGGCTTCGGGCGTAGCGGTCTCCGAGTTGCTCACTGGTTTCAAATTTACACTCATCAAAATCCCTGTTCAGTCGACCGCGCTTTGTGGCTTTGCATTATCACGCAGTAAGAGCCGGCTGCCCGACCTGGCCGTGCCCGCTTGAATCATGCAATGATCATGCCAGCGGCCGCAGTTCCCGGTACACTTCGAGGTAACGGCGCGCCACGGGCGCCCAGCCGAAGTCCTGCAGCATCGCGGTGCGGCGCACGCGCGCCCAGCGCCGGGGATTTTTCCATAACGCGCTTGCGCGATTCATGGCGCCCAGCAGGTCAGGGGCATTTGCTTCGGCAAAAACGAAGCCCGTCGCGGTGCCGGCCGCGAGATTGTCGGCGGAGGCATCGCACACCGTGTCGGAAAGGCCGCCGACCCGGCGCGCCAGCGGCAGCGATCCGTAGGCAAGCCCGTACAGCTGGGTCAGGCCGCAGGGCTCGAAACGGGACGGCACCAGTATTACGTCGCTGCCGGCGATGATGGTGTGGGCCAGCGCGTCGTCGTAGCCGATGCGGACGCTCACCACGCCGGGATACCTTGCAGCCGCCGCCCTGAAGTCGGCCTCGAGCCCGGCATCGCCCGAGCCGAGCAGCGCCAGCTGGCCTCCGCGCCCGACCAGTTCCGGAAGTACTTCTAGCACCAGGTCCAGACCTTTCTGGGCCGTCAGGCGGCTGACGACGCCGTACACCGGACCGGAACCGGACGCGAGACCCAGTTCCGCGAGCAGGCCGGCCTTGCACCGGGCCTTGCCCGCTGGATCCTCGTGGCTGAAGCGGGCCGCGATGCCCTGGTCGGTCTCGGGGTTCCAGACGGCGCGATCAACGCCATTGAGTATGCCGGTCAACACGCCGGCACGCGAGCGCAGCAGTCCGTCCAGGCCGAACCCGTACTCGGGAGTCTGGATCTCGCGCGCATAGGTAGGGCTTACGGTGGTGATGCGGTCCGCGTAATGCAGCCCGGACTTCATGAAGTTGACCTTGCCGTAAAACTCCAGGCCGTGCAGCGAAAAAAAGCTCGCGGGCAGCGCGAGTTCATTGAACGCTGTCGCAGGAAACTCGCCCTGGTAACCCAGGTTGTGCACGGTGAATACGCTGCCGGGCCGCGCGCCGCCGCGGGCAGCGAGGTACGCCGGCGCCAGGCCCGCGTGCCAATCATGTCCATGCACGATATCGGGGCGCCAGCCGTCAATGGCGCCATCGGCGAAGCGCGCCGCCACCCAGCCCAGCAGCGCAAACCGCAGATGGTTGTCGGGCCAGTCTCGCCCCATTTCATCCACGTAGGGATTGCCGGGCCGTGCATAGAGTGGTCCCGCCTCGATCAGGTAGACCGGAACACCCGTCAGCAGTCCGCGCAGGATGCGCACGTCCACGCCACCGACGGGCGCCTTCAACCGGACCACCGGGTGCACGTCGTGCGCCGCGCGCAGGATGTCGGGAAACGCCGGCAGCAGAATCCGGACGTCCACCCCCGCATCGAGCAGGGCCCCGGGCAACGCCGCATTCACGTCGGCGAGACCACCGGTCTTGAGTGCGGGATAGATTTCGGTCGTCGCGTAGATTACTTGCACTGCATCAGCCCCGGCGAAAACGCGGGGACGTTCGCCTCGCACCGCCGTGCGCTCGCGCGCGACGGCCGCCGACTTGAAAGGGGCGGAATCTTCGTATCTCCGTTATTGAATTCAACAGGGATTCTGCCACAAAGGCCCATCGCGCGTGCCAGACTGGGGCGGTCCAATTCACCGCTGAGAGGACTTGGGAGTGGCTGCGACATCGCATCGGCCGGACTTGCGCGCAGCCTCTGCAGCGTCTGTGGCAAGAACGGGGATCCGACGTGTCGGCTGCCTTGCGCGTCTCCGCGGTCGCATCCCGCAAGCGGACCCCTGCTCCACGCTGCGCCGATCCCGGCTCCGCGCTCCGGCGCGCCACTTATTCCGACGCTGCGTTTCCTGCGGCCGCGCGTTGAACTGCAGCAACGCTGTCTGTTCGAACGCGCGGACTTATTCCGGCACGGGCCCCTTTAATCCTCAATCAGGATAATCAAAATACTGAGCTCACTCGACCTTCATGCCGGCATCCTTGACGACCTTGCGCCAACGGGCGATTTCCAGGGCAAGATGACGGCCGAACTGTTCGGGCGTGCTGCCGACCGGCTCGCCGCCATCGGGCGCGAGCCGGTCGACGATATCGGGCGACTGGCTCGCCTTCACCAGCTCGGCATTGAGCTTGTTCAAAACCGCTGCCGGCGTGCCGGCCGGAGCGAGCAAACCGAACCAGGTACTGTTCTCGTATCCCGGCACACCCGATTCCGAGACGGTCGGCAGATCCGGCAGCACCATGGAACGCTTTGCCGTCGTCACCGCCAGCGCCCGCAGCCTGCCGGTTTTCACATGCGTCAGCGAAGACAGCACGTTGCCGAACAGCATGTGCACCTGGCCGGCCATCGCGTCGATCAGCGCGGGCCCGGTGCCCTTGTACGGGATATGGGCGATGTTCACGCCGGCCATGGTCCGGAACAGCTCGTACGCCATATGCGTGGAACTGCCGTGGCCGGCCGAGCCGCAATCAAGCATCGCGGGTTTTGCCCTGGCCAGAGCCAGCAGGTCCTTGACCGACCTCACCGGCAGCGAGGGGTGCGTGAGCAGCAGGAAAGGCGCCTGGGCAACGAGCGAAATCGGCGCGAAGTCCTTGACCGGGTCGTACGGCAGCTTGCTGTAGACGGCCGGCGTGATCGTATAGCCGCTGGTGACTCCCATCAGCGTATAGCCGTCCGGCGGCGACTTGGCAACCTGTGCATAGGCAATCGTTCCGCCTGCGCCAGTGCGATTTTCGACCACGAACGGCCGCCCCAGGTTCTCCGAGAGCTTCTGCGCGAACAGGCGCGCCTGGAGATCGGTGCCGCCACCCGGCGCCAGCCCGATGACAACCCGCACCGGCCGGGCTGGATAGGTCTCCGCGGCTCCTTGCGCGAAAACAGCGCCGGGCACGAGCAACGTCGCGGCCAATGCCGCTATCAGCCAGCCACGCTTCACGCTCTTTCCCCGGGTTCCGGTTCTTTATTGCGGCTTGAGTTATTGGCTCAATCCGCAACGGGCATAGAGCCGGACGGCATTGTCCCAGAACAGCTTGCGCTTGCGCGCCTCCGCCATGTTCCAGCCGAGCACCAGCCCAACCGACTCCGGAAAATGACTCTCCCCATGCGGGTAGTCGGAGGCGTACATCAGCACGCCCTCGCCTACCAGATCGGCTACGGCGTTGGTCAGTTTTTCGCCTTCCGGTATTTCGATGCTCTGGAAATAACGGCCGCCCATCACGTACTCGCTCGGCTTGCCCTTGAGGGGCGCAATCGCCGCGCGGATCGTCTCCGCGTGCTCGTCGATGCGCTTCATCCAGAACGGCAGCCAGCCGTGCCCCGCCTCCAGCGTGGCGATGCGCAGTTTCGGATAACGGTCCATTACGCCGCTGCCGATCAATGCCGCCATGTTGCGCATGCCGCACCACGGATGCGCGGCCGAGCGCTGCAGGAACAGGTTGTCCCAGGTATCGAGCCCGCCGGGGGCGTACGGCGGCATCACCGTGAAAGTATGCAGCGTAACCGCAAGGTCGAATTCCTGCGCGGCGGCCCAGACCGGCTCGAGATCGGGATGATCGAGCGGCATGCCGTAGGGCGCGTACGGCAGCACGCCCCATGCCCAGCGTGACTTGCCCCAGCGCCTGATTTCCGCGACGCTCCCCTCGATGTCGCGCGCGCTGGCGAGCAACACGCCGCCCAGGCGGTCCGGGAACGCCCCGCAGTATTCCTCCATCCAGCGGTGATAGGCGCGGTACATCCCCATCTCGAGCGCCGGATCGTCGCCCGCCGTCCACGTGCCGAACCAGCCCGATGGCAGCGTGAGGTTGACGTCCACCCCCTCGTAATTCATGTCCTTGATGCGTTCGGCGGGATCGTGGTCCACCAGCGGGGTCGCTTCCCTCGACCGCTTGACGCCGGTGAAGCCCGCCATGTATCCGCCCGGCGTTTCTTCCGGTTTCGCGCTGCCCAGACGGCGGCGATAACGGCGCTGGCCCCTGGTGTAAGTAACGTGGCCGCGCTTGTTGGCGGATTTGTGCTGCTCCCAGGCGGGCAACCTGGCTTTCTCCGCGCTGGAAAGGTGCTTCTCGAGCACTTCCATGACCGGGCCGACGTGAGTATCGGAATCAAAGATCCTGAAGCCATTTCTCGCCATCGGTTCTGTCCTACTTCCGTTGTGCCATCACTTGCGCCGATACTTGCCAAGCGTCGCGGGCGAGTAATAACGTTCCTCCAGTTCGCGCTGCTTGTCACCGCCCTCGCCCTCGGGGCCGACGTCGGGACGCGGGTACGGCCGGTCCTTGCGGCTCGCCTGGAAATTCTCCCATGCCGCCACGCCGCGGCTCTGGAAATCCTGCATGAAGTCCCACAGCGCCGCCCACATGACCTGGTGCGTAAAGCCGGGAAACCAGGCGATGTTGATGCCGAGCGCGAGATGCTCGTCCAGACCGAGGTGGCGCGGCAGCTTGCCCTTCATGAACGAGAGTGGCCCTTCCACCGCTGCGCGCGCCGCCTTGATTTCCTCCACGGAATGGGGAGACTCGATCTGCACCCAGTCCACGCCCGCCGCTTTCCGGTACGCCTGGAGGCGCTTGATGCAATTCTCGAGACCGCCGTTGGCGGCGTCGCGCGCGTAGCACTGGGACATGATCACGAAATCGGGGTCGAGCTCGTTCTTCATGTCCACCGCGGCGCGGTAGCGCGCGATGGCCTGTTCGAGCGGCACCACTTCCACGCCCGCGCTCTGCGTGCGGCGCTTGCCCTCGATCGGCTGGTCGTCGATGCGCACGCCCGCGATGCCGGCGCGGATGCACTCGCGCACCAGGCGCCGCACCGCCATGATCCCGCCGTGCCCGGTGTCGCCGTCGAGGATGACCGGGAAGTTCACGCTCTGCGCGATCCACCCGGCGATCTGCACGCACTCGGTCATGGTCGCGGTGCCGACATCGGAGAGCCCGGTGTAGGAGCCGACCACCCCACTGGTGCCGACGAAGCCCGCCTCGCAGCCGGCCTGTTCCATGATGCGCGCGTGCGTCGCGGTCGGCGGGTGCAGCACGACCAGCACCTTTCCCGCGCGGTGAATGAGTTCCTTCAGGCGCGTGGTCGGACGCTTGGCGGCGTGTTTGTTCATGTCGGCGCGTTGGCGATTCCGGCTATTCTAGTAGTGAAAGCGGCACTGCGCGATTTGCAACTCTCCGCCCTTGACGCGATAGACCAGGCGATGTTCGCGCGTGATGCGTCGCGACCACCAGCCGGACAAATTGCGCTTGAGCGGCTCGGGCTTGCCCAAACCGGTGAAGGGGTTGCGCTGGATGTCGTCGATAAGCGTGTTGACTTTATCGCGCACTCGCACGTCGGTCCGGCACCAATACTGATAATCGGCCCACGCTTCGGGCGCCCAGACGAGCTTCACCGCACGAGCTTGCGTGCGCGTCCCTTGCCCGCTTTGAGCGTTCGCGTTGCGCGCCGCAGACGTGCAGCGTTACGCGGGCTGCTGAGCAGATGGGCGGTTTCCTCGTAGGCGTTGAAGTCTTCCAGCGACATCAACACGGCCGGCCGGCCGCTCTGGCGCGTGATCAACACCGGCGCGCCATCGTCGTTGACCTTGTCCATGGTCTTCGCCAGCCGGTTACGCGCCGCAGTGTAGGTAATCGCATCCATGAGGACCTTCACCTGTCAGAACATTGTACAGGTGCGATCTTAGCACACCCGATCTTATTCCGGCGCGCAGCGGCCGGAAGCCGTGCATTGAACTGCAGCGAAGCTGTCTGTTCGAACGCGCGGACTTATGGCACACGCGGCATAAACGAAACCAAGCCGTGTGACAACGTCACAATCGTGTCGCGGCGCGCCACCTCGACAGATCCGGACAGGTACTGCCGAGGGATGAATATTAAAGAGCGCCATCGATGCCTGCGGTAACGTCCGCGGCGGAGTCGGAAGTTGCCGCAGCGGCGGCGGCAGAGACGCAGGCGGCGTCAGCACCTACAGCTTGATATTGGCTGCCTGGACCACTTTCTTCCACGTCGCAATGTCCTGGATGATGACTTTGCGCAGATCCGCCTGCGTGCCGCCGACCACATCCAGTCCGATCGAGTCCATGCGCGCCTTCACGTCGGGCATCTGCAGGATGCGATTGAGTTCCTTGTTCCAGCGCGCGGCGATGTCCCTGGGCAATCCCTTCGGGCCGATGATGGCCGACCAGCTGACGGATACATAGCCGGGCACGGTTTCGCCGACGGTGGGGAGATCCGGCACGGCCTGGTTGCGCTTGGCGCTGGTCACCGCGATGCCGAGCACGCGCTTGGCCTGGTGGTGCGGAATCATCCCCGTAATGCCGCTGAAGATGAGCTGGATCCGGCCGCCTATCAGGTCGTTTACGCCGGCTGTGGAACCCTTGTACGGCACGTGCGTCATCGTGATGCCGGTCTTCTGGGCGAACTCCTCGGTGGCGAGGTGGTTGCCGCTGCCCGTGCCTCCGGAGGCAAAGTTGATCTTGCCGGGATTCGCCTTGGCGTATGCAATCAACTCCTTGATGTTTTTGTAGGGGCCCGTCGGATTGACCGTGACCAGGTTGGCGATCTCGCCGATCATCCCGATGGGCACGACGTCGTTGACCGGGTCATAAGACAGCTTGCGCAGCGCCACGTTGCCGGTGTAGCTCGTGGATATCTGGACCATGGTGTAGCCGTCGGCGGGCGCATTCACCGCGATTTCGACGCCGATGTTTCCTGCCGCGCCAGACCGGTTGTCCACCACTACCTGCTGTCCGAATGCCTCGGAGAGTTTCTGCGCTATGGTGCGTGCCACGACATCGGTCTGGCCGCCGGGAGGGAACGGCACGATCAGCCGGATCGGTTTGGTCGGGTAGCCCTGTCCTGAGCCTGTCGAAGTGGCCTGCTGGGCGTGCCCGCCGCCCGCTGCAAGCGAAAGTGCAAGAAACGCGGTTATCCGCCCGCAGATTTTCATGTTCTCCTCCGTCCGATTTATCGTCCCAGTCCAGCGTGACGCGCCTGCCGATCCTCGCCAGATTTACCCGGCAATCTATGCGAATGGAGTAAGCTTCGCAACTGTCCGCGCGGCCCGGCGCCGCAACCGTCAGGCCACTTGCTTTCGGCCGCGGTCACGGCTACGCTCACGTCGAACTGAAA
>Ga0208685_1000786_pt1 | contig 10853 bp, 11 predicted proteins | sample EasRivMeERMLT890_FD_187533 | JGI IMG/M metagenome (GOLD analysis project Ga0208685, IMG submission 187533) | Soil microbial communities from meander-bound floodplain in the East River, Colorado, USA - East River MetaG ERMLT890 (SPAdes) (version 2) | ecosystem: Environmental > Terrestrial > Soil...
CCTTCGTCCCCTCCGAGTCGGAAGCGCTGATCGCCGCACACAAAGGTGCCACCTTCAGCCCCCCGCCGGAAAAGTGCATGCTCTGCGAGCGCGGCGTGCTGGTGGATGTGGAGGGCGAGAAGGTCCGGCCGGGGCGCCCGAACCGCTGCATGTTGTGCCTGGAAGGAATTCCGGCGCCGGGCGACTGCCTGTTTCACCTGAAAGATGCGCTCTCAGGCGCGCGCGGGCCGGCGGTTACGTCTGCTTCGAGCGAGACACCATCCGAGGCTTCTCGTGAGACCTGACACGGGCCCGACCGCGCGTCGTGGCCACACCCACACGCGGCACCCACTGATACTTCGACAACATCACCCGACCCCCCAGGCCGAACTCCACACCTTCCGCTTCGAGCAATACCTGCTGGAAATCGTCTGAGCCCGGCCTGGCCCGCAGGCTCACGTGTCCCGAGGCGTTGAGCACGCGATGCCACGGGAGCACCACATTGTCCGGCGCATGGGCGAGCGCGTACCCCACCTGTCGCGCGTGGCGCGGCATGCCTGCCAGCGCAGCAATCTGGCCGTACGTCGCCACCCGGCCGCGCGGTATGCGACGGACGATGGCGTAGATCCGCTGGTACGTGGCTACGTCGGGAGACATGACTCCACCGTACTAAGGGATTCTCCCTCACGGAGCAGCCAGCCGAGGTCTTCGAGCTGCTCGATCAGCAAATCCTGCAGCGCTGCGCGGTACTTCAACCCGGACACGCTCGATTTCAGCATGATCGCACGGTGTGCGTATAGCTCCTCCCAGGGGCACCAGCGGGCTTCACGAATCTCTTCTGTGTCCTGTGCCTCCACTTCGCCTGAAACATGTCGGGCGCTGAACACATGCGACGTCCAGGGAATGGTGTACGACTCGCCGACGAACTCCACATCGATCCGGAGGTGGTACTGGAGAAGCTTCATTTCCACGCCGGTCTCCTCCATGGCTTCGCGTGCCGCACCCACTTCCAGCGGCTCTCCTGGAACCAGTCCACCCGACGGAATGCGGTACAGGCCGCGCGGGTACCACGGCTTGGCGATCACGATCACGCCGGGCGCGCCCAGGATGGCCAGCGTGATGTCGTGTTTGCGGCCGTTCTTCTGTGAGTCGCGCACGAGATCCATCTCGCGCGGCGTGGCCGGATAGCTCATGGCATACGTAGCGGGACGCCCGTAGCGAGCTTCGGCTTCCGCGATCATCTCGCGGGTGACGTACGCCATCAGGACTTCCTGCGGTACACGAGATTGGTGACGGTAACGCATGCCGTCGGCGCGCACCACCTCTACGGTGGACACCGACGTGGTGCGGCCGTGGTGAAGCACGCGTGCCTCCGCCTCGAGGTGGCGACCCGTCCCCGCCGCCAGGTAGTTCACCTTGAGTTCGATGGTCACGGAGTCTTCGAGTTCGCCGATCAGGGTGTTGGTGGCAAACGTCGCAGCCGTGTCGATGAGTGCCGCGAGTGCGCCGCCGTGCGTGACGCCCCGGTATTGACGAAACTCGGTGCGGTTGGGCATCCGCAGCACCACGCGCCCGGGCGCGATCGAGCGCAGCTTGAATCCCAGGAGTGCGGGAAAGGGTGCCCGCTTGAGCTGGCGCTTTACGCGCGAAATAGTCTCCTGCTTCATAACGTCTCCGTAATCACCACACCCACCACCACGAGGAGGCCGGCCGCGATGAACATCGGGCTGATCGCCTCACCCAGAAGCCACCAGCCCAGGAGGGCCGCCACCACGGGCTGAATATTATTGAACACAGCCACGCGCGCCGCTTCGATGTAGCGCAGGGCCCAGTTCCAGAGAGTGTAGAAGAGCACCGAGGTGACGAGAGCGCAATAGAGCAGTCCGGTCCAGGCCTCAGACGACACGACCGCCGGGTTGAAATCGGCCAATGACCACACGCCGATGGGGATGAACAGCAGTGTGCCATAGGTCATGGCTCGGGCCGTCACCACCATGGCGCCGTACTTCAGGATGAGCGGCTTGCACAACACGGTGAAATAGGCCCAGGCCACCACGGCCAGGAGTGTGAGCATGTCGCCGCGAAGCTGGGAGGACGATATCCGGACGCCACCCTCCACGAACACCAGGGCCACTCCCGCGATCGCGATCAGGATCCCTGTAAGTCGGCCAACGGTGACACGCTCGCCCAGTCGGCGAGCCGCAATCACCATGACCAGAAGCGGCGTGAGACTGTACAGGAGTGCGGAGTGCCCTGTGGTGGTCCACTGCAGGCCGTACAGAAACAGACCCTGATTGAGCGGAATGGCCAGAAAGCCCAGTCCCCAGAGCCGCCACTGGTCCTGCCGTTCAATGCTCCGTCCACGACGAAAGTACTCACCCAGCGGCCACAGCACACTGGCGGCGATGACGAAGCGCAAGAGCGCCATGCGAAACGGGCCCAGATCGGCGATGGCCACCTTGGCCGCCAGAAACGTGCCCGACGCCAGGATCTGCCCGAAGACGACGACCGGAAAGTAGTACGCGGGACGCTTTACATCCGAAGTAATGGCAGAACCTCTGTCTGGAGCGGCAGCGTGGTGACCTGCGGACCCGTGGGGGTCATGAGTACGTTGATCTCGGAGCGGATGCCGAAATTGTCGAGGTAGATTCCCGGCTCCACGGAAAACAACAACCCCGTCACCAGTGGCCGGATGTCCTCGGTTTCGAAGTCGTCGAGATTGGCGCCCGGCCCGTGCAGGGTGGTGGTGATGGAGTGTCCGGTGCGGTGGATGAACCTGTCGCCGTGGCCCGCCTTTACAATCACCGCGCGAGCCGCCCGATCAGCCTCGGCTCCGGTGACGGTGCGCCCTGCTGTGTGAGCCGTCTTGATGGCGGCCACGGCCGCGTCGCGCGCCTGGCGCACCGCCTGAAACACTTTGTCGATGTGCGCCGGCACCTGGTCGCCGAGAAACCCAGTCCATGTAATGTCTGCGAACACTCCGCCCGGTTCTCTTCCCCACAGGTCGATGAGCAGGAGGTCGCCCTTGCGGATGGGCGTGTTGGTGGCGCGGTCGGGTTCGTAGTGCGGCAGGCCCGCGTGCGCGTTCACCGCGACGATCGGACCGTGGTCGGTGACGATGCCAAGCTCTTCAAAGCGCTTCAGCATGAATTCCCGGAGGTCGTACTCGCCGAGCGTCTCGCTCCGTGACACGGCGTCCGCTGCGCGCGCAAACGCCGCTTCCTTCACCAACAACACTGCAATGCACGCACGCCGGTGACCGGCGATTTCATCTTCGCTCAGCACTGCAAGGAAGTCCTGCACCAGGTTGGCCGAGGATACCACTTTGGGCCCCACGCTCTCTACCAGTTCCACGGTGCCGCGATCCACGCGCGACAGTGTTGGCAGAGCCGCGCGCGGGGAGTATTCCATGGCCACGCGGGCGAAGCCTCCGGCGGCCTTGCGCAAGCCTGCCTCAAACGTCTCGCGATTGCGATACACGATCCGGCTGCCGGGCAGGTGTGCCACGGCTTCGGGCTCCATGACGTGTTGAAGCGCCACGGGCTCGCCGGTGGCGGGAATGCAGTAGAACCAGCGGCGTGTGAGGATAGCGTGTTCGGGCGTGCTCAGTACTTCCCGGGCGAGGGTGTTCTGGCCGCGGAAGTCGTACAACAGCCAGGCATCGACTTTCTCACGTTTCAGAGCCTCTTGAATGCGGGGGACGTCGAGCATGGCCTTATGTACTAGTTGCCGTGCACGGTCACCGAATCGGCGGCCAGCACCCGGCCCTCTTTGTCTTCCACATGCACCGCCCACCGGCCCGCCATCTTGTCGCCGAGGGTTTTGACGGAGTGTGTGCGAAAGCGATAGCCCTGAACAGGAATGCGGATGCGCTGTGACGTCCAGCCGCGAATGCTCCACACGTGGTAGACTGTGTCGCCGGGTTTCGCGTCGCCGATCAATGCCCAAAAGTACAGTTTTCCGACCTTCTGGCTGAAGCTGGTGTCCACGCCGATCACGGTGTGGTTCTCGATGCCCGTCCCGAAGGCGGAATTAATCACCGACAGCGAGTCCGCGTACGCGGGCTGTTGCGTGCTCGAGATCAAGGCCAGGGTCAGAATCAGAGTGGCGCGCTTCATACAGGTCGACTCCTCGCAGGGTTCCTTCCTGCTATCGGCCGGACCGCATCCCAACATCGAGACCTAGTATGCGCCTTGTTCCAATTTCCGGCAACGGTGGATAAACCCTTACCAGTTGCTGATCGAACCCTGCACATGTACTCTCCGGGCATGTCCGAGCCGCTTCCCGATCCCGACGAGTACTGGATGGCCGCCGCCCTGAAACAGGCGGAGGCGGCGTTCGACCTGGAGGAAGTTCCGGTGGGCGCCGTGGTGGTGCACCAGGGGAAGATCATTGGTCGCGGACACAATCAGACCGAGCAGTTGCAGGACCCCACGGCCCACGCCGAGATTCTGGCGATCGGTGCGGCGGCCACCAGCCTGGGTTCGTGGCGGCTCACGGATTGCACGCTCTACGTGACTGTGGAGCCGTGTTGCATGTGCGCCGGGGCCATCGTGTGGTCGCGGTTGTCACGGCTGGTATATGGAGCGCCCGATCCCAAAGCGGGCGCTTGCGGTTCACTGTACGACATCGTGAACGACAAGCGCCTGAACCACCGCGTACCCACCACGCACGGCGTGCGACTGGAGGAGGCGGCGGGGTTGATGAAGGCGTTTTTTCAGAAGCGGCGAAAGCCGGAGGAGGCATCTTGAACTCCACGACGCAATCGACCACGCATGGCGCTGCGGCGCCCAGCCAGACGGAGATTCAGCAGACTCAGATAAAGGTGATGTATCTGGGGCTGGCGTACTCGCTCGGATTGCCTCTGGTATTGCTTGCGGTCGGCTACTTCGTTCGCCTGGGAAACGCTGACATCGAAGGCGTCCAGCCCCGGGAACGGGTCATGTTCTACGCGCTTCTCGCCGTGGCGTTGATGGAGATCCCGACGTCCCTGTTTCTGAAGAAGATCTGGCTGAAGCCGCTCTCGACATCGACGCCGGGCCAGGCCGTCCCCACGACCGCCTACGTGTTCTCCAGGTACCTGGTGCTGATGAACCTGGCTGCGGCCTGCTCTGCGTACGGACTGGTGTGGTATCTAATGGGTGGAACCCTGCCGGAATTCGCCTTGTTTGCGGTGATCGGACTCATAATTTTCCGCCTCGTGCGCCCCTCGACGGAATTCTTCTTTTCATTGTTCGGGGTGCGCCCGGCGATCGAGTAGATCGCCTTTTGCTTTGACGGAGGGGTGCCAGAGTGGTTGATCGGGGCGGTCTCGAAAACCGTTGACCTTGCAAGAGGTCCCAGGGTTCGAATCCCTGCCCCTCCGCCAGTGAATATGACGATGCTGATATCAGTACACATGGCCCGTTCAGCGGCGAAGCGCCTTTCCCACCCTCAAGGGGACGCGTGAGTTGAAACGCATCGCGAGGTTCCCCATTCGGCTCTGTCTACTTCTCTCCGCCCAGTGCGCCGTCGCTCAGACCGCCGACAAGACTCGCGATTCTCAGTTGCTCCACGCGAAGCTGTGTGACGTGGCCGCTTTCATTGAGAGGTGCGACAGCACTTGGCTGTGGAGGTTCAGGACCGAAGATCCAGAAGACTCAGGCAGGAGCCTGTCTGAACAGATAATCATTGGACTTGAGGAGACGGGCCGGTGCAAAGGAGCACACGGGGACGCCACTGTGATGGTTGCCTTGCTTCACATCGGAGTTGGATTGGACACTTGGGCGTTTCCGGCCGCTTTGGTGGCAGATGGGCCGGACACATCAGTGTACTACGGCTGCGAACCGCTTGGGGCCATTGCCTGCGATACCGAAAGGTTCGCGGATATCACAGGCGACGGGTTGCCAGAGCTAGTATTGAATTGTCACTTTGGGCAACGTGTTCGGGGTCTAAGGGTCCTCAGTGTTACGGGGTTGGATGCGTCCCTACGGGTATTGGGGCGCATGGATTCCGCCAACAGTCAAATGTATCCGGTGTTTTCCGGAGACGCCGGCGCCAGCATCGTCGAGACGGACGATTCGGAACTTCCGGTCATTGTAGTTCATGAGAATCACCAGAGGATCAGGGCGGGGCCGCTGGATAGCACGATACGCCGCACAGCAACGTACTTCCGATTCCATGACGGGAAGTATGAGGTTGCTCGGGAGGTGAGCTGGCTGCCCGGTGGAAGAGACACTGTCGAGGTGGTCTTTGAGCGCAAGAGTGACCGTAACTGACCTTCTCCAAAGGGCGCCTGGACAGAGTGACGACTATGCCAGTTCAATCAGAGTTCTATATGTATCCCAGGCTCCCCGCATTTCAAGTATATTCAAGGCACATCCTTTACACTTCATTCAAGGCACACGGTTTACACTTTTGGAGCACATCTACATCCTCAGTGACGTTCTCCCCAAAACGGTGCCATTTCGAGCCCGACAAGGGAAGGTGACGCTTTACAATTACCCGAGGACTGTTTAGATTTAGCGATCTTCCATTCGGAGGTCCGCCCATGGCCAACTGGAGAATTTCGGCCTTCACTTTTCTTGCGCTTTCGCTTTCGGCCAACCCGGGGATGGCGCAAAACCCCATACCTAATCCCGGCTTCGAGTCGTGGAGCTCGGGCCAGCCGGTCGGCTGGTTCACTACGAATTTTGGTTTTCCCCCCGACCCTGTCACGCAGACATCCGACCAACGCTCGGGGTCCTGGGCAGTGCGTGGAGAGGTGATCGAACGCAGCCCTGGGGATACAGCCATCCCCGCGCTCTCTACCGGAGGCATTTCTGGACAGCTTTTCCCAACCACCACGCGCTGGGCAGCGCTGGATGGCTTCTACAAGCTCAGTCCGCAGTTCGGTGACTATGTCCATATCACTGTAGTGCTGTTGAACGGAATCTACCAGGTAGGCGTGGGCAACCTGGACATTTCGATGCCAACCTCCACCTACCTGGCCTTCTCGGTGCCGATCGTTTACAACTACCACATCCAGCCCGAATCCGCATGGGTGGCCATCAACGCTTCGGGAGCGCTCGGAAATCTGGTTCCACACCTCGGTACATGGTTTCAGCTGGATGATCTTTCGATGTCCGGATCTGTGGCGTCGGTTTGCCCAGTGGCGCTCACAGGCGACGTGAACATGTCAGGCAATCGCAACACCGCCGACATCATCTACCTGGTGGGCTATGTGCTGAAAGACGGTGTGGAGCCGACTCCGTGCATCGGAGTGGGTGATGTAAACTGTTCCGGAAGTGTGACGACCTCCGACATTATCTATCTGGTGAATTCCGTGCTCAAGGCAGGCCCGGCGCCCTGCGACGTTTGCCCGCTCATCCCCTTTACCTGGGGCTGCCCGTAGGCGTCAAACAACTCCCTGCCCGTGGATGGAATTGAAAGGCCAGTCGTTCGTGAGGCTCGACAAGGTGGTGTGGTAGTCGTTGGCCAGGGTACGGCTACGTAGCCTCCAGGAGAGTTCTGTATGTATCCCAGGCTCCCCGCATTTCAGGTTTATTCCGGGGACATCGTTTACACATCATTCTGGAGAAATGAGGCTATATTCAGCCAAGGGCCACCCTGTCCATAGCACCTCTATCAGAGACTGAGACCATGAAGAACGACCTGTGTTCCCTCGTGCCCCTCGCCGTCTGCCTCCTCTGGGTTTGCGAATCCGGCCAAGCCGAGATTCCGACGTTCGCCCCGAGGGTGGCCCTCAAGGCGGGACCCAATCCCCATGCGGTGATCGCCGCGGATCTGGACGCAGATGGTGATCTCGACCTGGCTGCGTCCAGTTTTGCACCGGGATTCAACCTGGCTGTATTAAGGAATAATGGAGATGGTACCTTTGAGGATGCTGTGTTGTATGCCAGTGGCGGCGTATCGGCCGCATCCATCGACGCCGGCGACCTGGATGGTGACCTTGACCTCGATTTAGTCGTAGTGAATTGGGAGAGTATCAGTCTGGCCACCCTCGAGAACAATGGGAATGCCACATTCCAGCCGGCCATCGTGCAGCCCATCCTGCCTCCAGGCTACTACCCATTTGATGTAACATGCGCAGACCTAAGCGGAGATGATATACCCGATGTGGCTATGGCGAGGTTTGACATGACTGGAAGCCAGGGACGCATCACCATCTTCACAAATCTCGGAGACGGCGCATTGCTTCTGACGGGCGAATATACGGCGGATACCGCTCCCTGGAGGATCGCATCTGTCGATATCGACGGCGACACCGACCTGGACGCGCTCACAGCCAACACTAACCATACGGTGTCCGTTTTCGAGAACAACGGTGCAGGCTCGGTCTCCGCAATCACCTCGTATCCTGTGGGTAACGGCCCCAGGGATGCGCTCGGCGCAGACCTGGATGGCGACGGCGATGTTGATCTTGTTTCGGCAAACCAAGGAGGGCAGTCCGCCTCAGTGCTGATGAAGGGTGGCGATCCGGGGTTTCCGCCGCCGGTCCACTATGCGGCTGGGATCATGCCGGAATCTGTGGCAGCCGCTGACCTTGATCTGGATGGAGACATGGATCTGATCATCGGCGACAGTTACGCGTCCGACAGTATTTCTATCCTGGAGAATCTTGGTGATGGCACATTTCAGCTGCCCCTGCGAATTCAAGTAGAGGGCTATCTCATATCAGTGGCCGCCGCTACACTGGATGAGGACGTCGACTTCGACATCGTGGTCGCATCCTTGGACGCAGACTCCATCTACATACTGGAGAACCTTCTATGTGAGGCCGCTCGTGGCGACGTCAACTCGAGCGGTACCATTACCTCATCCGACATCATCTATTTGGTGAACCATGTGTTCAAGGCCGGCCCCGAGCCCGCCTGTAACGGGGCGAGTGGAGACTTGGAGTGCTCGGGTGCGATCACGGCTTCCGACATCATTTATCTGGTGAACTACGTGTTCAAGGGCGGCCCGGATCCATGCTAGAGTGCTGCTCTAGTTAGGGGACATCGTCTACACGTTTGGCCGATGCCCGACGACTGGTTGAGCTTGTTCTCAACTGGACTCGCCACTTGATCGTCGGCCGCGATGAGGTACATTGCCCTCGTCTTCCCAATGTCCCCGCGGAGGGCTTTCATCATGAAGCAACTGGCCACAGGTTGGCTGATCGTCACGGCCACATGGGCGCATGCCGCCACGCTCTCGGTGCCGGACGCGTACCCAACGATTCAATCTGCCATCGACGCGGCGGCGAACTCCGACACGGTGGCCGTATCGCCAGGCTTATACAAAGAGCACATCAACTATGCAGGTAAGGCCATTGTGGTGCTCGGGCTGGCGGGACGCGATTCAACCGTAATCGAAGGTCACCTCTTTCAGGTGGCCGTGGTGCGCTTCATCTCGGGTGAAGGTTCGGGTGCCATTCTCGACGGCTTCACCGTGCGCAATGCCAGAGACGCCGCCGGGATCGACTGCCTCAACTCAGGGCCGATCATCCAGAATTGCGACATCAGCCGGAACGAAGAGGAAGGTCGCGGGGGTCACGGCGTGTACAGCCGTGGATCGTCCATGCCCACGATCCGCTACAGTCGACTTCACGATAATGCCGCTCAAAAGGGTGGTGCCGTTCGTGCCATCCAGACGGGCGGAGCGGTCATCCACCACAGCGAAATCTTCTGCAATTGGGGCCGGAGTGGCAGCGCGGTAGCCGTGGATGTGGGGACGCTGCTCAATATGCATCACAATCTGGTGCATGGGAATCAGTTTGCCGCAAGCGTGGTCGAGAGCAGAAGTCAGTACACCTACATCCGCAACAACGCCTTCGTGGGGAACGGAGGCGGCCTGGTTGTGAGCTCCTCAGGTGCGGACGTGCGCAATAACATTTTTGTCGGTCAGCGCGGCAAAGCCCTCTCGGTACCCATCGGCACGGTCGGATACAATCTCTTCTGGGACAATGATTCGAATGGCACAGCGGGCATAGGCGATGTGGTAGCTGATCCCATGTTCAACGATCCGGCGGTCGGCGACTTTTCACTACAGCCGGGCTCGCCAGGCATCGATGCCGGTGATCCCGGTCCATCGTACAATGATTCTGACGGCACCCGTGGCGACATCGGGCCCGGTCCCGTGTGGGGCTTCCCCCACGTGCCCTACTGGCGGGACTGTCCCATTGTGCTCTCCGGTGACTTCAACGGAAGTGGCGCTATCACATCGGCCGATCTCATTGGTTGTATCAACTACATCTTTAGAAGCGGCCCTCCGCCTCTGCCCTGTCCGGCAAACGGCGATGTGACGTGCACGGGCACGGTGACGGCCTCCGATGTGATCCACTACCTGAACTATCTGTTTCTGGGAAACGGCGCGGTGGCTTTCAAGGGTGGCGGGGATCCACCCTGCCTGAATTGCAGAGTGATTTACTACGGACTCTTTACCTGTCCGTAGTCAGGGCGCAATCAAGTCACCCGCCCACGGACGAGCATGTGCCTGTCGCTTATGCGCTCCACGGTCGCGGGGATGCCTGCGGCAGCCACCTGAGCTGCGGCGCACAGGGAGTTGAAGAAGTCCTCCTGCACCATGGGGTCCGCCTGCCCTGTGACTTCCTGCACCAGCTGCTTCACTTCACCCAGGGTGTCGGGACGGAAGAGATCCATCACGAAGACTACGCCGCCGGACTTCGCAAGTCGCTTGGCTTCCGCCCACAGGACGCCGGGATCGGGCAGGTGATGTAACAGGTCCTTCGACAGCACTGCGTCGAATGAGGAATCAGGCAGAGGCAGATTGGGCAGGCGCGCACACAGCATGGTGATGCGCCGATCCAGGCCTTCCGCCTGCACCGCGCGTTCCGCGAGGCGCACCATGGGCTCCGAGCCGTCCACACCGGTGATGGCGAGTTTCGGGTTGGC
>Ga0208685_1000787_pt1 | contig 10852 bp, 7 predicted proteins | sample EasRivMeERMLT890_FD_187533 | JGI IMG/M metagenome (GOLD analysis project Ga0208685, IMG submission 187533) | Soil microbial communities from meander-bound floodplain in the East River, Colorado, USA - East River MetaG ERMLT890 (SPAdes) (version 2) | ecosystem: Environmental > Terrestrial > Soil >...
TGCCGACAGGCGCGCATCCAGCTCCACCTCGCGCAGCGCCCGCGGCTCGCTGCCAGGCGCCTGGCGAACGAGCGACGGCAGCGTGTAGCCGTTCCCGCGGATGTACCAGCGGGTGCCGTCGGCCGCGAGGGCAGGGCTCGTGATGGACCATTCCCGGGCGAGGACCTCGCCTTGACTGGCTGAGACTCCTTTCGGAACGAAGCGCGCGATCAGCCAGTTGCGGTACTCCACCCATAGCTGATCCATGTTTTTCCCCGTCGCCGCAACCGGGTTACTGTGCACCCGGAACGGGATCACGTTCTCGCTGTAGCTCTCGATGAACGCGCCGATCGCCTTCTCGCCGTAGCGTTCCTGGAGGAAGGCGAAGAAATAGCCGCCGTACAGGTAGTCGCGGTTGAGCGGAAAGCCCCGGCCGCCGGCGTTGATCTCCTCGAGCGAGCGCAAGCCCCGGCCCGCCTCGGCGCGCATCATGCCTTCGAAATGCGCCTGGCCAAGGCGCCCGTACCTCTTGGCCGGATCGGACTCGGCGTGCACCGCGAGCCCCTCCACGATCCAGCTCGGCTGCAGCGCGTTGGGGAAGAGGAACGGCAGGCGCCCGAAGACGCGCCGCAGGCCGAGCGGCGCGGCGCGCGCCATGTCGAGGTGCGTCAGCACCAGCTCGTGCCATTCGCGGTTCTGCACGAGCTCGCCCTCGTCCGGAGGCGAGAGAAACACCATCGTGTAGTTGAACGGCAGGGGCGAGGCGAGCCCGTTGGCGAAATCGGCGGAGTCCAGCACCACCACATGGATGCGCGATTGCGGCCGCCATTGCAGCAGCGCGGTGATGCCAGGGAGGATTCGCTCCGCGGCGCCGGCCACCGTGCGCGCTTGCGCACGCTGCTGCTCTGCGAAATGCACGGTGAAATGCGCGGTTTCGAGGGTGCGCCAGCGCAGCCAAGGATCGACGAAGGAGAGCTCAGCCCATTGCGCCAGCACCCCCGGAGCCCAGGCGAGCAGGGCGAGCGCCATCCAGCGTTTCAAAGTTCGATTCCTTGTTTGCCGCGGGGCATTCTAATATTCGCATTCTCAGGAGGATGCATCGATGAAACAGCCCGACCAGAGCAGGCGACGTCTTCTCGCAGGCGCTACCGCGGTACTCGCGTTGGGCCCGCTGCGGGCCCGCGCGCAGGGCTTCCCGTCAAAGAACATGCGCGTCGTCATCCCGACTGGGCAGGGCGGCGGCGCGGAGCGGCTCGCACGCTCCTTCGACGAAGTCTGGAGCAAGCTCCTGAAGACCAACTTCGAGTACAGCTTCTACCCCGGCGCGGCCGGCCAGGTCGGCTACGAGACCTTCATCCACAAGCGCGAGAAGGACGCCTACAACCTGCTCTTCGGCAACATGGGGCCGGAGATGATCATGTACGCGCTGCAGAACCCCAAGTACCGCTTCCCCGAGGATTTCCAGTACTTCTGCCGCACCGACATCGACGATAGCGTGGTGTTCGCACTGCGCAAGGGCAAGTTTCAGCGCGTGGAAGACCTCGTCGCCGAGGCGAAGAAGCGGCCGGTCAACGTGGCGGTGAGCCGGCTGCCGCATCCGGCTTCCATCGGCATGCTCGCGCTGGGCGCAGCGCTCGGGGCGAAGTTCAACCTGATCCCTTACGGCGGCGGCAACCCGACCACGGTCGCGGTGCTGAACGGCGAGACCGACTGCGGCGCGCTGCCGATCGCCGGCGTGATAGCCCAACGGGAGCAGATGAAGGTGCTCGCGGTGTTCAATGACGAGAACCCGCTCGCAGCCCAGAGCGACAACGCGCCGCCGATCAACAAGGTGTTCGGCACCAAGCTGCCCGAGCTTTCGTCATCGCGCTCGTGGGCGATCCATACCGAGGCGATCGAGAAGTATCCGGAGCGCTTCGCGCAGCTCGAAAAGACCTCGAAGCAGGTGGTCAACGACCCGGCGTTCAAGGAGGCCTTCGCGAAAACCGGCGCGCCTGTGGACGCCATCCAGTACGGCGACCGCACGGTGTGCACCCGCTACGCCAAGGGGATGGTCGAGCTGGCGAACGAGTATCGGTCGCTGCTGACCGCCAAGAAGAAGGGTTGAGGGTGTCGCGGAAGGCGCCGCTCGGCGCCGACCTCGTTATCCCTGCGCTCGCGCTCTGCTTCGCGGGCTACTTCTTCTGGTCGATCGCCGATCTCGCCTGGGAGGCGAAGGCGAACGGCGTGGTGATCGGCGCGGCGCTCGTCGGGCTGGTGGCGCTCCAGATCGTATTGATCGCGGTGCAGGTGGCAAAGGGGAAAGGGGATCTTCGCGCCGATCCCTTGTGGCAGCCGAGCGACGTCCTCGGCAAGCGCGTCGGGATGGTGCTCGTCACCGTGGCCTTCATCGCGGCGCTCCAGCTGCTGGGACTCACGCTGTCGCTTCTGCTGGCCATGGCCGCTGCCCTGGTGGTGATGGGGGTGCGCAAGCTCTCGACAGTGCTGTGGATATCGCTCGCGGTGGCGGCGGCGGCCTACGTGCTCTTCATCGCCATCCTCGACTCGTCCTTTCCCCACGGCCCGATCGAGAAGCTCTTGTCTTGAGCTGGGATTTCCTCGCCGGCCAGTTCGTCGCGCAGTTCGGGCTGTGGTGGATCATCCTGCCCGCGATCCTGCTCGGGATCGTGGTCGGCATCCTCCCCGGATTCAGCCCGCAGAACACGCTGATCATGCTGCTGCCGCTCACGCTGGCGATTCCGGTCGAGCAGGCGTTCGCGTTCATGGTGTCGATGTACTGCGCGAACCACCTGGCGGGCGGCGTTCCGGCGATTCTGGTCAAGATTCCGGGCTCGGGCGGGGCCGCCGCGACCACGCTCGACGGCTACCCCATGACGCAGAAGGGCCAGGCGCAGCAGGCGATCGTGCTCTCGTTCACCTCCTCGGTGTTCGGCGGGCTCATCACCACGTTCGCGACGCTCGCGCTGCTGCCGTGGCTATCGCAGATTGGCCTTTACCTGCGGTCGGTCGAGATGGTGGTCGTGATGCTGTTCGGCCTGACGCTGATCGCGGTGATCGCGGCCAAGGACACGCTGAAGGGCCTGATCGCCGGGTTGTTCGGGCTGCTGATCGGGGTGATCGGCACCGATCACATCTACAACGCGCCGCGCGCGACGTTCGGCTTCCTCGAGCTATATGACGGAGTGCCGCTCGTCGCCGCCCTGATCGGCCTGTTCGCGGTCTCCGAGGCGCTGGTGATGCTGGAGGAGAAGCTGATCGTCAGCGCCGAGGGCCGCGAGCGGGCGATGCGCGCGAGCTGGGCCGACACGCTCGACGGCCTGCGTCTGACGGTCAAGCATTGGTGGCACATCGTCTGGACCGCGTTCGTCGGCCTGCTGATCGGTATCGTGCCCGGCGCCGGCGCCAGCATCGCCGCGTTCGTCGCCTACCAGCAGTCGCGGATGTGGTCGAAGCATCCGGAGCTCTACGGCACAGGCATTCCCGAGGGCGTGATCGCGCCCGAGGCCGCGAACAACGGCGTCACTTCCGGCACGCTGGTGCCGATGATGGCCTTGGGCGTGCCGGGAGGAACCACCGCCGCGGTGATGATGATTGTCCTGCAGTACCACGGCATGGTGATGGGCCCGCGGCTCTTCACCACCAATCCGGAGCTCGCCTACGGCGTGTTCGTCGCGATGGCGGTCGCGTACATCTTCATGATCTTCACCATCCTGCCGCTCGCGCGCTACATGGCGCGCATCGTGCTCATCGAAACGACCTACCTTGCGCCGATCATCATCCTGGTGACCGTGGTGGCGGCATTCGCCGAGCGCCAGTACTTGTTCGATATGGCGCTGGCGCTCGTATTCGGCGTCATCGGCTACATCGCCCACAAAACCAACTATCACGTGACCGCCATGCTGATCGGCATCATCCTCGGCCCCCTGTTCGAGCAGTACCTCGCGCGCGCCTTGCGTATTTCGCAGGGCGACCTGACGGTGCTGTTCTCGTCCACGATCGGCAACGTGCTCTGGGGGCTGCTGGTGCTTTCGCTGGTGCTACCGCTCTGGCGCAGCTACCGCCAGGCCAGGCGTCAGACTGTGGTGTGAGCCGAGCCCGGCGCCGGGATGAGCGCTTCCCCGGCCGCTTCGCTGAACGCCACTCCCTGCGGCAAGACGATTGCCACCGAGCGCACGCGCTGGTGGCGCGGATCGGCTCCAGGGGGACTCTTCCCCTTCTGCACGAGCTTTGCCGCGGCAATCAGGCGGCGCCGCGCCATCACGATGCCCAGGTCGGTGGGCACGAGGTTCTCGCGGGTGCGGTCCTGCACCCGTCCCATGCTTTCCTGCACCGAGGCGTCCTGCATGGCGAAGCCCTCGACACCGGAGAAGCTGCGTCCTTCCTCTTGCGCCCGGCGGTCGATGAGGTAATCGTTGTCCTTGTTCGCGACGGGGCGGAAGGTGCCGGGAATCAGCGGGGCGTGGATGCCTTTGCCGGCCTCGAGCGCGGCTCGCTCATCGCGGGTGAGCGCGCGCGTAGCGTGGTGGTTGCTGCTCCAGACCCAGCAATGGACGTCATCCATCGGCACCCAGCAGTGTCCGCCGATCGGATGGTCGCCGCGCGGCGGAATCAGCGTGAAAGAAGGCATCACCCATTGCGTGATGCGCCAGTACCACTGGCCATCGCCCGCGCCGCGGCGAGCGCCGATGTAGAGCCCGCCGGGCGACTCGACGACCTCGAAGTGCGGCCGCAGGTCCTGCAGGTTGTACTCGTTGCCCTTCGATCCCCTGAACAGCGGATCGGTCGTGATCGTGTGACGGTGCAGGAACGAGACGTGGCTCGAGTCGATGCCGCCCTCCATGGCCTGCAGGTAGTTGCACTCCTGCAAGCGCTTCGAGACGAAACGATGAGCGTCCGGGACCATGGCCCATTCGTGCTCCGGCGGCGGCGGCTGCCGCTCGCGCGGCCCCATATAGGTCCAGAGCACGCCGCCGCGCTCGATGAGCGGATACGACCGCAGCTTCATGCGGCGACAGAGCTTCGGGTTGTCCGGCTCCGACGGGATTTCGACGCACTGGCCGCCGGCATCGTATTTCCAGCCGTGATAGGCGCAGCGCAAGCCGCCTTCCTCGTTGCGGCCGAACCAGAGCGACGCGCCGCGATGCGCGCAGAATTCGTCGATCAGGCCGAGGCGGTTCGCGCTGTCGCGGAAGGCGACCAGGGGTTCCGACAGGAGCGTGACGCGCACCGGCGGCCCTGCGGGCGTGGGCAGCTCGGCGGCGAGCAGCGCCGGCAGCCAGTAGCGGCGGAAGAGCTCGCCCATGGGCGTGCCCGCCGCGGTGCGGGTGAGCAGCTCGTTCTGGTCCGCTCTCACGAACGGGTCTCCTCGATGCGGGCAAGTCTACTACCCGCCCCCCGGACCGACAGGCAGCCGGCAGCGAGCAGGAACGCGCCCGTGGCGAGAAACACCGGCGCGGCGCCCAGGACGGCGCCGAAGCCGCCGAAAGCAAGCGGCACGGCGATCTGAGTGATCTTGTTCGCCATGATGCGCATGCCGAGCGCTTCGCCCGAGCGCCCGGGCGGCGCGTAGCCGTAAGTGAGAGCGATGGTGAGCGGCTGCGCCGAGCCGAGCGCCAGGCCGAGCGCAAACGCAGCCCCGGCGAGGAGCCAGGCATCCGAGAGGGCGGGCACCGCCAAGTAGGCGCCGGCGGCGGCGAACAACGAGCCGGATAGCACCCCGAGCTCACCGTAGCGCTGGGTGAGGCGGTGCATGACGATGCGCACGACGAAGCCTGCCAGCGCGTAGCTCGAAAGAATCATGCCGATCGTGGAAGGCGCCAGGCCGATCGCGCGGCCATAGATCGGCAGGTAGAACGAGAACAGCTCTATTCCGGTGAGGGCGACGCCGCTCAGGATCAGCGTGCGCCGCAACGCGGGGATCGAGAGCAGCTCGAAAGCGCTTCCAGCGGCGTGCTCGCCTTCAAGACGTTGCCGCGGGGGGACGAGGCTCCGGTGGAACAGCGCGTAGAAAGCCGGCACGGCGGCGATGCAGGCAAGGAGCGCGAATGCTGCCTGGAAGCCGGCGAGCTCGATCGCAAACCCCGCGGCCGAGGGTCCGATGAACGCCGCGATCGAAATGCCGAGGGCGAAGGTGGCGAAGTTGCGCGAGCGCGCCGCGCCGTCGCCGAGCGAGCCCACGAGGTTGTGCACCGAGACGTGAAAGAAAACATGCCCCAGGCCGATGAGCGTGGGACACAAGAACAGCCAACCCAGGCCGGGCGCCGCCAATGGCAGGGCAAGGCCGCCGGCCATGATTGCGGTGCCCAGCACGATCGGCATGCGCATGCCGAATCGGTCGGCGATGCGCCCGGCCGGTACCGCGAGCAGCAGGGGAAGCACCGAGAACAGCGCTGCGAGCGCGCCGACCGCGGCGGCGCCGGCGCCAAGCTCGAGCGCGTAGAGCGAGACCGCGACCTTGCTGCCGCGCAAGCCGATCGAGGTCAGCACGGACAGCAGCACCACGGGGTAAACGGCCATCGTTTGCCGCGCCAGTATACTGTGCGCCTTGAGCGCGGCCGTCCTTCCACCCCACCCGGTATCCCGCAACGCATGGCGCGAGCTCTGGCTGATCACCATCGGTCACGGGCTGACGCACTGGTATCCGGCGACCTTCTACCTCCTGCTGCCGCTCATCGGCAGCGAGCTCGGGCTGTCGTACAGCCAGATCGGGCTCATCATGACCTGCCAGTACATCGCATCCGCGATTGCGAACGTGCCGGGCGGCGTGCTGGTCGACACCGTGGGGCGCAAGGGATTGCTGATGGCGGTGTCGCTTTTCTGGATCGGTTTTCCCTACCTTCTCATCGGTTTCACGCATAGCTATGTGATGCTGCTTGCGTGCGTCGCGCTCGTCGGGTTCGGCAACAGCTTGTGGCATCCGACGGCGATCCCTACGCTCGGCCGGCGCTATCCCGAGCGCAAAGGCCTGGTCCTCTCGGTACACGGCATGGGCGGAAACGTCGGCGACGCGGTCGCGCCGGTGATCATCGGCGCGGCGTTGACGTATTTCTCGTGGCGCGAAGCGGTGGTGCTGAACGTGGTGCCCGGGCTCGTCGTCGCGGCGCTGCTCTTCGTGTTTCTCGGCAGCATGCGGCTCGGGGCAAAGAAATCCGAGCACGAACCGCAGTCGTTCGCCCACTACCTCGCCGGGCTCAAAGACCTTCTGGCGAGCCGTGCGCTGGTGCTGCTCTCGACGGGCTCGGCGTTCCGTACCATGACGCAAACGACGCTGCTCACCTTCTTGCCGGTCTACCTGGCGCACGACATGGGCTATTCGCCGTTCTGGGTCGGCGCCTGCCTGTTCGCGCTGCAGGCGGCCGGATTTGCCGCCTCTCCGATCGCCGGGCATCTCTCGGATCGCATGGGCCGCAAGCAGATCCTGATGAGCAGCATGGCCGCGACCGCGCTCGTGCTGGCGGCAATGGCGTTCAGCGGCGGCTCGCCGCTCTTCATCGCGCTGGTCGCGGTGCTCGGGTTCTTCCTTTACGCAACGCGCCCCGTGATCCAGGCCTGGATGCTCGAATCGACGCCGAAAAACATGGGCGGGTCGAGCATCGGCGTGCTGTTCGGCGCGCAGGCGCTCGGCGGCGCGCTCGGGCCGCTCTTGGGGGGAATCGTCGCCGACCGCCTCGGGCTGCTGGCGACCTTTTATTTCTTAGCGGCCACCATCGTGGTCGCCAACCTGTTCGTGTTCGGGGTCACGCCTTCCGCAGCGCCCAAAAGTTGAACGCCCCGTAGGCGAGGTAGGTCGCGAGCCACAGTGCGCCGACGATCTCGAGCGTCAGCCCATCTCCGGCCGCGTAGGCGAGCGCGGCGAAAAGGGGAAGCGACAGAAGCTCTCCCACCGCGATCGCGCGCGTGCGCGTTGCCGCGTACAGCCCGAAAAGCGGGATCCAGGCTGCAATGCGCGCCAGGCTGCCGGCGAAGAGCAGCCCCACCGCGAGCGGCGGCGCCCGGAAGCTGGGGTCGTAGAGCGCCTCGAGAACCGGCGAATAGAAGGCGAACAGCAGCAGGAAGAGCACGGCCGAGGGCAGCAGCACGGTGCGCGCGGATTCGCGCAGCACCGGCGCAAGCCGCGCCTGCGGGTGAGCAGCGGCGAAACGCGGGAGGTAGAGAACGCTGAGTACGCCGGAGGCGAAGCCGCAAATCCAGTCGGACACGCGCCAGAGCGCCTGCAGCACGCCGCTCTCGTGCCAGGAAAGCGCGTCGGCGACCAGGCTGCGCGCGACGATCATCGACGCCGGGCTGAGGATGCCGATAACTACGCCGGGAAGGACGTAGCGCTCGAGCGCATGGTCTTCGGCGCGCTCGGGCGCAGCGGCGCGGTGCGGTACGAAAAGCAGCACTGCCGCCGGGGCCGCTTGCGCGACGATGATCAGCTCAAGGACGAACGCGTGCGGCGCAAGCGCCGCCGCCGCAAGCGCGAGCGCGGCGGCCAGCAAAGCGAGGGCCAGCATCAGGTCGCGGCGCTGCTGCCCGAGCCAGAAGCTGTTGACGAGCCCGTGGATCACCGCGATCCAGCCGCACAGCGCCGCGAGCGCGACGCTCTGCGGCGCGAGCGCGGCGCCGCCAAGGCGCTCGGACAGATTCCAGCCGACGATCGCCGTGGCGACGCCCACCGGGGCGGAGATCGCCAGCCCGAGATAGAGCGCGCGACGCAGGAAAAGCTGCTGCCGCTCGCGCAGCCGCGTTTGCGCGACCAGCACAGAGAGACCCGCGCCGACGCCGCTCGACGCGACCGCCCCGACCATCTCCATCAGCGACGACAGTTGCGCCCACAGCGCGACGAGCTCCGCACCGCCGCGCAGCGCAAGGATCTTGTCGAGCGCCGAGCGCCCGGCGAGACCCGCCGCGATGACCGCGCACGTTAGAAAGAGCTTCGTACGTTCTCGTCTCGTAATTTGTTCCGGGGCCGCGACGTCCTTAACTTATCTTTTCGTCGGGTGACGACGACGCGTGCAATGGCGCGCCGCGTCAATACACAAGAAATCACAGTTGATTCGTTGCTGCACAAAATAAATCACGCTATTCTCCGCGCGCACGCTTGGCAACAGGCGCAAGACAAGAACAAGCGGTAACCCGCTGAATTGGGAAAAAGTTGATGCACTGGGGTAAGGGGGGCCATGGGCTTGCCGCACGCCGGCTTTTGTCGGCACGTCACGCTCGCGGTCGGGGAATCCTGCCCTCCCGGTGCCGGTCCAGAAACGCCGCGTTTCGCGCTCGCACATGCCGTGCACGCGTGACGTCGGCACCAACAAGAAATCCGGGAGTCAGGGAAATGAGGGTTCGCCTCTCCAGGGAGAGCGATGCGCGTTTGCGCAACGCCGGGCTGATCGCGAGGCCCATCGTCGTCGCGGTGCTCTCGCTCGCGAGCGCGGTCGCGATCGCGCAGCAGCGCCCTGACGCCGGACAGATCCTCGAGCAGCAGCGCCAGCCGCTGCGCCTGCCGCCGCCGCCGGATGACGATATCCGGCCGCGGCCGCCCGAGCCGCGCCCCGCGCTGCCGGTTTCGCCGACGCTCAAAGTCCGTGTCAGCAAGTTCACCTTTTCCGGCAACACGCTGTTCGAAGACGCGACGCTCGCCCAGGTTGTGGAGGAGTTCGTCGGCAAGGAGCTCGACTTCGAGGGTCTGACCGACGCCGCGACCAAGGTGCGCGCCTACCACCGCGAGCGCGGCTACTTCCTCGCCCAGGCCTATCTGCCCCAGCAGGCGATCCGCGACGGCGTGGTCGAGATCGCCGTCATCGAGGGTCGCGTCGGCATCGTCGAGCTGCAGCGCCGCCCGGCCACGCGCCTCGCCGAGTGGCTGCTCGCCGGAATCCTGAATGCGCACCTCAAGGCCGGCGACATCATCACCGAGACGGGCCTCGAGAAGCCGCTGCTCCTCATCAACGACTTGCCGACGGCGGCGGTGACTTCCGAGATCCGCCCGAGCCAGACCGTCGGCGCCGCGGACCTGCGGGTGAACGTCGACCAGGGCGTGGGCCTGTTCAACGGCTACGTCGATTTCGACAACCAGGGCAGCCGCTTCACCGGCGCGTACCGGCTGGGCGGCAGCCTCAACGTGAACAATCCGCTCACCATCGGCGACCAGCTCTCGCTGCGCGCCTTTGCCACCGACGAGGAGATGTATTTCGGGCGCATCGCCTACATCGTGCCGGCAGGCTTCTGGGGCACGCGCATCGGCGCGAGCGTCACCAAGTTCAGCTACAAGCTTGGTGACGAGTTTGCCTCCCTCGAGGCGAACGGCGACGGCCTGGTGAAAAACGTGTTTGCGTTCCATCCGCTCTACCGCACGCGCAACACGAACCTGATCGGCCAGTTCGCGTACGAGGACAAGCGCCTCTTTGACCGGATCGACAGCACCGCCACGGTCGAGGACCGCTTCATCGACTCGATCAAGGCGGGCTTCGTCGGCGACTTCCGCGACCGCTTCCTCAGTGGCGGCTTGAACGCATTCTCTCTTACCTACACACAAGGCGACCTCAAGATCGCGCCGACCGCGCTGGCCGAGGCGGACGCCGCGGTGACCGGCCTGCAGACCGCCGGCACGTTCCGCAAATGGAACTACGATTTCAAGCGGCTGAACCGGGTGACCGACAACCTGAGCGTTCTGCTCGCGCTCTTCGGGCAGCAGGCGTCCAAGAACCTCGCCTCCGCCGAGAAAATGTCGCTCGGCGGAGCGAACGGCGTGCGCGCCTATCCGGTGGGCGAGGCGAACGGCGACAGCGGCAATCTGATCCAGTCCGAGCTGCGCTACGTTTGGCCGGGCGTCAAGGTGTTCGAGGGCGACGTCGTGGTGATGGCCCTCTACGACTGGGGGCAGGTCGACGTG
>Ga0208685_1000796_pt1 | contig 10820 bp, 6 predicted proteins | sample EasRivMeERMLT890_FD_187533 | JGI IMG/M metagenome (GOLD analysis project Ga0208685, IMG submission 187533) | Soil microbial communities from meander-bound floodplain in the East River, Colorado, USA - East River MetaG ERMLT890 (SPAdes) (version 2) | ecosystem: Environmental > Terrestrial > Soil >...
CCGCGCGTACTACGGTGTCGTTGTCGCCGACGCGCGTCTGATCCTGCTGAATGAAATGCGCGACATTGCCGTGCGGGTCCGCGACACCGCCCAGCAGCGGTTCGAGGCCGGCAGCGCGCCGCGGCTGGAAGTCATGCAGGCGCAGCTGACGCTCGCCTCCGCTGAGAACGAAGCGACGGCTGCCCAGGGAAACGCCGTCGCTGCTCGCGCAGAGTTGAACGCGCTCCTCGGTCAGCCGCTCGATACGGTGACGTCCTTGTCGACCGCCGTCGATGCCAGCGGGCCGGTGACGACCGCAGCCGCCATGACGCTCGCGCAGACGGCGAGTACCGAGCTCATCGTGATCGATCGACAGATCGAGACGCAGCGCGCCAGAATCCTGCTCGCCCAGGCGCTCCGGGTGCCGGACGTCATTCCGGCGGCCGTGCTCACGCATGACGCGCAGCCGGAATTCACGTACGGGTGGCGCGCCGGCGTCGCAGTGACCCTTCCCCTATTTACCTCGCATCGCGCCGGGGTCCTCGTGGAGCAGACGACCCTGGATCAGCTCAACGCGCAGCGACAGGCGACGCTCGTCACCATCAACGGCGCCGTGACCGCCGCCGCGGTCACCGTCCAGGCGCAACGGCAGCTCTACGTGCGGTACCGCGATGAAATCATCCCGCAGGCGCAACAGGTCGAGCAGCTCGCCCAGGAGTCTTACCAGCTCGGACAGACCGGCATTGCGGCGCTGCTCCAGGCGCTCCAGGCGACGCGCGACGCCCGCCTCCGCGCCATTGATGCCGTTTCCCTTTTTCAGAACGCGCTCGCGGATCTCGAGCGCGCGATAGGGGCTCCCCTCCCATGAGACTCATGACTTGCACCCTCTTCAATTCCCAACCTCCAATCCCCAACTCCCAAGGCGCGACGCGGAGCTCCTTGGAAGTTGGGAGTTGGAAATTGGGAATTGTCGCTGTGATGTTCGTCGTTGCGGCGGCAGCGGGGTGCAGCAAGCAGACGGCGGAAGAAGTCGTCAGCGAAACGGTGGTACCGGTGATGACGGCGCCGGCAGTGACTGGGCCGATCCGTGGCCGCGTGCACGCCACGGGTCTCATATCTCCTGCGCCCGGCGCCGACCTCGTGGTCATCGCCCCCGAAGCGGCCCGCATCGTGGAGATTCCGCACGCTGAAGGCGATCGCGTCAGACAAGGGGACGTCCTCGTCCGCTTCGAAATTCCGAGCTCCGCGGCGGAAGTGCAGAAGCAGGTCGCGGAAGTCCAGCGCGCACAGGCGGCGCTCGCGAATGCGAAGGCAAACCAGGTCCGCGCCCACGACCTGTTCGAGCGCGGCATTGCGGCGCGGAAGGACGTGGAAGACGCCGACCGCGCGGTGGCTGACGCGGAGGCAGCGCTCGCCCAGGCCGAGGCGGCCGGCGCTGCGGCCAACCTCGTCGCCGCGCGCTCGGTCGTGCGCGCGACATTCAACGGCGTGGTCGCGAAGCGGTACCACAACCCCGGGGATCTCGTCGAACCGGTGTCGGCCGACCCGGTGCTCCGAGCCATCGATCCGAGACGGCTCGAAGTCGTCGCCTCCGTGCCGCTGGCCGACTCGGCGCGCATCGTCATCGGCGCTCCCGCGCACCTCACGGCCGTCGCTGCCGGCGACCCGGAGGTCGGCCTCAAGGTCCTCTCGCGACCGGCCGCCGTCGACGTCGGCACCGCAACGATCCCGGTCCGCCTCGCGTTCAACGCGCCGACGAATTTCCCCGCCGGCACGCCGGTCGAAGTCGAGATCGAGGCGGAGCTGCATCCGAACGCCGTGCTGATTCCAGCTCCCGCGCTCGTGCGCGAGGGTGAAGAGACCGCGGTGTTCGTCGTGAACGGCGACAAGGCCGAGCGACGACCCGTGCAGATCGGTCTGACGGACGGCGAGCACATCGAGATCGTCTCGGGAGTCAAGGCGGGTGAAACGGTCATCGTGGACGGACAGGCGGGGCTGCCCGACGGTGCGACGATCAGCATCGGGAATCCCGCAGGCGCCGCCAAGTCGGGAGCGGACTCAGCTGACGACAAAGGCGAAAAGTGAACGTCGCAGCCCTTGCCCTGAAGCAGTCCCGCGCTGCCGTGCTCCTGGCGGGCGCCCTCGTCGTCGGAGGCGTCCTCGCGGCGCTCTCGTTGCCGAGCAGCATCTATCCGCCGCTGGAGTTCCCTCGCATTGCTATCGTCGCGCACTCGGGCACGCTGCCCCCGCAGTCGATGTCGCTCATCGTCACGCGCCCGATCGAGCAGGTCGTCATGGCTGTGCCGGGTGTGAGGCGCGTGCGATCGAAGAGCATCCGCGGCGGTGCCGAGATTTCCGCGCAGTTCGATCCGTCGACCGACATGGTGACGGCGCTGCAGATGGTGCAGAACCGGGTGGCGGAGATCACGGGAGATCTGCCGATGGGAACCCAGCTCCAGATCGAGCGGATGACGCCGGCCATCTTTCCGGTGTTCATCATGAGCCTGACGGGCTCGCTGTCAACGCCGGATCTCTACGACTATGCGAACTTCGTCGTCAAGCCGGAGATCGCGCGGGTGCCCGGCGCGGGGACCATTGAGGTGCAGGCGAGTGACACCCGAGAGATCGAAGTGATCCTCGATCCCGCGCGCCTCATGGCTGCGCAGCTCACGGTTGTTGACGTCTCCGACGCGCTGCTCAAACAGAACACGATCCTCCCCGTTGGGCGTTTCGCGGAGTCGGGCCAGCAGCACCTGACGCTCGCATCCGGCCTCTGGAAGAACGCGAACGAAATCGCAAATGCCCCGGTCAAGGTCAGGAACGGCGCCACGCTTCGCGTGTCGGACCTGGGCACGGTCACCCCCGGTTCGCCCGACCGCACCCTGCTCATCACGGGCAACGGACGCGACGCGGTGTCAATGAGCATTTCCCAGCAGATTGGCGCCAACATTCTCGATCTCAAAGCGGGATTGGACGCCGCGCTCGCCAGCCTCGCGAAGACGCTTCCGGCCGGCATCAAGATGAACCGCGTCTACGACCTCGCGCAGTTCGTCGAAGAGTCGATCGTGAGCGTCCGCGATGCCATCCTGATCGGCGGCTTCCTCGCCATCGTGGTCCTCCTCGTGTTCCTCCGCGATTGGCGGCTGACGATGATCGCGGCGGTCACGCTGCCGATGGCGGTTATCCCGACGTTCGTCTTCATGTGGCTGTTCGGTGGAACGATCAACTTGATGTCGCTGGGCGGCCTGGCCGTGGCGATCGGCCTGGTCATCGACGACGCAGTGGTGGTCGTCGAGAACATTCACCGCCGCGCCGGCGAAGGCGGGAGCAGCGTCATCGACGCGGTTTCGCAGCTAATGGCGCCGCTCGTCAGCTCCACGCTCACGACCGTGGTCGTGTTCACACCGCTGGGGTTGCTGTCGGGTGTGCCGGGCCAGTTCTTCCGCGCACTCTCGATGAGCCTCTCGGTGGCTGTGCTCGTCTCGCTGGCGCTGTCGATCAGTGTCGTGCCGCTGATGGCGCGGTGGGCCGCCACTCACCATAAACCGAGCGGTGAGTCACACGGCCGCGTCGAACGAGTCTACGTTGTCGCTGTATTGCTGGCGGCGCTGACCGTGGTGCTCTTCCTTCGGGTCGGAACCGGGTTCTTCCCCGCCGCCGATGAGGGCGGCTTCGTGCTCGACTACATCACGCCCGCCGGCAGCGCGCTGACCGAAACCGACCGCCAGGTGCGGAAGATCGAGCAGATCGTCTCGGAGACGCCCGAAGTCGCCGCATACTCGCGCCGCACCGGCTCCGAGCTCGGCCTCTTCGCAACCGCACAGAACACCGGTGACATCCTCGTGCGTTTGAAGCCGCGCAACCAGCGGAGCCGCTCGTCGGAAGAAGTTATCAGCGAGGTTCGGGAGAAAGTGAACGAGGCCGCGCCGCTGGTCGAGATCGAGTTCGTGCAGCTTCTGCAGGATATGCTCGGCGACCTCGAAGGCAATCCCGAGCCCATCGAGGTGAAGATCTTCGGTGACGACCCCAATCGGTTGGCAGGGCTTGCCGGCCCTGTCGAAGCGATGATGAACACGGTGATGGGTGTCGTCGACGTGGTTGGCCCGCAAGAGGGCAATCCGGAAGCGACCTGGAACATCGACCCGGTGGCGGCCGGCCGGTACGGCCTGACCGTGCAGGATGTTTCGGATCAACTCGCGGGCAACTGGCTGGGCACGGTAGCAACCGACCTGCGCCTGGCCGATCGCACCGTCCCCGTTCGCGTTCGGCTGCCCGACTCGTTCCGGTTCAATCCGAACAATCTGGCGCAGACGCTGATCCGGACGCCGCCACCCGATGGCAAGCCAATTCCGGTGTCCGAGGTCGCGTCGATGGAGCGCGCCAACGGACAGGGCGAGCTCATGCGCGAGAATCTCCGCCCGATGGCCGTGGTCAGCGGCCGCCTGGAGGGGCGAGACCTTGGCAGCGCGGTCGCTGAAATCCAGACAAACCTCGACAAGCTCACGCTTCCGATCGGCTACACCTACGAGATCGGCGGGCAGTACCAGTCGCAGGCGCAGGCATTCCGAGAGCTGCTCATGGTTTTTGCCCTGGCTGTGTTCCTTGTCTTCACGATTCTCGTGATCCAGTTCCGTGCGTGGACACCCGCAATCCTGATCCTCCTGGCAGCGCCCCTTTCACTGGGCGGCGCGCTGGTACTGCTGCTCCTGACGGGCACCGATCTGAATATCTCCTCGGCGATGGGGATCATCCTTCTGGTCGGCCTCGTGGTGAAGAACGGCATCATGCTCCTCGACTTCTCCGAGAAACTGCACGAGGAGGGCGAGCCGTTCGAGTCGGCCATCGCCCACGCCGGCCGCATCCGTCTCCGGCCGATCCTGATGACGACGTTCTGCACCCTCTTCGGGCTACTGCCGCTGGCGCTTGGCCTAGGGGCAGGCGCCGAGCTGCAGAAACCGCTCGCACTCGCGGTAATTGGCGGTCTCGCCCTTTCAACGCCCGTCACGCTGCTCGTCGTGCCGGGACTGTACGCGGCAATCAAGGTCGGAGCAAATAAGTCTTAGCAATTAGAAAGAGGTCTTTATGCGCAAGTTGATAAGCGTCTTCGCGTGCGTGCTCGCAGGCGTTGTCGTGCAGGCGGCAGACGTCTACCGGCCGGTGAAGGAAATCGCCATTGGCGGTGAAGGCGGGTGGGATTACCTCATCGTCGATCCGGTAGCGCATCGGGTGTACACGTCGCATGCAACGAAGATCGTCGTCGCGGATACGGAGACCGGACAAGTGCTCGGCGAGATACCCGACCTGACGGGCGTACACGGGATCGCCCTTGCCCCCGAGCTCGGGCGGGGCTTCACGAGCAACGGCCGCGCGAACACATCGACGATCGTCGATCTCAAAACGCTGAAGCCACTCGGAACGGTCGCCACCGGCGCCAACCCGGACAGCATCCGATATTCGCCGTCGCACAAGGAAGTCTGGGCGTTCAACCACACCGGGAAGTCAGTCACCGTCTTCGACGCGCAGACCGGGAAAGTGATCGCGACAATCAATGTCGGCGGGGAACTGGAAGAAGCGGTTGAAGACGCGGCGGCCAACCGGATGTACGTCAACGTCGAGGACAAGGGTGTCATCGGCGTGATGGACACGCAGAAGCACACGCTCGTGGCCACGTGGCCGATTGCCGACTGCGAAGGGCCGACGGGTCTGGCCTTCGACCAGAAGAACCACCTGCTGATGAGCGCGTGCGACGGGACGATGGCGGTGACCGATAGCACGTCGGGCAAGGCGGTGACGAGCTTTCCCATCGCGGACGAGGTGGATGGGAACGGATTCGACCCGGCCACGGGGTACGCGTTCGCGTCGAGCCGCACAGGCGTGCTGACGATTGCGCACGAGGACGCGCCGGGCAAGTTCACCGTGATTCAGACCCTGAAGACGCAGCCGTCCGGCCGGACGATGTGGCTCGACACGACCACACACAACGTCTACGTGCCAGTCGCCGCCACGACGCCGGGCCCGAACGGACGCGCGCAGATCACGCCAAATACGATGAAGATCCTGGTCTTCGGACCAGTCGCGCCAGTCAAGTCGACGAAGTGATCATCGTGTTCTTCGTGGTTGAGAAATCTTCGTGGACGCAAAAAGTGCGCGCAATCACGGCGACCGAAGGGTTGTGATTGCGCGCACCGGCACCCGCTGACGGGGACAAGCGCCGCAGGTGATGCACCCACGCTACCCCGCTGTCCAGGGCGCGGACTATAGGGTGAAGGCTGTATTCGGAGAGACATCAACGCCGGATGGCGGCACGCGGTCGAAACGTGCATCATCGAGCGGGAAATCAGCGTGATATCCGCCGATTCGGAGCGAAGCTGGACGGGCCGCCCGCACCATGACTACGATCGCCGCATGGCGGTGAAACCGGTGCGAGAGTGGGACCCGCGAAGCACGAGCGTCCGCGCGGCGCTGCTCGCTGGCTTCGCCGTCGTATTCGGTCTGTGGCTGCTGTGGGGCTACGAGCTCGTTCGCAGCCTGCAACGGATCGAGCAGAATGTCTCGAGTGTCCACGATTCGGAGGTCCGGGGCGAGCAGACCCTGTCGAAGATCCGCACCAGCGTCCTGCTCGGATCGATTTACCTGCGCGACGCGTTGATCGACGGCGCGACCACCCGGAGGGGCACGTATCATGACGAGCTGACGGGGTTGCGCGACGAGGTCGAGCGGCTGCTTCACACTTATATCCCCGAGGTCGCGTCGCCGGTGGAGCGCGACCACTGGGCCCGTCTGCAGGTCGAGCTCGGCGACTACTGGGCCTCGCGCGACGTCGCATTCACCGAACAGGCACGGACGCCCGACGAGGCCGCGGCGCTCCTCCGCAGCCACGTGGTGCCCCGCCGCGACACAGTCCTCCAGATCATCGATCAGCTGGCCGCGCTTCAATCCGGCGCGATCCAGCGCCACGAAGAGGAAATCGATCTGCTGTACAGGCAGGTCCGCACGCGCCTCTTGTCCATGGGCTTCGGGACGCTGATCGTGGCGTTGTTCGTCGCCGTCATGGCCTCCCGGCATGTCAATCGGCTGCAGCACCAGATCGAGCGGCAGCACGGGATCGAGCAGCGCAACCGGGAAGATCTTGAACGCCTGTCCGCTCGTCTCGTCGATGTGCAGGAGCAGGAGCGCCGTACGCTCGCGCGCGAACTGCACGACGAAGTGGGCCAGGCCCTGACGGCGGTGAAAATGGACATCGGTATCGCGCTGCGGGCCGACGTCGACTCGCGCGTCAGAGACGCGCTCGAAGAAGCGCGCGAGATCAGCGAAACGACGCTCCGCAGCGTCCGCGACATGTCGCAGCTGCTCCATCCCTCGGTGCTGGATGATTTCGGTCTTCCGGCGACGCTGACCACCTACCTCCGCAACTTCTCCCAGCGGACGGGCATCCGCGCGCAGCTCGCCGAGACGATGGATGCGCGGCTGGCTCCGGAAATCGAAGTGTGCGTCTACCGCATCGTCCAGGAGGCGCTCAGCAACGTCGCACAGCACAGCGGCGCCACCGCCTGCACTGTAACGCTCAATTCCGGCGGGGGCCTTCTGCGGCTGATCGTCGAGGACAACGGCGAAGGTGTCGGCGCCGCGAACACGCTCGCAGCGGGCCGCGGGCTCGGGTTGATTGGCATGCGCGAGCGCGCGCAGGCCCTCGGTGGCACCTTTACGATTGCTGATCGCGAGGGTGCGGGGACCATCGTCGTGGTGACGCTGCCGCTTGGTGCGTCCGCCGCCGGTGACGCAGCCGGTCACGGGACCACGATCGCCGCCGTTCGCCGCGCCGGGTAACGCTGGTGGCCATGCTGCGCATCCTCCTTGCAGACGACCATACGGTGGTACGCCAGGGACTTCGAAAGGTCCTCGAGGAGCGATCGGACTGGCGGGTTGTTGCGGAAGCTGGTGATGGCCGCGAGGCGGTACGCCAGGCGGAGCAGCACAAGCCGGATGTCGCGATTCTCGACGTCGCGATGCCGCTGCTCAACGGCATCGAGGCAACGCGGCAGATCGTCAAACGGGTGCCCAATGTCCGTGTCCTTGTGCTCAGCATGCACGCGGACGAGGCGTACGTCATCCAGATCCTGCACGCCGGCGCTGCCGGATATCTGCTGAAGGACTCAGCCGATGTCGATCTCCTCCAGGCGGTGAGCGCCGTCGCCGAGGGCAAGTCCTTCTTCAGTCCGGCGATCGCCCGCCTCATGCTGGACGACTACGTGAAACAGCGCACCGGTGAACCTGGCGTGATCGACCGTTACGAATCGCTGTCCGATCGCGAGCGCGAGGTGTTCCAGCTGATCGCGGAAGGCAAGACGAACAAGGACATCGCTGCCATCCTCTTCATCAGCCCGAGCACGGTCGAAACCCACCGCGCGCGGATCATGGAGAAGCTCGACGTCCACAGCGCCGCCGAGATTGTCCTTTATGCCGTGCGGCGCGGTGTGATCCGCTAGCCGGACCAACCTTTGCTCTCTGGCTGGGCAGTATCTCCAGCCACCTTCGCACGCGAACTCGTGGCGAGGCCGTATTTCCCGCCGCGAGTTCGAGGTATATCGTGCAAATGGCGATGAAATCCGAGACAGCGCGGTTCGTGACCGGCGAAACTTCGGCGTATCGCCCTCGTGTCTCCCGTGAGACGCGGCGGCTGCTGATGACGGCTCTTCTTGCAGTTCTTACACTGTGGGTCCTTGCCCGCATCAGGTTTCCTGATCGTCCGGTCAACCCCAATCCGGTGACGCCACTGCTCAGTCAGCTCGCCGGTTTTTCGAAATTCTCGGACCTTGCGGCGACAGTCGAGGACCTCCGAGCGCGCGTGGCGCCGACACTCGTCACGGTTGGGCCGGACATTACGGACGCGACGGAAGGACTCGACAAGACAGACGAGCGGATGGCAGCGCTTCGGCTTCGCGACGATCTCGCGATTGCGATTCTCGAACCGGGAGCGGGCCACGGCGAACGCAATTCGCTGGGTGTGATCGCCGAGGATCGCGCATCAGGCCTCGCGGTTCTTCGCGTGGGAAACGGGACGAATACGGTACTTCCCGTGTTGTGGTCCCCCCAGCGCCTTGACAAACCGCAGTACGTCGCTGTGTCGTCGCCATCCCCCGACAGCATGTCGCTCCGTCCGGCGTTCATTGGATCGCTGACGCCGGTGGAGACCCCCGCGTGGATTGGACCCGTATGGAGACTTCCACGCGATGTAGACGTCACGCCCGGGGCGTTTCTGTTCACCGACGACGCGGAGTTCGTGGGCGCGGTGGTTCGGTACGAGAACGGCCTTGCGGTCGTTCCGGGCAAGATGCTGTGGGACGCTGCAGAGGACCTGCTCAGACAGCCACACAAGGAGCACGTCGACCTCGGAATCGACGTGGAGGCATTGACACCGCGCCTCTCACTCGCCAGCGGAGCCGACACCGGAGTCGTCATCACCTGGATCGATCCAAACAGCGTTGTCGCCAGCCAACTCAAGGCTGGTGACGTCATCCAGGCCGTGGATGACGTGAGCACACCCACTCCCGAACATTGGCGCGTTCGGACGGCGCGCCTCGGCGCTGGAGACACAATTGCGATTCGCGTGTGGCGCGGAGGCACGCAACGGGAGCTGCTGGTCGTGGCAGCCACGCCCGCGGCCGTCACGCCAACGCCGACGCTCGGTCTCACGATGCGGACGCTCGCCCGCGTCGGGGTCGAGGTCGTGCGGGTCGAGCGAGGCTCGGCCGCTGACGCCGCCGGCATCGAGGCTGGTGACGTCATCACCGCCGTCGGCGCAAGCATGGCGCCCAGTGCGGCACAAGTAGAATCGGCGTTCACGTCTGCACGGCGCGGGGACTTCACGATCGTTACCCTGATGCGCGGACCCGCGCACCGCGTGGTGGCCCTTCAGCGATGAATCCGTACGGTCCGAGCGAGCTCGGCGAACCGAGGACCTTTGATCCGATCGACGTTCGGCTTCAACAGAGCGGAGCCACTGCCGGACGCCTGTTGCCGACATCGCGATTCGGCGCGCTCGACTGGTCCACGGGCGCATTCCCCGCTCTGCTGTTACTGGTGACGGGCGCAGCCCTCGGGCCCCATGGCCTGGTACTGCTCACACCCCAGACCCTGGCGTTTCTCGATCCGGCGTCTCCGATCGCCCTGGCCACACTAGGGGTCATTGCCGGACTGAGCATCAGGACCGGCCGAGCGGATCGACGGATTGTCGCGGCCTCAGGCGCGCAGGCGATGGTGACCGCGATCGTGGTTGCTTCAGGCGTTTTGCTCGTAGGCCCGGCGGTGACGGTCAACCCGTTTCCGCCATGGTGGATGGTTGCCATGGCGCTCGGCGTCTCCGCGGCCACGTCATCCTCGCTGCCGTCGGATCCGCCGCGCACCTCGCACGACGTCGCGGCGCGCCTGGACGTTCAGGACTATCTGCTTCCCGTCGTCTTGGGCGGCGTGCTGCTGGCGTTTCTCCGCGAGCCCTCGCCCGCCGCAGCCTTCCTGGTCGCCGCGCAGGCAACGCTCATAGCCGTTGTGATCGCCATCGCGGGATGGCTGATCCTGTCACAAGCGTCAACACCGGCGGAACAGCGGGTGTGTGTCCTTGCGAGTCTCCTGCTGCTCGGCGGCGCCGCCGACTATCTCTCGATGTCGGCCCTGCTCGGCGGCCTGGTTGCCGGAGCGTGCTGGCAATTTGCCGGCGTCGCGGTGCGCGAGTACATCCGTCGCGACGTCGCGTATGTCCAACACTCGCTGCTCGTCATGATCCTGCTGCTTGCGGGCGCCCGCGCGGACTTCTCGCCGGTTACGCTGACTCTGTCAATCGCTTA
>Ga0208685_1000799_pt1 | contig 10796 bp, 10 predicted proteins | sample EasRivMeERMLT890_FD_187533 | JGI IMG/M metagenome (GOLD analysis project Ga0208685, IMG submission 187533) | Soil microbial communities from meander-bound floodplain in the East River, Colorado, USA - East River MetaG ERMLT890 (SPAdes) (version 2) | ecosystem: Environmental > Terrestrial > Soil...
CGTTGGCCGGGATCGCCTGGATTGCGGCCCGTTGCGCTTCCATCGCCTGCTGCAGGCGCTGGACGAGCGGCTGCGTCTGTTGGCGGTGACGCTGCGTGATGTTGCGGACCTGCTGCTTCTGCGCATCGCTCAGATCGAGCTGACCGAGTGCGAAGCCGGCCGCGAAGCCGCGCCCGCCGGGTCCGCCTGGCCCACCGAATGGCGCAGCCCCGCGGCCGCCTGGCCCCTGCGCATAGAGAGCGGCGGCGCCGCTGCCAACGAGCGCGACGAGTACGGCGCTCAACGTAAGTTTTCGAAAACGGGTCATTACTACCTCCACCATGTCAGACGATGCGTGTGAACCCGGGGTTGGTCCCCCGGAAGCGCTGGCCCTGTGACAATCCTGTGGCGTCAGATCATCTGAGCCGCCACGAAATCCTGCGCCGCAGCCCGCAAGGACCCCTCGTTTCCTACACCACGGCCATGGCGACCAGACGCGCGGTCGCCGCGACGGGCTGCGACAAGTGATTGAAGTCCCGGCGCGGTCGGGGTGCGGAAAGAAGCGCACTGCCGGCGATCGGAGCCACGAGCGTCGTTGCGAACTTCATAGCCACCTCACTCGTACCGAAGCGCGTCGATTGGATTGAGCTGCGCCGCTTTGCGCGCCGGGTAGAACCCGAAGAAGACACCAATCGCGGCCGCGACGCCGAAGGACATCGCCACCGCCGAGGGGGTCACCACCGCGGACCACTGCAGGAGCTGTGTCACAGCCGCAGCGATGCCGAACCCGAGGCCGATGCCGATGGCGCCGCCCGCCAGGCTCAAGACGATCGACTCCACGAGGAACTGCAGGAGCACGTCGATGTCGCGTGCCCCGACGGACAACCGCAGCCCGATCTCGCGTGTCCGCTCCGTGACCGACACCAGCATGATGTTCATGATGCCGATCCCCCCGACGATCAGCGATACCGCGGCAATACCGGCAAGCAGATAGGTCATCGTGTTCGTCGTGGACGTCAGCATGCTCGTCATCTCCTCGAGCGTCCGCACCATGAAGTCGTCATCCGAGCCCGGTTGAATCCGGTGACGCGTGCGCAGCACCGTGGATACTTCCTGCGTCATCGTGTCGAGCGGGACGCCGTCCTGCGCGGACACGGTGATGTTGTTGAGATGCTGCACGCCGAGCAGCTTCTTCTGCACCGTCGAATACGGAATGAGGACGGTGTCGTCCTGGTCCTGCCCCATTGCCGCCTGTCCTTTGCTCGTGAGCACACCGACGACCTGGAACGGCTGATTCTTGATGCGGACGATCGCGCCCGTCGCGTCGGCTCCGGGCCCGAACAACTGGTCGCGCGTCACCGACCCGAGCACCGCCACTTTCGCTCCGCGCCTCACGTCGTCGTCGGTGAAGAAGCTGCCGAACTGCATGGGCCATGAACGAATCGCAACAAGGTCGGCTCCGGCGCCTTGCACTTGGGTGTTCCAGTTGGACGATTCCGATACGATCTGCACGCGCGTGTTGATGCCGGGCGACAGATACCGGATGCCCGGCACCTCGCGCCGGATCGCGTCCGCGTCCTCGGCGGTCAGCGTCGTAACCGCGCCTTGTCCCTGCCGGACGGGGCCGAAGCCGCCAGAACCGGCCGAGACCATGACAATGTTGGAGCCGGCGCTGCGGATCTGCTTCTGAATCGACGCGCTGGCGCCGTTACCGATCGCGACCATGACGATCACGGCGGCGACGCCGATGATCATGCCGAGCGCGGTAAGTGCGGTGCGCATCGCATTCCTGCGGAGCGCCTTGAGCGCAACGACGAGCGTCATCAACAAGGACATGGGCTGCTCCTCAGGCAATCCGTGCATCGAGCTCCGCATCCTGCTGGAGGCGGACGAGCTCGATGGCTGCACTTCGGCGGTTCGTCACCGCGTGATCGCTCTTCACTACTCCGTCGCGAAACGCGATGATGCGCGTCGCGTATTCGGCGATGTCGGGCTCGTGCGTCACCAGCACGATGCTGATGCCGCGCTCCGCGTTCAACCGCTGAAAGATGCCCATCACTTCGATGCTGGTTCGCGTATCGAGGTTGCCTGTCGGCTCGTCTGCAAGCAGCAGCGTCGGGGTATTCACGAGGGCGCGCGCGATTGCGACGCGCTGCTGCTGTCCGCCGGACAGCTGATTCGGGTGATGATCAAGCCGATCGGCGAGGCCCACCGCCCGAAGCGCCTCGGTGGCCCGCTCGCGGCGCGCGGCGCTTCCGATGTTGCCGGCATAGAGCAGGGGGAGCTCCACGTTTTCGAGCGCCGATGTGCGCGACAGCAGGTTGAACCCCTGGAAGACGAACCCGATCTCGCTATTGCGCACGCGCGCAAGGCCGCGTTGATCGAGCGACGACACGTCCCGGCCGTTGAGTACGTAGCGCCCGCTCGTCGGCTGGTCGAGGCATCCGAGCAAGTGCATGAAGGTCGACTTGCCGGAACCGGACGGCCCGGTCAGCGCGACGAACTCGCCTACGGCGACATCGAGCGTGATGCCGCGGAGCGCAGGCACCTGCACCTCGCCGACGTCGTAGGTTTTTGTCAGCTCATGAACTGAGATCACGGGCGAGCCTGGCCCGCTCGCCGACAGTTGCGGTGCGGATCTTTCCGCCTCGGCGGACCGCGGAAGCGCGGAGCGCGAAGGCTGGTCAGGTCCGCGGCTCGAGGTCGGACTCATCGCTGTGCTCCCGTCCCCCGAGCGCCGGTCGTGCCCGCGCCGCCCGCGCGCCGTCCGCCAAACGGAAGCAGTGGCGACGCGCTCGCCTGCGCGGTCGCGCTGCCCTGCTCCGCCATCCCCGTCACGACCTGATCGCCTTCCTTCAGGTCACCCTCGACGACCGCCGTCATCGCGCCGTCGCTGACGCCCGTGCGAATCCGGACGGGCTCCAGCGCGCCGTTCCTGATCGCCCAGACACGCCCGCCCGATCGATCCGCGTTGCCCACGGCGCGCGTCGCGCCGCCCAGCCCACTTGTGGCCGCTGCCCGGTCGGTCGGTGCCGAACCCTGAATCCCGGCCCCCCCGGATCCCGGATCCCCGATCCCGGATCCCCAAGCCCCGGCCGCCGGCCGAAAGCGCAACGCCGAATTAGGAACGCGCAGGACGTCCTCGCTGCCGGCAATCTGAATCGCCACGTTCGCCGTCATCCCCGGCTTCAGCTTCATCTCCGGGTTCGGCACGTCGATCATCGTGGTGTAGCTGACGACGTTCTGCTCGGTCGTCGGGTTGAGACGTACCTGCGAGACGGTGCCCGTGAACGTGTCGGCTGGATACGCGTCGACGCGAAACGAGACCTTCTGCCCCGCGGCGATGCGCCCGATGTCAGACTCATCGACGCTGGCGCTGACCTGCATCCGCGTCAGATCCTGCGCAAGCACGAACAGCGTTGGCGCCTGCATGCTTGCCGCAACCGTCTGCCCCACGTCCACACTGCGCGAGATGACGACGCCGTCGATCGGCGCCTTGATGATCGTGTTATTCAGGTTGACCTGGACCTGGTTGAGCGCGGCTCGTGCCTGCGTGATCTGCGCCTGCGCCGACTTGAGCGAGGCTTCCGCCTGCATCGCGCTCGACTGCGCGGTCTCGACATCGTTGCGCGAGATGAGTTTCTGGTCGAACAGCTCCTGCGCACGACGCGATTTCGACTCCGTGTCCTGCACCTCGACGTTGGCGCGGTCCGCGTCTGCCTGGAGCCGCGTCATCGTCGCACGCGCCTGCTCTACCTGCGTCTGGAAGAGAGACGGCTCGAGTTCGGCGATAACCTGCCCTTTGCGCACTTCGGAGTTGAAGTCGGCATACAGCGCCTTGATCGTGCCCGACACCTGCGTGCCGACCTGGACGGTCGTCACCGGCTGGAGCGTCCCGGTCGCGTTGACCTTCTCGACGACGTCACCCCTGGTCACGGCGGCAGTGATGGGCGCGGCTTCCTTGCTCGTGCCGCGCGCTCGTGAGTAGGCAACACTGCCAGCCCCGATGGCGGCAACGACGGCGATGATGAGAATCAGGCGTTTGTTCATCCGGCTCGGCCTCTTTTCTTCCTCCATTCGATGCGATCGAGGTGGCTCGCCGATGACGAGGCCGTGACAATTCGGTGGCTGGCACGTGCCACGGTTTCTTCACAGATGCGTCAACGGCAAATCACTCAGCTGGGATGGAATCAGGGGATGTCAGCAGAGCCAGCGATCTACACTGGCGGACCTGAAGGTCCGCCGCTACGGGCGGCCGACGCACCGATGGAAGCCGCGACCACGCCTCGACCCGTCGTCCTCGTCGTCGAGGACGAGCAGAACATCCGCGATCTCGTTTGTCTCCACCTCGGCCTGGAGAGCTACGAGTGCGTTCCATGCGGCGACGGAGAAACCGCCTTGAAGCTCACGCGCACGCGCCGCTTCGACCTGGTGATCCTCGACCTGATGCTGCCCGGGCTTGATGGGGTCACGGTGTGCCGCGCCATTCGACGCGAATCAGAGAACCCGGACGTCCCGGTGCTGATGCTCACGGCCCGTCGCGAAGAATCCGACAAGGTGGTCGGCCTCGAGAGCGGGGCGGACGACTATCTGACCAAGCCGTTCGGCGTGCGTGAGCTCATCGCGCGGGTCCGCGCGCTGCTGCGTCGCGGCCCCCGGCCAATCGTGGGCTCGGCACGGGAAACAGCGCGGCCGATCACTTACAAGCACATCGAGATGGATCCGGCGCGGCGGCGGGTGCGTGTCGGCAACAACGATGTGGAGCTGACCTCGAACGAGTTTCAGCTTCTGTACGTGTTGCTCTCCAACCCCGGCATCGTCTTCACCCGGGAAGCACTCCTCGCGCGCGTGTGGAAGGACCAGACGTTCGTGACCGTGCGAAGCGTTGACACGCTCATCAAGCGCCTGCGGAAAAAGATTGAAAGGAGCCCGTCGGATCCGGCCGTCATCCTCACCGTGTGGGGCGCCGGCTACAAGGCCGCGGATGTATAGCGGGACGAGTCCGTGGTATCGCAGCCTGTACTGGCGCATCGCCGTCGGCCTGGTGTCATTCCTTGCGCTGATGCTCGTGGCGCAAGGCGCGCTCTTCATCTGGACGAGCGACCGCATCGCGGGCTCGATGCCTGCGACCTCGCCGAGACGCCTTGCCGTGCTTGTCGCATCGGACCTGAGCGCGGCGCTCAACACCGATCCCACGATCAGTATCGATGACTACGTAAAGGATCAGTACTCGAATGTGTTTCAGCCGTTCATCGTGCTCATGCGCGACGGTCGTGAGGTTGCCAACCATCCCGCTGGTATTCCCGACGGTGTACGGAGGGCGCTGCGCCTCGAAATGTCGCGCGGTGAGCTCCCCGCCCGCGGCCGCGTGTTCGTCCCGCGTCGTCGATCGCCCGACGATCGGCCGGGAGGACCGCCACCGTTCCGCCTCGGTGAGTTCGCGGCGGTCTTTGTCGACGGTGCTCCGGTCGGGACGGTGGCGGTGCTGCTCGGCCGGCCGCCCATGGGCATGGTGGTGCGTGAGCTCGCGCCGACGATGGCGCTGGTGGGCGGATCGGTGCTGGTGGTTGGTTCAGGCCTGATCGCGTTGTTTGTGTTCGGTCCGGCGCGCCGCCGCATGAAGCAGCTGCAGGAGGCGACTATCCGCTTCGGCGCGGGCGATATGAGCGCGCGCGCTCCCGACCGCGGTGGCGACGAAGTTGCGGCGCTGGCGCGATCGTTCAACCAGATGGGCGACGAGCTTGCCAGCCGCGCGCGAGCGCTCGAAGCCTCGGATAAGGCGCGGCGACAGCTCCTGGCGGACGTGTCGCACGAATTGATGACGCCGCTCACGGCGATGCGCGGCTACGTCGAAACACTGTCGATGCCAGAGCTGAATCTCGACCAGGCCACGCGCGACCGCTACCTTCGCATTATTGACGAGGAGACACATCGCCTGGAGCGAATCGTGGGCGATCTGCTCGACCTGGCCCGGCTCGAAGGCGGAGGGACGGCCATGCGCCACGAGTACGTGCCCGTACGCGCGCTGTTCGACCGCGTACACTCGCGGCACGAGCGCGAGATGACGACGCGATCCATCAGGTTCGTCGGCGAGATCGCGCCGGACGCAGAAACGGTCTACGGCGATCCGGATCGTCTGGAGCAGGCGCTGCAGAACCTTGCCGCCAATGCGCTGCGCCACACGCCGGACGGCGGCGAGATCGCGCTCTCAGCTGATCGAGTCGGTGATACGCTGCGACTGCGGGTGCGCGACAGCGGTACCGGTATCGACGCCAGCCATCTTCCGCTCATCTTCGATCGCTTCTACAAGGCGGACGCCTCGCGCAAGGCTGCCGGCGGAAGCGGGCTCGGCCTGTCGATCGTGAAGGCGATCGTCGAGCGCCACAGCGGGTCGATCTCCGCGCACAACGACAACGGCGCGGTGTTCGAGATCCTGCTACCGCCTCCCCTGGCCCGGACATGAATACCCAGCCTTCGTCATTGATACGGGACGAAGGGCTGTCATCGGCGGACGACACGAACGATGACGTGTGATTCAATTCGTCCGTTTTTTTCGCGGGTCGCAAACGGCACAGCCATTGCCTCCCGCCCGACAGTCTGCCATCCGCCTACGCCCTACGGGCTACGGCGAGATAAATCCGCCTTCGCCCTGTGGGCTTCGGCGGACAAATGGAGGGGGGTCTTCCGTGAAGGTCACTGTCGCGCCGCTCGCCATCGTCCTGGCGACCGGTATTCTGGGGGGCGGTCACGCTGACGCCCAGGTTCGCGCCCGTGGAGCTGTGCGCGTCGGGGCGCCGCGTGCTCGCGCAGTCGTTGTCGTCGGTGGCTACCGGCGTCCTTTCTACGATCCGTTCTACGACCCGTTCTACTTCAATACGTTCTACCGCCCCTATTACTACCGGCCGTTCTACTGGTACCCCCAGGTTGCGTACGGCCAGGGCTTCTATAACGGCGACGGTTCGCTGCGGCTGCAGGTCTCACCTCGCGAGACCGAGGTCTACATCGACAACTACTACGCGGGAACCGTCGACGACTTCGATGGCTTCTTCCAGCGACTGCACATCGAGCCGGGCGCGCATGACATCACGCTGTACCTCGACGGGTACAGGACGGTTCGGCAGCGAATCTACCTGCAGCCGACAGGCACGTTCAGGCTGCGTTACATGATGCAGCCGCTTGGCGCTGGCGAAGTCGCCGAGCCGCGACCTGCTGAGCCTCCGCCTCCGCAACCGCAGGCGGGACCCCAGGGTCCTGCGCAGGCAGGACCGAACCGCTATCCTCCTCCTCCGCAGCGAGGCGGTCCACCTCCAGGGCAGGACGGCCGACCGCAGGGCCCGCCACCGCAGGGTGATCGATCCGATGCGGGCACTCTCTCCATTCGCGTGCAACCGGCGAATGCCGACGTGATCATCGACGGGGAACGCTGGCAAGGACCGTCGGGGGACGAGCGGCTCCTCGTGCAGGTCCCGCCCGGACTGCATCACGTGGAAGTGAGGCGCGACGGCTATCGCACCTACGAGTCCGATATCGAAGTACGGCCCGGAGACACGTCAACGGTCAACGTCAGCCTCTCGCGTCAATAACGGGAGACCTTCATGCGCAACACGATCGTGTTCATCGTCGCAATGCTTGCCGCCTCAGCGGCGTACGGGCAGACCACGCCCGCGCCCACGAACGGACCATTGGTGCTCGAGCGGATTCACGACGGCTGGGTGCTGGCCCCCGACTTCAAGGTCACCGACTTCGACAACCGCACAGGCGAGCTCGCGGGCGCCTATGGCGGACGCCTGATTGACGGGACGCTGCTCATCGGCGGCGCCGGCTACTGGCTTGCCAACGAAGGGCGCGACTTCAAGCTCACCTACGGCGGGCTCGTGGTCGGATGGCAGTCGCCGGAGTTCGGCCGTATCCGCTTTGGCGGCCGCGGCCTCGTCGGCGCCGGAACCGCGACGCTCGGGTTCGACGTCAACACGCTGCGCGGTGACGTCCGGTTCGGCGTCACCGATCCTCGAACAACGGGATCGACGCCGGGGCGTGCGCCAATCGTCCTGCAGCAGCCGCAGACTGTGCGCGCGCGGTTCGTTGGACGCGACGACTTCTTCGTCGTCGAGCCACAGGCAAACATCTCGGCGCGGATCACCAGGGTGATCGGCGTGAGCTGCGGCATTGGCTACCGCGCGACAGCCGAAGCCGACGTCCTGCGTGATCGCCTCAACGGTCCGACAGCTAACCTCGCGATCCAATTCGGCTGGTAGGTCGCCCGCCGCCAACACCAACCTCCAACCTCCAACGCCCAAGGAGAGGGCCGGCTAAAGCCGGCCCTGCAGACCTTCCATGCCGCCTTGGGCGTTGGAAGTTGGGAATTGGGAGTTATCGAAGTTATTCTCCAGGGATGCGGGATGCCTTGATCGTGTCTGCCGTCCGTACCCCGGTGGGACGCGCGGGCGGTGCGCTTGCCGAAGTCCGCGCTGATGATTTGGCGGCAATTGCGGTGCGCGCGGCGGTCGATCGGCCATCGTTTGATCCCGCCCGCCTTGACGACGTGATCCTCGGCTGCACGAACCAGGCAGGCGAGGACAATCGCAACGTCGCGCGGATGGCAGCGTTGCTTGCCGGATTCCCCATCGAGGTACCCGGACAAACCGTGAACCGTCTCTGCGGCTCCGGTCTCCAGGCGGTCGCGAGCGCTGCGCAGGCGATCAAGGCTGGCGAAGGCGACGCGTTCGTCGCGGGCGGCGTGGAAAGCATGACGCGCGCGCCCTACGTGATGCTCAAGTCGGGCGAGCCGTGGAATCGGCAACCACCCCCCGTGGCGGATTCAACCGTCGGCTGGCGCTTCGTGAATCCGCGGATGAACACCGACTGGACCATCCCGCTGGGGATGACGGCGGAAAAAGTAGCGAAACAGTACGGGATTACGCGCCAGGAGCAAGACGCGTTCGCCCTCGAAAGCCAGCGCCGCACGGTCTGTGCCATACGCGAAGGCGTCTTCAGGGACGAGATCGTTCCCGTCGAGATCCCGAGCAGGAAGGGGTCGCCGGTCATCGTCTCCGAGGATGAGCATCCGCGCCCTGAAGCGTCGGCCGACAAGCTTGCGGCGTTGAAGCCGGCGTTTGCCGCCGACGGCAGTGTAACCGCGGGCAACTCGAGCGGCATCAACGACGGCTCGTCGGCGCTGCTGCTCGTAGGTGGCGACGCAGCGCTTGGACTGGCACCACTCGCGCGCGTGGTGATGTCGGCGGTCGCCGGCGTCGATCCGTCGGTGATGGGTATCGGGCCGGTGCCGGCAACACGAAAGGCGCTGAAGCGCGCCGGGCTCAGCGTCGATCAGATTGATGTCTGGGAGTTGAATGAGGCGTTTGCGTCGCAGTCCATCGCGTGCATCCGCGATCTGCAGCTCGACCCCGCGAAGGTCAACGTCTACGGCGGAGCGATCGCGCTCGGCCACGCGCTCGGATCGTCCGGCTCACGCATGCTCGCCACGCTCGTGCACGCGCTCCATCGCCGCAAAGCCAGGTACGGCGTGGCGACGATGTGTATTGGCGTGGGCCAGGGAATCGCGGTGATCGTCGAGCGCTCGTAGGTTCACCCGCGAACCTGGAGACGCGCTTCAGGGGTGTTCGGTTGCCGGCTTCTGGTTCGCGGCCTCTGCCGGCGCGGAAGCTGATACAGCGTCGGTTGCGGGGCGCGCCGAAAAAAAGCGATAGAGCAGCCAGATATCAAGGAGCGCGACGGCAGCAAACAGCAGGTACGCCGCGTTGCTCTCGACCAGATGCAGCTGGCGCAGCACGCCGGACAGACCGAACCCGACAATCCATGCATCGAAGCTCATACAGATCCGGCGGAACGTTTCGGGCCGGATGTGGCGGATCAACTTCGCGCCAATGGGGACGCCAATAGCCAGGCTCGGCAGAATCACGGGAATCAGGCCCATGCTGCTGACCGAGTACAGGCCGGCATACGCGTAGGCGACGGCCGTCATACTCGATTCGGCCAGGCGAATGATCCCGAGCGCCGCACGGAATTCCTGCTTGGCAAGCCCCTGATTGCTTAACGCCACCGCCAGCGGCGGACCGGAAATGGTTGTCACCGAGTACAGCACGCCGAGCGCGCCGCCGAACGCGAGACCGGCAGAGCGTTCCGATCGGATCGGTCTGCGGAAGCCTGCCGCCTGCAGCAAAATCAACGGAAGCAACGTCACGTACGTGATGAATTTCAGCCAGTCCGAGTTGACCTGCGACACGAGCATCGTGCCAACGATGACCCCTGGAAGCAGCGCAACGACGATCGGGAGCGTGCGGCGCCAGACGTGCTGAATGGAACCGCGATTCACCCACAACACGTACGCGTTGAGCACCACCTCGATCGGCACCAGTGCCGGGTTCAGCACGCGGTTCGTGAGGAAGAACAGCGCGACGGGAACGGTGATGGACGAGAAGCCATACCCGAGTGCGCCGTTGACTGTCGCGGCGACCAGCGTAATGGCGGCAAGCGCGATCGTGGTTGGCTCCATGCGTCAGCGAACGAGCCCCGGCCCGCAGACCTCATCCTTCATAGGGTCTTCAACATACGTCCGGCAGAAGCTGCCTCCAGTGCGCATGAATCTGGTATCTTCCCGTACTCCAACATGACTGTGCGAGCCGCCTTCGATGTGATTCCCACCGGCGCCGCGCTCGGCGCCGAGATCCGCGGCATCGATCTGCGCACTGTGGACGACGTCGCCTTTGCGGCCATCCATCGCGCCTGGCTGGACCACCAGGTGCTGCTCGTACGCGATCAGAGCCTGTCCGACCAGGAGTTGATTGCTTTCAGCCGCC
>Ga0208685_1000800_pt1 | contig 10779 bp, 13 predicted proteins | sample EasRivMeERMLT890_FD_187533 | JGI IMG/M metagenome (GOLD analysis project Ga0208685, IMG submission 187533) | Soil microbial communities from meander-bound floodplain in the East River, Colorado, USA - East River MetaG ERMLT890 (SPAdes) (version 2) | ecosystem: Environmental > Terrestrial > Soil...
CTTGCCCGAATCACTGCCATCATCGCCCTCGCCGCCTTGGCGACCCCGCTTGCCGCGTTTGCGAGCGAGGGAGAGAAAAGCGCCGCCGCGGGAGCCAGCGCACAGTCGGCGCCGTCCTTGACCCAAATCGAGACCATCCGGTATGGCCGCTCCGAACGGTCGGATCCGAACTGGGATCGGGTCGAACTGCGGCGTTGACCGCGTTGCTTTAGCCTGCAGCCAGGAGATCTCCGGGACGAGGCGTGGCGCACGATCAGACGGTGCTTGTGCTGCAAGGCGGGGGCGCGCTCGGCGCGTACCAGGCCGGTGTCTACGAGGGCCTGGCGGAGTGCGGGGTCGCGCCCGACTGGATCGCGGGTGTGTCGATCGGCGCGATCAACGGCGCGTTGATCGCGGGCAACCCGCCCGAGCGCAGGCTCGAGCGCCTGCGCGAATTCTGGAACCGCGTCTCGTCCGGGGTGCCGTGGAATCCGCTCGCCCAGCTCGCGCCGCTGCGCGCGGGGTTGAACCGGTTCAACGCCTTCGCGGCGGCGATGCTCGGCGTGCCAGGGTTCTTCTCGCCGCGGATCCCGCCCGCGCTGTTCGCGCCCGACGCCACGCCCGGGGCGCTCAGCGTCTACGACACCTCGCCCCTGCGCCGGACGCTGGCCGAGCTGGTCGACTTCGATTGCCTGAATCGCGAGCGACGCATCCGCCTGAGCGTGGGCTCGGTCAACGTGCACACCGGCAACTCGGTGTATTTCGACAACCGCAGCCGCGAGCTCGGCGTCGAGCACCTGATGGCGAGCGGCTCGCTGCCGCCGGGGTTCCCGCCGATCCTGATCGAAGGCGAGCATTACTGGGACGGCGGCCTCGTGACCAATTCGCCGCTGTGGCACGTGCTGGACGACTCGCCGGCCCTCAACGCGTTCATCGTCCAGGTGGATCTGTTCAGCGCGCGCGGCGACCTGCCGGCGAACCTCGACCAGGTGCTCGAGCGCGCGAAGGATATCCAGTACTCGAGCAAGACCCGGTCCAACACCACGCGCGTGGAGCAGATGGAGAAGCTGCGCCAGGCGCTGACCCGGCTGATGGCGAAGCTCCCGCCCGCGCTGCAAGACGATGCCGACTACAAGCTGTTGAAGGAGTCCATCGGCCGCAAGCGCGAGATCACCATCGCCCATCTCATCAACCGGCGCTTCGCCCACTCCGCGAACTCCAAGGACTACGAATTCTCCCGCGCCACGGTGCGCCAGCTCTGGCAGGCCGGCCTCGACGACGTGCGGCGCGCCCACGCGCACCGCGACTGGCTCAAGGCGACGGAAGTCGAGAGCGGCGTGCGGGTATTCGATCTCACCAAACTCTCCGACAGGATCCCCGCATGAAACTCAAGGACAAGTCCGCGCTCATCACCGGCGCGGCGAGCGGCATCGGCAAGGACATCGCGCTCCTCTTTGCGCGCGAGGGCGCGAAGTTGGCGATCGCCGATCTCGACGCCAAGGCCGCGCAGGCCGCGGCCTCTCAGATCGGTGGAGGCGCCCTTGGCATCGCGATGGACGTCACCGACGAGGCCGCGGTGAACAAGGGCGTCGCCGCGATGGTGGACGCCTTTGGCGGTGTCGACATCCTGATCAGCAACGCCGCCATCCAGATCATCCACCCGCTGGAAGAGTTCAGCTACGGCGAGTGGAAGAAGATGCTGGCCATCCATCTCGACGGCGCGTTCCTCACTACCCGCGCGTGCCTGCCGCACATGTACAAGGCCGGTCGCGGCAGCGTCATCTACATGGGCTCGGTGCACTCCAAGGAAGCCTCGCCGCTCAAGGCGCCCTACGTCACCGCCAAGCACGGGCTGATCGGGCTCGCCAAGGTCGTCGCCAAGGAAGGCGCGGCGCACGGCGTGCGCGCCAACGTGATCTGCCCCGGCTTCGTGCGCACGCCGCTGGTCGAGAAGCAGATCCCCGAACAGGCAAAGACCCTGGGCATCTCCGAAGAGGATGTGGTCAAGAAGGTGATGCTGAAGGAAACCGTCGACGGGGAGTTCACCACGGTCGGCGACGTCGCGGAGGCGGCGCTGTTCTTCGCGTCGTTTCCGACCAATGCGCTGACTGGACAATCGCTCGTCGTCAGCCACGGCTGGTTCATGCAATAGGCCGTTACCAGGCCGGGATGGAGGGTCTCCTGCTGTAGCCGTCGCGCCATCCCTCTCGGTAGCGCACCGCGTCCACTTCGACCTTGCAGCGCCCAGCGTAGTAGTCTTCCTGGGGCGTCGCGCCGAGGATGCCGTCGCGCTGCCCGATGCCGTACCAGTCCGGGCCGCAATCCGCGGCGCAACCGGCGAGCGCGACGAGACACACGGCGGTGAGCAGAGTCCTCATCGGCTGGCAAATTCGCGCAGGATGCCTGCGCCGTGGAAGCGGTAGGCCCCATCGCGCGACATCGCGACGAGATGCAGGAGAACACGGCCGAGGCTGAAGCGCGCGAGGGTCAGCATTTCAGTTCCAGAAGTACGCTTCGGCGCCGTGCGCCGACCAGGCGGCGTTGAGCGCCCTGAACACCTCGTAGCGGCCGCAGGCCCAGTTGCGGACCTGGTACAGGACAAAAAGCTGCTGCTCGTGGCTGAGATGGGTCATGGCTGGAGTGTGCGAGCCGCCGGTGTCCTCTCTATGCCGCGGCCTCGCCCGGCCATGCCGGCTGACACGGGAGGATGTCCGCCGTGACCGGCTCTAAGCCCGAGGCGCTCTCGAAGTCGCGCGGCAGCTCGCCGGAGATCCGGTGTCCGACCAAGGCGAACGCCTGCGCGAGCAGGGTCGAGCAGATGAATCCCGAGCGCGCCATCGGCGCTGCGCGCGCGGCCGAATGCTCCACTCCTTGGTGGATTCAGTGTCGGCGCGCGTCCAGTCGCCGGCATGTCAGCGCGCCGCCGCTGCATGTCGCGCGTCACGAACCGGCGATGGTTCGATCTACTCCGCAAGCAGCGCCATCACCGCCTGGTGGCTGCCCGACCCGATCGCGACCAGGAACTTCTGCAGAAGGCGCTCGCGCGATTCGGTCGATACCTTGTAGCGCGTGCGCGATTCGCGCAGCCGCGCGCGTGCCCGGCAGATCATCTGCCGGCAGGCGGCCTCGGCCTTGCCAAGCGTTTGCGCCACTTCGGGATAGTCGTAGTCGAAGACATCGTGCAGCAGAAACGCCGCCCTCTCCTCCGGGGTGAGGCGCTCGAGCACGGCCAGGAACGCGACCGACACGTCATCGGCGAGCTCGCGCTGCGTTTCGGGTGAAGGAGCATGCTCGTCGACAATCGGCTCGGGCAGCCACGACCCGACGGTGTATCCGCGCTCCTGCTTCAATACTCGCAGGCGATCAACGCACAGGCGAGTGGTGATGGTGACCAGGAACGCGGCGACCGACTGGATGCTCGTCCGGTCGGAGTCGTGCCAGCGCAGGTAGGCATCCTGCAGGAGGTCCTCGGCCTCGGCTCGCGAGCCGAGCATGCGGTAGGCGATCCCGAACAGGCGGGGGCGGTTCGATTCGAAGAGTTCAGCGGCGGTCGTCATGAAAGCCGTCCTTGCGATGTCATGGTGACCATCTCACTACGGCGTAACGACGAGGTCTTCAGACCTTGGTATGGGTCGATACCTTGGTACTGGTCGAAGGGGGTGTCACGGACGGCGCGTTTCAGCCGTCTAACTCAAAATGAATGCAATCGACCCGAGTGTTCGTCCCGTCCGCGCCACACGCCTGCTGGCCGGGGTGTCCGTGCCCGACACGCTGCTCGTGTCGCGTGCCATCGAGTACGCGCGCGAGCACTCGGAGCCGTACCTGTTCAATCACGTCATGCGTTCCTGGCTTTTCGCGGTGACGCTCGCGCAACGCAACCGCGCCGCGCACGACGAGGAAGTGCTGGCCGTGGCGACGATCCTGCACGACCTCGGCCTGGCAGCCGCGTTCAACGGGCCCCTGCGGTTCGAGGTGGAGGGCGCGAATGCCGCGCGTTCATTCGCGCGGAACCTGGGCTTCGATGAGCGGCGCGCCCAGCTGATCTGGGATGGCGTCGCGCTGAACTCGACGCCGTCAATCGCCCTGCACAAGGAAACGGAGATTGCCCTGTCCACCGCGGGCATCGGCCTGGACTGGGGCGGGTGGGGCTACGAGGCGCTCGCCGAGGACCAGATCGCCGCGATCCTGGACGCGTTTCCCAGGCTCGAGATGAAGCGGCGATTCACGCGTGCCGTCTGCGGCATCGTCGAGACGCGCCCGCAAACGACCTATGACAACTTCGCCCGCGATTTTGGCGAGCGATTCGTGCCCGGCTACAAGGCGATGCCGACGGTGGACTATCTCCTGAACTCGCCGTTCAAGGAGTAGTGCCGACTGAAGGTGGCGCGCTCAGCGCTGTGCTGCGGGCGTGGTACGCCACTTGTCGCCGAACGCAGGCCCCGGCAACAGTCCGAGCAGCGCCGCCATGGTCACGAGGTCCGGGACAGAGCGAGCGTTCATTTTCCGCATCACGTTGCCGCGGTGTCCCTTGACCGTGATTTCGCAGATGCCCAGCTCGCCGCCGACCTGCTTGTTGAGCCGGCCCGCGACCACGAGCGCCATGACCTCTCGCTCGCGGCCGCTGAGCTCCGCATAGCGCCCGCGCAACACCTGCACTTCCGCTTCCAGAGAAAGCGCCGCCGTGCTTTTTTCAACGGCGTGGCCGATCGCTTCGAGCAACACGTCGTTCCGGCACGGCTTGGTCAGGAACTCGGCGGCGCCGGCCTTCATGGCGCGGACCGTCATCGGTACGTCGGCGTGCCCGGTAATGAAGATGATCGGCAGGTCATTTCGACCGGCGATGCGCTGCTGCACATCGAGGCCGTTGATATCGGGGAGCCCGACGTCGAGCAGCAGGCAACCCGGCACGAACGAGCGCGGCCGCGAGAGGAACTCCTGTGCGGACGCGAAGGTTTCCGACCGCCAGCCGGCCGATTCGACAACTGACCTCAGGGCCGCGCGGGCCGTAATGTCGTCATCGACGACAAAGACGATGGGTTTACCCATTGGCGGCAGTTTGCGGGACCCGGATGTCCTGCGTGCCGCCAACCCGTGCGCGAGGATGTCGGATGACACAAACGCAGGTCTCCGGGGCCACGACGTGTCACATCAAGCGGCATCGTTCCGTCTTGTAAGCATGAGACTCGGCTCGTACGACACGATCGTGCTGGTCCACGGCTTCTGGGTGACGCCGCGCAGCTGGGAGCACTGGATTTCGCACTACGAGGCGAAGGGCTACCGCGTCCTCGCCCCCGCATACCCCGGCTTCGAGGTCGAGGTCGAGGCGCTCAACGCCGACCCGACGCCGGTCGAGCAGCTCACGGTCCCGGCGGTCATCGCACATCTGGAGTCGATCGTCGGGGCGCTCGACGCCCCGCCGATCCTGATGGGCCATTCGGCGGGCGGCACGTTTGTGCAGATCCTGCTCGACCACGGCTTCGGCGCTGCGGGAGTGACGTTCAACTCCGCGCCGACCGAGGGCGTCCTCGCCTTGCCGTGGTCGCAGGTCCGGGCGCTGTTCCCGGTGCTCAAGAGCCCGGCGAACCGGCACCGGGCGGTCGGCCTCACGTACGACCAGTGGCGCTACACGTTCGCCAATACTTTCCCCGAGGACGAGGCGCGTGCGTCGTACAAGCGATATCACGTGCCCGCGTCGGGCGGCCTGGTATGGGACAGCGCGCTCGCGAACCTCACGCCCGGGCAGCAGGCGACCTGGGTCAACTACCGCAACGCGGACCGGGCCCCGCTGCTGTTCGTCTCCGGCGGTGAGGACCATCTGATGCCGCCGGTCGTGCAGCACTCGAACGCGGCGCACTACACGGCGGAGACGCTCACCGAGGTGAAGGTGTTCGAGGACCGCTCTCACCTGCTCCCCGCGCAGCGCGGCTGGGAGGAGATCGCCGACTACGCGCTTTCGTGGGCCGAGCGGCACGTGGTCTCGCTCGCCGAACGCGGCGCCTGACGCTTCGACCAACCCAATAGGCGGTATCCAACCATGAAGCGCATCCTGATCATCGGTGCCGGCTTCGCCGGCATGTATGCAGCGTTGTCCGCCGCGCGCCTGCGCGACGAGCGCGGTGTCTCGCCCGACACCCTCGAGATCGTCGTCGTGGCGCCGGAGCCGCGACTGGTGATCCGTCCCCGCCTCTACGAGCGCGCGCCCGAGACCATGGTGGCACCACTCGCGAAAGTGCTCGAGGCCGTCGACGTCCGATACGAACAGGGCCGCGTCGACGTCATCGACGCCGCCAGCAAGTCGGCCGTGGTCGTCGGACCCGACGGGGTGCAGCGCTCGCTGAGCTACGACCGCCTGGTGCTGGCGGCCGGCAGCCGAGGCTTCAAGCCGGACATCCCAGGCCTTGCCACGTACGGCTTCAGCGTCGATCAGCTCGACGACGCGATCGCACTCGACCACCACCTCAGCGCTCTGGCGAAGCGGCCATCCTCCGCCGCCCGCGACACGGTGGTCGTCGCCGGCGGCGGCTTCACAGGCATCGAGATCGCGACCGAAATGCCATCGCGCCTGCGCGCCATCCTCGCGCCGACGGCAAACGTCCGCGTCATCATTGTCGACCGCAACGAAGCCATCGCGCCGGCGATGGGCCCCCATCCGCGGCCGCTGATCGAGAAGGCGCTGCGCGAGGCCGGCGTGGAAACCAGGCTCGGCGTGGGCGTCTCGGCGCTGAACGAGAGCGGCGCCACCTTGAGCGACGGGCAGTCCATCGAGAGCGCGACCGTGATCTGGGCGGGCGGCTTCCGTGCGAGCCCACTCACCGCGCAAGTCCCGGCTGAGCGCGATCGTTCCGGCCGGCTGGTGGTTGACCGCAATCTGCGCGTGGCCGAGGTGCCGACGATCTTCGCCGCCGGCGACACCGCGAACGCGGCGACGGACGACCTGGGCCACCGAGCGCTCATGTCGTGCCAGCATGCTAACCGGCTCGGTGCCTCCGCCGGGTTCAACGCGGCGGCGGACCTGCTCGGCGTGCCGCTGGAGGCATATCAGCAGAAAAACTACGTTACCTGCCTCGACCTTGGCCCGTCCGACGCCGTGTTCACCAGAGGCTGGGACAGCAAGGTCGAGTTGAGCGGCGACAAGGCCAAGGCGATGAAGCGCGAGATCAACACGCAGTGGATCTATCCGCCGCGCGCCAACCGCGCAGACGCCTTCAAAGCCGCCGAGTGGGCGCGGCTCGTCGACTACTAGAGCAGATGCCAGCGGCGACGATCAGATCGTGCCGATCGGCGGGCGTCTTGAGCTCATATGACTCTGTCGACATGCATCCTGGCAGGGGTCCTCGTCCCGGATAGCCCGCTGCTCTCACGCGCCATCGAGTACGCGCGGGCGAAACTCCGAGCCGTACCGCTTCAACCACGTCATGCGCTCCTGGCTGTTCGCGGTGACCCTCGCGCAGCTCAAGCAAGCCGCGCACGACCCGGAGGTTCTGGCCGTCACGACGCTCCTGCACGATCTCGGCCTGGCGCAAGCCTTCAACGGGTCGCTTCGGTTCGAAGTCGAGGGGGCAAATGCCGCACGCGCATTCGCCCGCAAGGAGGGAATCGATGATCACCGCGCGCAGCTCATCTGGGACGGCGTCGCGCTCAACTCGACGCCTTCCGTCGCCCTCCACAAGGAGGTGGAAGTTGCGTTGTGTACCGCGGGCATCGGGCTGGATTGGGGCGGTGGGGTTACGAGGCGAAGAAGGCGCTCGCCGAGGCGATCCAGGCGCGCGCTTTCGAGATCGGCACCCACGCGCCGCTCGGCGAGGTCGTGGACCGGCTCGCCGCGCGCGAGAACGTCACCGGCTGGGTGATCGGACCCGGCGACGTGTACTGGAACGTCAGGAAGGATTAGAGGCGCAACACCCTGGCGAGGCTGGCCGCGAGATCGCGCGCCGACAGCGGCTTCTGCAGCACTTCGTCGGCCCCGATCGCCGCGGCGATCTTCTGCGCCAGGCCGAGCGTATGGAACTGGCCGCTTTCGCGCACCTTGTCCGCCGTCGGTCCCAGGTAGCCGCTCATCAGCACGACGGGCATGGCGCTGCGGATGCCGCGCACTTCGCGAATCAGCGCCGAGCCCGACATTCCCGGCATGCGCTCATCGGTGATCAGCGCGTCGAAGCGCTCCGGGTCGGCGCGCAGCGCCGCGAGCGCGGCGCTGCTCGAGGTGAAGCCGAGCGGCGCGTAGCCGAGCTCCTCGAGCGTGCGCGTGGCGAGCCGCATCAGCGCCTCCTCGTCGTCCACGACCAGGACCCGCTGCCCCTCGCCGCGCGGCAACGCGAGATCCGCATCGTCTTCGGCCTCGGGGGCTTCGCCGGAGCGTGGCAGGTAAATGGTGAACGTGGTGCCGGCGCCGACCTTGCTGATCACGTCGATGCCGCCGCCGAGCTCGGTCACGATGCCGTGCACCAGCGACAAGCCGAGGCCGGTGCCAGTGCCGACTTCCTTGGTGGTGAAGAACGGGTCGAAGATGCGCTCCATGATCTCCGGCGCGATGCCGGCGCCGGTATCCGAGACCGTGAGCACGACATACTCTCCAGCCGCGAGCCCGCCGAGCTTCGCGGCCCGCGGGGCCTCGACGCGCACGTTGGTCAGCTCGACGTGCAGCATCCCGCCGGCCGGCATTGCCTGGATGGAATTGGTCGCCAGATTGGTCACCACCTGGTGCACCTGCGTCGCGTCGCCGAGGATCGCCGCACGCCCGGCGTGCAGCCGGGCGTGCACGGTCACGCTCTGCGGCAGCCTCGCCGAGACCACGTCGAGCGCCTCGCGGGCCACCCGCTCGACGTGGACCGGCACGCGTTCGCCCACCACACTGCGGCTGAAGGTCAGCAGGCGGCCGACGAGCGCGCGCCCGCGTTCGCCGGCGATCAAGATGCTGTCGAGGTCGCGCGCCTGGCGGCTGCCCTTCGGCGCGCCGCGCCGCGCCATCTCGCCATAGCCGAGGATCGCGCCGAGGATGTTGTTGAAGTCGTGCGCGATTCCGCCGGCAAACGTGCCCATCGCCTCGAGGCGTTGCGCCTGGCGCAGCTTGAGCTCCAGCGTCTTCAACCCTTCCTCCGCCAGCTTGCGCTCCGTGATGTCGGTTGCCGAGCCGGCCCACCGTATGACCTTCCCCGTGTGGTCGCGCTTGCAGATGGCGTGGAGGATGTGCCAGCGGGTCTCCCCGCGGACGATGTAGCGCACTTCCATGGAAAGCCGCTCGCCTGTTCCGGCGAACAGCGCCTCCCGCGCAGCCTCCCATCTCGCGAAGTCCTCCGGGTGCATATTGATGTGCGCTCTGTATTCGTCTCTGTCGACCCACGTGGTTCCAGGCGGAAACCCGGCCAGCTCGAACGCTCTCGGCGAGGCGAAATACCGGTTGCTGGGGACGTGCCAGTCCCAGTATCCCGACTCGCTCGCGGCCATCGCGAGCTCGTAGCGCTCTTCGGACTGCCGCAGAGCAAGCTCCGAACGCGTGCGCTCCGTCACGTCACGCACCGTGCCCGACCAGCGCACCATTGCGCCGGAAGCGTCGCGCGCCGCCAAGCCGGTAAGGCTTGCCCATCGCGTCTCTCCGTCCCGGATGAAACGCACCTCGACGTTGTAGCGGGCCGTCTTGCCTGCAGTGTGGTCGGCATACGCCCGCATCAGTGGCGGGCGATCCTCAGGGTGGAACGGAATGCGCGCGAGCAGGTCATTGCGCCCGGCGAAGGTCGTGCCCGGTGCAAAGCCATAGATCTCGAGCAGCCGTGGCGACGCGTAGATCTTGTCGACGGCGGGAATCCAGTCAAAGTAGCCGACGTCGCTGGAATCCATGGCGTGCTCGTAGCGCTCCTCGGATTCGCGCAGCGCCTCTTCGGCAAGCTTGCGCGGCGTGACGTCGATCGCCGAGCCGGTCCAGCGCACCACCTTGCCCGCCGCATCGCGGAAGCACAGGCCGTCGAGGCGCACCCAGCGTGTTCCAGCGGGATGCATCACGCGCAGCTCCGTGGCCAGGCGCGACTCGCCGCTCGCGAACAGCGCCTGCATCTCGCGCTGCCATTTGGCCAGGTCCTCCCGATGCCACGGCACACGCGCCTGGAAGTCCGCCCGGCCCGCGATGATGGCGTCGGGCGGCAGCCCCGCCATCTCGAGCAGCCGCGGCGAGAGGTGGTACTTGTCCTGCGTGATGTCCCAGTCCCAGAAACCCGCCTCCGTCGCCGCGACGACGCGCTCATAGCGAGCTTGGGACTCGCGCAGCGCGTCCTCGACGCGCTTCTGCTCGGTTATGTCTCGCACCGTGCCGGTCCAGCGCACCACCGCGCCGGAAGAGTCATCGCACGCGTCATCTGCAGACGGTCCTCGGGATGGAACGGAATGCTCCGCACCAGGTGGTCCCGGCCATTGCGGGCGCCAGCGCATACCGCAGCGCTACTACCGCCGACAGGTCCTTCCGGTTAAACCGCTTGGGGAGCACCGCTCTGAGCGTCCCGACAGGGCGAGGATCGGGGCAGCATACACCCCCTCCGGCGACCGGATGAGCACCTGCGCACGCGCCGGTCAGGTGTGTCGGCGATCACCCCAGCAAGGCGAGGACAAAACCCTTTCGATTCACGTGTTTCCTTGTGGAGCGTTCGGCATCGGACGCGGATCGGAGCTTGGGACGTACAATACTGCAGCGGACTATGCGCGCGCAGGACCGGTCCGCACCGGGATAGCTGGCATCCAGCGCAGCGCGGGCGCTCTGAGGCGAGGCCCGCATGCACTCCACAACATCCGGCAAACCGCTCGACGTCGTCGCGT
>Ga0208685_1000803_pt1 | contig 10755 bp, 9 predicted proteins | sample EasRivMeERMLT890_FD_187533 | JGI IMG/M metagenome (GOLD analysis project Ga0208685, IMG submission 187533) | Soil microbial communities from meander-bound floodplain in the East River, Colorado, USA - East River MetaG ERMLT890 (SPAdes) (version 2) | ecosystem: Environmental > Terrestrial > Soil >...
AGCCATTTCTACTACCTGACCGGATTCATCGAGCCGGAAGCGGTGCTGGTCCTGGCTTCGAACAAATCCATTCTGTTTTGCCGGGAGCGCAACCCGGAGCGCGAGATCTGGGACGGTTTCCGCTACGGCCCGGAAGCGGCGCGCGAGCGCTTCGGCTTCGACGAAGCCCACCCGATCGCCAACCTCGACCAGGAGATGGCGCGCCTGCTCGAGAACCAGCCGGCGCTCTGCTACCCGATGGGCGCCGATCCGGAATGGGACGCGCGCGCCATCCGCTGGCTGAACGCAGTGCGCGCAAAGGGGCGCGCCGGGATCGCGGCGCCCGAGCGGGTGCAGGACGTGCGCGCCATCGTCGACGACATGCGCCTCGTCAAGGACGCGCACGAGCTCGGCGTCATGCGGCGCGCGGCGCGCATCGCCGCGCAGGCCCACCGCCGCGCCATGCAGCGCACCCGCCCGGGCCGCACCGAATACGAGATCGAGGCCGAGCTCCTTTACGAGTTCCGGCGAAGTGGAGCGCAAACTCCTGCTTACACGCCGATCGTGGCGGGCGGCGCCAACGCCTGCGTGCTGCACTACGTGTTCAACGACGCCCCGCTCCGCGACGGCGATCTGCTGCTGATCGATGCCGGCTGCGAGCTCGACGGCTACGCCTCCGACCTCACCCGCACCTATCCCGTGAACGGCTGCTTCAGCGCGGCGCAGCGCGAGGTCTACGAGGTGGTTTTGGCGGCGCAACTTGCCGCCCTCGATTCGGTGCGCCCCGGAAGCGCCTGGAACGAACCGCACGACGCCGCGGTGAAGGTGCTGGCGCAGGGCCTCATCGATCTCAAGCTCGTGCCCGGAAGCATCGACGAGGTCCTCAAAAAAGAAACCTACAAGCGCTTCTACATGCACCGCACCGGCCACTGGCTTGGGCTCGACGTACACGACGCCGGCGACTACAAGCGCCAGGGGAGCTGGCGCGCGCTGGCGCCCGGGATGACGCTCACCGTGGAGCCCGGCCTCTACATCCGCGCCGAAGACGACATCCCGGAGCGGCTGCGCAACATCGGCATCCGGATCGAGGACGACGTGCTGGTAAGCGATGGCGGCTGCGAGGTGCTCACGGCGGAGGCTCCCAAGGCGATCGCCGACGTCGAGGCGCTGATGCGCGATGCCCGCGGTCGTGATTGACGTTCTTGTTCGCGGTGCCGGCCCCGTCGGCTGCGTGGCCGCGCTTGCGCTTCGGTCAGTCGGCAAGCAAGTCAAGCTTCTGTCGGATAAGCAGCAAACAGCATCGTTTCGCCCGATCGTGCTGTCGTATGCCAGCCGGCTGATCCTCGACCGGGTCGGCGTCTGGCGCGCGCTCGCGCCGACCGCGATCGACACGATCCACGTCTCGCAGGCGGGCGGCTTCGGCCGCACGGTGTTCGATGCTCGCGACGCCGGCGTCCCGGCGCTCGGCTACGTGCTCGAGTACTCGGCATTGCTGCACGCCCTGCGCTCTTCGGTACAAGACCTTCTGGTTCAGGACGCGCCCGGGGCGCGCTGCGTGGTGCACGCCGAAGGTGCGGCGCCCGAGGCCGGGGAGAAGCGTTACCCCCAGGACGCGCTGGTGGCGAGCGTCCGCTTTGCCGGCGCGGCGGGGAACACCGCCTTCGAGCGCTTTACCGGGGAGGGACCGCTCGCGCTGCTGCCGACGCCCGGCGGCTACGCCGTGGTCTGGAGCATGCGCCCGGCGCGCGCGCGAGAGCTCCTTTCGGCATCCGAAGAAGACTTTCTCGAAGCGCTCGCTCGGGCGGCCGGAACGCGTCCCGGCCGCCCGCTCGGCGTCGCCGCCCGCGCGGTGCAGCCGCTCGTGCTGCGCGTGCGAGGGAAATGCATCGCGGAAAGAGCCGTTTACATCGGCAACGCTGCGCAAACGCTGCATCCCGTCGCCGGCCAGGGGCTGAACCTCGGCCTGCGCGACGCCTGGGACCTGGCGCAGATCGTGCGCGAGGCCGAGGACCCGGGCGACGCGGCCGTGCTCGCGCGCTTCGCGTCGCGACGGCGTTTCGACGCCGCGGCGGCGGTGCGCGTCACCGACTTTCTCGCGCAAGCTTTTTTGCGAACCAGTTTATTTACCGGCGCAGCATTGACGGCGCTCGATGTCCTTCCGGCGCCGCGGCGCTTTTTTGCGCGCCGCATGATCTTCGGTCCGTCGGCGTTGCCGTAAAAATACAACAATCGGGCCCGAGCGGTTTTTTTTGCCAGGGAAAGCGGATAAAATCCGCTTCCCTTCGTATCGCAATCTCGGCAATGAGGATCGGAGCCCACGCGCTCTCCAACGGATTGTTCGTCGCTCCGATGGCCGGCATCACCGACCGACCGTTCCGGCGTCTCGCGCGGCGCTTCGGCGCCGCGCTCGCGGTCTCCGAGATGGTTTCGTCCCGCCCCGAGCTGCGCGAGTCGCGCAAGACGCGGCTGCGCCTGGACCATGCCGGCGAGCCGGGTCCGATCGCGGTGCAAATCGCCGGCGCCGACCCGCAGATGCTCGCCGAGGCCGCGCGCTTCAACGTCGCCGGCGGCGCCGAGATCATCGACATCAACATGGGCTGCCCGGCGAAGAAGGTTTGCAATGCCGCAGCGGGTTCGGCGCTCCTGTCAGATGAAGACCTAGTGGCAAAGATTCTGGAGGCGGTCGTGGCGGCGGTCGACGTACCCGTGACCCTAAAGATCCGCACCGGTCCGGCTCCCGGGCGGCGCAACGCGCTGCGCGTCGCGCGCATCGCGGAGTCCGCCGGCGTGCAGGCCCTCGCGATCCACGGCCGCACGCGCGCGTGCATGTTCGAGGGCCGGGCGGAGTTCGACACCATCGCGGAAGTGAAGGCCGCCGTGCGCATCCCGGTGATCGCCAATGGCGACGTCCAGTCGCCCGAGGATGCCCGGCGCGTGCTGGAGGCGACCGGCGCCGACGGCGTGATGATCGGCCGCGCGGCCCAGGGGAGGCCGTGGTTCTTCCGCGAGGTGGCGCACTACCTGGCGACCGGCGAGCGGCTCGCGCCGCCGCCGGCGCGCGAGATCGGCGCGGTTCTCGCCGAGCACCTGGAAGGGCTCTACAGCCTCTACGGCGCCGAGCAGGGCGCGCGCGTCGCGCGCAAGCACATCGGCTGGACGGTGCGCGCGCTGCCGGGAGGCGAGGCGCTGCGCGCGAGCGTCAACACCTTGCATGCCGCCCGCGAGCAATGGGCTGCGGTCAACGATTACTTCGAGAGGCTCGCCGCATGAGCAAAGGAAACGAGCTTTCGGACGCCGTCAAGCGCTCGCTCGAGCGCTATTTCAAGGACATGGATGGCGAGAAGCCCACCTCCATCTACGAGATGGTGCTGAAGAACATCGAGCGACCGATGATCGAGACCGTGCTCGGCCACGCCAAAGGCAACCTGACCCACGCGGCGGCGATGCTCGGCATCAATCGCGCCACCCTGCGCACGAAAATGCACCAGCTGCGCATCAAAGGGTAGTGACGAAGGTCAAGCGGGCGCTCGTCAGCGTCTCGGACAAGTCGGGCGTCGTCGAGTTCGCCCGCGGGCTCGCCGCACTCGGCGTCGAGCTTCTCTCCACCGGCGGCACCGCCAAGCTCCTGCAGAAGGAAGGGCTGCCGGTCGTCGAAGTGTCGGCCTACACCGGTTTCGCCGAGATGCTCGAAGGCCGCGTGAAGACGCTGCACCCGAAGATCCACGCCGGCCTGCTCGCGCGCCGGGACGATCCGACGCATATGAAGCAGATGCAGTCCGCGGGCATCGAACCCATCGACCTGCTCGTCGTCAACCTCTACCCCTTCCAGGCCACCGTCGCGGACCGCGAGTGCCGGTTCGAAGACGCGATCGAGAACATCGACATCGGCGGCCCGGCGATGCTGCGCTCGGCTGCCAAGAACCATGGCTCGGTGGCCGCGGTGGTCGATCCGGCGGACTATCCGCGGGTGCTTCAGGAAATAAGGCAGCACGGTGCCGTCAGCGAGCCGACGCGCTTCGGCCTCGCGACGAAGGTGTTCGCCCATACCGCCGCTTACGACGGCGCGATCGCGAACTACCTCACTTCGCTCGACGAGCATCGGCGGCGGCTCGACTACGCCGAGGTCCTGACCCTGCAGTTCTGCAAGGTCGACGACCTGCGCTACGGCGAGAACCCGCACCAGAGCGCCGCTTTCTACCGGGACCTGCATCCGGTGGCGGGGAGCCTGGCCCAGTACCGCCAGCTCCAGGGCAAGGAGCTCTCTTACAACAACATCGCGGACGCCGATGCGGCCTGGGAATGCGCCAAGAGCCTCGCCGAGCCGGCGTGCGTGATCGTCAAGCATGCCAATCCTTGCGGGGTCGCAATCAGCTCCACACTCATGGGGGCCTATGAGAGCGCCTTGCGCTGCGACCCGGTGTCGGCCTTCGGCGGCATCCTTGCCTTCAACCGCGCGCTCGACCTTGCGACCGCGCAGGCGATCGGCAAGCAGTTCGCCGAAGTGGTCGTCGCGCCGCGCATCGAAGCCGATGCGCAGAAGGAGCTGTCCGCGAAAGAAAGCCTTCGCGTGCTCGAGGTGCCGCTGTCGCACGAAGCGCAGGCGTACGACTACAAGCGCGTGGGCGGAGGGTTGCTCGTGCAAAGCAGCGACTCGCAGCTGCTGAGCAGGGAAGACCTCAAGACCGTAACCCGCAGGAAACCCACGGAAGAGCAGCTGCGCGACCTGCTGTTCGCCTGGCGGGTAGCGAAATTCGTGAAGTCGAACGCGATCGTGTTCTGCCGCGGCGGGGCGACGGTGGGCATCGGCGCCGGGCAGATGAGCCGGCTCGACAGCGTGCGCGTGGCGGTAATGAAAGCGCAGGAAGCGAAGCTGAGCCTCGACGGCGCCGCGGTGGCCTCGGACGCGTTTTTTCCGTTCCGCGACGGCCTGGACGCGCTGGCGGACGCCGGCGCGACGGCGGTGATCCAGCCCGGCGGCAGCCTGCGCGACGCCGAGGTGATCGCCGCGGCCGACGAGCGCGGCCTCGCCATGCTCTTCACGGGCATGCGCCACTTCAGGCACTGAAGTGAAGCTCCTCGTCATCGGCTCGGGAGGCCGCGAGCACGCGCTGGCGTGGAAGCTCGCGCACAGCCCGCGCGTGCAGAAGGTGTTCGTCGCGCCGGGCAACGGCGGCACCGCGACCGAGAACGGCGTCGAGAACGTGGCGATCACGCAGATCCCGGATCTGGTTTCCTTCTCGAAGAAGGAAAAGATCTACCTGGCGGTGGTCGGTCCGGAAGCGCCGCTCGCGGCCGGGATCGTCGACGCGTTCCAGGAGGCCGGCCTGAAGATCTTCGGACCGACGCGCGCCGCGGCGCAGCTCGAAGCGTCGAAGGATTTCGCCAAGAGCTTCATGGCGCGCCACGGCATTCCCACGGCGCTGCACCGCACGTTCGACAGCGCCGCTGAGGCCAAGGACTACGTCGCCGCGCAGGGCGCCCCCATCGTAGTGAAGGCCGACGGCCTGGCCGCCGGCAAGGGCGTGGTGGTGGCGGCAAGCGTGCCCGAGGCGCACGCCGCGATCGACCAGATGATGACGCAAAAGAGCCTCGGCGCGGCAGGCAGCCGTCTGGTGGTCGAGGAGTTCCTCGAGGGCGAGGAGGCGAGCTTCATCGTGATGAGCGACGGCAGCCACGTCCTCGCGCTTGCGACCAGCCAGGACCATAAGCGCCTGCGCGACGGCGACAAGGGGCCGAACACCGGCGGCATGGGCGCCTACTCGCCCGCGCCGGTCGTCACGCCGAAGGTCCACGCCCGCGTGATGCGCGAAGTCATCGTGCCGGCGATCCAGGGCATGGCGCAGGACGGCGCGCCCTACGTCGGGTTCCTGTACGCCGGCCTGATGATCGACGAGAGCGGCGCCCCCAGGACCCTGGAATTCAACTGCCGGCTCGGCGACCCCGAGACCCAGCCGATCATCCTGCGGCTCAAGTCAGACCTGCTGGATCTGATCGAGCACGCGCTCGAGGGCACGCTCGACGAGGCGGAGGTGCAATGGGACCGCCGTGCCGCGCTCGGCGTGGTTGTGGCGGCCGCGGGCTACCCCGAGGAGCCGCGCAAGGGCGACGTGATCAGCGGCCTGCCGAAGCCCGATGCGGATTGCCGCGTGTTCCACGCGGGCACCCGGCTCGACGGCAAGACCCTCGTCACCAGCGGCGGCCGCGTGCTGTGCGTGACCGCGCTCGGCGACTCGGTGAAGCGGGCGCGCGCGCGGGCCTACGAAGCGCTGGATGGCATCCGCTTCGAAGGCATGCAGTATCGCAAGGACATCGCCCACCGCGCGCTCAAGAAGAGCTCCTGAGGTGGACCGGCAGGCCGTCCACGAGTATTTCGCGGGCTTGCAGGAGCGGATCGTGTCCGCCCTGGAAGTGGTCGACCGCAAGGGCTTCGTGCGCGATTCGTGGCAGCGCCCCGAAGGCGGCGGCGGCACCACCTGCATGGTCGAGAACGGGCAGGTTTTCGAGCGCGGCGGCGTGAACCTGTCGCGCGTGCAGGGGCGGCAGCTTCCTCCTTCGGCCAGCGCGGCCCGGCCCGAGCTCGCCGGCCGCGCCTACGACGCAATGGGCGTGTCGCTCGTGCTTCACCCGCGCAACCCTTACTGCCCGACCGTGCACATGAACGTGCGCTTCTTCACCGCCGGAGACATCTGGTGGTTCGGCGGCGGGATGGATCTCACGCCCTACTATGGCTTCGAGGAGGACGCGCGGCACTTCCACTCGGTATGCAGGGATGCGCTCGCGCCGTTCGGCGCCGACTACTATCCGCGGTTCAAGAAATGGTGCGACGAATACTTTCACCTGCGCCATCGCGGCGAACCGCGCGGCATCGGCGGGATTTTCTTCGACGACCTCGCGGCAAGCTCTTCGTTCGCGCTGGTGCAATCGGTCGGCGATCATTTCCTCACCGCCTACCTGCCGATCCTCGAGCGCCGCAAGCACCTGCCCTTCGGCGAGCTGGAACGGCGCTTCCAGGCCTATCGCCGCGGTCGCTACGTGGAGTTCAACCTGGTCTACGACCGCGGCACGCTGTTCGGGCTGCAGTCGGGCGGCCGCACCGAATCGATCCTGATGTCGCTGCCGCCGCGCGCCGAATGGCGCTACGACTGGAAGCCCGACCCCGGCTCTCCCGAGGAAAAGCTCTACACCGACTTCCTGAAACCCCGAGACTGGCTTAGCTGAGCTCCGCCGCGCGGCGGAAGTGGCGCTGCGCCTCGTCGGCCTGGCCGAGGCGCTCGGCGAGGTGCGCAAGCTCGACGCGGGCGGCGCGGCTCTCCTCGAACGAGAGGCTCGCCTCGAGGAAGCTGCGCGCCTTGCCCCACAGCTCGGCCTGGGCGCACAGGCGCCCGAGCGTGGCGAGGAGCTGCGCGTCGCGGCTGCGCTCGAGCAACCAGCGCTCGGCGCGCTCGATGCGAGCGCGAGCTTCCGAGACTCTTTCTTCCTTGATGCCTAGGGTCAGGTCGCCGTAGAGGGACACGAGCGTCGGCACCCATTCCGCGGCGAGCGCGTTCTCGATGATCTCGCGCGCCATAGCCGCCTTTCCGAGGGCGGTGGCGTGGCGCGCGCCGGCGGCGGCGATGCGCGGCTGGGTGCGGTCGCCGGCCGCGATGCCGCGCCAGCGGCTCTCGAAGGCGCCGGCGTCGTCGGCCGAGCGCGCGAGCAGCTCCACCGTCGCCTGCACCTTGTACTCCTCCGCGAGCGCGGGCGAGATCGCGTCGCGCTTCGAGAGCTGCGAGGCGAGCCGCAGCACTTCGTCCCAGGCGCCTGCGCCGCGCTCCGCGCGCAGCAAGAGGCGCGTGGTGGCGACGTGCTTCGGGCCGGCGCCGTGCAGGTTGCGCAGCGCGTCGCGCGCCGTGGCGAAATCGCGGTCCTCGAGCGCAAGCTCGGCGCGGCTCACCAGCCGCGCCGCCTGCAGCGCATCGCCCGAGCCGTCGGCGCGCTCGAGCCAGCGGTCGCGGCGCTCGAAGTCGCGCATCTGGTGCGCGGCACGCGCTGCAAGCAGCGCGGCGACCCCCGGCGTCGGCCCGCTGTCGAACGCGATCCCGGCCTCCTTCTCGGCGCGGGCATAGCGGCCCTCGTAGTAGGCCTGGAGCGCAGCGGCGAGCGCGGCATGGGCGCGCGCACCGCGGCGACGCGCGCGCCAGGCGCGCACCGTGGCGGGAAGCGCGAGCGCATGGCCGAGCAGGCGGAACAGGAGGTACAGGACCAGGAACGACGCGGCCGCTGCCACGGCGAAGAACACCACCGACATCTCGACGCGCCACGGCGGGTAGAAAAACAGCACGTAGCCGGAGTCGACGCGTGCGAGCAATACCAGCGCGACCGCGGCGGCGGACACCACGAGCAGCCAGAACAGCGATCTCATCCCGCGCTTCGCGTGCGCCGCGACTTGAAGCCGCGGACCGCATCGAGGCTTTCGGAGATCGTCGGCATTTCGAAGCTGATCGAGGTCGACGACAGTTGCTTGAGCTGCGTTTGCGCGTCGACGGTCTGCTTGCTGCGCGGATCGAAATAGCGTTTGATCCAGCCCTGCGCTGCGCGCAGGTCCTCGCGGTAGCCGGCCTCGTCGCGCGAAAGGAGCGAAAGGCGTGCGTTGAGGAGCCGCAGGCGCAGATTCTCGCGCAGGAAGTACGCCTGCGGCGGCGGCAGCAGCGGCGGCTCGTTGGAGCCGACCTGGCGCACCACCACGAGCTGCTTGACCTCGCCCCACACCTCGGACCCCAGCCTCGACCAGAAGCCCCGTTCCGAATCCTTGGTTTCATTTTTTACGGCTACCGATTTCTCTTCGAAGGCGAGGGGCAGAGAGTCGACCCCCGCCACCAGAGTATCGATGCGGGAGCTCATGGCCGCGATGTCGAGCACCGGCAGCGCCTTGAGGCGCTCGATGTCGCGCGCGAGCGCGCGCCGCACCGGCAGGAACTGCGGCCGGTCGGCCTTGGCCAGCCGGGCCTCGGCGAGCTGCAGCGCGAGCAGCGCCGCGCGCACGTTGCCGGCGAGCTGCAGCTGCTGCTGCGCGATGGCGAGGACCTGCTCGATCTCGGCGAGCTGCCACTCGTCGCGGTTGCGCGACATCTCCTGGTAGAGCGCTTCCAGCGCAAGCTGCTGGCTCTGTGATTCGGCGAGGCGGCTTTCGAGCTGCAGGACCTTGACCTGCGCCTCGCGCATGCCCTCCTGCGACTGGCGCGCGATCGAGCGCGCCTCGCGCGCGTCGTTCTCGATGTCGCGCAGGCGCCGGGCCAGCTCTTCCTGCGTCGCGCCGATGCGGCTGCGCGCGTCCAGCCAGTAGAGCGTAGCGAGCCCCGCGGCGAGCGCGATGGCGATCAGCAGGAGGAGCGTCGCGAGGGTTCGGGGTTTCGCCGGGTCTTCAGCCATGGGAGCGAAAGTATGCCACCAGCGCGTCCCGCATTTCCTCGTCGGAAGGCCCCCCGACCAGCACCTCGGGCACCGCCCGAGCGCGCGCGTCCCCGGCAATCCGCGGGTGCGGCACGAAGAGCGGCCGCGCGCGGAGCCAGGCAGGATCGAGCATCTCGAACAGGTTCGCCAGCCCCTCGGCGGAGGAGACGGTGATGGCGTCGATGTCCTGCGGCTTCCAGTCCACCGGACCTTTTTCGGGAAGCCTGCGGCGGTAGCACGCCGCATACTCGACCTGCGCGCCGCGCTCGCGCAGCGTATCGCCGAGAAGCGCGCGCCCGCCCTCGCCGCGGAAGATCACGATGCGCTTCCCCGCGACCTGTCCAAGCTCCGATTCTCCGAGCAACGCCTCGCTATCCGCGCCTTCGTGCGGCGCGATCACGTTGGTCACGCCGTAGCGCTCGAGCTCGCGCCGCGTCCCCGCGCCGACCGCCGCGGCGCGCACCGCCGCGGGCCATGCGCCCATCCGGCTCAGGGTCTTGCCGACCGCCGTCGGGCTGACGAAGACCGCAAGATCGAATTGCTCCACGCGCGCGAGCGCCGCGGGCGCAGGCAGATCCTCGATCGCGATCGCGGGAAAGACATGCGCGCGGCCGCCCGCCTCCTCGATCAGGCGCGCGAGGCCCGCCGCCTGCTCGCGCGGACGCGTGACGAGAATGCCGCGATCAAGCAGTGAACTAGAGGCCAAGAATTTCCGCTGCGCCCTGGCGGCGCAGATCGTCCGCGGCGCGCTCGCCAAGGCCCTGCGGGTCGGCGCCGTCGCCTTCGAGGTCGCAGCGAATCACCCGCCGGCCGTCGCTGGAAGCGACCAAGGCGCGCAGCCGAAGTTTTTTTTCAGAATATTCCGCATAGGCGGCCAGCGGCAAGGTGCAACTCCCGCCGAGAGCCCGGCTCACCGCCCGCTCGGCGCGCACGCAGATCGTCGTCGCGCGGTCGGCGAGCGGGGCGAGCAGCGCGGCGACCTCGGCGCCGTCTGCCCGGCACTCGATGCCGAGAGCGCCCTGCCCGGGCGCCGGCAGCATCTCGTCGACCTCCAGGCGCGCCGCGATGCGCGCATCGAGACCGAGCCGCGTCAGCCCGGCGGCGGCGAGCACGATCGCGTCGTACTCGCCGCAATCGAGCTTCGAAATGCGCGTGTCGACGTTGCCGCGGAGCAGGCGGATATCCAAACGCGGAAAGCGCTCGGTGATCTGCGACGAGCGGCGCAGGCTTGAAGTGCCGACGGTGGCGCCCTCGGGCATCTCTCGAAGAGACTTGAATTTTTTCGAGACCAGCACATCGCGCGGGTCCTCGCGCGCGGTGATCGCGGCGAGGGCGAAGCCCGCCGGC
>Ga0208685_1000804_pt1 | contig 10719 bp, 6 predicted proteins | sample EasRivMeERMLT890_FD_187533 | JGI IMG/M metagenome (GOLD analysis project Ga0208685, IMG submission 187533) | Soil microbial communities from meander-bound floodplain in the East River, Colorado, USA - East River MetaG ERMLT890 (SPAdes) (version 2) | ecosystem: Environmental > Terrestrial > Soil >...
TCCAGGCAGCTGACCTTAACCTAGCTAGCGGCACAAGAGCCTGGGGCCGATGCCGTCATAATGGCGAAATCGGTAAAGTAGAACACAAAACGGAATGGCTCCTAACTATCCCTAATCCGACGTTGGCGTTTCTGGACCCCATCTTGGAGCCACTTGGTCCGGCTTCTACGGTGCGCCTGGTTCCGTCGCTATTTCGCTATCATGTGTAAACGTCGAAAGCCACGCTCTAGGACATGACGAAGACCGAGTCGGTTTGGCCTGGCACGGTGAGAACGTCCGAGCCGGAGAACGTAAATGCAGCGATCAGGACTTACGTGAAAACGATCATAAGAACGCTTGCAGGGAAAAGTCCAATCGGTTACAAGTGAATTTGTATCCACCTTGATTTCTCAGGTTGTGAACTGTCGGGCGGCCAGCACACTATTACAAGAGACGCTACGGATAGGACTTCTAATAGCGTGAAGAAAAGTTATCGTAGCTGGTGCCTGCGCATATGATTAGCCAGCATTGCACACAGTCGCTTGGGATAGTGCTCGTCAGCTCCAAAACTCGCTTCTCGATGTGGCGTTGATGTTGCTCGCGCGGCATGTTCTCGCCGGCTTTGCTCGATCCGCCTGATCCATAAATCTTCCCTGAACAGTTCGGGGCTATCATATCCACGCGTTACAAATCTTTCCGGAGGAGGAAGGACCGGGATTACGTCTAAAGGCGGACTAACTTTTGCCATAGTGTTTTTGTCGCGCGCGTGTCGTCTCCGGCTGAGAAAGTCATCGTAAAGGGTAGATGCGAACGATACGGTGCAGGTAGAAGCCAGCGCAAACAGCAACCAACTTATAATGTTTTCCACCATTATCAGATTCATGGGTCTTCTTTGATTATCCTCCCGTGGTTCCCTTACGGGTAATATTCAACGACTATAGGCCTGCATCAGGTCTGCATCGGTCAGTACAGGCTTGCGTATGTCCGGGTCGTGACTATGGTGTGGTGTTCTGCTTAAGCTTTCAGTCCAAAACCGGGCTGGAGTACCTTTGCAGGTTCCGGCTGACAAGCGGTCGTATTCAATGTAAATAGTGCCTTAAGGGAATTTTTTCTTGATTTTCGGTGACATTATATTTGTCACCTACGGTCGATGCACAAGCGCTAAAATCTGGGTGGCACCTTGTATAGGTGCGCTGTGCTACTATTGGAATTATAAAACGCAATTTTAGAATGCCGCGAAATCGCTGTCAAGGTATTTTTCCGGTTCAGTCTAGTTTGTGAAACTTGATTAGAGGATTGTTGATTTTCTTGGCGTCGTAGGCCTTCTGGCCAATGATCTCCACACTCGCTTCTTCCAGGTCATCGTCAGTGAGTTTCTTAATCAGTGCTATAACCTTGTCGAGTGCTAAGCGACCTTCAGCTTCGATAAAGACGAGCCTTTTGGATTTACGGTCGGAGTGCTGCACTTGACGTCTCTTATGATTGTAGGTGGCCAAATAGATCATTCGCTGCTCTCCTAAACGCCTTGCAACGCCTTGCCGGTCAGGATCTCTTGAGAAGCCGGGCAAGAGTCGATGGTTGATGGAGCCTTTAAATCACTTCGTCCTGTCAGTTCCTTATTTGGAAGTGGTAGGGCAAGAAACACGCCACCAAAATCGGCTAGCGCTACCAGACCCAAGGGATTGAAAATCCGGGAAATAAATGAATCGGTCTCGCAGGTTCTTTGTCATGATCTTGACACGGTGACACTTTTGGCAAGTCTTTGAGGACCTTTTTTATGAGTTGGCTGCATCATTGGACCCTTGGCCAGCAGAAGAAGATGGTTTCATGTCTCCTTGGGGGCAAGGGGAGAAAAGCCCTGGTGTATTGGCGAAGCCTTCTTAAGGTCCCACCCGACACTTGCTCCCCAAACTGCGGGGTCGGGAAGCAGGAACTGCACTCCATGACTCAAAGTTTGGCGTGCTAAAGTCGAGAAGCGTCGCTATGTTTTGATCGAGGAGGTGCAACGCTGCGGCTTTCACGCGACAACGAACTACTGAATCATAAGAATTAGGTCGCCCTTCAAGCAACTTAGATGGTGGGTGTCAGTTTCGACCTGGAAATAGGTGCAACAGGAATCTCCAGTCTCAACTCATATTTTTCTTATCGATACTCTTGTCGCCTGAGCAGTTCGATCTTAGATCAGCCGAAATGACCGACGCGTTAGTTTCAAACAACTTTTCGTCTTAGTTACTTGACAACGGAGCGTTCCAATCCTAGGGTTTTGTAACTGTCTCCGGGTGAACCTATCGAATTTATGGATCGAGGTTAAAACTTATATGGCGTCCGGCGATTGGGATATTCTAATGTGGCGGCGAGCGAGTGATCTGCTCCAACAAGTGGAACGAATCCATAGGAATTTCTTGCAAATTGCTGTGGGCGCCCGATATCGTGTTTCCTACGGCAGAAGACCGGCGTGGGAACCGCCTGTGAACTTAATCGAAACCGAGGAAACCTTGTGGGTGATGTCAGCCATCTCCGGAGTTGCTGCTGACAATGTCAACGTTCGTATAGAGGGACGCGATCTTGTGATCGAAGGCGAACGACCACTGCCACCATGCTGCAAGGACGGAGAATTAAAACTCTGGGAGGTTCCGCTGGGGCGTTTTGAGCGACGTCTTGCTGTGATTGAAGGAGCGAGGGGCTTATCGTTGGGTCAAATCTCACTTCAGAACGGGCTGCTGATCATTGAGCTGAGGAAATATTCATGACTGTGGAAGAGCAAGAGAGCGCAAAGTCCAAAGGTCGCCTGACCGTGCCTGAAGGCGCTTTGGTCATTTTGCCCCTACGAAACACGGTGCTCTTCCCGTCCACGATCATGCCGCTGGTGGTCAGCCGCCCGGCAAGCCTCCGAGTGATAGAGGAGGCAGTTCGGCAACAGCTGCCGGTGGGGTTTGTCTGCCAGCGCGATGCAGCCATAGAGGTTCCACAACCCCAGGATCTGTTCGGAGTAGGGACAGCCGCAGATGTCTTGCGCATGTTCGAGCTCCCCGATGGCCTGCGACAGGTGATCATTCAGGGCCGCCAACGCTTTGAGGTCGCAGAGTTTCTGGAGACGGAGCCATTTCTCATAGCGCGCGTTACTATGGTGGAGGAGAAGATACCCCAATCGAAGGAATTTGGCGCGAGAATACTGAATCTACGTCAGGAAGCGACGAAAGCCTTGAGCTTGCTGCCCGAGCCGATGAACGAATTGAAATCAACAGTGGAAAGGATAGAAGATCCTTTGTCACTGATTGACATGATTGCCTCGACGTTGGACTTGCCGCTTGCCGAAAAACAGGAAATTCTGGCAACTCTCGACCCCGAGGCGCGGGCGCAAAAAGTTTCAGAAAAGTTGGCTCGGCAGATCGAATTGCTGGAGCTCAGCAAGAAGATCGGCGACCAAACTAAAGAATCCATGGACCGGACTCAGCGGCAGTATTTTCTTCGGGAACAGATGAAGGCGATACAGAAGGAATTGGGCGAAGACGACGGTCAAAACCTGGAGGTTGAAGAGCTGCGTAAGAAAATTGACAATGCCAAAATGCCTCCCGAGGTGGAAAGGGAAGTGCTCCGAGAGCTCACTCGCTTCGAACGCATTCCTGAGGTGGCCGCGGAAGACTCGTCGCTGAGGACTTATCTCGATTGGATGGTGGAGCTTCCCTGGAGCATCTCCAGCGATGAGCAGATCGACCTTCCGAAAGCACGCGAGATTCTCGACGCCGATCATTACGATCTGGAAAAAGTAAAAAAACGCATCGTTGAATTTCTCGCGGTCCGCAAACTTGCGCCGCAGGGCAAAAGCCCGATTTTGTGTTTTGTCGGTCCTCCCGGCGTCGGAAAAACATCCCTCGGGCAAAGCATCGCTCGTGCCATGAACCGGAAGTTCGTGCGTCAAAGCCTTGGCGGCGTCCACGACGAAGCGGAGATTCGTGGACATCGGCGCACCTACGTCGGTGCGTTGCCTGGAAATATTATCCAGGGAATGCGCAAGGCAGGCACAAAGAATCCCGTGTTCATGTTGGATGAAATCGATAAGCTCAACACCAGTTTTCATGGGGATCCATCAGCGGCGTTACTGGAAGTCCTGGACCCTTCACAAAACTCGACTTTTCAGGATCATTATCTCGCTGTGCCTTTTGATTTGAGTCAAGTGCTGTTTATCGCAACGGCCAATGTACTCGATACCATCCCTGGGCCGCTCCGTGATCGCATGGAAATCTTGCAGCTCGCCGGATATATTGAGGAGGAAAAATTAGCAATTGCAAAACACTATCTTATTCCTCGGCAAATTGCAGAAAATGGCCTTGACGCCGTTGAGATAACCTTCACCGATGATGCGATTCGTGAAATCATTCGATCCTACACGCGGGAGGCCGGAGTTCGCCAACTTGAACGCGAGTTGGGAACCGTGTGTCGTGGCGTAGCAACGCGGGTAGCCGAAGGAGCGCGGGAAAAGACTACCGTTGACCAGGATTCCGTGCGGGAGTATCTCGGTCCGGAAAAGTTTTTTAACGAGATCGCGCTGCGTACCAGCTTGCCCGGTGTCGCCACGGGTTTGGCGTGGACACCGGTGGGAGGGGACATCTTGTTTGTTGAAGCGACCCGAATGCCGGGGGAGGGTAGATTGCAGTTAACCGGCCAGCTCGGCGATGTTATGAAGGAAAGCGCCCAAGCGGCATGGAGTCTTGTCAAGTCGCGCGCCGAGTCGCTTGGGATTAATCCTGAGATCTTCCGGAAAAACGACCTGCACGTGCATGTCCCCGCCGGCGGGATCCCAAAGGACGGCCCCAGCGCAGGGATTACGCTCTTTGTTGCGTTGGTATCGCTTCTCACGGGACGACGAGTTAGCAAAGACGTTGCTATGACGGGCGAGATTAGTCTGCGTGGGTTGGTGCTGCCGGTAGGAGGGATCAAGGAGAAGGTGCTGGCAGCCAAGAGAGCGGGAATATCCTGCGTTCTGATCCCGGAATTAAATGGACGAGACATGGAGGAGGTTCCCGCGGCGGCACGCGAGGGTATTCGCTTTGAGTTCTTGAAGACAGTCGACGATGCACTCTCCCTGGCTTTGGAGTCGGAAGGTTCCGGGGAGTTTTCTGCCGGCGAGACGCTCTCAGCAAATTCCGTCCCCTGACATAGCGGTTTTCAGAAATTCGATTTTTTGTCTTAGCCTCAGACCCAGACGCTAACTCGGATAGTCTTTAACCTGCCTAAGTACGACAAACAGAGAACTCTCGGTTAGTTAACCATGCCGTTACTTCGCTTTGACAATGTCTCGCTTGCTTACGGCCATCTGCCGTTGCTGGCCCATGTTAGTTTTCAGATTGAGTCCCGTGAGCGGGTTTGCTTGCTCGGTCGTAATGGCACTGGCAAAACGACGTTCTTGCGCGCCATTACAGGAATCGCCCAGCTAGACGAGGGCGAGATATGGCGGCAAGATAGACTGCGCATCGGTCACTTGGAACAAGAGGTGACCGCGGATACCGCGCAGACTTTGTATGAGGTGGCGGCGTCTGGATTGGGCGAATTGGGTTTGTTGCTGGCGGATTATCACCGGGTGACACAGGAAGCAGATGCAGCGGACCGCCAATCGCTACAACGGATGGCTGCCCTGCAAACCCAGATCGATGCTTTAGGCGGCTGGAACCTCGGTCAAAAGGTCGAGACAGTGTTAACACGGTTGGGGTTACCTGCGGATCAGCTGCTGGCTAGCAGTTCCGGTGGCATCCGAAGACAGGTCATGTTGGCCCGGGCATTAGTGAGCGAACCCGAGCTTTTGTTGTTGGATGAGCCGACGAACCATCTCGATATTACAGCGATTACTTGGCTGGAGAATTTCTTACTCGACTACCCTGGGGGGCTAATCTTTATTACTCACGATCGCATGTTTCTTAGACGTGTGGCAACCCGTATCATAGAACTGGACCGGGGAAAGTTGACTTCCTTTCCGGGTGACTACGGCGCATACCTGGACAAAAAAGAAGAACTATTGGAAATCGAGGCCCAAGCGGCGGCTCGCTTCGATAAGAAACTGGCGGAAGAAGAAGCCTGGATTCGCCAGGGTATTAAGGCGCGGCGGACGCGCAACGAAGGGCGCGTGAGAGCCCTTCAAAGTATGAGGCGAGAGCGTAACCAACGGCTCGAATTACAGGGTAAAGTTCGCTTCGGACTCGATCCGGGTGTGTTGTCGGGCAAATTGGTGGTGGACCTGCGCCACGTGACCTTCGGCTATGGCAGCAATCTTATTATTGGGGAACTGTCGACGACTATCTTGCGCGGCGATCGGATAGGGATTATTGGTCCCAATGGCTGTGGTAAGAGCACCCTTCTCAAACTGATCTTGGGTGAGATAAGACCCACCGGTGGGGAAGTAGTCATGGGCACCCGGCTCAAACTCGCTTATTTCGATCAGCACCGCAGAGAATTGAATCCCGCGAAGACGGTCCGGGAGAATATGACCGACGGCTCCGATTATGTGACGGTCGGAGGCCGTACCCGGCACGTCACCGGTTACTTGAAGGACTTCCTCTTTCCGCCCCAACGCATCGACTCGCAGGTGCAAGCCTTGTCCGGCGGCGAGCGCAACCGTTTGTTACTGGCAAAGATCTTTACGCAGTCGGCAAACATGCTGGTGCTCGATGAGCCGACCAACGATTTGGACGTTGAGACACTCGAATTGTTGGAGGACCTACTGGCGGACTACGAAGGGACGCTCTTACTAGTGAGTCATGACCGGACGTTTCTCGATAATGTTGTGACGAGCACTTTGATTTTTGAAGGGGAAGGCAAAATCGGCGAATACGCTGGTGGTTACGAAGATTCGGAGCGACAGCGAAGGGCCGCGCTCCACAAAGAACTGCCGAAGCGCGCCGTTGTCCAGCAGGCTATCGACGCCAGAGTGAATCACGGGAATGATAAGAAGCGCAGACTATCTTACAAAGAACAACGTGAGCGGGAAGCGTTACCGGACAAAATCGAAGCCCTGGAGACGGAACAATCCCAATTGCATACGCTCATGGGGGATGCGGACTTTTATCGGCAGCAAGGCGAAAAAATTACAGTTACGCTGGAGCGTCTGGAAGCGCTGGAGCAAGAGCTGCAAGCTTGCTACGAGCGTTGGGAAACGCTCGAATCCCGGGCGAGCGCTGGGATAGATTGAACTTAAGATCCCAAGAACCGCTCAGGGCCCTCCTAGGGCATGGCGATTCGAAACTGGTACTCAGTAGTTTAGGAGGATTTGCGGCCAATGCGTATCGCAGCGGTGGATCTCGTTAGCAATACTTGTTTCCCGGCGCTTGCCGCCGAGGAATTGGGTTTTTATAAAGCGGAGGGGCTGGACGCCCACATCGAGTTGGTACCGATGCTGGGAGCTACCAAAGCCCTGCGACAAGGAACCGCGGATGCGATGATCGCGGGCTCCGTGCACGATCTCCTCACAGAATTTCCTGGGTGGCGAGGGGTAAAGCTGGTCGTAGCACTTTCCCGCGGTACTCCTTGGTTGCTCGTAGTAAAGGCCGATCTCGCGGCGAAGCGGGGTGAATTCGGCGCGTTAAAGGGGCTACGGTTAACGGCAGCGGAAGGACCGGATCTGGCCCTGCGCCGGATGCTGGTCGACGCGAAAATCGATCCGGACAAAGATCTGCAGATCGTGGAATTGCCGGGCGCCAAGGCCAGGGATGTCTCTTTCGGAGTGTTCGCAGCCCGTGCCCTGGAGGCCGGGCAAATCGACGGGTTTTGGGCGAACGCCATGGGGAGCGCCACTGCGGTCAGCCGTGGTGTGGGCAAGATACTCGTCGATGTCCGGCGGGGTGATGATCCCGCCGAGGTTCGCCACTTCACATTCGCTGGTCTGGCAACGACTGAAACACAAATCGAGCGTGACGAGCAGTCCGTCGCGGCGGCTGTCCGCGCTATCGTAAAGACACAAAAAGCGCTGCGGGCAGATCCAACCCTCGCCGCCGAAGTCGGGCGGCGCAAGTTTCCCAGGGAAGCTGCCGAGCTCATCACGTCGATCGTGAAAAGCGATCTACCGTTTTATGATCCTGTCATCGATGAAGAGGCCGTCGCCGGACTTAACCGGTTCGCCCAGTCCATCGGTCATTTGACCGCGCCGGTGCCCTACGAGCAGGTGGTAGCGGTTCGCTTCCGTGATCTGTGGCGATCCTGACGGCGTTTTTATGGAACCGTGTTTAGACTCCCGTTCAGTAAGGCTTACTGTCTGGGTACGTAGTCGCTGAGAACCACATCAATTACGGCCAGTCGTCCGGCTGCGTTATGTCTCAACGCTCGATCTATGCAGGGTTGAATCTCTTTAGGATCCTTTACGCGGACGCCATAGCCGCCATAGATGTCCGCATACAAACGGTAATCGGGATTGGGCATGATCGGGCCGCCGAAATGAACTCCCGTTTTTTTGGCGGCGCCGTCCGGATAGTATCTGAGCAGGCCTCTTTCCATGGAGAGATAACGCTGATTGTTAAAGACAACGACGGTGATGGGCAGATCGTATTCCTGGGCCACTCCTAAACACGACGGTACCGGGTTGTAGTGAAAGCCACCATCGCCGATAAGGACCAAGACCGGGCGGTCCTTCTGTGCCAGTTTCACGCCCAGCGCGTAACCCAAGCTTACTCCTAATCCTCCCGTCACGCGGGCGATGTAAGACATCGGCTGGCTGCGCGGGATCATGTTTTGAATCAACGTTCGATGCACGGTGGTCTCTTCCACAATGACCGCGTTTGCTGGAATAGATTCGTTGAGCGCCTGGCAGAGCCAACGGGGATCTACCGGGATGTCGTTGCTGTGTTCGATTGCTTCGCTCTGGAGGCTTGCCACTTGATTGTCGTGTTCTTCTTGCACTTCCTGCAACCGCGTCGCGTAAACCGCTCGGTTCGCAACGTATCCTTCCGATGCCGTGAGTCGGCTGACGATTCTTTCTAGCGTTACGGCGGGTGGAGCAATGAGCGCCAGGTCGACTTGATATCCCCAGAAGGGCAGCCTCGAGTAGGGAAATTCGTCGCCCAGGAAAACCACTTTGGTATCGGCCTTAGGTCCTTTATTCACCGGGTACCAGGGCGTGACGGCATCAGCGATCAACACGAGGTCGGCGGCCTGGATCCGCCCCAGATCGTAGGGAAGATACAAGGCGTGATTGCGTGGAAAATTTAGAAACGCAGGCCGGAAGGATTCCATCACCGGAATCGCCAGCGACTCGCAAAGCTTGACGAGGCGATGGACCGCCGATGCGTCTCGACCGACATGCTCGGTGATGAGAACGGGGTGCTGAGCGCTCAGGAGCATTCCGACGACCTCTTGGATCGTCTGTTCGTCAACGGCGGAAGGCCGTGCGACCCGATTGGCTCTGTACTCTTCAGGCAAGGCGACTTCATCCAGCATCGATTCAAACGGTATGCCGAGAAGCACTGGTCCCGCGGGAGGTTCCAAGGCAATTTGTATAGCCCGCTCCACGCTTTGGACGAGGATCGTCGATGACGTGACCCGATCGCACCATTTGACGCAACGGCGGAGAAGTTCCGCCGGACCGCCGATGTCGGTGAGGTCATGAATCCACTGATTACCCGGGTCGGGGAGGCGCGACTCCTCCCCGAAGGCCGAAGTTTCGCCGCAACAGATCACCATGGGTACCCGCTCTTGGTAGGCGGCGCGCAGGAACATGGCGGCATTTAGCGGACCTGCCGTCGCATGCAGTAAGACGGCCTGCGGTTTGCCGGTTATCTTTGTGTACCCCGACGCCATGGCGACTGCCGCGGCTTCGTGGCGACAGTTGATGTAGCGGATTCCGGTATCCCCGCGCTCTTGCGCCTCGGCAAGAGCCTCCCAGACCGGGGGCCATTCCGTTCCCGGCGAGGAGAAGATGTAATCAAATCCCGCTCGCTCGAAAATCTTGACCATCGCTTTGCCACCATGCATTGCAGTCCTCCCATCAAAAGGTCATTACGAATTTCAGCACCGGAGAGATGGCACAGTGGAGTGAGGGAATGATGAAACCGAAGAGTCCACTACGCTATTACTCCGACACTTCGTTTTGTGGTTACTGTCCCAACTTCCTTCTTGCCTCGGGCAAGAAGCCGTTGTCTTCCAGGGTCTTAACGAAACCAGCATTAATAATCTGATTGACGTCCAATTGGGCGACTTTTGGCGTTACTCGGGACACCAGCCGTTGGATGTTTTTCCATGCCTCCGGATCGGGTGCGACATCGAGGCTCGATACCATTCGCAACGAATTGTATGACCGCTCGGCGTCCTCGTCGGAGCTCAAACGCAGGTTCTTTCTCAACACCGCCAAAACCTCCTGCTTGTTGCGCGGGTCTTGCGTAAAGGCCACCGCTTCAATCATGCCCTTGGTTAGGCGCAGGATGGTGTCCGGCGAGTTGACTATCCGATCGCTCCGTGTGCAGATGCCAACTCCCTGATAAGGGACTTTTAACTCCGCGGTGCTGGCCAGCGAACGAAGACCCGCCCGCTTTGCAACCCCTGCGGAGGCGAACGTCATGACGGCTGCGTCAATGTTTGAAGCGAGGAGAGCCTGAAGAATGGTCGGTTCATCGCCGATCACCCGCATCTGCAGTTTATTCTTTTCCGGATCCACACCCAACCGATCCAGAACAATCATGGTCTGGAGCCAGAATCCGCCACCGATGCTCTGGACACCGAAGACCTTTTCTCGCAGGGCTCCGAGGGATTCGATGTCCTTCCGTA